>PJEL010000128.1_pt1 | contig 85715 bp, 72 predicted proteins | sample 1853271 | NCBI WGS metagenome assembly PJEL01 (sample SAMN08108733, study PRJNA415343) | Invertebrate metagenome, whole genome shotgun sequencing project. | host: Globobulimina | place: Sweden: Gullmar Fjord | collected 2015-08
CGCAGCTTTCGAGAAGTTTTTGATGGATAAAATCAAGGTTGAAGGAAAAGCTGGTACGTCTTTTGCTGTATCTAAGAAATATTTGCTGTCGGCGTCTGCGATGTCGCTCGCTGGGACGTTCTCGTTGCAGTGTATTATTTGATATATCTGATAATGATTTCTTTGACTTTTCAGGTGTTTTGGGAGATAGCGTCAAGGTGTCAAGAGATAAAACCAGAGTCACTGTCACCAGCGAGATTCCAATGTCCAAGAGATACCTCAAATACCTCACCAAGAAGTTCTTGAAGAAGCATAATGTCAGAGATTGGCTCCGTGTGATCGCCTCTAACAAGGACAGATCTGTGTATGAACTCAGATACTTCAACATTGCCGACCAGGGTGAGGAGGAGGAGGAGGAGTAAGAATATTATTCCTGAAATTTATATTATTGAGTGCTCAAAACATAGTTGGGGTAGGTATACTCTGTAAATAGTGAAAATACATATACAACAAAACACTCTATTCTACAATCATGGTACAATGATTAGATTTTTACTGCGATTTTTCCAAGTATTCTCTTCCCATGCGGGGTACCTCTCAGTGCAGGTAAATGAGGGCGGATTGCCTCGACTAAATCCGAATGAACTTGTCCGTTAGTAACTGATAAGGCACTTTGCATAACGTAATTTGCGTAGGGATCCTGAAGTAAGTGAGCAAGGTGGGGGGATACCATCAGCTCTTTCACAACCTCCTCTCTGGCCTCGTTCAACCCTGAGCCTCCAAGTTTGAGACATTTTTCGACCACGTTGGAGGAAAACTTCTGAGTAGCCAAATCTGCATAATGGCCTGTCAACCGTTTCATAACAAGGATTGATGACTCTGCATGGCCAAGCTCAAGAATGTACTGCACTACATAGTTTCCAAAAGGATCTTGTGACAGTGGTAGTGAGTGCTCTGCAACATTTGTTATCACAACTTTTCTTTGATTCACCGTCGAATGGTCAATACAGCGCTGGATCACACAGCAGCCATGTCGATGAGTGGCAATGTCGAGACAATGTTCACAGGCTGCATCATAAATAAATTGGGCCTCTGTTGGTGATAGCCGCTGGAGGCACCTTTGCACAACATGGTTCCCATTTAAATCCCGTATGAGGTTCACAATACCAGGAGAAAGTGAATCCACTACCAACTGAGTTTGCTCTCTTGTTGTCAAGGTCTCTATTAGCTTCTGAACTGCCCTAGTTCCATGCGTGTTAAGGGCAGCTAAAACCAGATCTCCATTTGATGCCGTTGCCTTTAGTACTTGAAGGCGTTGTTCCTCACTGCAACGATCTAGTAGCTTCTGGATCAAATAATTACCAAAGGGATCTTTCATAAGCTGCAGTATGTCCTCTATGATTTCATCAAAGACAACTTCAATTGCTGCAGCACCGCCTTCATCAAATTTTCTCTGCAAAAATCGGCAACCAATCTGATCTTGAGCTACTTCTGCAACTTTACCTTTTATATCTGAGAGATTAGTGTACTTGCATCCCTTCAAATCATCATCTGGACCCCCTGGACCCAGCAGGCGTGATGATCCCGAGTGTCGTAATGAGGAATTTCTGCTTCGATCGTCCTGAGTACGACTTTTATTCTTACGATCGTGTTGAGACCTGCCATATGCTCTACCCGGTCTATTGCCTCCAGTACCTCCCTGGGGTGGAAACCCTCCCATTCTGTTGGCATTCTTGTTGCCCAGAGCAGATATAGCTGCGGCAGCTGCTGCAGCCGCAGCTTGATTACTTTGCATAATAGATGGATTTAACAGCATTTGTGCTGCCAATGCATTTGAAGCAAGTGAGGGGTTTCTAAAACCTCCAGCCAGCCCAGTGTGCCCAGACAATATTTGGGATTGATGCTGTTGAAGCAGTGCTGCCTGATAGGCAGCTTGATAGGCAGCCTGATACTCCATATCACTAATGTTTTGCTCCATATAGTTTCCATTCAAAGAGTTTCCGTTCATTTGAGGCTGATTCATGAATTGGTGGGAAGGGTTACTCCCCAGTCGTGGATCAGACTGATTTCCAAGGGATGAAAGATTTGGGAAAGAATTCGCATTTGTCATCTGTGGCATTGGAGAAGCTCCTCGAGAAATATCATTTCCGTTCATATTTAATTGGGATAATGCTTGGAGAACAGAGGCACTAGCACTATGACCAAGGGCTGGGAGACTTGATACTGAAGATGACCTCTCCACTCCTTGGCGTGGACCCCCAAGGTCTTGCCTCTGCTGCAAAATCTGCTCTAATTCATCAATGCTCGAATTAAATCCTGGAATATCACTATACAATGTCCTCCCATCCAGGGGAGGGGGAGCTTTTTTTCCATTGGCAAGCTGGGCCTCGTAAAACCGTTCATATTCCTCATCAAGTCTAATATCAATCATATCGGGGGGAGCATTCCCGACACCCTGCGTTGACAACACCATATTCAGCCTGATTCGTGTATATAACTAATCATACAGACAAAGAACGTACAAAAACCTGATTCTCCCAACGATGGTGCAACTGTGGAGGAGGAGCTGTAGCTGCTCTCGGAATATCTAGGTCCCCCAGCAACGACGACACGTCCTGATGAAGCATATTCCTGAATCAATACAAAATTCAAAATTAAAATCAGACGTTTGCAATAGATTTGAGTCTCTTATTCAAACACTCACCATTCCACCCCACCAAGCCCTTGATTACTTGCCGGCTGTTCTTCCCTCGAAGTATTTCCCTGTCCCTGAGGAGTCATTCCCGTTGACTGTGACGGATACATCCGTGGAAATTACTTCCTTAAGAGATACGCACGGTATCAACGCAAGGAGTGAGGCTGCGTGCCAGATAGCCTCAAGCCCTTATCTCGAACGAGACTGCGTGCGTCAACAAAAGATTGGATTGAAATACTAATCAGAGACCATCTCTAGATGCATTGTGTTCTCTACATGAAATTCTTTAATGACTTATCCGGGAAAAGTGTCACATTTGTATTTGTGAGCATTTCCTGGAATACCAAACTTATCAGGGATCCTCAGGGTGGCCATGGCCATGGTCTGAAGATCTAGTGCATTTGAATTTCTCTCTTTCCACCTGGTGTGATTCATCTACCAGTGGCAATATTGCTTCTGGTACCACATATAAAATCTTCAGATGCGAACACGATTAAAAATGTGCCAACATTCGCTGTGATGGAGGCTGCATGGACACACATTTGCCTAGGGAGACTGCCCAGTCAGCATGCTGGCATCCTTCACTTTTGAACATGGGCATGCCTGACTGTATTTGACTATTGTGGAGTTCTTCCTATGATTCTGAGATCGATGATCGTATTTGATACATACAGTACGTACGTATGCCATGGAAACATGTAGATGGTCAGCACAGTCTACTTGCTTCATTTTCAAATGTAACCACCTCTAGGACTGGTACCTGCCTGCAGGCAGCTGCATTTGTTGATTGAGTATATTTTTGAGACAAGAGTGCATTGTGGATGCATTTGTTTCTATATTACAGTATTGTAATACTTCATCATATAAAAAAAGAATAGCATGGGTGAGGAAGGGGAAGCTAAAGCTGCGCTGCTACGAAAGCGTCGAGAAAAGGACAGAAAGAAGAAGAAGGCGAAACAGGATAGGATGAAAGAATACGAAACGCTGGTGGATCAAACATTAGATTATCATATAAAGGAATTCCAGAAAGGGTTGGAGAGATTTGTGAGGGAATTCTGGGACAGTCTCGAGGGTGACCCTGATATGCAAAATACTCTGTATGGACTCTGTGCCAGGCTTGGTCTGGATCCCCTCCTGATGAGACAGAGTATATTGGTGTTGGAAATGCAACAAGATGATAGTAATAAATCATGTGAAGCTCGAGAGAATTTCCACCATGCCCTAGGGATTGCCATCCTAGATGTATGTGAGGCAAAGAGAGAAATGGATGGTGGCCTCAGTAATCTTGACATGGTGATGGAAAGTGTTCGTAAGAGAGGGGGATCCTTACTGGAAGGGCGACCACAAGATATCTTCAAGAATGAAGTGCTCCGAGCTATTGATATTTTGTCAGGATTGGGAAATAGTATTGGTATACTTCAGATTGGTGGTAAAGAGTATGTAAAGTGTAGTCAGGTATTGTTTTCAGGTGATTGTACCAAACTTCTAGACGTATTTCATCGATGCCAGGGGCGTTTGACTCGACGAGAAGCGATGGATGAGCTACGATGGGCAGAAGATAGAGTGGTGAATGCTTTGATGGCACTTGCTAGAGAAGGTATGGTGATGATAGATAATCCTCCAGAGGCCATGCCACCTCTGTACTGGTGCCCTGCGGTGAAATATGATATACACGTGTGCTTGTAATCATTCTTATTTATAGGTTGTCACTTTAAGAAGCTATGTTTGCCTGGAAGATCCTCCTTCTCCTCTTAGACTTGAATCACTGAGTACTATTCTAAAGTCATCAAAGCCATTCTCCAAGTCGAGCATTCCTGCATTGATGTAGGCCTGCCTTTCAAGCATAGAGTCTAATAAGTCTTTTGCAGACTCATCCATGTCATCATACGAAACATGAGGCTCGTCTGCATCCACTGCGTCTTTCAGAATATCGTAGTATCCCTTCTCCTCCCACCCTTTGATGAGAGTCTTCCACCAGTGCTCCTGGCTATCCTTTGGCAACACGAGCTGAATTTCGTCGTCAAGCAAACACCATGTACATTCTTTCGATTTAACTCTGTCAAAGAGCTCTCCATGAAGAATCTTCCCGTACCATTTCAAACGTACTGTGATACTTGAGGACAAGATATCAACAGAAACTTCTTCTGTTGCGGTTCCTTTGGGGACCTTGATGAATACCGAGAGATCCGTAGATGTCTGTTCCCAATGAACCCTCTCCTTTTCTCCTACTGCAAGCCAGGAAACGCGGGAAGCTCGGATATGCTCTGCTGGGGTCGAATCGTATACTTCATTAACTTCCATGCTGCAATCATCTTCATCAATATCATTCATCTCTGGGGCAGTCACATTGGGCTGCCTTGCTGGATCCTTTTCTCCAATATTCTTGTCATTTTTAGTTTTATTGATGATTTTATCTCGGGGTTTTGCTGGCTTTACCTCGTCGTGATCAGGAGTTTTTGTAATGTCACTGGCTTTTAGAAAGCCTTTGGAGAAACAAGCCACATCAAAATCGTCACGAGGCGCAGGGGAAGTCAGTAAACAATGTTTTCTATATATTATGTCCTCCAGAAGCTCTCTTTTGAAACATCCCCAATCGTAGCCCTTTGGAATTTTGTTGCCAGAAGGTAGCACTTTGAAGTTTCCACAGAGCAGTGTCCTCTTGGCAAGCTCTTCAATCAATCGCAGAGACTTTGGTGGTGCAGGGGTTTTCAAACTCATCTGGTCATTAAGTAATCTCAATACTCCCTCATTTTTATCGAGCAGACGAATAAAGTCATTGCCTTGGCAGGATGGAATGAGACAACACATCTCATCAATTGCAAGAGACTGTAAAGCATCATCCTTTGCATACTTGAAAACCCCAGTGAGGAGAATAAGGTTTGAATATTGTGACAAAACCTTTTTTGAATCCTTACACTGTGAGATAACACCTGTGAAAATCTTCTGGGCCAGGATCACAGTCGAGATGGTTTCAAATTCTGAAATCATTTGGCATATTGAGAGTATGCCTGCCTTGAGCAATAAGCTAGCAACTAGTTGTGATTCCATATCAGCAAGGGCCAGAATTATATCCAGGAACATCTCTATGACAGGCTTGGAATTTTTCCCAGCATTGCCGGGAATAATTGAATTGAGCGAATCGACTGATTTCATAATGCTGGAGGGGTTTTCCAAGTCCATTGTGGCAAGGAAATCTCCAGTAGGGTTGTCAATAAAATCTGCTGCATAAGGCTTCTTTTCGTATGAGACAGGATTCAACATCATATCCAACACCTTTTTAGAGCGTTTTGGACAGTTTTGAATCAGACTCCGCCCCAATGATACAAGCTTGTGATGAAGTTGAGAGGCGCACTTTTTCCCATCCTTCCAGTCAACAAACTCTCCAATCACAAATTGCCTATCATTGCAAAGGTGAGTGATGCATGATAAAACGTGTTTCCTGAGAAGTACAACAGAAGGATTATAAACAGCGTCCCGTTTCTTCATCAATTCTTCTTTAGCCCTGGCTTCGATCTCTTGAAGTGCACCAGTATCTTTTGTTTCTCCAGAGTATCTAGAGTTTTTCACAATTTCATCTGCATTTTCAAACACATTAAGAAGCTGCATGATAGTGCTGAAGCTTTTTGTCCCTTTAGAAATTCCATTTGATCCAATAGAATTGATATTTGCGTAGCAGGAAATGATGTCACAGCCCAAAAGCACTGCATCCTGGCCAATACAATTCATGGACAAATGGCAGGATCCTATTGTAGTAATGATGTTTTGAATCAATGAGCCTGTATCATTCCATTTCCTGGTAAAGAGATGCAATTTGACCCATTTATTTGCCTGAATAATGCTCAACAGTGCAGCCATGCAAAGGGATGTAAATTCGGTGTTTCCCTTACATGCACATGCATGGTCCATAAGGTATCCCCATACATCCTTTGGCCAAAAAACGCACGATACGTTTGCTGCCTCAACTAGTCGACATACTTGTGGTGCATTGGCATCATTCATAAAGTACCATAGCAGACGAAACCCGTTTGTGGCTCTCAGTAGAGTCACAGATGCCGACACCCCCCCTTTCCTTATAGTTTCTATCAAATCTTCTAAAGTTTGCGAAACATCAACATCATCATTCCCATCAATGTCATCTTTAAGATCTTGTACGAATCTTTCCACCATTTGATCCCCTTTATAGGCATCAAGATCATGCAGAATATTCACTTGTGCTAGGAATTCCACAATGTCCACAGCCATACCACTGTGTCCATCGTTCGGTAAACTCAATAAACATTGCTTTGCTTCATCAAGATAACAAAGGACTTCTTCTCCAAGCTTACCTGTATACCAAATATTTGAGGTCCACAATGTGTCGTGTATGTGCATGACAAGAGCCAGTGCTCGTCTGTACATACTCTTTTCATTGCAGCCATCAATCTCAAGGGCAAGCTTGGCATCTTCTGCAGCCTTACAATAGTCCCCAAGTCGATAGTATACCAGGCTTCTGTTGTTGAATATATTTTGCATTTGTACTGCAAGATCATTTTCGATGGAACGATTAGCTGATTCCTCTACATACCAGTCAACTCCTTTTGCATATTCTGCTAGGCACTGAATGTATTCCTGCATAAATTCACCTAACCAAATGAGTACATTTGGAATCCTACGAGGACCTTCAAGATAAAATGTAGGTATAGAGCATACAAGTGGCAAATTCTAGCTACACACTTGAAGACCTGTGAGGTATAACGAGTTAGAAGCAGCAGCAGTCCCTCGTCCATGAGGGACCAACGGGATAATATATTACCTTTTGTTCAAAATATGCATTCCCAGATGCCTTGCAGGCATATACTAGCTCTCCAGACATGTCCGTTTTGGTTTCAAATAAAGTCAATCCAGAACAGACGTAGAAGCTGCTCTGGGGTATGCCACCAGAATCTGTCCTGAAAGCCTGTATTTTATCTTTAAATAATGAAAAATTAGAAACAACCCGTCAAAGTAGCGCCCTGAAGAGTGTCCGCTTCCTGATGATCTTCTTTGCGTTGACTGATATTGGTCAGGTCATGATGAGAGCTAAGGCTCTCCAGCTGGAGTCAAACTTAAAATCAAAAGACAGCCCTGTGCACAGTAGAAAAACGTCTCAGTATTCAAATGATTCAGAAGTAGCCCAGAATGTGTCCTGCCTCACACATTCTCCAATTTGAGAACCTCTGCCGATTTGTCCAGTTTCATTCCCATGGCACACTGTGTAGCACATGCCTCTGATCACCCACTTGTGTACTTTCCTATAGATGTGGAGTATCTCGGCAATGTCTCCATTCTCTTGGAAGTCGACCAAGTCGGAAAGCACCGCCGAATGTATGGTCCAATCCTTGGAGAGGATGAGAGATCTAGATCTGGACTTTCTAGGTTTGCTTGAAGAAAGGTCTCGTGTAGGTTTCTATCTGAGAGAATGGACGGATGTTCTCGTGGTATTGCTTATTTACCTAGGTAATATTTATATAATGGATAACATTGATGGTCAGGTGATTGCTTCATTGCAGCTTGGTAAGTTGTCGAAAGAGTTGGGTTGCCACTCGAAATTGGGGTTTGTCTGAGTTGACTATTTTATTCAAGATCGTTTCCAAGAAGGAATCAAGTAGACACGATAAGATATATTATTTATTGTATACTATGCATCACGTGAGACGTCAAAGAATAGTTGTGAACGTCTAGCGTGAGTTTTTTAGTACCAAGAAGTTGTTAAAAGAACCTTTCGTTTGCCCTCGCAGGGATCTCGTTCATCTGCCTGGATGGTATTTTGAGATTGCCATGGCTGCGTTGGTACATCTGCAAAGCTTTCTCAATGGCTGATGCCGCTGATACAGCAAAAGGGAAGAGGTTTGTTGGGCAGATAGCAGCTCGTCTGGTAGGGAGTGTGTTTCTCATTCTCATGGTACGGTGATATGGATACCAAATGTCAATTGAATTGTACATGCTTATGACAAGGTTTTACGTTCTCTTTGTAGTTCCCGAATGCTTTGAATGTACTGCAAGACCCTGCTATGAGGGAAGATCTCCTTTATGGAACAAGTGTGGCCTCCATGAAGTGCATTGCTGTAGCTTCTGCGTATTTTTTCTATGACGTGTACATATGCATTACTAGGTTTTCTGAGAATGGATTTCCTTTTCTTATTCATGGAGTATTGTGCTCTCTAGCATATGCATACCCACTCTTATCAGGAAATATGCACTACCAAGGTGCTTGTTTCCTGATGTGGGAGCTGTCGACTCCATTTTTGTATCTTCGGTGGTTCTTAATCAAAACAAATAGATCAAATGGAACCCTTATGAGCATTGCCAATGTATTATTTGCTCTTGCCTTCTTTGGGTGTAGAATAGTTGCAGGACCCATCTTGTCTTGGGAGTTTTATCAGGCAAGTGCTGAGGAGATTTCATCCCCCATTGGGGTGAGAGATAATCCAATTCCGTTAAATCTTCTATATGGGTACAGAGGGGCGATGTTCATTCTCAATGGGCTCAACTTTTACTGGTTCTACAATATAGTTACGATTGCTGTTACTGGCGGCAAGAAGAATAATGTGATTGAGACTGATGTGACACCAGGACACAAGGGTCGGAAAAGCACTGCTCGTGCAACAACAAAAGAATCAATCGATTGATCACGCAGTTTGTGCTGCCTGGCCTGGATTGATTGCGACTAATACCCCGTGCACATGATTTAGTGCAATTGCAAGCTTGTGCAGCTGGCCAGCTACCATGGCCATGGCCACCTGACATTTTAAAATTTTGAATTCCCACTTTGAAGTTGGAAGAATTTGTTCACTTGACAAGACGGCATTGCACATGTATACTATTATTTAAACATATAAACAAGAAAAATCATGTCTGATTCAGACGAATACTCTCTCGAAGAGTTGAGTCGTAGCTCGAGCGAGTTCAAATTGTCTGACGAAGATGTGTCCTCATTGGGAGAAAGCTGTTCTTCTGGTAGTGATTACGAATCTGAAGTCAGTATGGAAGAATTGAAACCAAAAAAACGTTCAGCCAAGGCACAAGGGAGGGGCAAGGGTTCGGGATCGGGTTCAAAAAAGGCCAAGGGAACGAATTCAAAGCCTAAGGACGAGAAGCCACAAGGTGTTGTGAGAAATAGTAAAATTCACTTACAACGTGATTCACACGATGCTGCCTCCCCAGCTGGGATTCACATGGCAAGGAACCTGCGTAAGGTTCTCCAACCAACTCAGGCACCAAGAGAATATCAGAGACTCCCTGTAACTCAGCAAGATGATACAAAGGATGCCATATTATCTGTTGAAGATCAGGAAAAAAGGAAAGCCAATATAGCTGCCATGCTTTCTGGAGATTTGGAAGTGAGGAGGCATGCATTAATGCCAACTCTGCTTTCTGTTGATCAAGATACAGCAATCCTCAGAAGGCCATTTCGGAGTCCATATCCCAATGCTCCGGCAGTCTCTGAATCCCTGAAACAGGCATTGATGGCGAGAAAATACTTTGTTCCATTTGGATCAGGGAAGAATTTTGTTCCACAGAAAGTGCATGTACCAGAAATGATCCAGACTATCAAAGCCCCACCTGTGGAAGGAAATGTGACACTGCCTGCAGGTATTGAGGAGCTGATTCTCTGGACATCGCACGATGGGTCCAGTGAGGTCAAGGTAGATAATGCACTTACAAGATTTTTAAGACCGCATCAGAGGGAGGGAGTTCAGTTCCTTTTCGAATGTGTGACTGGACTCAGAGAGCATGAAGGCTTCGGCAGCATTCTAGCTGATGATATGGGTCTTGGGAAAACTCTCCAAGGCATTACACTCTTGTGGACTTTGCTGAACAGTGGACACCCTGACCTCGGTGGAGATCCTATTGCGAAAAAAGTGGTCATTTGTTGTCCCACATCGTTAGTGCCCAATTGGGACTCTGAATGCATCAAATGGCTGAATGGCAGGGTAAATACAATGCCAATTTGTGATGCCAGCAGAGAAGAGGTCATTGATAGCCTTGTACAATTCACGTCACCAAAACATCCTTCCCAAGTGCTTATAATCAGTTATGAAACGTTTAGAATCCATGCGGAACGGTTTCAAAAGAGCGGAACGTGTGATTTATTGATATGTGATGAGGCTCACCGATTGAAGAATGATCAAACGCTGACAAATAAAGCACTTGGATCCATGCACTGCAAGAGAAGAATATTACTTAGTGGTACTCCTCTACAAAACCAGCTACAAGAGTTCTATTCTATGGTGAACTTTTGTAACCCTGACCTATTGGGATCTCCTGCCGAATTCAGGAAGAGGTATGAGCGACCAATCTTGGCAGGAAGAGAGCCTGATGCCACTGATGAGATGAGGGAACTTTCCAAGGAACGGTCAAATGATCTGTCTTCATTTGTCAATGGATTTATACTGAGGAGAACGAATGATCTTTTAAGTAAACATTTACCTCCAAAGGTCATCGAGCTAGTCTGCTGCAAGATGACTGCTTTTCAGTTTGATCTCTACTCGCATTATGTACAGTCAAGGAGCGTGACAAATCTTTTCACAAAGGCTGGCAGCACTGCCCTTTCTGCTATTACAACCATCAGAAAACTACTGAATCATCCCAAGCTGATATATGATATGGTTCAGTCCGCGAAGAGGTCAAATAAAAGTAAACAACAGACAGGATTTGAATCATGCAAAGACTTGCTGCAACCTAGTCTCTTTGAAGGAGCCAGAGGATCTCGTGTCGCACTTCCCACAGGATGGGAAGATTTCTCTGGAAAATTTGCCTTAGTATCACGCATGTTGGCCCTTTTAAGGAGCAACACGAAAGATAGAGTAGTGATTGTTTCAAACTTTACACAGACATTGGACTTGTTCACAATCCTTTGCAAGGAGAAGAGGTACCCATTTCTCCGCCTAGATGGTAAAATATCTCTTTCAAAACGAGAAAAAATGGTCAAAAGTTTTAACGATCCTAAAAGTGACCAATTCATTTTCCTTTTGTCTTCTAAAGCGGGGGGCTGTGGACTGAATCTGATTGGAGGGAACAGATTGATACTCTTTGACATGTCATGGAATCCAGCAGATGATAAGCAGGCAGCTGCACGTGTTTGGAGGGATGGGCAACAGAAGAAAGTGTATGTATATAAACTGATGACCACTGGTACGATTGAAGAAAAGATTTTCCAGAGGCAGCTAACTAAGGAAGGATTGCAATCCGTGGTCGATGGAGGGAATGATGATAGTGTACAGGCTGACACCAACTTGATGAGTTTTGACCAGTTGCGAGATTTATTCACGTATGATCCTAATACCTTATCCACAACATTCGAGCATATGGTGTTGGAAAAGGCTGAGGAGATGGAGATGGAGATCAGTAAGACTGGCACGATAAACAAGGGGCAAAAGGGCAACCCTAAGGAAGACAATTTGGCCGACTGGGGACTGCATTCAGATCCTGGAACGGTCCCCGATGAATGCATGCAGCTATGTGCTGAAAATGATGTGTCGTTTATTTTCTCGTGTCAGATCGAGGGGAAACCGGTGCCTCCAGAACGTCCAATACTTGGGTCCAGACCAGCCAAGTTGAACTATCCTCAAACAAGTGTACAGGCAAAGAAAACAATATCAATCGTTTCCGATAGTGAAGATAATGAATGAACTATGTATTAATCTTATTTCAAATTGTCAGAATACTGTATGATTTGTGAAATATCTGCAGAAGGGTACTGTTGAAGCAATTTCATGGCACCAGAAAAATCAGACTGCAATAATCTATTAGCCTCCAAGAGTACCATACCAGCAGAAACTCTTACCACGAAGTCGATCTTTGATTTTTCTGAAAGCATACGATCCCAAATAATAATGACATCAGGCAGTACAAACTCTTGCGTGAATAGAGCAGTAATCCACCTGATAGCATACAGGTATGGTGAAATTCCAAGTCGCTCCAGGTGCAATGCCAAATCTGGGTTGATTTGTTTGATCAACCTAGTTATGCTTCCCATATTCCCTGCTATACCTACTATTGATTTATCTAACTTGTCACAATAGTTATCCCGGAATTCGCCCATAAGATATAGGAACCCATAGAAGGCAGAAACTTCTGGATCACCCTTGACATCTATAATTGTATCATTTCCTTGTTCAGCAGCAAATACAAAGTAAATGACTGCAAAAATTTCATTCATCCCTTGAACGTAGCGAATACCTGGATTTAATTTGTAATATATGAACAGAGCTCGACTCATCTTCTCCCGGTGTTTCATTCCATTGTATTCTCCACCAAAAAATACCAGGTCTGTCTGTGTACGTTGAATGTCTCTATCAATTTGCTCTCGCATTTCCTTATCTTCAAAATGTTTTTTCCATGAAGAATCTGAGTTCATACTTAAGGGGTGATCTGCTTCACCACTGATGAAAGACAGCTTTGGCTTGACTATAAATTCATCACAGAACTTGTTATAATTTGTTTCATTTTTCATCCTCGTCTCACTCCATTGAGAAGGCTGGGGAGGATACACAGACATCAATATGGACCAGAAAGCCATCCGGACAAAGTAGTCATCCCCTGGAATCCCTCTTTCCCGAATGACAGTCCTTACCTCGTCCAGGTCCACACTCTCCACTTGAATGATCTGTCTGAGAAGGATTGATGCAGAACTCTCCGTCATCTTACAGTCTTACTTCACATTGGCCAGATGTAGATATAATCCAAATGAATCTATCAACAACCAGACCCTACGGCCAAGTTTTGTATGACTACGAAAAGACCAAACTTGCAGGCATAGTGGTAACGTTCTCAGCCATCACGGGAGAGCGTATATCATTCTGAAAATCTCTATAATCGCAGTATCTATTCACAATATCGCATCATAAGTATATTTATAAATATATGCCAATGCTTCAACACGCTAATCTAATCTAATGTATGCGTGGTCAACTTGATCCATTTGACTTGCAAGTCAAGATTGATTCATCCAATTAATTGGATCTCCTCCTTGCAATTGCAAGGAGGGTTGCATGCTTGCAAGTACATATTTGATATGATTGTATTACATCTCTCAGTAGGGGAAAAATTTACCTCCTAGGTGTTTATCGATGGATTCTTTGCAGGGTTGTTCTTCTTGTTCATAGGATCAATCTGCACCAGAATCAGGACTCTTACCATCCATCAGCAAAGATTGATCCCACTCTTACATGGGTCCTGCTGTATAGAACCAGAAATGTAAATGTATAGTGCTAACATCCATGTTGTATAACATTCGACAATTGACCACTCGTTGTCATGACAGGTCTGAGAAGTAATTCTCCTAGGACTTTTGATTCATCAAACTCTCAGTACTGAGAGACAGACTAGTCTGCACTCTGAGAGTCGATGATGATGCGCCCACAATAAGATCATCACCTACCCAAATTGCTTATTTAATTGCAAATAATTTCATTTTGTCGTAGAAATTCCTGATCGCATCATGAGCAGCACAATCTCGACTCGTCTGTGTCGGCCAGTTCAGCGTACTCAAGGACTTTGCAAGACAAGGCAATGTGTCTCTGGATTCGTCATGCAGCCTAGAATTTCTATGAGTTCATTCTCCGTGAAAACTAGAGTATCAGCTACAGACCACTCTGAGTACGTCAGAGTGAACGCATCAATAACTCGAGGTCTGACAACAGTCGACGCCTTGCTCCAAGTGTTGCAAGCTCTCGGGGCAGAACTTGTCGATCCGTCAGAGAGAGACAATCTGAATCCCCTTATAATACCTCTCGTCAAAAAGAATGATGGGTCTTTGTTGGCTTTGCTACGCTTACCCCGGGCAAATGACGCCAAGGAAATGGCAGTTGTGCAAACAAAACCTGGCTCAACTTACCTGGAATTGCTTGCTCGTGCACCTGATGAGTTTATTCATAGGCACCTTGCGGAGGAAGATTGGAACAATTCTGCCCAGAATATTTCGGAAAGGCCTGTTGCTGCGGCAGCAGGTGAGTATGGCCTGCAGCTCTATGAGCAAGGAAATGTCCAGAGAAGTGGGTTGCCATCTCTCAATGCATATGTAGCTAGACGTGTTGGCATGTTTCTAGATGTATCTGAGGCATTAGTACAGGCACATTTTGATAAAGATGATTCTATGAGCGCTTTAATCACTGCCGAATGGTATATGCGTGATGGTCAGTTTCCAAACTGGGGCAAGCCATATGAGTATGTATCAGACCTCATGATACAAAGACTGCATAGAAAAGAAGAGGGTAGGGACATTGCTCGCCTTGCTTTGAAAACTCCCTGGTGGACATTAGAAAAAGGATTTGAGCATTCAAAGGAGAACAGTGGTCTTCAAGGAGATGCAGATGGTATTCGCAGGATTCTTCTTGAACAAGAAGAGGCCAACATGGGTGCAATGCAGATGGGAAAGCCATTCAAATCGAATGAAGATGAACGCATTGAAGAAGCCTCTCATCTTCTGAATAAAGTAGTCGCAGGAGAATTACAATGGCCAGATATTCTCCAAGATCTAGAAGAGAAGTATGAACTAGCCGGTCTCATTGACATGGCACGATTCGTTGCCATGATTCACTAAGATTGAGATTTTGGGCAGCAGTTGACTTGATCATGATCCTCCAAGCAGGCTTTGCAGGGCGCCCTCGAGATTCAAATTTGAATTGAAAATACCAACGGTTCAAAAGTAATCACAACATACCTATAGAATCAAATATGTTTAATCATTATAATCAATAATAGTTAAAGTTGCAAAATAAACGAGCAAAATGCCAACGAGTACCCGTAGCGGGTCGCTCATGTCCCACGGGAGGGCAATGTGCTCGAACATCATACAAAAAGTTATTGGTCTGGGATCTGATCTTCAGGTATGTTGTGTATGCATTTAAATTTCATTTTTATATTCAATGATGTGCTTTATGTTCATTGTAGCGAGGATGTCAGCGAGCTGTCGACGCCATTGTTGAGCCTGGTGACGAAATTGAAAGTCCAGACAAGGAGGATATCTCTCATACCCCATGCCATAGTCGTCGAACGTCAACACGAAGAAAGCTTGATATGGTGGGGAATGATGACTTGGCCGAGGAAGAGGTGGTTGAGGTGGTGGCTTTTGCTAGGAGAGGATCGAGGAATAGAGTTGGAAAAAGTGGGGGAATTGTCAAAAAGAAAACTCTGGATGACCTGCGAAAACAGGAGCATAAGCAGAAGTTGGACTCCAGACCTGCAAAGCGTAAACAGGTGAATAATAATAATACACAGATAGAATTTGGGAATGAAGATGAAATAATAGAGATAGAAGCTGACGTTCCTTCAAAGAAACCCAAGAATGAACCAAAAGTTAGACGAGGAAAAAAGCAATCTCTTTTGCATGAAACTAATAGCAAGAGTATTAAATCTGCCAGGAGATGCTTGCCTCGAGTGACACAGGATTGTGAGCCTGAGAAAGAATGCTTGCTGGAGGCTGGGAACACTGGCGGACAACTGATTCCCTCCCCCCCTGTTAATGCGAGAAAGCAACAAAATGAACTCACCAAAAACTTAGAAAATCCATATCATCGCATTTGTAGATGGTTGACAAAGAGCCTGTCCCATCCACTGAGCATGGAAGCAACCCATGCAGCTCTTAGGCCAGTGTCCCAGGAAGTAATTGGCTTCATCCAAGAGAATGTCAGAACGACAATTGAACAGTCTTTTAACAACTCTGTCATGGTTGTAGGAGCTCCTGGAACTGGAAAAAGTACGATAGTATCGCGTGTATGCAATTTAGTGGACAAGGAGTGGAACACAGTACAAAGTGACCCAAAGGTAGGGATTGTCAGGCTTTCTGGCCTTGCATTTTCTGACGAGAGGTCTGCTTTTAAGGAAATAGCAAAGCAGCTCTGTGCTACATTACGTTTGGAATACCTGAGAAACGCATCGTATGGTGAAAACATTAAGTTTTTATTGTCCATTCTGAAAGCTCTATACGATGCAAATAAAGCTGCATTGTTTATTCTAGAGGACTTTGATTTGTTTGCCCAGACACAGAAGCAAACCTTTTTATATTGCCTCTTGGATTCTTTACAAAAGAGTAATGCGAAAGCTGTGGTCATCGGAACGACATGTAGGCATGACTGTCTTGACCTGTTGGAAAAAAGAGTCCGGTCAAGATTCAGCCATAGAACTGTCACGTTGATGCCACCCATCAAGACTGCCGACGAAGGAAACGGCGCATTGGATATTTTAGAATCCATGCTGACCTTACCTGTTGCAGTTTTCCCAGATGGAAGCATAGCTGAGGACCACAACAAGAAGGTTGCACTTGCATGCAGAGACAATCTGGTAGAATCCCTTGTTTCCAAGCTGGTCGAGTCTACAAACAGTTTGCACACACTGTCCCACATTGCCAAGAGATCGCTGCTTCTCAGCTGCACACAGCGTCAATTTTCGGTGAAAAACCTCGTGGATGCGATGAGATCGCACATGTCTCAAGCCAGCAGAGGTTTCGAGGGAAACATTTCAAACCTATGTCCGCTTGATCTTGCTGTGTTGGCAGCGGCCCATAAAGTGCGGACTATTCGGGTCGATGGTGTTTTAAACTTTGAGATGATTCATCATGAGTTCAGATCATACTTTTCCATGGGGAATCATGTGGACAATTACTCGAAAGTGGCAGCAATGAAATCATTTGAGCACCTGGTCTCTGAAGGAATCCTGTGCTGCACAAGAGAAACATTCGGACCATTACGTCGTAGGGACAGATATTTCAATCAGGTCAGTCTCCAGATAACAAGGGAGGAACTACTTCAAGGTTTTGAGAGACATCCAAATGCTGATATGAGGCTACGAGATTGGTGTCAAAAAGATGGTGGACCAATGACCACAGCACTTCTTGACATGGCAGACATTTGACCCATATTAAGGATTGATATCCCATGAATTGACTGACAAACGTTGTAAAATTTTGAAAGTTAGAATTTCGTGTGTTCACACACTCTGACATTTTGGAGAGCACAACTGTTGCTATGAGGCTCGCGTCGTCAACCTTACCGTCAACCCTCCGTGGCCCTGCTGTCACGGCGAGGCGAAACAATAGATCTACTACTGTAAAGGTTACTGCTATGGCTGGTCATGGGCGATTTTTTGTCGGAGGTGCGTATTTCCGTCGTGAATCCCGTCACTCTTTTGGATAAGATGTGTCTTCTCGTCACGATGGCACCTAGGTTACAACCCATTCGTCTGATCAAGTCTTCACCGATGGTTCTATCGATTGTTGACATCATCATATACATATAATGCCTCATGGACCTTCTGAGTAAACCATCCATGTTGTCTGCAGGAAATTGGAAATGCAACGGAACGGTAGACTCTGTCTCACAGCTCGTGAAGGATTTGAACGCTGGAAGCATTCCACCTGAAGTTGATGTAGTTATTTCCCCTACATTTGTGCACTTGGAAACCGTCAAACAGACCATCAAGGGACCATATGAAATAGCAGCCCAAAATTGCTGGACTGGAAAAGGAGGAGCCTTCACTGGTGAAATATCTGCAGAAATGCTCAAGGACATGGACATCCCTTGGGTCATTCTTGGTCACTCTGAACGTAGATCACTATGTGGCGAGTCATGTGACGTTGTTGGCACCAAGATCCGCTACGCTTTGGATCAGGGCCTCAAGGTTATTGCATGCATTGGAGAGACCTTGGAGGAGAGGGAGAGTGGTGACATGTTCAACGTCTTGGATCAACAACTGGTCCCAATTCAAAACGCAGTCGATGACTGGGCTAATGTCGTCATCGCGTATGAACCGGTATGGGCAATCGGAACTGGAGTCGTTGCCACACCAGATCAAGCAGAAGAGGCACATGCCTTTGTCCGCAAATGGCTTGAGGAGCACATTGGCCAGGAAAATGCAGCAAACCTTCGCATCTTATACGGAGGATCTGTTAATGACGGTAACTGTGTGGAGCTTTCCAAAAAACCAAATGTTGACGGGTTTTTGGTGGGAGGAGCTTCCCTCAAGGGCGACACCTTTGTCACCATTTGTAATGCCACAAAAACAGCTGCCACTGCATAATCTTTGTTTCATTTCTTAACATGTGTGTAATAGACATTATCCAATGACCAATTTCAGAAATATAACGACGATATTCAGTACAACGAGAGGCATTCTCATGTACGTTGCCGCGTGGAGAGTTCCAATAATCTGCTGCTTCAGTGCCCCAGGCCCTTCCTCTATACTATTTTGACCAAGCTGAGAAAAACCCCAGCCATCTACATTCATCACCAATGCATCAATAAATACATGAGTCAATCAGACACAACGACCAGGCATACGTACATTTCTCCAACACCCGTTTCTCATTCAAAATTGCTCCAGCGTTACATACCAGCAGTGTTGCCTATACAATCCATTGATCCATACATCAATCCGTTGTGTATCAAATACAATATATCCAACAAGAATCACCCACCTGCAACAATGTCCACAGAGACATCATCTTTCAACAATGAACCATGTAATAATTTGAAAGAGTGTGGTACATTCTCTGGACAGTCTCCGATAGATCTATTCTATATTTATAATATTTTATGTCCTTCTTCATGCATGCAGTCTGAGTCTAGCAACTGATGGCTACAGATGACTCTCTGTTCAGAAGTGAGAGAGAGAGAGATCCATGTATTTTCTTGTCATACATTCGGATAGCAATGCGATGAAGGAAGAGTATCAACAAAGAGTATCAATCAATGAGAGTGATTGGTATCAACAAAGAGTGGAGAGCAACATCTACCCATGATAATATCATGAGGTAGAGGAAGATCTGACTCAGATACAAGACAAGGAATTGGATACAAATGTCACCACGATGATTCTCCTACAGTATATCAATACATTGATGAATATTTATTGATACATTAAGTATCCATCAACAACACCTGGACGGTTTCAGATTGTCATCGCCGCTGCACATTGAAAACGGCATTCACCATGTCCGAGTTTGAATACGATCAAGAGGTATGTAGTATCACAATGTATAGTAATCTGTAGTAGATCTGTGGGTCTCTGAGGTGATATGAGTGAAGATGGGTGGGTTGAATGACGCATGACATGATTTCGACTCAAATGTGGTGTCTGTGTACTGTAGAGCCTTGATGAGGGACTTGATAACCCTGATGTCGTTACAAAATATAAGGCTGCTGCTAAAATCGTGAATAGTGCGTTCCTTGATTGAGTCATGTTTTGGACATTCGGCACGGTGTCGGCGACTGCACGTTGCTGCCGTGGTCCCCCGATACCTGGATGGGGTTATTCTGTAAAAGTATATGGTGATTTGGATGATTCTGAAGGACGCCGTGGGCTGTACTAGCTCTGGTGTGGTTGCTGCGATACGTCTGTGTCGTATGACTTTCAACGAGCCTTGCCTGGAGATATCTCCAGGTTCCATCGATGGAAAACTCTCATGTGTGTTTCTGTATGTAGATGCGATTGCCGCTGTGGTGGCACAATGTAGTGCAGGAGCCAAGGTTACTGACCTGTGTGATACTGGGGACAATTTCATGAATGAGTGCGTTGGTTTCCTGTATTATGTTTCAAGAAAAACATGTTTTCATTGCCATGTGTCCATGTATGCAGGGCTGTTGCCAAGGAATTCAAGGGAAAAGATATTGAAAAGGGTATTGCAGTGCCAACATGTATCTCTGTGAATAATTGTGTTGGGCATTTCTCTCCATTGGATGATTGCACACAGGTGCTCAAGGATGGAGATATGGTGAAGATTGATCTTGGTTGCCACATTGATGGATACACTTCTCAGGCTGCCCATACTGTTGTCGTACAGAGTGCTGATGCTCCAATTACTGGAAAAGCTGCAGATGTCATGCAAGCCGCTACTCAGTGTTATGAGGCTGCTGCCCGTCTTATCAAGCCAGGGAAAAAGGTATCTGAAGTTGCTGCTGTTCTAGGCAAGATTGCAGAGAGTTATGGATGCAGCCACATAGAAGGTGTCATGTCCAACCAGATGTCCAGATTCATTATTGACGCGGGGAAAGTGGTGTTGAATAGGCCTCACCCTGACCAGAGAGTTGAGGATGATACATTTGAAGAGGGAGAGGTGTACTCTATTGACATGATTGTCTCTACAGGAGATGGAAAGCCAAAGATGGCTGATGAGAAAGACACCACTGTCTTTAAACGCGCATTAGATATCCAATACCAACTCAAGATTAAGGCTTCAAGAGAATTATTTGCGGAAATTAATAAGAAATACCCAACAATGTTGTTCTCTCTTAGAGGAATCGAGGGTGGAACTGGTAAGACTCGTTTGGGATTGGCAGATTGCCTTGCCCACGGACTTTTACACGCATTCCCGGTTACATATGAAAAGGATGAGGACTTGGTTGCTCAGGTTAAAGGAACATTTTTGCTCATGCCAAACGGAAGTGACAGGTTGAACCAATTCCCACAGCAGACTGTACAGTCTGACAAATCTATCAATGACGATGAAATCAAGGCTTTGCTATCAACATCTTTGAAGAAGAAGAAGGGAAAGAAGGCCAAGAAGGCCGCTGCGGCAGGAGCTTCCTCCTAATTTCAACGAGAGCATGTATGTGTTGCAACAATTGTTGATCCATTTCAGACGCTCTTCTTTTTTCTTTTTTTTCAACAGAAATTTACCACCAGGAAACTGATTTTCAATCAAACTACCTTGCAATGTAAATGATGATTTGAGTATCAGCTAATCTACTTCAAGGAAAGAAGAGACTCTCGTCTATACGTGTGAATGTACATGTGTGTGTGTGATGCCAGGCCTGGGTCCACACCTTGGACACAGAGGGATTGATCTGGCACTTGAAGAATACATCGTTGAACCATCCTGACTAACTTTTATACATTTCATTTGATAAATCTTGATAGAGGCAAGATTCCCCACAAAGGCTAGAAGAAACCTCGTACCTTGTATGCTTTGAAAGGTTAGAAATGCGTTTGCGCATTTCTTCACAAATACAACAGGTTGGTGGTTTGTTTTACTCTAGCATATCGATGATGAAATCACAATCAACTTCATATGAGGTGCAGACTAGGCCATCCCTGGGGTCTCTTTCTCCGAGGAGGTCAAGGTTTCCATTCCATGGGAGCCACTCAAAAGTCACCAACGGACCTCTTGGTGGTCGTAGGTGTTGCTACGCCATGTCTGGTATGGAAGGTGGTGTGATTGATAGACCTACTCTTCCAGGTCTGACCCCAAGGTATGTATATGTATCTAGTTTGAACTTTTCTCAGAGAGCAAGCTGAAAAAGTGCAAGATTGTATATTACATGCATCATGCTGCTGAGATGTGGTTTGCAGGAAAGATAGATTGAAAAAGAAACCTCCCATTTACAAGGTACTCCTCCACAATGACGATTTCAACAAGAGAGAATATGTTGTCAGAGTGTTGCTCAAGGTTGTGGAAGGCTACACTGTGGAGGATGCGTTGAACGTGATGCAAGAAGCACATATGTATGGAATCGCCTTGGTAACAGAGTGTTCACAAGAAAAGGCAGAAGAATTTTGTGAGGGAATTCGAAGTGGAGGTTTAATCTGTACCATTGAGCCAAGATGAATGTACATTTTCATATGGTAATAAGTAAAAGTGTTATTATTCATTATTCATTCGTATCAATTCCAATGACCACCTCACAAAGCCGTTCAAAGCCACTAATCGTAAGGATAGATGATATCACCCCATCATACGTTGTGGCAATAGTGCCATTCCTAGAGGCCTCGGACGTCCATAGTTCTCTACCTGCATCATCTGATAACTTGGCCATCAGGTTCTTCCCATGCCCATTGAGAATGATTGCATAAATGTTGATTGGCTCCTTCAGATGAGCTTTCCAATACTTCACATCACCCTTTGAAGGTTTTGCCCTGATGCACGAATTGAGATCATTATCAATAGGTGCTAAAAAGTCACCATTCATCTCATCACCACCTAGGAATACATCTTGCATTGTCAGTATTGATTGCTGGAGAAGTGATACAATGGGAAATCCTCTCACTCGGAAGTTACATATTGCAAGAGACTGTCCAGTGCTACCAACATGTTCTATCCGTATAGAGCTCCCCTTGACAAGTGTGCCACATTCCACGAGGTGAAAGCTCCCCTCTGCACTGTTTATTCTTGAAGTACACACTGGATACCCATCTTCTCCTAGGACTGTGACTTTCAAAGGTATCTTTCCATTTGTTGTGCATTGCTCCAGCAATCTTGCAGCATTTTTAATGATTGCCGAATTTGATTCTAACTTGCTCATTTGAAAAGGGCACGCTGCTACATCAAAGGACACTGCATTTATAAGATGCGGGGATCTGAAATGTAAACCCCATCCAGCATTTGTCTCTGGCAGGGTTGCAGAACATTTTCCATGCAATCCATCGGACGATGCCGCGATGGCATTGTCAGCAACAAGGCCACTCAAGGTGCTTGTCTGTTTTGGCTCTCCGATATTTGCTATAGAATTCGGTCCAGATTGAATCCTCTCAGTCTCACTATCTTCGCTTTTACTTAGAAGATCAATCTTTCTGATGCAAACTTCTTGACTCGACGTATCCTTGAAAACCAATTTGATGACAGAACCAGATATGATGCTATCACAGAGGATGGCCTGAGACAAGGATTTCAAAGTGACAAAAGATGATGTACAGTTTCGCATAAGCACCTCTTCCTTGTAAGAATCACCAACTTGGAGCAGAACAAAGGGAGGGTTCTCTATAAGAGACAAAGGTGTCATCGATTCTTCAAGCGTTATATAAATTCCCTGTATTTGTGCATTAAAATTCAATTCCCCAACCCAAAAGCCTGAAGAATTTTTTGATTTGGATGTTGAAATGCAACTGAAAGAGCTAGTACTAATATCATCGCGAATAGCCATCATAGCGTACTCTGATAGGCTGGAGAATGAATTTGAATACCCCAATAATCTTGCTTTGATCATGCTGCTATCCAGTCCGTGGAAGTAGAGATTCATCTGATTCTCTAATTTTTCAAACCCGGGAAACCCGTTCTGTGTTGCCTGATAAAAAGCACCTTTAATTGTTCGTATAGTGTTTGCGCTACCATTGAAGGTGGCATACCTTGCTCCAGACTGTATTGCCTCAGACAGCATGGCATGCATTCTCAATATTTGACCGGGAGTGAAACGGTCCCTACAATCATCCGGTGAAATATCCATGTATAATTTCCCCGGGGAATATTGAAGCACTGCTAATCTTTCAGGATGGCAGAGAGATGACTCTTGGAGAACACAAGAGTTGCTCGGGTGATAAATCATCTCTGTATCTATAATCAAATCCCCATCAATCTTGCAAGTTTCATATCTAGGATATGGATGCCCCACTCCGAACAGATGCCCCATTTGGTGAATTAATGTAGTATGAAAATCCTCCAATGCGCTCGGGTTGATATAAATCACACCCAGGAGAGCCTGCCCATCCTCCTTCAGGTACAAATAATCATTTTGGGCTTGGTATGCATCTCCCAGAATCCCAGAGATTCCATTTATCTCCTCCAAAGTGCAAACTACGATGGCGACTGAGGAAAATGAATTCATTTTCTGGATGAATTCGCGTGTATAGACTTTATCATAACAGTTTACCTCAACATTATCATCCACATACACATGATGTATTCCTGATCCCTCCAAGAAGAATTTGATATTTGACCCTGCGTATGCTTTCTGTAATGCAGCCACCTGTAGTGATACCAGCCTCTCCACTGAAATTTCCCTTGTATCAGAGCGTGCATGGAAAATCCAAAATATCAGATTGACTGAAATCTCGGGTAGATCTCCAAGGAAACCTTCCATGTCAAGAGTGGTCAAATTTGATACAGAAGATCCAAAAAGGTTCGTCTCTGCACGTTTCACAGCTCCTCCATATGCCTCAAAATCGTTAATGTCTGATTTACAATCATATTTGACTGGTAAGCGATCATAAAGATCGACAAGCGGGACTCCCTCCTGGTTTCGACTCATATCAACTGCAGAGTTGGGTACACTCTCTGATACCTGCGAGCCGATGACAACCGTAGCAACACCAGCCAGAAGAAGTATGACACCAATCATAGCGATACATTTTGGACCCTTCAGAATCGTTAGCAAGGACCTACATTGGGATTGGATTGGCCGAGGCTGTCGACCGGGTACGTTGACCTGAGCGACAGGAAAGCTACTCGGGGCCAAATTTAGCCTTTCTCTCTCAAGCATATTTCCTCTTCACTCTCATCTTTTATTGGTAGCATGTATTGAAGGTGGATTCGACGATCTACAGAAGAGTCTTTTCAAATTTGGCAAAGACACGTTTACCAACTTTTATACCGGTACACAGAGGGTTTCAATCAAATCCTCGATTTATATAATTTACAAAATGTATGAAAATTTGGTTTTAATCACTCCAAATCAAGCACTGACGCCAGATAAGATATCTCCTTACGGGCATCCACCCATTCCTTGAAAGTTTCCGTGCTGTCACTGGCAGATTCCAAATAAGATATGAAGGCAATCAAATAGAAATATCGCTTCAGATAGTGCAACCCCAAACGTTTTGCAAACAATGAATCTGCAGGATCAAGCGTATCAGAATCATCTGCGGATATCATTTTGCATTGGAGGATATCTTTTGTAATGTTCCCAATTGATTTGCATCTATCAATTGCCCCATCTACGGCACTCTTTGCATCTCCACCCCGTGGAAGCGCCCTTAACAGGTTCATGATGCCTCTATACTCTCCACTTTCAATAGATCGTGACAGTTCATACCCTTCTGAGTCACTTCTGGGAAGGCTCGTTCGAGGAAACTCCTCTGATGGTTTTGACTGATCTCTAGACTGCAAAGTCATGAGGGTGGCACATGCAAAAGTGGCCGCAAATCTGGCACTGCTTCCATTGGCAGTTCTTGATAAGAAGACATAATATGTTTTCCCTGTCTTCTTCTTGGGGGCAACTTGCTCCAACAGATGATCCAGATCATCTGTGCGCGGTGTCCTTTCTCTCGACATGGGTACTCTTTTGTACTCCAGGTTATATCCCTCGGCAGCTAAGCCCAAAAATACCTCTGCAGGAGTCCAAATACCAGAATCAATATCACATCCGTCTCCAGTACGTTCCCAAAATGCTGATACAAAAGTATTTGTCTGGTAGGAAGTGGTTTTTGTGATATCCTCCTGTGATTCATTGGAGAGTTTTGCAAAATTAGAAAGACTGAATGTCTTTTCTGATTCAAACGAGAGGCGAGACACCCTTGAAGAGCTTTCTAGTTCTTTATGGAGTAGAATTTTACCTCCCCATGCGATAGATTCGTTGACCACATCGGTTCGAAGCCTCCGTTCCAAATCCTCGAGTTTTACAGCTTTAATTCCTGCATGATGTAGTGCTGCAGCAGCCATCTCAACTTCTCTCCTCATATATGCGGTTCCATTCACATATACAACAAGTTCCTCTCGAAGATCGGTGAATATAACATTGGAGTTTCCCCCAGGAAGAGCTCCTAGCTCTTGCATGAATTTGCGTAATCCAGATATTGTGGCATTCCCAATCGTGAAAATCGGAAGCCCTTTAACAGCCTGAATATCTGTTATTCCATCTACGAGCAATTCCTTTTGAACATTGTACCCAAATGAGTCTGCATGAATAGTGTAGCTCTTGAGAATTGTTCTTTTACCTAGAGTGTGACCCCTTCTTCGAATAAGAATACTTCTAGCTTCAATGATTGAGACATCGTGATCTCCATCCGAATGATCTTGAGTTTCCATGCCACGAAGAGAGTTTATACTGGTTAATTCAGGAACTACAGGAACAGGGGCAAGGGCTCCAGCGGGATTTTGATGAATTCCGTCAATTGCTGTTGTGATATCAGTTCTAGTCAATAGCCAGTCCTCGAATGTCAAAGTTCGGCCCTTTTGGCGACATTCATGAAGATATACAGAGAACGCCATGAGCATGCAATACCTTTCCATATAGGCAGACCCTCTTTGAAAGGCACTATGACGACTTTGCAATTCTGGGCGGAAGAAGGTTTCCACAAATTTAGGTTTCCTGTACCTCATGATGGCTGTGCGGAGGTTCACAAGCACACCACAAGCATCGATTACTGCATCCACTTCAGCCTTTGCCTCAGCACCTCTTTCAAGGGTTCGTGTGAATCTACGCACCCCTATATACTCTCCATTTTCCATATTCACTTTCTCAGGATCAATCTCTGGGGCACCAGCCATTTTTGAGGCTGTTCTAGGAGTTTCATCAAATGGTCCCTGAAGTTCGTATGACTCAATTTCATCTCCAGTAGATGCTCTAGGTGAGAGGCCACCTACATCTTCATCAAGCCTTTCTAATGTTGCGACTCTTTCTAATTGTGTCATTGTTGGAGCTGCAGCCCCATTCAGGTGCATTCTAAGAAGAGACCCGATACACATCCCCGTGGTTGTTCTACCACCTCCTAATTGACATGTGTAAATAAGTGAATCATTTGGCCTAGCTGCCGCTGCAGCACCATAGAAGAGGTCGAAGTCCTTCGGTTTTGGACAAGTTCCATCTGTAAGAGGGATTCTAATAAAGTTGACCCTGTATCCCTCGGATTGAAATTTCTCTAAAACTTGTCTGGGAGTTTCGACGAGATTGGTATCGAGGATTTTAATGATTTTATCCTTCACTATTGTGTTTCCATCCGTTTTTTTCTCTTCTACTGTCACAATTATCTCACCATTGAATTGAGAGCTCTCTTGAATAACATCCTCTCGCAGCCTTTGCTCCATTTGGTCTAGTCTCATGGCATCAATGCCCCTGTACTCCATTAAATTCTTGAAAGGTCTTGAAGCCTCCCGAAGAACAAAAGGCTCACCATTGATGTAGATCACAGGTTCTTCTCTCATCATGTGCCATACAGCAAAGTTATGGGAATGGTCGTCAGGGCCTGCTCCAACAGAAAGCAACACCTCTTTGATGCCTTCCACTGTTGCTATGGCACCCCCATACACATGAATGCCAGGGCTAGACAAACCTCTAAAATTTGGAGCACCTCGGAATTTTTCTGGAAGTCGAGAGCTCTGACATCCTTTGAAATGATCCAACTTCAAAATAGTATGAGGTCCAAGCACAGAGCCTGATCGACGCGCTATGTGCTCTACAAAGCTTTCCTCTCGGTTGGCATACACACTCTTGTCAATAGAATTTCGTTTGCTGAATTCTTGCCCTTCAAACTGGTCGAATGATAATGCTGACAACGGATTTGCACGTAAAAGTCTTTCAAGAATTCCCAAAAGTTCTGGACGGTCATTGACCCATTGAGAGAAGGATGTATGGGACCTTGTTCCAAAAGCAAACCCAGGGTCATCCAGGTAGGCAGAAAATACTATAAGCGAGTAGTACCGATCGAGATACTCCAAACACACTTGCAAAAGAGCTTGGCGTCGCATTTCATTCGGCTCCTGAAATATTCTACTCCTATAAGTTGCTATCGCCTCTCTTAGATTCTGCATTGCAGCACATGCATCCAGAATCAAATCAAGAGCTAGCTTTGCGCTGCGCCCATTTTCCAATGCACGCAGCATGCTGCGGATGGAGAGATACATTCCGTTTTTCAAATCATCTGCACTGGCTTTAGGGCTAGCAATGTCTAGTTCCTCAGGATAACACCACCATTTTGGAAGAGATTCTATCGGGACAACTGGTGGTGGAGAGAGATGTCCCTGTGACTTTCTCAAAAGTATCATGCATGCAATACACATCCCAGTAGTAGTTCTGCCCCTACCCATCTGGCAATTAAAAATTATGGCATCATTATCCCCTAGTTCCCAACTTTTTTGCATTAATATTCCAAAGTCGTCACCCATTGGAGCCTTTTCGTCTGTGACTGGAACACGGAGATAATCAACATCATATCCATCCCGGAGTAATTCTTCATAAACCTCAGCTGGGGTCTGTACATCCACTTCAGTCACTGGTTCCCAATCCTCTATAACTTGAAATTGATCATCTTCGTGAGCAACCATGATGCTCCCATCATAGAGTGATGCTTCTGATAAGACATCAGCCTTGAGCCTATTTTCCATTTCCTCAACTCTCTCAGAGTCGATGCCACTATATTCCAAATTCGCAAAGGGCTTATCGGATTCCCTCACTACATAAGGACTTCCATTCACGTACAATACCGGCTCTTCTCTCAGATTTATCCATGTCACTCGTTTCTTTTTGTTTTTTGCCCCTAGGAGTGCAAGAACATTTCGTAGTCCAACTACAGTGGGAATGGCAACGCCATAAACAGGAAGGCCCTCGATACCTCGAAAGTTAGGAGCACCTTCAACTAAAGGCTTTAGTTTCGTATTCTGACATCCCGGGAAATGATCACTCTTGAGCAGAGAGTGTTGGATCAGAACCTCTCCATTTCTATTCGCAACTATTTCTTCTGCTGATATGGGCACCTGTGTACCATCTATCGATGCATTTGAGTCATTAAAATATCCTTTATGGGATACATTTTCGTTTCTATTCTCCATAAAACCAGCAATGTGCAGGTAAACAGGTCGAACCGTTTCAGAACGAAAGAGAGTTACAGTCCAAACTGGAAAAGGTCTTTGAAAGGCAACACTGTTATTTATGTTTAACATATAATATATGGAAATATATGGAAATGTATACTTGTACGAATAAATAGTCAATGGTAGATACCAGCAACACTCATTAGTGGGGAATGCATTACAATGCATTTGAGTGGTATGGCATTAATGGTACAGTCATTATTTTCTACCATTACCCTGGCATTGCTACCTGGTACTTGGGAACATCATCACCAAATGGATGGTATATCGTATCGTATGATGTGTGAGTAATTGAGACTCTATAGAATCTCAGTTTGATCTGTCCAGAACTGACCTCTCATGCATGAAATACCTCGAGACACACCTGCTGATAGCTATCAAATCAAATTATAAAGCAACAATATCACCATGAACATTCCAACCACTGTATCGGAACAATTGAACTCATTTGATGTACGTTCAAGTGACTCTTGGAGTCTCGACATGCAAGACATTTGAATCGTGTTCAATGTACATCATACGCCAATTTTGGTACCTACAGGTCACCTTAAAAGAATGTAAAAATCTTGTAGTAGAGGAAGACTGTTTATTTGTCCTCAAGAAGAGAGAAAACGAGTCAATTCAACCCTTGGTTGCGGGTCGGGCCTTCCATAGTGTGGCCAAGCTTGTCCTGGCCCTATCTCGTACCCTGCTGCAATGTAATGGGTTGGATCCCAAGAAGAGTGATTTCTTGAAGAAGGAAAATGGTAGACTAGGTGTGTACAAGAGGAAGATCGACAAGGCTGTAGCTACATATGAAGCAGCTCAAAAGAAAGCAAAGCAAGAACTAGTAATGAATGTAGATACTGCTAATAGGTTCATCTCAGCGGCTTTGAATAAGACGGCAGAGCTAGATTCTAAGGGAAAAGGTGGAAAATGCAAGATAAAGCCATCGAGGCGACGAGGAAAAGGAAACGAGGATCCACTAAAGTTCTTGCACGACTTGCAAAAGGAAGCATACCAGGAGGAATGACTTTCCACATTGAAATGTAAAAAATCTTTACATATGAAAATCTGTTTGTCTTATATGATAGGTTCAGGAACAATAAAGAATGTAATCGGATCGCTCAACAAGGTACTTGTTGCTAGTAGTTGGTATGTGTACACATGTGTACATAGAACATGTTCTAGGCCAAGAATCCCAGCCACTCCCCATTCTTCTTTGCAAGCCTAATCAGCCCTTGAACCTGCTTCGTGTCAACTCCTAATTGCTTGCAAAAATCTTTGATCACTTGAGAATGGAGAGAAATGGCCTTCCCTCGCAGCTGGTTGAATTCTTTTGTCCCAATGGCATTTCTAGTCACTCTAACTATGGGGGCGAATATACCATTTTCGCCCTTGTTTCCGGCAATTACCTGAAGGTTATATCTACGATCTGCAACATTACAAGGTATATGTGTGAAATGCAAGTATAGAAATAGCAAATGAGACATGTTTACCCACAAGGAGAAAGCATATGTCTATCTACCATCCAGAACCATGGACGATAGGAGACCATTGCCCTCTTATGGAGAAAGGACGAAAGGCAGTCGTCCAGCCTTTCTGATCCAATTCACCCCTTGTCCAACGTATCGATTAAAGATCGCCATCCATTTGACAATTGTATCAAACAATGCGCACCTGTCTGTCTTGATCTGCACACGTTTGGTTTGGTGCAAAAAGTGGCTGCACGATCGCCTTGACAACCTCCATACAGACCCGCTCCCACACAGCTCACAGATGACAAAGCTCGCGTTGGAGCACATACATTCTGTGATCTACGCTGAAATTGGTATCCTTGAGGGACCATAGTAGCCTTGTGAAGGCCCTGTGGTCTTGCTGTGATGCACGCCATGTTTTTATCTCGAGGCTCTACAATACCTTGCTCAACGCTACAATCTTAGAGTGCGTATAAATGTATCAAAGTAATTTTGATACGGTAAAATCAAATGAAATATAGTCTTGATGAATAAATAATTGTAAGACATTTTTCCAGAGATAGTGTCTCATCACTGGTGTCACCTAGAGAAACGCTGGCAGATGCTTCTGTTCATACCACCTGCATCTACAGACAGATTGGTTCATGTTGCGATGGCTTTGGCCTCTTGGCTGTTGATTTCCGTTCCTTGGGTTCTTTTATTTTCAAAACTTCGCATGGTATGCCAGAATCCTGCAGGAAGGATATCCATGCGCGTTGCTTATCAGATAGAGTATCTCTCGTGGATTTCACCTCTGCAAGTTTGCAAGCTTTGCGGTCAACATTCCAAAGTAGAAGATCAGGCATTCCAGAAGTTGAATAGCCCTCGCATAGCAAGCGGCAAACAGCGGAGATCCCCGAGCCCCCAATACAGGCAGCAATATCTTGAATTGTAGACAATTCATATCTTTCCCAGGATAATCCTCGGACAGCAACACCGTAATGGGATTTCCAAGATATTTCTATCAAAGCTGGTGCACCTCCATTTCTGACTTCCTCCAGAATATTGTCAATGACTTGCTTCCTAGAATTGTAAAACCCGGGATGACCCAAGTCAAGGGGAGCTGTCTGAAAAGAGGTCCGAAAGGTGTCAGGAACAGATAATTCGAACAGAGCTCGCCAGAGAAGTAATGTGAAGAGGGTGCACCATATTCCGCTTTCACTGTGGATTCCGTTAAAGCCTCCGTTTACTTCCATTTCGTAATATTGCAATGCCAGCTGCTCGACTGTACAGATTGTGGAATCATATCCTCTAAACTTGCATCGCTCACCTCTGCTGTTGCCAAGAGGACTAGCTTCTAGATAGATTGTCAAAGGCTCTTTTGGCATTTCATGGATCCAAGTAGGGATTTTCCATCTCCTTGGAGGCTTTGCCAGCTTCAATATTCTTCGTCTCAGGGTCAATTTCTCATCTAGGCGAATGCTGGGATCCGCCAAAGCAGTTTCTGCTAATTCAAGTGAGTCTGTTGGTCGACCAATATGCTCAAGATTTGTTGAAAGTCTTATCCACCAATATCCTCGTCTTTCACTGCAATATTCGCCACCTAGAAGCTGCTGTAGCTTTTCAATGGCAGGCCTGTATTCCTTCTTTCTCTCCAATATACTTATTCCGATGGTCGCCATTACAGAATAGATCCACTTGCTATTGTACTGCAAGAAAAATGAAGGAGTATCCATTCCTGAGTATTCAATGATTTTGTTCTCCTGACGATCCAGGATTCTCCAAGCTGGCTCAAGACTTGCATGAATTCTTTCCTCATCCTGCTCTTCTATTGCTGTTATTAGTTCATATGCATGGAAAAGAGACCTTTCATAATCTAGAAACATTTTTCGGTTGGGAAAAACTTCACGTCGTCGACTAATTTCATATGAAGGATAATGCAAAAAGCCTCCATCAACCGCATGCCAAGTTGCTAGGGAATGACCCTCATTCAAAAAGAACAGCCTTTGGATTCTATGAAAAGACCTAAAGTCTGACTTTGATATTGTAAAGATGCCTCCACTAATTCCTTCAATGAGCTCATATAGCTTCTCACCCCAAAAACCACCAAAACTAAACTTTGCATACATTTTTGCCACAACTTGGGTAATCAAGTCTGTTCGCTTTAAAGAGCGAGATTTGCTTAAGAGCGCATCATTTCCGAGCAAATGGATCAGATCTTTGTTATGAAAGATATCAGATAGTATTGAATACTTTTCATCTTTTGAAAAGAGTTTGGAATTGATGTTGATGGGTGACAATAAGCCACTTGCAAGTAAATCATCTACAAGCTTCCTGTTGTCCTGTCCATCCCTGCCACAATTCTGTACAGAGAAATATCTCTTATTCCTTTGGCATAATCTGATGAACAAAATTTTGCATGGACCTGAATGAGACCTGAATCGAGTCAAAAAGGTCTTTTCGTCTTCTCCAAGAGCTTGTGACTCAATTTCCTCAACTGTGTGAAAAATGTGATCTAACCTCCACAATAGTTTTTGGGATGAGTCGGTGACATATTCATTATTCCCTGTCATCACATCGTCTATGACATCTTTTATATACACATTATTCTTTACGGCATTCAAGGTAAGCCTCACTTTCACATTTCCACTCTTCTCTGATCCATTCAGCACAATACCATGCCCTCTCAACATCCCATCACGCAGAAGAGGCCCCAACTTTGCAGCTAATTTTCTGGGCAGGTGCCCAATTACATTTTGACCTCCATTTAAACTGGCTATAATTGCATTGGGGTCGTGCGCATTGTCTGGCTGCCAAGATATCTCAAATTTCTGATTTTTTTCCAGGTATAAGCCCGGGCATTCAGAATACATTCTTCCCACAATCAAGGTATCAATTGTGTTTTGAGGATGTGATTCCAGATCTTGGAATCCTAAACAATGTGAATCATCATCTGCCTCAACCAAATTTATTTCCTCGGGGATTGATTTGGATATTCTCTCTGAAGCAGGAAGGGCAGTCGGTTGGGAAAGACAATTTTCAACATGTCGGATCATATCAGCCTCACTATGACCAATATCAAAATATTTCCAGCATACTGGACATTTTATAGTACTTTTCTCTTCTCTGCCATCGGTAATATCTTCTTTGGTTTCGTCTACAAAGTCAAGGAACCCGAGTTTAGCCAAACGGGCAGTGTTTGGCCCAACAACCCCAGAGAGTGTCCCGAACCCGCGAATTTGGGACACGTGTCTGTATGACATAGTCTAAATCGATGATTTTATTAATTTACACTAATCACATATTGACACTGGAGCATGTGAGCCTCCTCACTCGTCGTTTGAAAGTACTTCCCAAAAGCCCGACACAATTCCAAACTGTGCACAGTGCACGAGTAGTTCAGCACTCGAGCATAAGCTTCAACTTTTAGAGCATAAGTAATCAGCTATGTCTTAAATTCATTCCCAAATATTTGTTCACTCCATGCAATAATGCATCCACCACATTTATATATGGCCATAAGACCATGGACAGCATATGCAGACAGTTGTCCATCCCGGGGAACTTTTTAATAAGCACAAGTACATTGCTGACAGAGCTGGATAGGTCACTCGTGCATATATCATACCACGACAAAATTCTTAGTATATGGTTGAATTGTAAGCATAATAGGATCTGTGGCATCTTTTATCCCCTAACATTTGGATCAAGTTTCCCTTCCTTCGCCAAAGCAATGACGCTTGGTGGGGCTTCATATGCTATCAACTTATCTATTAATGCACCTGGGTCAGAATCTTGCAATATAATTGCTCTACTTGCTGGTCTGATGAATTCTTCGTCTGTTGCATGATCAAGAAACTGGATAAGCTTATCAAAGTACCCATTTATGTTCAGCAATCCGACAGGTTTGCAATGCAATCCCAACTGCTGCCATGTAGAGATCTCGATCGTTTCATCAAGTGTGCCCAATCCTCCTGGTATTGCTATGAATGCATCTGCTTCAGCAAACATCCTTGCCTTTCTGGTATGCATATCCTTGACCACGATTGTTCGGCCCACAGTTGTACCACTAACCTGCAGAATTCGATGGACCGGTTGATAATAGCCGTAGATGTATTCGATCGAGGATTGTATTTTTGGTATTCAACCCACCTCTTTTTCCTCCAGATAATCTGGAATAACACCGATCACAGCGTCGTCGTTGCAACCGAAACCTCGATAAACAGTCTCTGCGATGACTCCCATAAGACCTACATTTCCACCACCATACACCAGACCAATGTCTCGTTTGACCATCTCCTCTCCAAGAAGGATTGTATGAGCCGCATACGTCTTATTCTTTCCTATACTTGAGCCACAGAAGACAGCAATCTTCTTGAGTTGGTTGTGCCCTGTTTGGGTAGGAACGTTCGACATGATCGATTTATTTTGGTTTTGCATATAAATTCATAAAATATCATACTGGATCTATGCGAGACCCAGTACTTTATCAAACGCGTGAGGTTCTTTCGTCCTCTTGATGTTCTTACGAATATTTTGCAATGTTGCTCTTGAAGGGTTGCTGTCAAAAACAATGCCACCCGGACCCTCTGTATCCCCAGCCTCTTTGCTAAATAACAATCCAGAATAACCATTTACCTGTAGCGACGTATCAGTCGTTTCTGTTGACAGCTGCTGAGCAGCCTTATTTGAATCAGCTTGCAACATGAACTGGAATGATCCTTGTTGGGGGATGACGGTATAATGTGTCGTCAACTCCATGAGTTGGCTTAGATATATATCCCATTCATTCTCAGCATCTAATTTAAGTTTCTGGAAATGAGATGAAGCCTCTTCTATCCTCCCACGGATAATGAAATACAAACATAGGGCTTTGATATACTTGGGATCCTGATCCTGCTCATATGCATTGATCAGCCATTCAATGGCAAACTCTTCTTCAGTATTCACTGAAAGTGGTAATCTAATTATTTGAAAGAGGAGACCACATTTTGATCCTGATGCAAACATTTCCTGCAAGAAAAGTTTAGCTTTGTTGTGATACCCTCCCTTTGGTATGTGCCTTAAATATTGCTTCAGTTGGACATAACATTCCAAGACAAGTCCTTCATGGATCAATATTTGGATACAACCTAGCACATCTGAGGTAACACTTGGATCGATCCATTTCTGATAGATCAAGGACAATGCTGTTGGTGATTCTCCTAATGCCATAAACCTTTGCAGATATTCAATTGGTATCTTACCACAAACTATATCCTCCTGGCTAAGTAATTTGGCTTTTACTATATAATTGGGATCGCTATAGGCTCGATCAAGATACACTGCTAGACTCCAGATAAGAACATCTTCCCTTGGGACAGTGAGGTACATGTCCATTGCTTGCCCAAGACCTTGTATCGTGGCCATACCAGTGCATAGAAGGCAATATGTCAGAAATGCAAGGATTGAATCCTGGCTTACTTTATCTGTTCCATTATTTTTATACTGGATCAAGACATCTGCAAGTAACGTTGGGGTTGTTCTGCCTCTGATAGGCTCCACATAATGATTTTTTTGCAGTATTTCATGAAACAGTGTTCCTGAATTAATCTGCATCTGTTCTAAAAGTGAATCGCCTTGTTGAATATGGTCGATGGACGCATTTGAATTGCCTGCTGTCGCAGCAATAAGCATGCATTTGAAGACAAAAGTAGTCGTTGCTGCAACTGCTTGAATCTCTGACAAGCTCTTGATAGTGGATTGAGACAATGGACCTGAAGAATCGCTTTGCTTGTAATGAATTGATTTTTCGATATCTCTCCAGGATAGCATGTATGTAGATACATGATGTGCAGCTTGCGCGAAAGCTAAAGCCCTTCTTAGAGACTCCTGGAAATCCATTTTACCAAATTCGACCTCCACAATACTGGAGCACTCATTCTCACAAAACGCTATGCACCGTTCGATCCATTGAAGAAGGCATTCCGTCATCGTCACCCCGCAGTGTCTCAAAATTTCCTCGGTTTGAATCTGCGTGAAAATATATCATGGTAAGCGAAGAAAGACAACATGCTCGAACCAAACAACCAACCTCTTGAAAAACGTCAACGACCAGAGATTGAATTCCGTGGAGAACAGAGACATCAAACACATCAAACATCTGTTCTAATAATATTGATTCATGCTGGGAATCCACAAGGCCAGCGGATAGCAGTCTCTTCCATAGAGTGGTCAGAACGAGCTCCTCAGTTCCCTCTTCGACATGGAAATATTCAACTGGAGACCTACTCGCGAGTTCTTCCAAAGCTTCCATCATCACCTGTTTTATACATCTATATATTACAGATTTTCTATTCTTGTGGATACAGTATTTAAATTGCATTCAAGGCAATCTGCCTGTGACAACTCCCTCAAAAGCTTGCAACTTGCCAAAGCCAATATTGGCAATTACTTGGCATTGCTGTGCAATATGTAGTACGTCACATCCGACCAACATCTTTCTAGTGATTCACTGAGGCATCTAAGCTATATTCAACTGTGGCAATGGTACACGTTCCTCAAACATCTTCATAAAGGTCCCAAATTTGGAGATGATTGAACCTCCAGGCTCAGCTGAGCATTGTTGTCATCATGGTCTCACAAGTCAGGTGAATCGATTTCCATTCTTCATGACACTCTCAAGGTACGTAGATACATTAAATCAAATTATTTTAATTTTTACATGTTACATTTCACTTTGAGAAAGTATATCAAGTTCGTTTCCTTGTTATATCGACATCCAATCCGAGTCTCTAAAGAAAGACACTTTCACTCCAACAATTTGGACAACTTACTTGAGTCAGTCTGATTGAAAGAAACGAAAAATTTCAATAAAATGGGATCCGCTCCTAGTGATGACATTATTAGGGCACTGCAAAGCGAAGCCTATGCCGCCTTGCTTCGAGCCATTTACGCTCACCCAAGCAAGCAGTCGGACCCTTTGGTGCGTTTATTATAAAGTTTAGGATATCTGCGAATGTTTATGACCCCTTTCTTCCGTATAGGCTGTGGATATCTTGCTTACCAAAGCGAGGGAAGAGTTGCATATTACAAACCATGCTGAGATTCTTGAATCAGTCAGAACTGACCTGGAACTTATACGGTACGCCCACATGCCAACATGACTAAACCTGATGCTTTCTATTAGATTCATTATGGCCGAATAAAACAATATGTTGCTGTTTTTGTAGGCAAGGACATTTGATAAAAGCTGGGAGTGGAACACCTTTACCTTCAGGGTAAGACTTTTTGTTCGTCTTCATTTCACCCACAGAATGTGAATTTTTTACTTCATTTATTTTTATCACATTGCAGCCCAATAGGAGCTCCGGGGGGCTTGAAGGGGAAAAGCAGGCCATCTGGTCTGTCTAAGACTCCATCCACGGCAGGAAAAGGGAGATCTAGGAACACAAGGTCGACAGGTAGTGTTGACCCTCAGGGGCTTGTAGGGCGAAGAATTTGGAGATACTATCCTGACGAAGATCCTCAAAATCCTTGGGTAGAAGGATTCTTGACGGATTATGACACTCAATCTAACACATATACCATACTCTATGACCCAAATACAGCAAAAGAGACGACAGAAGACCTCTTTGATCCAAATGCTAACAATCCGGTATGTTTCAATGGATATAGATTTTTGTTGTGATGTGCTCGATAAATCTGCTTTGATTTTTTGCAGAGTGAGTATGTTCTAGGTGACTATGTCAATACATCAGAGCAAATTGGCTCCCAGAGAATCTTAGAAAGACCTCCACAAGTCAAAATAGCAAGCCCAGCAAATCATGGTCCAAATAAACGTAGGAGAGTGTCGATGAAGATACCAGGTGCTGCCCCATTCCAACAGTACTGGTTGGAAAATGCTCTCATACAAGCATCCACAGAGGACCTCCACATAATGCTGTCCATGCTTGAGAAGAAGGAAATTGATATCATCTCTGCGATAGAATTGACAGAAAAGTCACTTGCTATGGGTGAAGAACTTGAAGCTAGATTGAAGTTGGAGGCAGAATTCGAAGAGCTCTGCCAGAAAGAGAAGGACATCTACAATCAGATAAACGAACTGACCAGGATTGAAGCTGCTTCGTAATCTTCTATCCAGAAGCCTCCCTGATGGTGCACGAAGATGCGACGGCGGATTGGGCTACCATATATATTTGACACACAATGCGGTGAACACGTATGAATTACATTTGTTGATTTATCATTTTGTGACACTTTAAGAGTAAACAAATATGATTCAGTTGAAAACACGCTCTTTGGGTCACAGTACCCGTCTCGCCGTTTCTCACGATACCGCAACTCTGGCGATGGCTGGAGCCACACCTCTTCACAGGCTCTTGAGCCGGAAAGCGGGGCAAAACAGATTCATGATGACAAATGTGAGACCTCGCAATGCTGCAATCGGTAATGTAGCTTCAAGGACTGTTTGTTCTGCAAGTGTCCAAGTACGTGAGATGATAGAGTTTCTGTGTCGGATTAAAGACTCGTGTTTTACAGATGCTATATAAATTGTGATTATTTTTACAATACAGAATCCATTCAGATACCCTCGTCAGATGGATGGTCTTCAAAATGTTCTCTCGCAAATTCCCACCGTTGGAGTCTATATAGTTGGTGCAGCTGCAGTTGCTGCCCTTGGACTAAGTGGATCCTCTGCAGTGGGATCTATTGTCCCAGAATCTATGAAATCACTCGGAAAGGTTGTTGGTGGACTGGTGGGTGCAGCTTTGGGAGGTTATGTAGCCGTCCAGATGAAGGGAAAGCGAGAATCAGCAGCCATTATTGAGTTGTCAAATGTGCTAGTCGAAATGCAGGATCCGACATTATTGACCCGCGAAATGGTTTCTGCAGTCGAGGCAAAATATGGAATTGATATGACAGTTTCGTGTTTGGAAGAGATGAAATCTTTGTATGGAACCTTTGTTGAAGCTGCAATTCCAGTAGGGACTGCAAATTTGAGTGGACAGGAGCAAGTTCTCATTCAAAATTTCAAGAATGCTCTTGGCCTTAGTGATGAAGATGCTGCCCCCGTTCACATTGATGTTGGTAGGAGGGTACTTCGTGGCCGATTGGAAGCAGGTTCTCGCGGAGAAGATTTTGAAGCTAGAAAGACCTTCCAAAAACTAATTTATGTATCATCATTGGTATTTGGAGAAAGAAAGGCTGCATTTTTGCTTCCTTGGAGCAGAGTATTTGGGTTAACAGATGCACAGGTTCAGGTTGCTCGCAGAGATAATGCAGTCAAATTATTTGAGGCAAGAATCGCTTCATCTGGCTTGAAAGCAGATGCCTCCCTTCTTAGAGACCTCAGAGACTACCAGACACAGATCAGATTGGCCCAAGAAGAGGCAATTGATGCAATTGTAGGGGCAGAGCAAAAGATTTTGGAGGGATACATGGATACAGCAATTGAATGTGTCAAGCGTAGATCTCGTGGAAAGGATTATGGTCCAGCAATTTCTGCTTGCAAGGAAGCAATTGCGTTTAACAAATCTATGGAAGGTATCAAAGGTGGAGAAGGCATTCCAGCAGGAATTGGAGCTGTTTCTTTGACAGGAACCTCATGGGAATCTGTTGAAGGCCGCAACAAAGACCTTCGTGACGTATTCAGGTATGTGAAAATCTTGTGTTGTTGTTATGCCATAGTTGCGCCGGGTTGATGATAATATTTTCCTGTTGCCTTCCTCTTGAGACTCAGACACTGTCACTGTTCTGAGCGGTGATCATCCACACGAGATTTCTGACCGGCTAATCGCAGGATTTACTTTTCACGACCTTTTTCCCATTTGCCTCATCACTTTTTTGCCTTTCTCCCTGCAGAGTTTATCTTGAAGAGAGACTTGCCCGGGATGGAGTTTTCTCAGACTCGTTGGCATCAGATGCCAAAGATCTCCGTTTTCTTGTGGGCATGGGACCCAAGGAAGCAGATTTGATTGAGCAAAAGGTTAAGGAATCTGCATACAAGAATCTTCTCAGGGAAGCTGTCACTTCTGGAGTCCTTGATGCTGCAACTTCAAAGGCAGAACTCTTGGGAGAGCTTGTAGAAAAAGTGCAATGGGATAGCGAAGCAGCTTTGGCTTTGCACGAGTCTCTGTATAGACAGAAGCTCTCTTCTTTTCTTGAGAAATCCAGCATCACAGATGCAGAAGACTCTGAGCTTGCAAGACTTCAGAAACTGCTTTGTGTGCCAAATGATGTGAGAAATGCAATACATAAAGAACTCTGTGGAGATATATTCAGCAAGGCTGTGTCAAACGCTTTGGCTGCTGGAGTAGATAGATTTAGTGTAGACGATCGCGAGTCAATCCAAAAAGCGATGGATGCTGTTAAGCTGGCAAGAGATGCTGCAAAAGAGATTCTTGATGATGTTGCCCGTAAATACCTTTTGAAATATATTTCCACATCAAGAACTCAGAAAGATCGCATCTCGGCAGCTAAAGAAATTAAAAGAATGATTTTCTTCTCCAATCTTGTGCTTGCACCGGTTGTGGGTGATTTGAAAACAGAGGAGGAGAAGCAGGCAGAAAAGGATGCCATTGCCCAGCAAAAAGAAATTCAGGAACTTATGGCGAAAGCAAAGAGCGAAGCTGCTAAAGAAGACGGCAAAGAAGAGGAGAAGGAACCCTCTGGTTTCTTTGACTCAAATCCAACAACTGATGTTGCATCCACACCAGCTGAACCAGAATCTGAAGAGAAGCCTGCGACGGACTCTAGCAATGAAGAGGATACGGTCGTGGGTCAAAAGGATATCAACTTGGCAAAAGATATGGAATTGCAGGACAGGGTGGATGTTTATCGCAACTACCTGATGTATTGCATGACGGGAGATGTCATCACCGGACCTATGGGGGTTCAAATGGTAGCAGAGAGAGATGAAAAGGAATTTGGTAGACTCAGTCAACTTGGTGATATTCTCGGCCTCACACAATTTGATGTGATGAAAGTTCACCAAGACCTGGCAGAACAAGCGTTCAAGGGTCAAGTGGAACAATATATGACTGGAGGATCTCTTACTCCGGATAAGGCTGACGCCTTGGAGAAACTCAGAGAGAGCATGGGACTGCCAAAGGAAACGGCGGACAAGGTTATCAAGAGCTTCCAGAATAAGAAAATAATTTCTTCGATGCAGGCAGCAAAGGCCCAAGGAAGTCTTACTCTTGATAGAATCTTAGAATTGAAGGACGCTGGTGTGGATCCTATCAGTGTCGTGAACTCTGACATGCTTCAGCAACTTTATCGCCAGGAAATTTCCAGCAAGCTCAGCGATGGAACCGGAACCTTTAATGCTGACAGATTATTGAATGAAATTCCAAAAGAGCTTGGAATCGACTCTGAGAAGGCAGCAAGCATAGCCAAGAGCCTTTCTGCTGACAAGAGGCGAGTGACCTTGGTTCAAGCAGTGTCCATGCTGAGGCAGAAGAAGACCAAGAGCACCGTAGAGAGTTTGAACAATTTGATGTCATGTGGATTAGCAGATCCAAATAGTGAGCCAGAAAAGTGGAATGATGCAGAAGAAATTGCTGATCTGTACAGTCTATACTGCTCCAAGGAACAGGATGAGGACAAGAGACGTGGTGTACAAGCTTCCCTGGGGTTGCCTGATGATGAGGCAAACAATCTTGCATCGATGGTAGATGCAGGAGAATACAGCTTTGGACAAGACGCTGAGGAAGAACAGGCATTATTTTAAAATGAACATCTACTTCTTTGCAATAAGATATTGGATAAAGCAGGCCACTCCAAGAAGAGGAAAAATCAAAATCAAAGCCTTATATGTAAAAATATCCATCAAATGACCCTTGTATGAAGCAAAACTTGTGAAAACGTCTCCAAAGATGAGATTCGTCATTGTTCCATCAGTAAACAATCGATACAAACAAAATCCCCACAGTGCACTGATGAGTCCCGTGCCCAGATTTAACAGCTTGAACGTTGAGGCACCCAGTCTTCCTCTTTGAGAGCCATCAAGTAACACATTAAAAGCAGATAAAAGCAAAAATCCACCGGTGGATAGGAATTGTAATAACTCTTTGCCCAGAGCTCCGGCTGGCGCATGAATCCAGGAGAGATGAGAAAGTTGAGTTCCTAAAAAGGACTCGGGACACAAACATTGAACCCATACTGCCAATGTACTTAATAATGCAAATACAATTCCAAACCCATACACATTTTCCATCACATTGAGTCTCAGGGGATTCCATGGCACAAAATTAATTTGTTGCCCCTTGGCACAAACAAACTGGGCACCAAGCGTAAAGGCAAAAAGAGCAGCATATACATTCGATGAAACCAAAGATAATTGTGCAGATCCTGAGGATAAAAATGCAATCTTCATCATTGATGCAAATGACCATGCTCCCAGTCCAAAGGCAAGACACTTGTAAGTGTTGGAAGACAATCTACTGTTCTCTGATGCAGATTTCAAGGCATGAGCGAACAAAGAGCCATACAAGTGAATTCCACCAAGTAATATCGCCAAAGAGGAAACTAAACTATTTCCTGGAGAAGCGCTGTATGCAATTGACAACACCTGGGCAGGTGAAACAATAAGAGCTACTCCAAGTGCAGCATGAAGGAGACGCAGGACATTGAAAACAGTTGGCGCAGGATCGATTTTCCTCGCTAGTGGATCGTCATAAGACGACAAAGAACCTGATATGAGGGTCATCACCACGGGACTGGTATTATTGGCCCCGACGCGACACCTTGTAAAAGACCTTTCATGAGACGAACCTCCAACAGACAGGTTCCTGTTCCTCGGCTGCCGCGGAACAATCGCCAGCAGTGCCCGAGAGCACACACCGCCGTGATTACCATGCGCAAAGATTTTCGAGGGTATATCTGTGATAGGATATAGGCCGTTAGATGATCCCGACATCGAAACCCGAAGAGCGAAACGGAAACAGACAGCTCCTCAAGACCACGCTTGCCTCATATACACGTACCTACAGAGCAGATGGAGTTCATGGTGAATAATTCTAATGTTTCAGATGTGATGATAGATTTGATTGAATTGAGAAATTGACAATCTACGCTACTAGATCTCCTGATCAGCTGCAGCTGTGATCTCTCTCGGATATCCGGATCCAGCTGCAGACAAGTCCGAGAGTTCTCTCGTTTGCTGAATGTCCCAGGTTTCCACTCATATTAACCTTCTCCCCATACCTCATTTGTATTATATAAAAATGAATGATATCAGTACATTGAAGGAAGAGCTACATTCTCTCTATGAGAAAAAGAGACTTCTCGAGGAATTGGTGACGGAATGTGTGGAGAGACTGGAAAGTTCTGGAGTAGGCTTGGAGGGACCATTGGTGGACTCAGAGGTATGATGTGATTATTTATATCTACTATTACGCTTTCGTGTGAAGAAGAACGTGTATGATCCAGGGATTTCCAAGAGATGATATCGACTTGTTGTCAGTCACTGCTGATAGAAGACAAGTGCGGGAACTCAGTAATGATCACAAGGCTCTTATGGCAGAGATAGAGAGGAAGCTCCATCAATTGCATGCGCAAGCTCGAGAGGAGGTGGATACATACTTTTCACCTCCCCAGCATACTAGAGATCAGTCTGCAGGACTTCCTGTGGTAGCCCCACTTGCTGTCCCATCGACGGCAGTGAATCCATTTGCAGTTGTAGATCTTGTCTTCGAGAACTCTCCTGCTATGAGTGCTGGCTTACAACAGGGAGATGAGATTATCAGATGTGCACACATAACTTCTCAAACCCCTAACAGCCTGGAAACCATGGGAAATCTTGTGTTAGATTCAGAAAATCGGGAACTAGATATTGACATCCGGAGGGGAGAAGACAATGTCTCATTAAAACTAACTCCAATGAAATGGAGTGGAAGAGGACTCTTAGGATGTCATTTACATAAAAAACAATAATCTTTCCTTCTAGTTTGAAAATTTTCCTTGCCACCACCTCACGAATTCTTTCAAGTCTATCGTTCCATCCTTATTTGTGTCGATTATTGATAGAGCTGCTGAAATTTCTGCATCAGATTGTATTTCTGGCGAGAATTGAGCACAAATTTTTTTGAACTCATCCCTGCTGATAACTCCATCATCGTTAAGATCGAATCTTGCGAAAATTGAAGCTATTTCCCCAGCTTCCTTCTCTGTAAGACCAAATTCAGATGCATCGAAATTCTGCATTGACTCGGCCTTTGCAAGGGTCAAATATGCCCCCAAGTCGGACAGCATATCAATTGATGCTGTGACCGAAGATTTCTGATATTCATCTTGCAGTAATTCTACAATTTTCTTCATCGCTTGAGCTACTTTCACTGAGTTGACAGCCTCAGTTGCTTTATCTGCAATGTTCAAGCCACTCTTTGAAATGCTTTCAACTGCACCCAGGAAAGCTGCAGAGTTCACATTGAATTGCAAAGAAGCAATCACCACAGTGACAATTTTAAATGCGTCAAATACTGCTCCTGTTACGTAATATCCAGCCAGCAAATACGCTATTGCTTGGCCAACAATCGCAGCTAGGCCATAATCTTCTGAGGCTAAACCCAAAAATCCTCCAGCTGCAAATGCTCCATATGCAGCTCCGACATCCAATAGAGTGGAAAAAATTACTAGCGCGAGAGCTTTTTGGCTTTGTCCAACAAGAATCTTCCTCAGATCTTCAGGAGTGAGTTCATGCCCTACTTCTTCCTGCCAGGATTTTAATATTTCGCGTGCCTTGTCTGGACTAAGGCCTGAGTCTAGTAGCTGGTCAGCTATCCGTTTCTCTTGATCACTCGTTGGTCCGTTGCCTGATCGCTTTACATACTTACGAGACCTATTAGCCCGAATTCTGGTGGTAATCGGCAAAGGAAACTGTCGTGGACGACCGGTATATACCAGAGACAAACTCATGACTAACCAGCGGGTTCTCGGCCGAGAAGTAGAATTCTCGTGAAATTGTTCGAATGAAAGTCGATTATATTAACAATTAAATAATAATTAGCCGTTCCAATGAAACGACGGTATCAACAAGAGTATTTAAACAATTGCACATGCTAGAGCCTGAGGTATGAGAGTACTCTAGATCCTCTCTCTCTGTGGATTGAAGAATTGAAGATGCTTCTCGATGCTTCTTAAGAACGTGAATATTTAGTTGAGCCCACACCCTATCTCAACATGCATCTATCTATCTTTGAGACCATAGACTCTAATGTAATCAATGTGCATTGTCCTGGGTTTTTCCTGCAGAGTCTGGAGAGATCTTTGAAGATCGACATTCCCTGTCAAGGCTCCACCAACAGCAACATTCACCAGAATATGGAATGGACTGTCAAAAGGACTGTTCTTTCCTGCCTCTCGAGAGTTGGTGAACCAACCATCGGAAGTTCCTTTCCCAGACAGCGCTTCATGCATTTTTTTCTGATTGAGATACCACTCCATCTTTTCTCTTCTCCAGATGAATGACATTATATTCCACTTGTTTGGATCTATTGCTGCTCTTGATTCCCAGCTCAAGTTATTAGGCCATGCGCCTCCATAATGAATGGTGCCCAAAGCCTCCTTCATACTATTTGTGGTTTCAAAAATATCGATTTCCCCACTCTGAGCCCAATAACCAAACTTTCCACACCCGCTGCAAGATGCATTGCCACTGTCAGGGAGCATCCAAACGGCAGGCCAAATCCCATCTCCAGCCGATACTTTTACCTTCACGACTACTTTGACTGAATCATACCCTTTGTAACCTGGAGAGATGCTGAATTTTCCCAATGTACGAAGCCTTGCAGACGATATTCCACTCATGGTATTGCATTTCTGCTTACAGTTGCTATTTGAGGCACAATGGGCTTTGCAAAGTTTTTTCAAGGCTATAAGCTCGGATCCTTCTGACTTTTTTGCCTTTAGTATCAACCGTCCTCCTTCGATGTAGCTATTCATTTTGCTGGAACTATAAAATTGGTGTTCATTGTTTCCCCAGCCACATATCCCTAGATCACACCCATCCCCAATCATGTGGCTCCATTTTTTCTTGTCAAACTTTTTGAACTCATCTCTCCACAATAGTTGCCATCTTGATCTACAGTTTGATAAGGAGATTTACATGTGAGTAGGGGGTCAGACAGACAACCACGAAGAACTAGGTACCCACCTCCAGCATGCCGCTTTCGATAAATTAAGGGCAAAAAGGAGCATGTATATAATCAAGTATTTCATCTTATCGTGATTACAACTGCTTCTTGCTGCAATAGACGCTTCCAAGTCGCCTCCTTATTAAACTGCTGCTACAAGCAGAAACGCGTCTGCAACCAAGTCTCAAGCAAGAGCAGCATGTCGTAAAGAAATAACCTTTTAAATAATCATTGGTTTCTAATAGCTTATTCTTTGCTCCGATTTTTATTCTTGCGGCTCTGGTATTTCCAAAGAATAATACAGTACGTCTAGGGGTTATTAGGGTGACCCTAATTAGGGATTAGATTATAATCTGAAGAGTCCTAGAGGGACGCCCATACATATTCGCTCAATCGGTGGTATAATCAACTTTTGAAGGCATTCTGTAACCCATCTTTACATACATGGGCGTGTGCATACGAACTGATACTTCTAACCCATTCACGGTCCTGAGACCTCCAAGGTGCCTTTCAGTTTAATGACCATACAAATGCATCATCTTAGAAAATTCCGAGTCTTTCTGAAGCAATTCAGTGGGTTTCCCTCTTTCAATCACCCGCCCACTGCTGAGAATCACTACTAAATCAGCTGAGTGTGCCCTTGAGAGCCTGTGTGCTGATTCAACAATTGTGCACTCTCTGAATACTGAATCAACAACCTTTAAAATTTTTGCTAATTCAACATCATTCATCACAGATGAAGGCTCATCAAGATAGAGGTAACGTGGATTCCGCAGCAACAGCCTAGAAAGGGAGAGCAAAGATCTCTCAGCTGCTGAAAAAGCAGATGACTTAATTGGTGCATTGAGCATCTCCGGTGTGACGCTGGAAGTTTTCCAATATGTTTCCACAAAACCTGCTCGGTCGAGGCAATTAATAATGATTTCGTCTTCAAATTTCTGGTATGGATCCAAGTTTTCTCGAATGGACCCAGAAAATATCACAGGCTCCTGAGGCATATATCCGGTGTTTCCACAGAGTATATGTCTAGATATCCCATTAATGTCCATATTTCCATAAAAAATTGTCGCAGCATCAACAGGGAGCAAACCAAGAAGACATGAAATTAAAGTCGACTTTCCTGAGCCTGACCTTCCACACATAACACACCTTCTAAATTCAGGTATGGTGAGGTCAATCTGTCGAAGGGTCAAATCCTCTGTCCCTGGGTATTGGAAATCTAAATGATGTACCACAATATCACCATGTAATGACATTTTAGTCGTGTTCGAAACTTCTAGATTGCTTTCCATCCCACTTAAATCCAAATATTTCATAACTCGCTCGACGGACACCATCTCACGCTCAACTTCACTGGTACTTGATACCAATCCACCCAGCAAATTTGTGATTGGAAACAAGTAACTGAGGCTTAATCCAATCAAGCCAGAGTATTGTTGACCAGCGGATCCATACTCCTTTATATAGAGACCAATACTGAGCACAGATAACGCTACAGCCGACGACATTAATTGCAACCTAAGGCTCAGCCAAGCACTTGCACAAGTCGATGCATAGAGAGTTGTCAAGTAGTTTACCAAATGGTGTTCAAGTACATCGATGAAGTATTCCTGTTTTCGAAAAGCTCTGATTGATATACAACCAATATTTAAGCTATGCAGATATGAGAAAAGAGGGGACTTGAATACAGATTCCAGGCGTTTGATTTCTCTACTGCATGCCGTATACTTCCTCTGGATACTTCTGAACCAGAAAATTAGGATAAGAAAGACGGCCAGCATAAAACCTGCATACTCCTGTTGAGAAACAAGAAGGGTGATAATGATACCTGCTAATCCAGATATTTGAGCAAAATATATATTTAGCATGAAAGGGAGATTATCATCAATGAGGGCAATGTCTGTAACCATACGGTTCATTATCTGACCAGAATTGTGGGATAGGAAATTGACAAAATTCCATGAAAATACTGCATCAACGAGATCATTGTGTATATTTTTTGCTGAGGCAATACCTCCAATCGCGAAACAGAATGACCTTATGATAGTAAAGAGGCCACATAAAGCTACTAGACCAAAGTATGCAACCATGAAAGGATTCTCTTTCAGCAAAGATGTGGATATCCCTGTGCTATTTTGTCTCGGTTGCAAGTTGTAGGAAAGCCAAAGATCCGCTCCACTTCTACTCAATTGCATTAGCGCCAGAGATATCAGAGTAACTGCCAACCATGGCCGTTGATGGCTGAAGTAGTAGTGATATGTGCCCCATGATACGTGGCCTCCAACCACCCTAGATTCCAATTGCAATTCTCTGAAGCCTTCAATATCCATTGTATCGTCAATTTCTGATTTAAATTCTATATCTGTTGTATTCGTATTTTGTGGTCCACGAGCCGTGGTAAGATCTCCTAAAGATACTGCCCTGTTGTCCCTTTGATATTCCACATTTCCACATTCAACTGTGATGGTGTCTGTTGCAGTTTCCAGAATATCTCGATTGTTGGAGACTATGATCACAGTCTTATTTCTCGTCAAATCACCTAAAATTGCCATCTTGGCTACTTGTTTTGCCAGTTTGATGTCTAGGGATGCAAACATATCATCTACGAGTATCAAGCTGCTGCATTTTGGGTATAAAGCTCTTGCAAGCATAATTCGAGCTTTTTGTCCTCCTGAAAGAGACAAGTCTGACACGTCTTGAATCCTAAATTGGTCTCCTCCATTCAGGCCTGCAAAGTCTTTATCCAAACAGCAAGCCGAGATGACCTTTTGATATCTCTCATCATCAAATCTGCTGCCAAAGAGAATATTATCTTTAATGGAACCTGGGACAAGAAATGTTACCTGCGGGGCGTATGTCATTGCCTTGTGAGTATTCATTGATTTTCCTGAATAGCACTCAAGCTCGTTAAGTAAAGCCAATAGAATGGAAGTTTTACCAGACCCAACATTTCCTTGCACGGACACTAAATTTGCTTGATTGCCCTGGATGGTGAGATTTGGTATAGAGAGCTGAAATTTGGCTCCATTTTCCCCGTTATTGTGTGAAAATTGGGCATTTTCAAACCTAATGATGGGATTATCTTGACTGTAATTCTCGGGTGGAGTCATATTCTGAAGTTTTTCAATGTTTGAACCGCTCATGTATTCATGCAGTCTCACCAATGACACATATGACTCAACCATACCATTGATGACCCATGGAATTGCATTTATGGGTAGGATAATGATATTGAATAATGACATTGTTGGATATACTCTATCAGCAGTTAATTTTTTCCCCATGAGAGACCAGACACCAAACGTCCCCGCACTCATCAAAAGAGATGTTGTAGCCCAAAGAAAGACACAAATGGAATCACTATACTTGATGATCTTTAGATTGCGTACTTCTTCTGTACGGATCGTGCTAACCTTATATTTAAAATACGTCTCCCAGCCATATGCCTTAATAGCTCTGACGCTGTGGAAAAAATCCGACAAGAGTGAAGCTCTGGTATCCTTTGAAGCCATCATATGACTGGATGACTTTTGAATTAGGTTGGCAATCCAATGATTGACTGGTATCATGACAATTACCAGCGAGATACCCACGATACAAGTCCATGCCATGTTGAAATATAGCAGTATTAAAGATCCACACAGCTGCACGAACATACTGAAAATTTCTATCCAAGCAAAGCATAGGTTAGATGCCCTGTCAGTATCAATGGACATCAAGTTTTGGATTTTCCCAGAATTCTGATGTGGTTGACTTATCACACTAGAAAAAAGTTGACTGATAAGCCCAGACTGTATTTTCTGCTTTAGCACTCCCTTTTTAAAAGAAAAATGGGAGTCTAGAAAGCTCTTGATGACAAATGTGAACAGAAATACTCCAGAGAGCAGAAAGGAAGAGTATTGAGAATCAGCAGTAAGTTCTTCAACCACCATGAAGCTCGACGATACTCTTCGAGTGCTGGCATTAAAGCTTTTGAGTAAAATTCCCATTATCAAAGGGCCTAAAATCGTTAGAGTGTCCGCAATCAATCGAAGACAAACTAGTGGAATCAAATCTTTGCCACCAATAGAGGCCAGCTTCCAGAACAGCTGAGAGGAAGAAGCTTCTCGTCCTGTCCGCAATGGTCCCACAATTTTCTTGCAACATTTTGGATGAATATTCCGAGGCAATGGTGGCAGGTCGCGTATCTCCAATCTCCCAGCCCTTGCACCCCTGTCGAGTACTGGAGTGAACCAGGTAAAACCCAAACGACTACACAGAAATGAAACTCCCAAACGTGAAAATTGTTCTTCAGAAAGATGTTGTTCAGTGTTTTTTTGATCTATTGATTCATCTACAAGGAAGGGTGGCTCCAGTAAAGCCTCCTCAAGTGAACTACTTTGCTGCATTACTCAAGATATCTGCTGTGCCATGACAAGAACAAAGGATTCATACATTGTTCCTATCTAAATACAAATATTACAATGTGTCCTCCATGCATGGATGGATATGTATGATGATATCATGCATCTTGAACAACTGTTGCAGATGCACCGATGGGAACATTCATGAAACGATCGATCAGTTTATATACTGGTTTGTGGGACAAGTGTTGACAGGTTTCTGATAAATCTTTTTATAGAAATCTGTTTTCTATCTTTATACGAATGTCGGAGTGACCTGACTTCTCTCCGTCTTCGAAACAGAAGAGGTCCGTGTGGTCAGGACAGTGCGTCAACAAGCTTGTCATTCTTTGTTGCGCGAGATCATGTCGACGAACGATACTTTTGGCGATACAGATGAGCTATACGATGAAGGCAGTGCAAGTTCTGTAGTGTTGGGCATTGCTGCTGGTTTTCTAATCGGTCTTCTCATTCGGACTGTGTCTTCCTTGGTGCCATATAGATGGAGGAAATTTTCTCTTCCTTTTACTGCATCTATGCTGATTGCTGGACTACTATGTGGCCTCATCGTCGTGTATGCGAACCCTAGTGATGGTATGACTGCCGGTTTGGAACAGCTTGAAGGAATAAACCCAACGGTTCTCTTTGCCGTGTTTATGCCCGCCCTCATAACGCCATCTGGACTGTCACTTGAATATCATACAGTAAATCACATATGGTTCAAAGCTTTTGCTCTTGCTATTCCTGGCACGATGGTTAATGCAGCGTTGATCACAATGGTGGCAAAATACGTGTTCCCATACTCATGGTCATGGTCGCAATCATTTCTTTTGGGTTCGATTTTATCAGCTACAGATCCAATTGCTGTGATTTCGATAATGGAAAGCAGTGGTTGTGACCCAGTGCTAACGACAATAATCAATGGGGAATCTTTGTTAAATGATGGTGTTGCCTATGTTCTGTTTGAGGTTTTTCTACAGTGGGTGGAAGGCAGTGATATGGCTGCCTCTAGCATCGTAAGATTCGTATTCAAAGCTTCTCTCGGAGGGCCTGCACTTGGAATCGCGTTTGCAATAGGGACAATGGTTTGGTTGCAAATTCTGTTCAATGATTCGATTGCTGAGATTACAGTTACACTAACTGCAGCATATTCCCTTTGGACATTGAGTGATCAAATTCTCAGTGTGTCTGCTGTGTTGGCTGTCCTATTCTTTTCGATTTTTCTAGGAATGTACGGTAAAAATCACATTGGCTCCAAATCTATCAAAGCGTTTGATTTTTTTTGGAAATGGGTAGACTGGGTTGCAAACACTTTGATTTTTTTCTTGGCAGGTTTGATAATAGCAACAGAAATATCAAATAGGAATGATTCAATCTCGGGAAAGGATTGGGGCATGGCATTTTCCCTCTATTTTCTTCTGATACCAATCCGCATGATTTCAATCATTATTCTTTACCCAATCTTGTCATTTGGCCGGTATGGTCTCAAGTTCAAAGATTTTATCGTTTTGAGTTGGTCTGGTTTAAGGGGTGCTGTGGGTCTGACTTTGGCTCTCATTGTCTACGGATCAGACACTATTCAAGACGAAGAATTTCGGGTTTTGTGTTTCTTTAACGTGGGTGTCATTGCAACGCTCACTTTGCTGATTCAAGGTACCACGACTGGGTATCTGTTGAAGTTCCTGGGCTACACACAAGTACCGGAAACAAAAAGGCATGTACAGATTCAATCGGCCGAACTTATTCATCATATTGCAATATCAGGTATTGAAGAAGCAAAGATAGATGCCAAGAATGGAGTGCTGGGACCGGCAGATTGGGAACTGGTGTCAAAGCTGTCAACAGTAGAGGTGAATAAATATATTGAGTTGCGCGGTGGCGAATCAATGAAAAAGGCCGCATTGAAAAAGATGGCATCAGCTATTCACGAAGATGAGTTAATCCAAGATCTAAGAGATCGCTTTTTGCGTGCATTGAAAGCAAATTACTACGTTGCATTCCTGCAGGAGTATTTAACACCTGCTGAAATCAGCTTGTTAACTAGCTCTGTGGAGCAGTGTTCGGATAACCTAGAGCATCCGCTCTCTGATTGGAAAGCATTGCATAAGAAATTTGATCTTTCTATGTTTAGTACCTCCGTGACAGGAGACAATTCATGGAGAGGTCGCATTGCTTGCATGGGTTCTGCAATGCGCAAATTTGCTGTTAGAAGAGAGGGACCACTCCAAAGTTTTGCTGTGAGAAATGCTGCCATGACTGCCACATTCATCTGTGCCCACTCTGAATCTCGTCGACAGTTAACTTTGTTTGTGAAGCTTGAAGAAGGTGAGGTAAATAGGCGAAAAGCAGAGCAAGATACATCCATGGTCACAACTTCACCAACCTTGGGACACATTGACGCATCAAAATTCCATCATGAAGATGATATTAAACCTTTTTGGGATACTGCCCAATTTGATGAAATAAGAAAGATAAACCTCGAAAGTTTCCTGAGGAAACAGGCCTCATCATTTCATCCAGATTTCACCCAGAAGACCGAGTCAGAAAGTTTGCTGCATCATATGGTAAGGCATGATCTCATCCTCGTTGACGACGTCAGAAGAATACTTGGGATCGTTCTGGAAGAAAGTAGGGATGAACAGAGACAAGCTGAGAGCTTTTTAAATCGTCTTAGGACTGAATCGCCAGAGGAACTTTTGGACGTGTCAACTGAGTTTTTCAGTCGGGATATCCTGAAACGCCAGTCCAAGATGTTAGACTTCTTTTTGCAACTAGGCCTACTGGAGAAAGAGGAAGTAATGTGCGCCCAGGGGATGGTATATGGAAGAATGAAGAGACTACATGGCCATCACTATGAAAATGAATGATAATTCTCATTGAACCGGTTTTAAAGACGAGATCTAGATGTTCTGAGGCCTACAGCTGTAGACCCCATATATGGGGTCAGATGCATCTGGCTACAGGTACATTAGTGTTTCAACAAAAATGTCACGACAGTTACAATACATGTGATTAAATGTCCCAACTCTAGGCAATCATCATCCTCCAATAGAAGACGAAAATATCACCATTGGATGACGTCGGAAGCGAGTTGTTCATGATTTCACCACGTTGGAGCTCACTAGGGCGAGCGTCATGTGCTCGTATGACTCTGAATTTCTATCGGGATAGGAATTATAGGCCAATAAGATGCATCCACTCCTTTTTGTCTACGGACATTGGGTCTGAGGACCGCAGACTCGACGAATTCGACATTGAAACTTTTGAGAAACTATTCGGTTACACCTGGCTGACTCATCTCAAACTGCTTGAGGACGATTCTGCTTTCAGAAAACACATAATAGATATGAGAATGAATAGGAGGGTAGAAAGGAATAGCTATCTGAAGCGAGTCATAGATTCCCAGAACCCTATAGAACACTCCCTTGAGGGCTGTCGCAGAAAATCTTCTCCGTCTCTAGAAGATGAATATAGCGAAGATTTAGAGTGGATATCTGCTCAAAATGAATTGATGATTGATCATAATATCACAAAAGGAGAAGATGGTATCAAAGCTATACTTGGTGGTCAGGAACTGAATGTTACACCTCTATGGATATCTGTGTTCATGGATCCAAAGACAAAGACATCCTCAATATTCGAAAGCGTAGTCCCAATAGAAGATCAGGTGGTTGAAAAATTGGATATTCATTTATCCCCATTCTATGAAACTGATCAGTTGGAATTTGAAGAACAAGCAGAGTTGATATCAGGGCCTTGGAGAAATTACTTCATTGGCATTGTAGGAGAAGTTTCGGTGGAAGAAGATGGGAACTTATGGCCAAATCAAGTTCTTCATAAAGACAGATGCCTGTATAATGTTAGAAATGCGTCTGATCTTGTCAAGTTTCTGGCAGATCCGACAAAAGAAGACATAGAAGAACACCTTGAAAATCTTGTGAGACTTGCCCAAGAGAGGAATTACAAAAAGGGATGGTGCTGGCACATGCTGAAAACTCGCTGGGGAGAGAATGCATTACAGAAATATAATATACTAAAATTTGCAGACCAATAAATCAGCCAACCCAAAAAGACTAACCGTCCGGGTTGAATAATTTCTCACAGAGAGACTTTGAGTGAAGAATACAATCACGTTCAGCCCTTTTCAGACAGGTGATCATATAGTCATCCTCACATTTACTTATTTGATTTTCATAACTTCCTGGATTGAAATCATGCAAGTTTTATCATTCAGGCCTGGATTGACATTATGTAATCATCATCATTCAAAATTGGAGGTAGACTTACCTCTATGAAAGATTGTTGCCAACCAGCTTGGTCTGCATTTTTTTATTGCATTGACGCTGCAAGCAGCCCTACACCCATGAAAACATAGTAAAGATCGTTGATTCACATTGATCCATTCATTTGATGGAGGAAAATGACCCACCTGCTTCCTTCGAGACAGTTCTGAGAAACGCTCCTCTGGCAGTGCACACTCTGCTCTCTTCGAGAAGTCTCTGATGGGAAAACCTGCATCGCAACTAAGTGGAAAATAAGGATGATAATTTCTATAGTATTGCCATGATTAATCTCACCAGTTCGATTGAGCCACTAGAGAGGTAACGTGGTATTCTTGCGAGAGACGTTCTGGAGTTGGCAAACCACTCAACAAGTTTTCTCTCCTCTCTGAGATTCTCCGATGTCATATGACAACATTACATTCGTGATACAAAAATATTTGACTTGTATGATTGACAAATGGTTTCTAGACGCAATACTTATTGGCACATTATTTATTTTCAAGTCTTACATTCGGATAGCAATGCGACGAAGGAAGAAACCATTCCCCCATGTGACTTCATCCGCACTTCACCGGATTGCCTTGACAGCCTTGACTGCTGCGTCGTCCAAGTCAGATGCTGTGATGATGGAAACATTACTGGATGAAAGAATGCGTTTCCCTTCAATTACGTTAGTGCCTTCCAGTCTGACAACCAAGGGAACTTTCAAATCCACTTCTTTTGCCGCGTTTACAATGCCTGATGCAATTACGTCACATCTCATGATCCCTCCAAATATGTTCACCAGAATTGCCTTGACGTGTGGGTCTGAGGTCAAAATTTTGAATGCGGCAACAACCTGCTGTTCAGAGGCATTACCACCTACGTCCAAGAAATTCGCTGGACTTCCCCCCTTGGCTTGAATAATGTCCATGGTAGCCATTGCAAGCCCAGCTCCATTCACCATGCAACCAATATTTCCATCCAACCCAATGTAATTAAGATCAAACTTGTCCGCTTCAACTTCTCTGGGATCTTCTTGCGATTCGTCCTTCATGTCAAAAAGAGACTTCTGTCTAAATCCTGCATTGTCATCAAACCCTAGCTTTGCATCAGCAGCAAGCAAGCCTTCTTCAGTTTCGGCCAGGGGATTTACCTCCACCATTGTGCAATCACATTCATCAAAAAGTGTATAAAGATTTTTTATCTGATCCATCGCCTTACGGTGATCCGTTTCTACTCCTAGACCTTCAACCATTTCCTGAGCTTGAGAATCTGTGATTCCCTTTCTAATATCAATGGGGATTTTGATAATCTTGTCTGGAAATTTCTCTGCCAAGTCCTCAATGCTTGTGCCACCCTCACCACATCCAATCATCATGGGTCCAGCGGATTTACGATCCAATAAAATCGCAAAGTACATTTCCTTCTTCAATTTCATTTTCTCTGCAATATAGAGCGTATTGACGGGCTTGCCTCTCTCCCCTGTCTGTTTTGTGACAAGGGTCTCCCCAAGCATTTTTTCGGCTGTGGATAACGCATCACTCGCTTTCACGATGTGAACACCACCTTTAAATCCATTTTTGAATACTCCTAAGCCTCTTCCCCCGGCAAGTATCTGAGATTTCACCACGACGTCGCCTTTTTCGTCTGCAAACTCTTCTGCGACTGTTGCAACTTGATCTAAGGAAGTGACTGCAGTTCCACGAGGCACGTTGACGCCATATTTACCCATCAACTCTGCACCCTGCACAAATAATAAACCCAATGTTTCACCGTGAAGATGTGACCACGAGAGGAGCGGTTCAGGAAGGCAAAGCCTACAAGGGTTGAGAAGGGTTTGACAACGGTGATAGTAACTGCAAAGTATTCGCCTACCTGATATTCGTGAATGTTTAAATATCTAATTTGTTCCTTTTGTAAGGAGGGTAAACGTTTGACAAGCTCTAGAGCTTTTCCTCTTAGTCTGTTCAACATGATGTTAGGTCGCAGGCAGAGCACAAGTTGAGATACTGACTGGATATTCAAGAGTCAAACTAGATATGCAATGAAATATTGCATTTTCTTTATTCAAGAGAAGATGCCTGTACTTCATCCATATCTTCTTCGGGAGCACATTGAACAGGGTGATTGAGCACGGATTAATTCATATATGCCTTGATCAATATCATGATATATATCAAGGGACAGACCTAGTCAGTCTCGCCTGCGACGGATTACGGATACAATCGCAAGATCAAATGTTACAATAAGAACATTACGTGGGAGGATATTGGTATTTTACCCTCTGGATGAGGACAGCTCTTCCATAAATCTATCTTAACTTCAAAGTCTAATCAGTAAAAGTTTTGAAATCTAATGCAACAAAGATTAAAAGCAAGGAAGGGCCTCATGTTATCCGTGAAATTAAAGAAGGGAGTCACTCTTCTATTCCACGAAAGTAGACAAGTTAGAGGCGAAGAGTTGCTTTTTGTATCCCATTAAACGCAATTCCTCTTTCTCCTGGCCCCCACAATAAAACCTAAATGCAGGAAGGCCCTTGACTCCCATGTCAGAGCAAAATGATTCGAGATTCTCATCTGTTGTATCAATTGATACGATTTGAATTTCTTTAGAGTACTTTTCTGCCATGTCCTCAACGAAAGGTGCTAGTTGACGACATTTCCCACACCAAGGTGCCCAGAATTTTACGACAACTTTGGCACCAGATTTGACCAAGTCTTGAAATTCTTGGACATTCTTTATTTCCATGACAGAATCGCTCTTGTTTTCGTTCATACTTGGGTCTGATTCGATGGCTTGGAAATAGTCCAAACTCTTTTCAGGATCTGCTATCATTGCCATATCTCCAGGTTTCCATCCTGCAGGGCAAACTTCACCATATTCTGCCACGTGCTGAATTGCCTGGAGAGTTCTTAACGCTTCATCCACACTTCTACCAATTGGAAAGTTATTTATTGTGGCGTGTTCAACAATCCCTTCAGGGTTTATGATATAAAGTCCTCGTAATGCAATCCCCTGGTCCTCATTCAGGACACCATAACGAGCTGCAACAGCTTTTGTGATATCTGCAAGTATGGGAATCTGCATGAAGCCCAAACCACCCTGTTTTCTTGGAGTCTTGATCCATGCCAAATGAACTTCGGGAGAATCTGTAGAAGCTGCCAGCAACTGACAATTTAGATCTTCAAATTCTTTTGCCCTGTCATTGAAGGCGATAATCTCAGTGGGACAGACAAATGTGAAATCTTTGGGGTACCAAAACAAGATCACATATTTTCCTTTGTAATCTGATAGATTCACTGTTTTGTTTTCTCCATTTATTATCGCTTCGAGGGAGAAATCAGGGGCTGGTGAGCCAATTTTAAGTTCAGACTCTGGATACAAAACAGAGTCCCAGCCCGTGGTAGTAGAAAACCGCTGTCTCCACACGTTCGCGAGTATATTTGCATCCTGGCCACGGGAGTAGTGGCTCGGGATACTTTGGTCAGGAAATATTCGGGATATAAAGTGCCTCGCATACCCATATGAAACGGTTTTAGACTCCACTCCTGACCCTCCAACACTTTCCCGCTGTGCTAAACGCACCAAGGATGACAAGAATCTTCTCCTCATCTAGTCTACAACCTAAAATCGACCTGTAATGTTGCAATTTGAATCTGAAGACACCTGCTCGTCACGAGAAAAGTATGCTGAAAGCTTGATCTCCGTGAGACAGGTCAGTCATGAGTCATGACGCGTCAGTCACCAGCAGACCGCTGCAGCGGTCTCAAGACCTGCGCATGCCCAGGGATATGCATATATGTTGAGGATCATCATCTTTGACTACTTGGGGTCCAAAAGACCCTATACCATAATGGTAATATATTCACAAGTGATATTTTAACGAATGTATACCACTCCTACGACAAGTGAATTACATTTATGTCTAAAAGTGAACCCTACAACTCTGAAGAGTAAGCTTACAACCAAGGTAATAGTTAGTTTCCCTCGAGCGAGTGCACCCTCATGTTCCGCAAATTTTTCTAGAGTTAGAATCTTTGCTTTTTAGAGGGGCATATATCGATTTGGTCATGCTCCCGTGACACAGTCTGTGTCCATGTCAAGGCCAAAGCTGGGTAAAGGCAGCTTTTACATAATGTTTGAAACTTGCTGCAAAGGCACAGCATACAATTCTGAATCAATATTTTCTTCTTCCAGGACATTTCCAGATAATTATGATAGAGCCGTTGGATTCTGAGATTCGTTTTCAACCATAAATTTCAAGATTGTGGAGTTGGCAACAAACAACGTTGTTCCTTTGGCAGTTTCCAGTATCGTTCTTAGTGGCTCGATAGATTTTACCTCGCCCTCTGCTATAACTGTCAAACTATCTAATCCCTCGATGGAGTAGAGCTTGACTTTATCACCCCTACTGAAAGGAGGGGCTGTGTACAACGTTATGGCTGCTGCAATATTCTCTATAATCTCCCGTGTAGCTATACCAACTACGACTGAAGAAGCACCTAAAGATGCTAATAAGGGACTCACATCAAATCCAAATTCATGAAGACTGCTTAAGAAGGCCCCAAGGTACAAGATATAGTCAAATGCTCTCCCAGCAGTAAAAACAATTCTCTTCAAACCTGGAGAGGATTCTTGCAGCACACTATTCATGAAATAACTGATAAATCTATTCTTCACATTTTTAGCAAACCAGGTAAAAGAAATTATGAAAATTATATCAACAACGTCCTGGAAAAACTGTGCCATCAAACCGATAGCCTGGATTACCAGACCCTCGTCAAAGACTGTCTTGAGTAATGTTTCCCTCAATGTAACTTCATAAACACAGACCAATGACACTCCCACAGTCATACAGTAGAAATAAGAAAGCAGGGGAATCATTCTCGATACTACTGGTGCAATACTGGCGATTAAAGAGCGAACTGGCTTCAGATCAACCTTTCCTTCCTCCTCTATTGGCAAACTATTCGATGTCATTTTGTCAGCAATGGCTTTCAATCCAAATGCACAGGTCAAACATACGAACACAACTTGTAACGCAGTCATATTAGCGTCTGGACCAGGTCCAATAGAAGCCAGTTTATCAAAAATAGGCACCCCTGTAGCTTTCCAGGAAAGCGTGGTGATCATTGGAGGTTCGGCATTGATATGGAGTCTCTTTCCTGTCACTCGGTTTTCTACAGACGGCAAGAACCAGACCCTTTCTTTCTTCTTCAGCAGGTCATGTGGGTCCTTTTGTTTCAGTCCACAGTAAATGGTGCCCTTCCTCTGGATATGGAGAGGCGTGGAGACCTTGCAGCACTGAGAGAGGAAGGGCAGAGCCATAGAGGAGTCTTCGATTTGGCCTTGTCAATATATTCTCCTTTTTTATGTTCGATAGGATATTCGGAGAGAATTAATCAAATATTTGATAAGTTATCAATCTTACAGAGTGTAGTGCACTAACACGTGTTATCGACCCTTTGGGGAACGACATATGTCGTGATACCCTAGAAATTTGGAACAATGCAAGTGATCACTGGTCGCTGACAGATCCTGCAAGTACTGGTAGAGTCTTCAATGAAGGAATCCATCCAAGTTTCAGGGTCGCATACGACTCTAGAGTGACACAGATCGGTAGCCCAGACTCCAATATGTTGGATTAATGCCATGCCATGATATCATGCATGCACCGTGCATATATGTGATGATGGGTTACAGAACCACGGTATACATATGGTCATGGACTGCTTGGTCATATGGCCATGGACTGCTTGGTCTCGTGATCAAGACTCTGTCGGTAGACTATGTACTTTGAACTCATCGCTATCCATTAAAAAAATCTTCAGTATTGTTTACTTCAATCGTCATCAGCGAGAGGAAGCATTTCGTCAAGGTCGGCAGGGAACAGCAATTTTCGGCATGAGTGACAACTCTTTAGAAACGTACGGTGTCGTTCATACTTGATTCGTAACAGTCCTCTGTCTAAAACACTGATTTTGATTCCGTTTAGAATACATCCATGGATATCCACGCACATTCCACGTTCTCGTCAAATTAGTCTTCCAAAACCCCTACAAGAAGCAGGCAGCTCTTCTGAACTTTGGGCTGTTCGGATTCCGACTGGGGTACGATTTGATTTCGTAGGGTTACGCATTTTGAAACTTTCTAGAGGTCATTACTTTTGCTTGTGCAGGTGAATGCAGGAATACTACAGTCCTCCAAATGGGAAAAACAGTCCCAGGACCCAGGTCCAGGGGGCATGATCTGGACAACAAGCATTGAAGGTACCACCTATTACTTGGAGGAAGTTAGTATGAATTCCCCGCATTATGCTATAAATCAATCTTCCACTGCTTTGATGAGTCCAGTTGTGAGACAGTTGATGATTTATGCGGATAAGAGTGGAAATTCGTCTGACCAGCCTAGAGAGTCAAAGAAGAAGCGAAAGAAATAGTTCCAGTGGAACGGTAGTTCAATTGCGATATTTAAATTTATTTTGTAATAATATGTAATTAGATGGGCATATCGTCGCACTGTTCCTAATCATGGCGAATTTTTCGGGGGCTCTGAAAATTACTGACTTGAACGACTTCATTGCCCCGAGTCAGGATTGTATAATCATTGAGGGGCAATCAGGAACGAACGTAAGGCTCGTTAATGATGTAAATAAGGTATGTATGCATGTTACGCGCCTGACTCTTCTGAAGAACTTTTAAGAGAGCGTACCCACTTGGTGCAGGTAGGAGAAGTCCAAATACAAAAGAAGGGGGTGACCAGTACTTCTATCGATGCCCCGGTTAAAATATCGCTGCACGACTGTTTAGCATGTAGTGGATGTGTAACTACAGCGGAGACTGTCCTGCTAGAACAGCAGAGCATATCACAGTTTATGGAAAAGCTGCATGACGACTCAGTAGATGTAGTGATTACTTTGTCTAATCAGTCAATTGCTTCGATCTCTGCGAAATTAGAAATGAATCCATTGTTACTTTGCCAGAAATTATGTAGAATATTTAAAGCATGTGGGGCTCATGCTGTTTTTGACTTGTCAGTGGCTTCACAAATAGCACTATTGGAGAACTGTCTCGAGTTCGAGAGAAGGATTCGTGATAATGCCAACCTACCAATGATGACATCTTCTTGCCCTGGGTGGATATGCTATGTGGAAAAGTCACATCCCCATCTTTTACCATTTATCAGCTCTATAAAAAGTCCGCAAGCAATCATGGGTACGTTGATCAAGCGGTTTTGGGGTACAAAAGTGAAAGACAGACAGAGGAGCATCTTCCATGTTACTGTAATGCCTTGCTATGACAAAAAACTAGAGTCTGCAAGGGAGGAATTGGTGTTATCGTCAAATCCAGAAACTGATTGCGTCTTGACGACGACAGAGCTAGAAAAATGGATACAAGACAATAAGGTAGATTTGTCACAAGAATCTGAGGAATCGTTGGATAGTCTTTTTGATGAAATGGAATGCGGAGGAAGGGCGTACATATCAACCGGAGATTTTCCTGCCCTTGGAAAATCCGACAATATTGAATCTGATGGTTATATGAACTACTTGTACCGGAGAGTCTGTCTACAAGAAGGTATTGACCTTCCGGGATACTGCGTTCCCACAGAGCATGGAAGGAATGCTGATGTCAAAGAGTCTTCATTGCACCTTCGGCATGGGCGTCAACTAAAGTTTGCGATAGTCAATGGTTTCAGAAATATTCAAGGCCTGGTACGGAAGATGAAAACAAAGAAATGCACGTACGATTATGTTGAAGTCATGGCATGCCCATCTGGATGTCTCAATGGAGGTGGCCAGCTCCCTCTTGAGCTCCCAGAAAATCAAGATGAGGCAAACAAAATAAAGCAGTGTTTATTTTCCCAGACTAGCAATGCTGCAATACTTTCAAATGCGATGATACAATGCGAATTAATCTATAAGAACTGGATTAATGACGGTCCAGGATCTAAGAATGCGATGCTGCACTTCTCCACAACCTACAAGGAGAGAAAACTTCTCTCAGGGGGATCCAATGTCGATTGGTAGGAATGTCACTATGCATATGGACTCTATGGAGATGCAATTTTAGATAATTATCATACCACATATGGTATATTTTATGTATGAATCACATAGCATATTCTCGGGTAGACGTGAGGCACTACCAACAGGGAGGGCTTATAACCGAGACATGCAGGTTAGTGCCTTTAGTGGCCCTCGTTCTCTGTACGCGCGTGATTGCGCAAGGGTGTCCAGTAGGAGGCTAAATCATGTTTTTATCAATATAGACAAAAGAATACGGACAAATGTCAATGCGACCCGAGCTTCCTACCCAGACGCACGTTCGAAAAAAGTCTCGGTCAGCGACAAACACAAAGTGTACAGAGTCTACAATGTCACCGTACCGGTCGATAAAGACACAGGAAAAGATGACTTCAGTGTTCACAACAGTCTTATCGAATCGGTGAAGAAGAAATTGAAGGTGCAATCGAAAAATCTGGACCCCGACTCCATCCGCATAGTCAGAAAAGCTTTTGACTCGAGAAAGAAGAATGACAAGAAGTGGGTTTATGTGGTTGGCGTGTCTATTGAATCAATCAAGGGAGTCAAAATATCAGAGAGAAGAGGAAAGATCGAAATTGTCCGACGAGAGGGTAAGAATGAAGGCATAGATTCCACGCAAACTTCGATCTCCTCCCGAACAAAAAATCCTGTAGTTGTCATTGGATCTGGACCGGCAGGGCTTTTTGCAGCGCTGAAAATTGCAACTGCGGGAATTCCTGTCGTAGTGCTCGAGAGGGGTAGACCGGTGGAGGATAGGGGGAAAGATATTGGAGCATTGTTCGTTAGAAAGAGCATCAATGCTGAAAGTAATCTATGTTTTGGAGAAGGAGGAGCTGGTACCTGGAGTGATGGGAAGCTTACCACAAGAATAGGAAGGAATGATGACCCAGTCAGGCAAGTACTTAATACCATGGTCATGTTTGGTGCCCCAGAAGAGATACTTTACACTGGGAAGCCACATCTTGGAACAGACAGATTAATCAGGCTTCTCCAATCTTTCAGAAGCCATTTGCAATCACTGGGTGTTGACATCAAATTTTCAACAAAAGCTGAAAAACTTGATTTGAAAGGAGGTAAAGTAACTGGGGTTATTCTCGATGACGGAACAGAGATTTTAACCGAGGCATGTGTGCTAGCAATAGGCCATTCTGCCCGAGATATGTATAAGCACTTGGCTGTGATGGGTGTGCCCATGAAAGCCAAGCCGTTTGCGATGGGATTTCGAATCGAGCATCCTCAGAAAATAATCGATAGCTTGCAATATGGAAATGAAGATGCAGAAAGGCTTGTTTTGAAAGGAAAAGGCCCCATTCCAGTTGCTGACTACAAGTTGACTTGCAATCTGGATAACAATCGCGGTATTTACTCCTTCTGTATGTGTCCAGGTGGTCAGATAGTACCAACTAGTACCAATGAAGCAGAACTGTGCATAAATGGCATGTCTTTCTCGCTGAGAAATTCTCGTTGGGCCAACAGTGCCCTTGTTACAACAGTCAGCGAGGATGACTGGGGACAATTTGATAAGGAAGGCCCTGGTCTCTCCGGTATATCTTTACAAAAGCATATAGAAAAACAAGCAGCGATTCTAGGTGGTGGCAATTTCGTCTGCCCAGTGCAGAGAGTGCCAGATTTTTTGTCAGATAGAATCTCTAGTGGTACCCTACCTTCGTCATCATACAGGCTCGGAGTTAAGAGCGCATCTCTCCATACTCTGTACTCCGAAGACATCACAGATTCTATCAAAAAAGCCCTTCAGAACTTTCAGGAGATGAAACCAGGCTTCGTATGCGATGATGCACTACTGCATGCAGCTGAGACCAGGACAAGTTCTCCAGTCCAAATCCTCCGTGACAAGGATTCTCTGGAGTCAATCGCGGTCAAGGGACTATATCCAGCTGGCGAAGGTGCTGGTTATGCCGGTGGTATTGTCTCAGCAGCTGTTGACGGACTTAAAATAGGTGAGGCAATTAGTAAAAAATTGACAGAATCATAAATCACTGAAGTCAGATATTTTGACAGTCACTGGAATTAGCACTCTGCGATGTGGGCCATATGCCCATAGTCTCTCTTTTACTTTATTATTTCCTGCCAATTCTGTAAAAAGTTTAGAATGGATGATTGCCACCGAGCAGTATTTTGAATGCAACGCATATGGTCTGGCAGATGTTACAACACCAACACTAATGGCATTCCTATTTTGCCTCCAATTTGAATTGTTTCCTGTAGTGAAGCAATTATCTACGGTTATCTTTCTGGAGCTGGATGATACTTTGTTTGATTCAACGTAACATAATATGTCCCCCACTTGCAAGGTACCATTCCTCGTCGCCCAGACAAATGCTGGTATCATGTTAGCTGTTCCACAATCAAGCATGAAAATTTCTGGTAGATGCCCATTTTTGGTGAGTGTTGATACCAACCGCCCAAATTTCGGAGATTCTGTATAGTCGTCTGGATAAAACAGTTTTCTTGCTATTGTATGATACCAATGCCATTCCATCTGACCAGCGATGAATGCACCAGAGAGGGAAACGGCTTTGAACAAGGCAGCGTAAATGTCCCTGTTGACAATAATTGAATAGCCTGCATTTACCAATCAAAGCACGAAAGATAGCAGAGGGATTCAAAGGTGTGATAGATGAATTTATTCACATACCATTTTGCTTCTTGATGCAGATTAGGTCTAGGGGATTGCCCGCGTGATTGGTTGCATTTAAAAGGAAGGACACAAGATTCGTTCCAAGATTGTCAGTCTCTGTCCTCAGTCCAGTGATGCTTTTCATGCCGTCACAGCTTTTAATTGAGCTCGAGTGAATCCAGATTATGTCCTGCACTGATAATTTTTTCTCAATTGGTAGATGATCCGATTGGCAATTTTGCCCCTGTCTAATAAGGACTCTTTCAGATGCAGGACCTCTGATTTCAATCCGTCCTAGCCTTCCTACAGATTTGACAAGGTGTGCATATTCACCCAGCGGATCTTTGAGATCCCTGACCAAGATATCAGAGTAAATACAATGTGCCCAGATAAGAATGAAAGAAATGCCATCATTTTCAGTGCAAATAAGATCTATTGGCCCGATTTTTGTTTTTGAGGATCCCCTGTTGACCCTATATCCAGTGATTCGATATTCTCCTTCGCGCAACAGCGATTCTTTGAGAAGACCCCCTGATATTGCTAATAAGAGGGAAGATACATTTTTACTAGGCCCTTCTATCTCAATGGGACACCAATATGAAGCATCATGAACTATGCAAGATGAATTTAGTTTATGGTGAAACGATCTCGTCCCACGGCCACGGCCAAAAGCTCCCAGAGGAACTGTAAATTTCGAATCATCCATTTTCGACATTTGCAACCTTTTTGCATGAAATACATGCGTTGGAAGCCTGCATACGGATTCTTCTTGGGTATTCCAGGGATCGGTGTATGCTTTAAACTTCTCCTTGCGTCGCATGCTTCGGTTCATAAAAGTCTCCATTTTACCTACACCCTTTGATCTCGTTAATTTTGCTTGGTTAGGCCTTTTACCATGCTTGTAACTATTGTGACCCCTTGTTCTCCTCCTCAGACTCCTTGGAAGACCCTCCAGACCATAGTGCTCAATATCTGAGGATTTTATCTGGTCACAAACATTGAGGATCTCCCGAATCCTAGTGTCAGCCAACTTGGTGGCGTCGATTGCCCTTGGGAGTGACATAGTAGTATCGGATTTCATATATTTCTGCTTATTTCGAGATATGATAATAGTAACACGATAAGACGGAAATCCCCTAACTCGACACACTCAAAGGTGCATGGCTACCTTTTCTAGAGAGTGACATGTAGACACGATTCCCATCCGCAGCACTGTAGAGATGATATATAATTTTTATTTATTCTATTATTGATTTGTGGAAACCCCCTTCCACTACATTGAAGTAATACATCCTGCAGTACTGAGAATCCCACTTCAAACTAGTGAATTTGCAAGTTGCAAGTTGCCCAGAATTCTATATTTTTCCAATGCACTTGCTACTTCACCTCATTTAGAACTTCAGTCAGCCATGATTACAATCGGATTGACAATGTAGTTGGAATTTGGATATCTCATACGAGAAAGAAGGCATACGATGGGAATTCTAAGCTGCAGCTGATTTGACTGCATCGATGCGGATATCCGCGCGGTCAACGGTATTTAATGACCGAATTTGGAAATTTACGAAATCGGGAATGTTTGCTTCAATTAGCCATTATTTCAAGAACCGTGTCACTCTTAATATATTAATTGATATCAACTATGATGAAGGAGTCAAAACAAACTCATTCTGATTCTGTAAATCACCAGGCTCGTTGGCTTTGGTTGACCCAGTTTAGGGCCATCCTGGAGAAGGAATGGTTGATCAGGTTTGTTTCACGAGGTTTTGTTTCTTCCATTTAAGTATTCATTTAATTTTGTACTGTGCAGGAAGAGGAATGTCAGACTCCACTGTCTGCTGCTCTTCTGCAGTTGTCTCTGCGTATTCTTCGTCTGGAGTTTCGAGAGGGCATTTGTGATTTATCAAAGTATTGATTCAGGCAATGGGAATGAAGGCGCTTCGATGTTGCCTGTCCCACCTTCAATTCCCAACTGTGAACAAAATATTTTCCTCAGGAAAGAAAAAGATGGCCAGTGTTACAGTCTATTATTCGCACCAGATACAGAAGAGTTTAGTGCAGTGGTTAGAGACATGTGCCAGAACAATCAGCCTGTCCTCGATCAGAGATTCGTACGAGGCTTCCCTTCCGGCAATATGATGGATGATTATCTTTATCAACATCCCAATACTGTGATCGCTACTGTTGAGTTTTTCAAAGAAAGCAATTCCAAATATGCTTTTTCGGTCCAGACGAATGGAACAGTGAGATGGTTCAAGGGCAAATTTCAGGAGCCGCATGCATATGCTCAGATTCCAGTAATGCTAGCAGTGCAGAAAGCTTTAGCCACCAAATTATCAGGTAAAGAGATAGGGTGGGAGGTGAGAGTCAGGAAATATCCATATCCCCAAACGGTATGCAAAGTTGTCATTGGGTCAACCTCACTTGGGATAAGATGTGTAAACACATTGCATTTCTATGCAGGCCACGGAATTCGATGCAACTTTCGCCCCATTATTCTATACTTCCAGCATGCTGCTGATAATGATACTTCAAATACACGAGATCGTGGAGCAACGTGAGAGGGGAACTATTGGCTTTCTGAAGCTAGCAGGATTACGGTAAGCAATCTGCATCTGTATTGCATCTCAAAGACTCAACCAAACTACCTCATTGATACGCGCAGGAATGTTCCATATTGGCTTTCACTCGTTACCACGTACTCCATTATGTACATTGCTAATGCGGTAGTGTTGTCATTGGTGTCGCTGATGTTTGTATTTCCCTTGGTGAGAAAATTTGTCTCAGATTAAATAATCTAATCAAACTTGTGTCACTGTGATTCTTTGACTTGCAGTTCATTGGGGTGAATTTTATCTATTCATTCACCATACTGGTTAACACATCGCAGGCAATAATGGCACTCGGATTATTTTTATCTTCTTTGATACGAAAGGTACGGAACTAAATAAACAACATCATGGGACTGCTGCTGTGTTGGCAGTTGCTTTACTGGGTCATAGTAACATTTTATGAACCTTTCCAGGCATCTTCTACTATCACAGTAGGGTTCATCTGCTTCCTTATGGCTTGGATAGTCATGGCAATCATCAGCTTTGGATTTCCATTCTCTTTCTCCGGGAATACCGTGTGGAAGGTTATCTTCCAAGTTTTCCCTTGGACTGTGCTGTGCCAAGGTTATGAAATACTCTCTGCATCGGGTGACAAGGTGGATCTCGTGGCTCTGAATGGAATCTTAGTAATCCAAGGATGTGTGTACACTTTGCTGGCATTTTATTTCAACGCTTGCATGCCAGATAATGATGGGCGAGCAAGTCTCCCTTGGTATCTGTTTGACTATCGAAGAATCTACCCAATGGTAAGTGACACAACCTTGCAATGTTTGAAAACCTACACGAAGTAACTCAACACGAAACATGCAGGAATATATTGCGGCAAGATTGCGAAAGACTCTGGAACATGAAGAACAGACAGCTGAAGATGATGACGATTGCATAATCGCAGAGGAAGCCGAAATGCGCACTCTCTTCGAAGAATACACCAAAGATCCATCCTGCGCGCACAAATCAGAGTATGCTATTCAAATGCATGGCCTCAGGAAGGAATATAAAAGCAATCGAAACTTCCCTATGCTAGCGTCGAAAAGAACAGAGGCAATCAATAGAAACTGGTTTGGTGTAAAAAAAGGTGAGTGGCATTTTGAAATTTCTCGATGCCCAGTCCTACTAATGACCGTACGTATATACTGCAGGAGAATGCTTTTCCCTCCTTGGACCCAACAGTGCGGGGAAAACGACAACAATAAAGTGTTTATTAGGGCTCATAAAGCCATCAGAAGGTGTGTGAAACAACACATAAACCCTATACATCTCATAGCTTGCAAATGTAGATAACAGTGTCGATGATCAAACATACAGGTCAAGCCATACTAAACGGATTCAACATCTGCATCCCACATGAATATCGAGCTGCCCAGTCAAATCTCGGATACTGCCCGCAAGACAATCAGTGTCTTATCGATCTTCTGACATTAATGGAGCATCATGAATTGATTTGTGCTATGAAAGGATGTACACCTACAAGTAAACAACTCCAAACTCTGGAAAATATTACGGTACGCATGTTTTGAGCATCAATGGGACAGTACGCATGTTTTGAACATCAATGCGACAGTCTCACTGGCACTCATATTAAGTATTTGCAGAAAGATCGGCACAAACTTGTGAGGGACGCAACTGCTGCAGAAAGGCGAAAATTGTCGATTGAAATCGCCTTGATTGGCGATCCTCAGGTACGTGATGATCCCCAGGAGATCAAGACCTCTTTTCTTCACTTTTCATTCATGTTGTACGATTTCCTGTGAAGATAATTATCCTGGATGAACCAACAGCAAATCTTGACCCTTTCACGAAACGTGGTATATGGAAGTACATCGAACGATTAAGAGGTGAGAAGTCGATATTTTTGGCAACTCATAGCATGGATGAAGCTGAGTCCATGTCAAACAGGTGCGATTTCTTGGGCATATTGATGTTAACTTGTGTACCCTTTCCATCTTGACTCTAAAACATTGCAGAATCGGAATAATGGTTAGAGGTAAGCTCCGATGTCTGGGCTCTCCGCTCGAATTGAAGCAGAGGTTTGGTTCTGGGTACAAATTAAGCCTGGGGATTCGAGAAGATCGACCTATGGAGAGACAACGTGTCGTGAGGATGCTTATCGATCTTATGCGAAAGGGTCTAGATGTTAAAACAGGTTCGTCTATATCTGGATGTATACCGATCTTAGATAAAGGTACAGGGTGACGTTTCAGACATAATTTATTTATTTCATCGCAGTGATTACTACTGGGGATTATATTGAGTTTACGCTACCATATGCGAAGGAGGATCGCTTGCCACTAATGTTGACCCACTTGAATGTATGTGTACCTTTTCTTACCCGCGTATTTGTCGATCTTTAACTTCTTATCTTATCTCCTCGCAGAATAATAAAGATATGTTACAAATTCGAGACGTCCAACTAAGGCCAACACCTTTGGAAGAGGTATTTTTGACAATCACAAAGAAGGCTGAACTCGAAAATGCAGAGGTGCGCTGAATTTCTAAGTTTTCCCTGCTTTTTTATCACGAGTCATGTGTACCTGAAAATCTTGCAGAAGGAAGGAAGGTTTGAAACCCTCATCCTAGCAGAGGAAGGAATAGCGCTGAAAATTCCGGTAGGAGCAGAATATATCGAAAGTCCAGGTACGTTTGCAAGCGATAACTATGGAACAGGGATGAGTATTACTGTCGAACTTCTTTTGTTTCCAGGAGGAAAGTTTTACAGTGTCAAGTGGACAAAAGATCGCGAAGGTAGACTCAGAATATATGATTATAGTCCAGATTGTATCGAAGACGGTGCCTAAAAAGATCGATACACGTCAGCAGAAGACCTTTGTATATCAGCCATAAGCTCTCTGCAAATGCGTAATGAAGCAGTGTTATTAGGATATTTTTCTCTATGAGATGTAGCACAAATATTCTTCGCACCTGTAGTTTTGGGCATGTTTTTTCCATTGTTTAATACTGTTTTCTTCAGTTGAATTGATTTTGTACGCGAGAGTTGTTTCGTTTTCGATCATTGACTCTGCTTGCTTTTGGCTTATCTGCACATGAAGTTGTTGACTCATCATCTTGAAACCCTTCAAAGCTTATATACAGAGAAACGCTTACCTGTATAGTTTCCTTCATTGCCCCCCATGAGAGGTAAGTAAGAGAAAGCTGCAGGGTTGATAGTGAAGCATGTTGAGATGAAGCCAGACGGATCTCTGGAGTGCTTCCCAAGAGAATCATTTCCTGTACCCATTGTTGACGGCAACAATTGAGTTGGATCTGTGGTTCCTCGACTGGGATTTTTTGTAGGATGAAGTCTAATTTTTCAATCCCTTCAAACTGGAAATAAACTGTCCTTAGGAACTTAAGAAAATGACTAAGATTGCCTGGGCTCATCTGGAGTATATCTAGTGAAGATATATTGTTTGGCATCAATTTTCCTGCATCCATGATATCCTGGAAACAAGATCGGATACTTCTATCAATATTCCCTCTATCTGTGCTGCATTGCAGTATCACATCCAAGTAAAATGCTACTATTGATGCCAAAGTTGCCCAAGGAGTTTTGGTCTCATGAGACATATAGTTCTCCACAGAATTTACTGGGCCGGTGTACAAAATCTCACATATCGAAAGTGGTGCAAGGAGATCTTCAGGTATATGCAGGGCATGGACGTATCGATGATACCAAGCCATTCTATTCAGAGGTGGACTCTCTATTCTCAGGAATGCTGCTAGTTTACGGGCCTCCAAGTATATCTTTGCAGGACCACTTACCCCTGTGGGACAAAAGAAAGACTTGCTGAAAACTGATAAATATGGTTCCAGAACATGTTTGTATCGTTTCCAAACCCCCATGTATTCCAAATGGCCACAAGCAGCCAACCTCGTTATATCGTATGGGTCAATAGTCTCTCTTGTTATCCAACATCCTAAAAAGAGAATTGACAGCGACAGCGACAGTGGCAGACATCTATTCAAATGAGATGCCACAACAGCGCTAGTTTTACTGAATTGGATGGGTGATTCCGTGTCGATTACTTTGCTGTTGCTCCTTCGAACATCAGACTCTACCTCTTGGTAAAATAATGGCTCTAGTACTTTGGTCCTCTGGATGTGTAAAAACCATATTTCACTGACTGCACGAGGTATATGGTCGGAAACTAGCCCAAAGTGAGTAATTTGAGACACTTGAAGCTGTAGTAAATCCTGAAACACGTGGATGTAAGCTTCAATGCCTTCCCTAATTGGCAGCTCGGCTCTTTCCTCTACTCGCTTCCATACAGGCCTTTGCTGGCTTGGGCCTGTACGGACGGCAGTTCTTCTTTGTGTACCCTGATATTCCTGAGTTTCTTCTAAAAAGCTTTGCTGCGTCATGCCACAGGTTTCGCACACCAGGATCCCTGCAGACAAGTGCAGCGTCCCTACAAAGCAAGTTTGACACAACGAGCCTTCTTCCTCCATCTCTCTCGCAGCTACGGTTTACAAATTGCCATCACGACTATAAATGTATCATCATAATTAAGAATAGAATAAACGAGTATAAACGTCTGATCAGTTTTTCGGCGTAATCGTGTTCGTAACAGTCGATCCATCGGAATGCTTGTTCATCATTTGAAACATGATGATGTTCGAACGTGAGAATCTGACATCAGAAGGTGGATCCATGGCCATGTGAGGGGACCATTGCACCATGAAATTCTCATTAATTAGCCATCGATATCCCAACATTAGTTACATTAACATATTTTGTGCAATTCAGTCGGGTGTATACCGGTCATAGTTTCTTCAAGCGAAAAAACACAGAAACATGTCTCTGTCCTCTCGATTCACATGTGGAACGAACACCAGAGTCACTCAATTCGGAAAGCCGTCTCTAGGTATGCTTCATCTGCACTGAAAAAATCAAATCTACTCTTACTTTGATTGTGGGACTGATTACAATACTGGGGTGTGATACAGGCACGGTGGTAACTAGAAGAACGGGCACACGGGCTCCTAGGCGGGTTGTCAAAGTGGAAGCCAATTTGTTTGAAAGGGTGGTGAGGGTGGCGAAATCGTATGCAAACGCCTTAGTGAGCTCTGTGGAAGATCCTGAAAAAGTGCTTGATCAGGCTGTTGAAGATATGCAGAATGATCTGATCAGACTGAGGCAGGGTGCTGCAGAGGTCACCGCCTCGGAGAAAAGGATGCAAGCAAAGTACGAACAGGCCCAGAAGACTGCTGTGCGTGAGATTTATGAGATTATTGCGTGTGTGTCTGTCATTTAATGTTCGTCGTATATACTGTAGGATGAATGGTATCGCAGGGCAGAGCTTGCCCTGAGCAAGAATGATGAAGATCTTGCAAGAGAGGCACTGACAAGGCGCAAGGCCTTCCAAGAAAACGCGGACATGCTGGTCTCTCAACTCGAACAGCAAGCAAAAGCCGTGGAAACTATTGTTTCAAATATGAGAACTCTTGAAACGAAACTGGCAGATGCCAAAATGAAGAAGGATACTTTGAAAGCAAGAGCCCAATCAGCAAAATCTGCCAGAGCAATTAATGACATGGTTGGAGGAATGAGTACCGGCAGCGCATTGTCAGCGTTTGAAAAGATGGAGGAAAAGGTAATGTCTCTTGAAGCAGAGGCCGAAGCTGCAACACTTTTAGTCGGGGGCACGGATGACATCGAATCAAAATTTAAACAACTGGAAGGGGGAAATGTAGATGACGACCTAGCAGCAATGAAGGCCAAGCTGGGGTCCACTGAGGTTGCAGGGCGACTGCCTCCTGGTAGACCAGTGAAAGATGCCATTGATATGGAGTTAGAAAATATGAAGAGAAGAATGGATGACTAATTTTGTCAAAAATTCATGTATCGCATTTGTAAAGGAATTTTATTGAATGACAGCATCAATGATGCCGAGGGCAATTGCTTGTTCTGGGCTCAAAAAGTTCTCCCTATCACACTCTTCTTCGATTCTATCGGTAGAAAGTCCTGTGGACTCGGAGAGAAATTTGTACATCATCCTCATTGTCCGGTTCAATTCAGTTGTTTGAATGTTTACTTCATCTGCAGATCCCTGTGCACCTCCATTAGGTTGCTGCAACAGTATTCTAGTGCTAGGCATACTAAACCTCTGTCCTTTTCTTCCCGCGGCTAATATCTGTACAACATTCCCTCCTACCATACCAAAGGCTACGGTAGACACCGGAGCCTTAATAGCTCTGAGTGTATCCAATATTGACACAACTGAATAAGAAGAGCCAGCAGCACTATTGATGTATATCTTAATCTCCTCTTCTGTGCTCAAAGTATTCAAAGCTATCAGACTCGCTACAGTCTTCACGGCAACCTGGTCATTGATTCTCTCGCCTAGGAAAATGATTCGATTGCGGAGCAAGTGACTGTTCAGGTCAACAAAATCCTCCTCACCCATCTTAATCACGGGTGCAATGATTGGATCACGCTCTCGACGTGCATTAAGAACAACTCTACGAAGCAAGATGTGTAACGAGAATGAGTCAATGTGCGGATACACATGGAGGACACGGAGGTTCGTCTTAGACGTAGAGATCGAACCACAGCAAAGCAAAGAGCGCACCTGTATCCTCTACGGATTTCACTGCCGTGATTTCTACGTGCTATAACTGCATTTCTGTTGGATGATCTGCTCTCCTGGTGACAATTATGGCCGGACTTTCGCACACTCGTCCCAGCTAGGGAAATACTAGCCATGTTCTGTTGTTCAATTTATCAGAGATACACTCCAGAAGGATGATAGAGAGTAAATAATAATATCGATACTAACATAAATGTACCGATACAACACTGTATGTCGTGATGTATTCTATTTGGTGGTGATGGATGGCGATCACTCACTCTGGCGTTGTCTCAGATCCTCCTTCTCCGTGGCCGCCGATTCGGAATGGATGAACGAACATCTCCCTCTTGCTTATTACGGTGAAAACCGTCTGAAGACAATTGGTTATATTCAATAAATTTATGACAATATAGAAATCGGGTGTTTCCGCAGTAGAAGATATAATGCAAGTCCGTTCTACAAGCGTGGCCATGACCACAGGCTCAAATATTGCCGTGACTGCACCAAGAGTGGCACATTTTGCCTCTTGTTCAGTAATTCGTAGAGTACGTTGATAATAACCATATTGAATACCTTGCGAGTGGATTTTGGGGGGAACCTGTCGCTGCATTGATGTTGTAGTTTTATCTGGGGACGACGGTGGAAGAATTTCATGCATCGATGGATTGATCGTGACTAACTCGGAAAATGTATTATTTAACTTGTAGCAATCTATTGTGGTTCCAATTGAGCGTGCAGCCACCCGTACCATGGTGACTCCCGTCACCGTGGCCGCTGCAGCTACTGAAGCCCCAGAAGCTTCAGCTTTCCTCAGATATTCCAGAGGATCAGCTTTGAAAGTTCGTAGAGTTTTGGATCAGATTCGTGGAAGATCTTATGAGGAAGCACTCATGATCTTGGAATATATGCCTTACAAAGCTTGTGAGCCAGTTATTAAGACACTCTTGTCTGCCGCATCGAATGCCAAAAACAACCTGGGCATGAAGAAGAAGGACCTGTATGTGAGCGAATGTTTTGCGGATGAAGGCCCTGTGATGAAGCGATACAGACCACGTGCTCAGGGAAGAGCTAACAGAATTTTAAAGCCAACAGTGCATATCACTATCAAAGTAGCAGAAAGGTCATAGGTCAATTTTCATGTATTAGTAATTTGGTTGTAAATCGAACATGAGTTATTATTCTACGAGGCGGAGGTAAACATCCTCTAATGTTGAATTTGAAATGCTCCAATCAAGCACATCTAACGTATCGATCCTAGCCTTCTCTACCTTGCGGAACACAGAGTCTATTGTTTGATCTGATAATAGTGGAATGGAAAATTTCAGCTTTTGTCCCAAGTCATGCAGTAGTTCGGCATCCGTGAAATTTGCTCTCACAAACCTAATAACCTGATTTCTTTCTTTGGCTTTTGTGGTGAAAGAGAGCCACATGCAACGTCCGTACTTGAATATCAAATGTTGAGGACTGCCAATATACATGGGATGTCCGTTTTTCATGATGCATATTCTATCACAACATTCGGCTTCCGTGATGCTGCTTGTGGAGATTACTATCGCTGTTTTCTCCCTCACTTCACGTAATGTCCGCCAGAGGATCTTTCTAGAGTATGGATCCATGCTAATTGATGGCTCGTCCATGAAAATCACTGATGGTAGGAGATGAATGTCAGGGTATCCAAGTAATGATATTGCTAGACATAGCCTCCTTCTCGTACCCATACTGTACTTTGAAACCCTCTTGTTTATGTTAGAGTGCAAGTCAAGGACTTCAATAACGCTATCTACGTATTTCCTTGTGTTCTGCACCAGATGACCCAATTTCACCCTGGCAAAGAAGTCGAGATTTTCCATCCCTGAAAGATCTGGCCAGAGAACATCTATGTCGAATACCACTCCAATGCGTGATTTACCTGGAAATATGTCTCTAGAATCATTTCCTTGGATCAATATGGTTCCTGCATCCTGATGCACAAGCCCTTGCATCATCTTCAGAATGGTGCTCTTGTAAGATCCAGATGCACCAATGAAGGCAAAAATTTCATCATTTTGTATGGTCAAACACGGAATATGAATTCCATCTCCAGTATCCCCTTTGAATACTTTTTTCACTCCTTGAAATACAACAGAAAAATGCTCACAAGAGTTTCGGTCTAGGCCTCCGGAGGACAATTTAATTTTGGATTCATATTCTAGCTTTGAATCAATCTTTGTTGAAGAAGCTAGATTACCCAGGTAGTGATCCAATGAAGAATTTCTCCTAGATACATTATCTTTGAACTGTAAGCCCCCGTTGAAAAATCCTAAGTAATGATCCAATTCATCCTCTTCAACCGAGACGGGGGTAGAGCATTCCCTGTGCTTGGCCTGTTTTCCCCCCAACACTTCCTTTCTCATGAAAAAGAATAGATTGCGTCTCCGCCCGTCGAAAGATCCTGTTACTCTATCAAGATAGACTGCTAAAGTGGGTATAGCAACGCTCTGGCAGGCCAATTGAATCAAAACAATCAGCATGCTTGTGTCATTCTTGCTAGTATTCCATCCCAAGCCTATTTCTGAACCTGACTGATCTGCTAAAAATGCGTATGCTGCCAACTCGTAAAGACCCCGAAATGCACAAAAACTTGGAAATATCGATTGCAATGCTATAACTAGTGCGTTCAGGTTTTGTTCGATGAGCAAAACTTGGAACACGTTGGCCAAAAAGCCAGTTGTCAGAATGTAAAAGATGCTTGACAGTGCAACAGATCGCTTGTCTTTGAAAAAGGTAGCATACAAAAATCCAAAAGACGTGACTACTACTCCCCACAAGAGAAAGAACACTGCTTGAATCCAATAACTATTTAGGACGAACATCTTTATTCCGAATGCCGATCCCAACCCTACAAGCAAAGTCATGCAAAGCATATACAGTAGTAAATGCCACATGAATATTGCATGAAAGTGGGAACTAGGGCGAACGCCATTCAAGTATTGAAAAATTCTAAGTCCAGACTCCTTTTCATATATAATGAAGTATAGTTGGATCGGGAGAATAACATGCATGACCCACATTGTGAGCAAGGGTCCAAATAGAGTAGATAGGTCCACTTGCAAATCTGATTTTTGCCGCCTCGGCATATCTTTAACCCCCGCCAAGACGACGCTACCTCCAAAGAAACGACTCAAATATGCATTAATACCAAGATTGATTGCTTGTGACCAGCGCTGCATATTAGGAACATCCATCACCTTGTGAATGCGTGTATCATTGACCCAGATGTCCAATTCCAAATGGTTCTCTGAAGAAGAATGCCAGTCAAATGCACCTAGTATCTCATTTCCCATTGACTGCCAAGCATCGTAGATGACTGAATTAATTTCTTCAGCAGAATCAAAAAAACTGTTGTCGATATAGAGGTTCGATACTGTGATTCCTGTTAAATTTGAGATAGATTCCCCAATCTGTTTGACAATGTTAGCATCCAAGCCATCCTTTTCCATGCCATTCCGCAATAGCATATAGATATTTCTTGGCACACCACCTATCTGTGGAACAAATGCCGCTTCGATAAGAAGTGTCCCCGAACTTTCCGCTGACGTGCCAAGCACAATGCCAAAATCGTACAATCCTCGTGTGAGAGCTCCAGTTGCATCAATAAATTCCATCTCGCTTGAGAAATGGTCTTCATCTTCATTGTCAGCATAGGATTCCAATTCTTCAAGAACTATAGACTTAACATATGACTCTGCAACCTTTGAGGACACGTATTCCTCTGGAACCAATAGTTGATCCATAACACTCTTGGATGTGGAATATTCAGATCCAGTGTACAAGAATATGCCATGTTCACCAGGTTCGTTTTCTGGCACCTGCAAAACAGCTGGCCAAAGGGGTGGCTGTCTAACTTCACAAAAAGGAACTTGATCCACCGTAGAATAGAGATAGCCGCAGTTGTTTTCGTCGAACCTAATGCATTTGCTGTAGGCACTACAAGGCCTTGAAACAGTTGAGTTGAAACAGACATATTCCGAATCTCCGGATATTTCGCAGCATTCAAGACACTCACAGCCACACTTGAAGTTTCCTTTCCTAGATATATGTTTGGAGACAGAGTCCTGCGTGAGTAAAAGCAAAAATACGGCCAAGCAAGGGGACAGTACTACTGATAGAGTAGCAAGTCTCCTGCGCGACTGAATCCTGGCATTGTTCCAGAAGCAATACCGAAACTGTCTGATAAAGCTATCCTTCATTTGATTAAATGCCTTAAACCTGGAACTTGATAAAATCAACACGAGGACTTCGCTTGTTGACCAAGGAGTCAACGCAACCACCAATCCACGTTCTCACCACCGAACGCAGTATATTTTCGCATATATGCAACTATTGTCATAAATATGTTGTTGTAAATAGAGTGAAAAGTTTATTCATTTTGAAATTGGAAACACTAAAAGAACCCACGAACCCTATGTTCATATATGCGGGGCAATATATGGCTTATATAAGTCAGCTGACTGGGCTGCAGCCCATCATGGGCATGCATGGCATATCACATGCTTGGTTTTCTTAATTCACACCATTGCAACGTAGCCTCTTTACTCTACCAGAAGGCTTCTGTGAACTTCGATGTTGGACTGAAAAGAACGTGGCCTAGCAATCATTTCTATGATCAAAACTGCTACAACATTTCCCTCTCGTGGCAACATCAAAGAAAGGAAGATGCAAAGGCGCCTGAGATCATTATTATATTCCTTGTAGGAAATTTGGTATCAAAACAGGCATTTACTGTCCTTTGTAGTAGGTAATGCTGCAAAGACTATTTCAGAGGCCAGCAGTTTACTCGCAGGGTCTTCGGATTGCTCAAGCAAACACAACGATTTCCGTTTCTTCAGTCGGGCGCACGTTTGCAACTGACTATATCCGGAACACATACATAACCACTATTAAAAATCATCATCTTGTTTCTTCCAAAAGGTCTCAACCATTCTCGAAACGCAGCAAAAGACAGATGGGGACAGCATCGGCACTGAACGAAACTGGAGTGAACTATTCCTGTATTGCGGAGGTGCACAGAGCAGAAAAAGGAATTGTTGATGAGAAAAACATCGTTTCGCCTCCAATAGAGCTACTTTTCCTGTCAGCAGGAGACGAGGTGAATGCCTGGAAGGGAAGCTTATCACCTGTTGAGCTCTCTTGGGTATCAGCAAATCGTTTTGATGGAGAGGATGGAAACACGCTTTGCATTCCATCAGAATCTGGAGATATCAAGCAAGTAGTACATGTTGTGGAGGATCTTTACGATATCTGGGCGTACTCGTGCCTTCCAACCTCTCTGCCTTCTGGAACATACAGAGCGAGTTTTGCACACAAGGGCACAGAGTCCTCATTGTCGATCGGCGAAGCAATTTCAACTGGATGGATCCTTGGAACATACTCATTTAATAGATATAAATCATCAAAGAAGCCCGAGGGTTCTTCTCTCTCCCCTTCGTTGATTTGGCCCATTTCCGAGAGGCAAGACAGGGATAGGATTCTGGCGGCAACCCAGGGTATTTTCTTGGCCAGAGATATGATTTCTACGCCCGCGGAGCATATGGCACCACAGCATATTGAAGATGAGGCAAAAAATCTTGCTAAAATTCATCAAGCCGTGATAAATACTATCATAGGAGAGGATCTTTTGAAACAGAATTATCCAGCGATTCACACAGTGGGGCGGGCTTGCCCAAACGAGCCTCGTCTAATTGATATTAGATGGAGTCCAGCAGGTGTCTCCAATGGACTTCCCAAAATAACTTTGGTCGGAAAAGGAGTTTCTTTCGACACGGGGGGTCTTGACCTGAAGCCACCAAATGCCATGAAGTTAATGAAAAAGGATATGGGAGGAGCTGCGCTGGTACTGGGATTGGCACACGCTATCATGGCAACAAAAATCCCAGTGCAGCTTCGCGTTTTAATACCGGCTGTGGAGAACTCAGTTTCTGGAAATGCTTTCAGACCCCTGGATGTGCTCCAAACAAGAGCTGGCATCACGGTGGAGAATGGAAACACTGATGCTGAAGGCCGTCTCATACTCTGTGATGCGCTGGCGGAAGCTATGGTGGACGATCCAAACCTCGTGTTAGATGCAGCAACCCTTACTGGAGCTGCAAGAGTTGCTCTAGGTACGGAAATGCCAGCTTTATTCTGTAATAATGATGAGGTTGCTGATGGAATTCTCAAAGCAGCACAAGAAGTCCGTGACTACATGTGGAGAATGCCTCTGCATAAACCATACAGGAAGATGATTAACAGCAAAGTGGCTGACATCGGTTCTTGCTCAGAAGGTGGCTACGCAGGTGCTATTACAGCTGCGCTTTTCCTGGAAGAATTTGTGAAGGACTCAGTTGCATGGGCTCATGTGGATACGATGGGTTACAACATAAGCTCTAAATCGGGGAGACCCGAAGGGGGGGAGGCATTTGCTCTTCGCGCATTATTCGAGTATATTCACACCACATACTCTTCATGAATTAATCCTTCGAAACAGGAAAACTAGAATGTAACAGGAATTTCAAACGGCAAAAGCATATCAGAATGTACCCAAGCCGTCCGTGTAGCGAATGAGGAGCTTACACAGGCACTCATCTAGCTCGTGCGCGTCTGTGGCAGATACCACGACACAGCAGGCAGACATCACGCTCAGGCGAGGGCACTACGGCTCACCATCTATGCTTGAGGAGCTTGTCTGATTTGTGGAATACAGACAAGGTGTACCAACTATAAGAACGATCCTGTTCAAGTATAGTCGATGTGGTTAGAGTGGTGGTCCAAAATATATACGGAATATTTATCTTCCAAGCAATATTATGGGCCAAGAAAGGTTAGAAGCAATCGATGGCACAAATGTCTGCTCTCACACGAGATCCACACTACATAAAAAATAAAAAAACCATAAAATATTGTGACATCTTGTCTTGAATAAATGTAATCGTCAATCAAATAGACATACCAAGGCGTGGGTTTCCGAAACTGGCCAAAGTTGCATGTTTGGTCTTGGAACACAAAGCATTTGTTATTACATCCTGGGAGCTGGGCTTCTTATGCCCTGGAATGCTTTCATCACTGCTTCAGACTATTATTCAGAAGAGTTTACCGGGAAACACGTAGATAGGCTGATTACCATTGCCTATCTCCCAGTCAACTTGGTAATACTGGGCTTGCAGCTCTCTTGCGCTTCTCAACGTCGGTTACCTCGCAGCAATGTTCGCATTGTATCTGCGTTCTGTGTGTATAGCTTTACAATGCTTCTTGTTCCAGTCATGGACTTGCTCGGTATACTCTCACTATCTAGTTTACTCCTACTCGTTTCGTTCTCAGGAGCATCTGATGTACGGTGCAATTTGGTTTGATCTAGCATTTCCGTTATCATAAAACAACTCCATTAACTATGCAGGGTATTGCTCAGGGATCTTTGTTTGGAGAAGCAGCAGCTTCTGCCGATCCTCTCAATACCCAGGCATTGATCTTTGGGACAAGCACCAGTGGCATGTTTGTCTCTTTACTGAGATTGTGCACAAAGGCTTCTTTTCCGGCAACGCAAGCAACACACATTTCATCCAACCTGTATTTTGTTATAGCAGGATTTATTTGCATTCTATGTATCTGGATCCTATCCTTCGCTTTGAGGGAAAATGGGTCCACAGATGTGGACTCTGACCAGGAAAGGCTCCAAGGCTGCTCCTGTGAAGGCACAAACTTGTTTGGAACTGGAGAATCATTGTCCATTGACGTACAGTATCCTTCGAGATTGGAACATTACACAAGTATTGGCGATATAGTTCGGAAAATATGGCATACTCTTTTGTCAAATACGATTTGCTACTGGGTTACACTGTCAATTTTCCCTGGGGTGCTTGCAGAGGACCTAGATAGCCTAGGCAATTCATGGTACCCATTAATGTTAATATTTATATTCAATGCGTCAGATTGTCTTGGAAAACTCTGCCCCCGCTCAATTCAGACAAAGTTTTGCTCAAAAACATCTGTTTTATTAGCAGCACTGGCAAGATGCTGTTTCATTCCACTCTTTTTGATATCATCATTTAGATCAGTCCCCGCACTGTCAATTCTGACCATCCTTTTGGGGGTATCAAATGGTGCTTTAACCACCATTAACATGATTTATGCGACAATGCTGGTTGATAGTAGGGAGCAGCAGTTGTGTGGTGCAGTTAGTGTTTTCTTTTTGGTTTTAGGTTTGAATCTTGGCGCTTTCTCGGGGTTCTTTTGGCTACTCTGAGGCAATATTAGTTCAGCTAAAGCTCAAGTGATTCGAGGCAGCCAATAAGTCATCAATTCGTTTTGTAGCAACTAGTGGCACAGAAAATCCCGTGCACGTGTGGCACCAATATTGGGGCCTGACAGGTCTGATCAATATCATGCATCATATGATGGAGCCCTCCGCGGAGGGCCAACTTGTCAGCGACAATCTAGACTCCTTTAGATGAACGAGATCGTTGGGGAAACCACTTCATAAACATAGATCTCTTTTTCTTCAAAAAAAATATAGCAAAAATATTAAGGAATACGTCATTATTCGGCAAGGAAACTGTTATGCGGTGAGCTGGGACGCTACTAGTTGCAGTTGACGGTTAGCGTAAGAGTCGAGGTTCGAGAATACCCACGTATGCCGAGATAGATCACAAAAATTATTACATTTACAATTATCCGACACCTCCCTGTCCCCAAAGCAGCGTTCAAACTCCAAACAGATCGGAGACATGGCACATAAGAATCAGTCTCGACTGGCCAGTCGACCGATGAGAAAAAGGAAAGATGACAAAAAGAAATCACAAGAAACTGATAAAAATATAAAAAATCCTTCGAAAACAACTGGGGCTCATGAAGAAGAGATTTGCTGTCAAAAGCTACCCGACACTCGTTTGACTCAGAATGGTAAACCTGTGGCGCTAGAATCGTCAGCCAGATCGATGATGAAAGCCGGACTTAAGAAGAAGAAAAAGAAGGGCATTTCTGAAAATGAATCGAATAGGAACGAATATGACAAGGCCCTTGGAAGGTTCAAGGGCCAAATCTCAAGGTTCAGACAAGAACAGGCCTTGATCATGGCCTATGATGCTGAAGGCTGGAAAGGGGCCAGCAAAGAAAAATTGAAGCCTCATGCAGAAATCACGAGAGCAAGAGATTCTATAGCAAAATGTTTAGAAATGATCAAAGACTGTATCAGGATTTGTGATGAAGCTGGTGGTGACAAATCTATACCCTCTGAATACTTTGATGAAGATGGAGAACTTGATGCAGATAATATTTTCTGTGGAAAATGCTTAAAGAGTGATTCCACAGATGATAATGACATTATCATGTGTGATGGAATGTGTGATAGAGCTTACCACATGAAATGTGTGTTTCCTCCTGTAGATCCTGCTGTCCTAGAAGATGACTCCGATGAAGGATGGCTTTGTCCTGCCTGTGATCGGAAAATTGACATGATTGATGAAATAAATGATGAACTTGGTACAGAGTACGAGTATGATGATGTCTGGGAAAAAATTCTCATCCCTGGGACACTTCCAGAACACGACATATATGACTTCAAAACTTCAGCTGAATGTCAGGATGCCTCGAAGTCATGGTTAGACACAATGGATCTCCCCAGCGAGGATGACAGCGATGAAGATTTTTGGTACGTCTATCTTTTGGAGAGGCTCTTTTTGCTTCCTAGTCTTCTATCAACATCAACATGCTCTACCTTGCAGTGCCCATCACTCTGAAACGTCTTTGCAAGAGAGTGACACGTCAGAGAGTCAAGCTAGTGACTCCGCATCAACATCTAGTGATAATTCCGACTCCTGTGTCAGTGAAGATCTCAATGGAACCATTGAAGACGTTGATATCGGTGGAGTAAAACAGTTCACAGACTCAAATGGCTCAAAAAGCAAAGAAGAACTTTACAAGTTGCTTGAGCATGAGGAACCTATTATCCTAAATGGAAAAAGAAAAAGGTCTCATGTGGATTATAATGCTCTCAATGAAGAGCTTTTTGGCGATGCCGCGTCACCTGATATGAAAATCAACGGTCAAGCATCATCTGATGACGATGACGATGACGATGTATGGTCGCCTGCAAAAAAGAAAAAGTAATGTCTGCCAGCAAAGACTCTATGATATTGGTTAGGACTAACTTCAATACAGAAGAAGTAAAACTCATTTGTAAGTTCTCAAACTCAAACGATCGAGGTATTTAATCGCCCACAAGGATTGAGATATAGATATAGAGGCCTCTAGCTAGAGGCCCTATATATGTGATGATGGGTTACAGAAAGCCTGCAAAAGTTGATCATACCACCATTGAACGAATGGCGACCCCCCTTCCGGCACTACTAATCATTTTATATTATATATGATACTTCTAAAGAGATTTCCTCACGAGTACAGCAACCCATTTCTGACTCGGAAGACCTGCAACACA
>PJEL010000129.1_pt1 | contig 85577 bp, 61 predicted proteins | sample 1853271 | NCBI WGS metagenome assembly PJEL01 (sample SAMN08108733, study PRJNA415343) | Invertebrate metagenome, whole genome shotgun sequencing project. | host: Globobulimina | place: Sweden: Gullmar Fjord | collected 2015-08
CCGACAAGCACGAAGTGCGCGAAAGGAGGACCTTGAGGAGTCGGCGAAAGCCTGGCAAGTCAGCGGATTTTCGCGCAGCGATAATTCGTGACTTGGCTGGACCGTAGGGCCCCTTTGCCGGGGGATAAAAGGGGCGCGGAGCCCTTTTTCAACCGGAGGGCCGCGGGCTCGCCGGCCGTCCATGAAGGCCGTCCACCCCCATCGAGCCCGGGGCCCTCCGGTTGTGGGGTTGCAAGGGGGCCTGCCCCTGCCGGCCGAAGGCCGCAAACAGAGCTTTTCCACGCCACTATCGCCCGACGACCCCCACCCTCCGGCCCGACGCAGCCCCGGATCTCCTTCCGGAGGCCCGCCATGCCGGGGCCTGAGCTCTTCCACTCTTCCCGATGCCTCGGATCTCGTTCCGGAGGCCCCGCGCCATCAGAGTTCCGCGCGATCACCGATCACAGGCACGAGGATGAGCTGCTCGCCGTCACGCTCGACGACCACCTCGACAGCGGTCCCAGGGGTCGTGAGACTGATCCAGTCCATCAGTGACAGATCGCGAACTTCCCGGCCATTGAAGCGAACAACCAGGTCGCCGTCCCGAAACCCGGCGAGCTCCGCGGGCGTCTCCGCCACAACCTGGAGCACAACCACCCCTTCGGGATTCTCGCCGAGCTGAACGCCGAGCCAGCCTCCTAGCCCGGGCACCTGACCCGGCATCAGTGCTCAGAAACGTCCGCGCCCGGTCCAAACCCCGACCGTCCCCGCAGCCAGAGTCGCCGCGGTCTGGTCGATCCACCCGGGTCGAGGGTTCCCGCAGACATCCACGATGATGTCGATGATGTAGACGTCCTCGCTGCCTTCGTGGGGGCCATTCCCATAGTGATAGTCCACGACATCGATGGACGGATCGCCCACGACCCCGCGCTTCCAGTTGTAGCCCCAGCGGTCGTCGATCACCCGCAGCCGATCGACGACTTCGTCCATGAACTCCCACGTTCCGCCGCCGTCGGCACAGGAGTTGGCGAGGAAGTCCGGATGGTCGATGGCAACCTGGTCGACCACCCAGCGCATGTCCGGCAGCGGCAGGCCGACGTCACAGACGATGTCGACGTCCGCGGCGGTCTCCGCTCCGAACCAGTGCACGCTCTCCTTGACCATCTGCCAGTCGCTGACGACCATTCCTTCGAGATCCACGGCAGGCTCGAGGGGCACCACGAAGTCGACGATGTCGCCGGGGGCGATCTGCTGGTATTCGTCGAGATAGATCCGGATATCTCCGGGCTTGAGGGGATCCTCGTCACCGACGGCTCCGAGCTTGTAGCCCTCCGCCTCGGTCCAGGTGGTGGTTCCGATGTTCTGGACGCTCACGACCGCCGCATCGATCTCTCCACAGTTCATCTGCAGCGGAAACACAGCTGAGACAATTGCAGCGTCGTCGAGGTCGGGGACCGTCGTGTCGTCGGTGTCGGTAGTACCGGTGTCGGTGGTGTCGGTGTCCGTGGTCCCATCGGTGGTCCCATCCGTGGTCCCGTCGGTGCCGCCGTTGGTACCGGTGATGGGGTCGGTGCTGGTGCTCTCCTCCTCGCAGTCGGTGGAGCACTCCGGATCGTTGACACTGAACCCGCCGTTACACGCGGAAAGAAGAAAGAAAGACAAAACAGACGGTCGCATGAAAACCCCTCAAAAACAGATCTCTACAGGTTGGGACAGGGGAACTGGCTCCAGGTCCACTCGTTGTTGGTGTCGTCGCACTCACCAAAGGGCGTCGAGACCGACCCGTCGTTCACCCGGACCATGAAGCCGTTCGGGCCGAAGTCCTCCCGATTCAGGGTGATCGGACCGAGCCAGACCGCGTCCCCAGAAGCGACTGCGGTCACGCCCTGGATGTCGACCAGCGAGGGCTCGTCGTGCAGGGAGTACAGCGCGAGCGGGACGTTCTCGACATCGAGGGTGCCGCCGTTCTCGACCGGGAACCAGACAATGATGTGATCTGCCCAGCACTCGTCCGTGCACACCTTGGGTTCGCCGGTGCGCAGATCCGGCAGGTCGAAGCCCACCGCGGTCTCGGAGTTGCCGGCGCGGAAGCTGTTCCACTCAGTCCAGTTCGGGACCTGAGTCACCGGTATGGTGCCGTCATCCTCGATATTGCTGATGCTGTAGGAGTGTTGGTTCCAGACCGGTCTCGCCGCAGACCAAGAGCTGGTGGCGTCTCCGACCACCGTAATGCCGCGGGAGTCGTTGTGACCGGAGTAGTCATTGGACGCCACGACGATCTCCGCCGCACCATCTTTGTCGACGTCGACGATGAGCGGGTACTCGAAGAGGGTGCCTGAGGAGTGGCTCGACCAGGCCATCTCGATGGTGCCAGTGAGGCCGTCGTAGACCCACAGGGTCTCTTCGTCGGCATAGACGACTTCGGCGGCGCCATCTCCCTCGAAGTCGAAGACCGAGGAGCCCGTGACAGCTGAGGAGTAGTCCTCGACGACATTGCTCCACAGCTCGGTGCCGTCGGTGTCGAGCACCCGATAGTAGGAGCGGCTGGCCACGCCGACCTCGGGCAGACCATCTCCGTCGAAGTCGGCGATCGTCGGCGCACCTCCACCACCATCGGTCAGATTGAAGCTCCAGATCGGCGTTCCGTCCCCGTCAGTCAGGTGCACGACCGTCCCACTCACCTTCACCACCTCGGGCAGCCCATCGGCGTCCATGTCAGCCACGGCGGGGTAGCCATCGTCACCCTCCTGCCAGCGGATCGAGCCGTCGTACTCGTAGACCGTGTTTCCGGCGACGACCTCCATCAGGCCATCGCTATCGAGATCCGCGGGGAAGGACAGGAACGCATTGCCGCCTGTTCCCCCGGTGCCCACCCAGCGTACCGCGCCATCGGCCTCGACCACCGTTCGGCCAAAGACGACCTCGGCCATGCCATCTCCCTCGAGGTCGCTAATGGCTGGACAGCCGTTGGTGGCGGCCTCCACTGCGGCATACCACTCGAACGCGCCGGTGTTGTCCACCGAGAGCAGGCCACCGCTCGCCGCGACGAGCACGCTCGGCCGGCCATCGGCGTCGAGGTCACCGATGGCGACTCCTCCCGATCCCAAGGGCAAGTAGCCACCCGCACTCGTGATGCTCCATAGGGTGCTCCCGTCGACACCGCTGATGGCGACCAAAGCGCCGGGATCCCGGTAGCCGCTTCCCGTGAAGGCGGTGAACACGATGTCGGGGTGATCATCGTCGTCGATGAGTCCGTCGCCGTTGTCATCGGTGAGGTTGGCGATCGCGGGCGTCGCCATGATTTGGTTGTAGGCGGGGTGGGTGGGATTGTCCGTCCAGGTCCACTCCGACACAGGATCAAAGCTCCCAATCACCGGATCCTGGGCACAATCTGTGTCGACCGTCGTCGCGTAGTCTTCCGGGCTCCCGACCTCACACATCGGTCCGGTCTGCACGGTCTCGGTTCCGGCAGGGACTTCGATTTCCTCGTTGAACTCGTACTCGGAACAGCCGGCAAGAACCGCGGCGGCCACCACGAGGCGCCCGCAGAGAATTCCGGGCTGCTTTTGTCTCGATTCCATCATCTTCCTCTCCCGCGACGGGAGACATTAGCGAATCGACAGCCCAATACTCCACTTACACCTCCTTTCACGCGGTGCGAAGTTCGATGCGTCGGGGGGTCTGGAGGTAGTCTAGGAAGCGTTGCGCCGCGAATCAGTCAACGCTTGAGCCGATGAGAAAGGTCATCGCCCGGGAGCCGGAATAGCAAATGCCTCTCAGATCAGGGCCGGTGACCCGGTCGACGAATACCTCGCCGCGGGTCTGGTCGGCAGCGGCTCCCAGGCCGACATCCACGAGCTTCGCCACCCAGACACAGGCGCCCGGCGAGCGCTAAAGCTGCTTCGAGTGTCGCTGCCACGCCAGCGGCGGCGGCTCGAGATCGAGTGCGATGCCCAGTCGCGCTTGGTGCACAAAAACATCGTGCGCGTGTACAAGACGGTGGAGGTCGGAAGGCAGTACGGGCTTCTCATGGACTTCGTAAGAGGGCCGAGTCTCGACCAGTGGACGAAGAGCGAGGAGCCGGACTTGGCCGAGAAGCTCGAGATCTTCCGCGGTGTGCTGGCCGCGGTTCGGCACGCGCACAGCCACGGGTTGATCCACCGCGACATCAAGCCTCAGAATGTGCTCATGGCCAGAGTCGGGCGTCACTGGATTCCCAAGCTCACGGACTTCGGCCTGGTGTTGGACACCAACGAGCAGGACCGGATGACCAAGACGGGCTCGATGATGGGCACCCCACGCTACATGTCTCCCGAGCAGATCCGAAACACCAAGGGCGTCGACCGGCGCGCCGACTTCTTCAGCCTGGGCTCCCTGCTCTACGAGCTGATGACCGGCGTCTATGCCTTTGATGGGGTCGATCAGTTCACTGTGATGGCGACGGTAGTGGAGGGCACCTATCGAGACCCGAGGCTCGTGGACCCGTCCCTCCCGGAGAACGTCTGCGACGCCATCGATCGTCTGCTCACCGTGGACAGAGACGAGCGGCTGCACTCCATCGAAGACCTCGAACGCCTGCTCTATGCAGACGGCGACAGGAAAAAAGCCGTCCGCAGATCAGCCCTCGTGGTCGGTACAACGATGCTCTTGACCGCTCTGGCCGGCGGCATCTGGCTCGCGATGTAAGATCACCTCAGAGCGCCGATCGTATTGCGCAGATTCTCCCTGGTAACCCGCTTCTGAGGCACCGTCGCCTGGAGTCCAGTGCGAACGCTCCGGTCCTCGAAATCGATCTCGAGGTGGGTGAGCATGACCATCACGATCCCGGCCAGCCCGGGCTGATCGGTGACCGCCTCGAGCACGGTGTCGGTCCCAGCTCGGGTGGCGTCGACGAGCATGTCGGCCAGCTCCTCCTGCCCGGTGGCGTCGAGGAGAACCGCCCGAACAACATCGGCTTCGCGCTCCTCATCCTCGGCGAGGACGGCAGCCTTCGACCCGAGCAACTGGGTCACGATACTCCGCATGCTTTCGAGGGATCCGACGATATCGCCCAGCACGGGCCGAACGGTCATCACCCGAATGATGAGGCGGCTGTACAGGGTCATGACCTCGGTGTCGCTTCGCGCTCGTAGCAGCCGCACCAGGTTCGCCTGTTTCCCCATGCTCCTACCTTAGCAGTGTCGACATCCTCCGAAGGCGTATGATGCCCTGGCAAACGCTAGGAGCCTCGTGTTGTCCAGAACAGTTTGGTTGGCTTTTTTGGTACTGCCCGCCTGTGCCTATCAGGCGGCGATGAAGGGAGGAGAGAGCGCCACAGCGGCCGCGGATTTCGATAAGGCGCGACGTGCCTACGCTTTTGCCTACGACATCAACGCCAGTGACGACGCCCGAGCCGCCCTCGACAAGGCGCGCACGGGGGCTGTCGGCGCCAAGCTCGACGAGGCGAAGACAAAGGCCGACGCCGGTGAACACCTCGCCGCGGACCGCCTGTTGCGCGAAGCTGTCGTGCTCTCGGACGACGACGAACGCATCGCTCCGGCTCGCGAGCACTGCCGGACGAAGATGATGGAGACGCTGACGGCCGACGTCGAGGAAGAAACCGAGCTGCGCCCCGCGTATGAGCTGGCCGCCCTCGGGAGACGACTCTATCCAGACGCCCCGGAACCCGAGCTCGCCTTGGCGTCCGTGCGGGACCGGGCGGTGGTGAGCGGCCTCGATCGCCTCTCGTCCGCCGACTACGCCGAAGCGCGCGAGGCAATAGCCCTGATCCAGGAGATGGAGCCCTGGGAAGAGACCCTGACCTCCAAGCTGGATACCGAGATCCTCACAGCCTGGGCGGGGGACTTCCGAGCCCAGGCCAAGACGGCGGAACGCAAACAATCTGGCCTTGCAGCGATACTCTACGCGCGGGCCTTCGAGATCGGCGAGGGTGCAGAAGACCTCGAGGCCAGCCAGGTTCAGTACAAGGCCGCCGCCGAACGAGGACCGCTATCGGTGTACATCGACAGCAGCGGTGGCGGTGGACGGGTGAACGGACTCAAGCGAGATACCCGCCAGTCCGTCGAGGGCATCGCAGGTGTGGTGCCAGGGCGTTCCGCCAAGCGGGATCTGTTGGTGAAGATCGCCGCTCCCCCCCTCGGCTGTCGGGAGAGCAAAGAGATCGAGAAGCTCACCAAGGACTACGTGTCCGGCCAAAGAGAGATCCCCAACGAACTCTACGACACCACATCGGAGATGGTCGCCGCCGCGACCAAGGTGTCGGATGCTGCGGACAAGGCAGTGGATCGTGTGAAGCCCGGAGCCGAGACGGCAGCCGAGGACGAGAAGCGCCTGGCGGAGGAGCACAAGACCGCGGCCGCCGATCTGGCCGAGCTGACCAAGACGCGGGAAGCGTCCGAGGAACAGGCCGAGAAATCCGCCGCCAACGTCAAAGAAATCGAGGCCGAGATCGAGGCCTTGGCCGCAGATGCGGACAAATCCACCATCGAAGAGCGGCTCCGGACCGTGCAGGGATTCGCGGTGGAATGGGCCGACAAACTCGAGGTCGACAGCAAGGCCGAGGCGGAGTCAAAGGCGATCGCCGACGGTCTCGAGGCCGACCTGAACGAGACCAAGGAGAAGGCAAAGACCCTCGGCGCCGAGCTCGAGGCTGCCGAGAAGGAGCAGTCAGACGCCACCAAAACCCTCGCTACCCTGAACGCCAAGCTCTCCAAGATGTCCGCCACCGCGAAAGAGGACATCCCCGAGACCCTCAAGTACGACAAGATCGCGTGGACCAACACGTGCAAAGGCACGGTTACCGCGTATGTAACGGCGAATTGGGAGCCAAAGCCCGAGAGCCCGCGCAAGTTCGAGATGAAAAGAGCGACCACCGACACGTCGCACATTGGCCACGAGAAAGCCGGCGTAAAGGAGGATGCCAAGGAGTACAAGAAGGCGAAAGCGGACATGCTCGCCGAGCTGGACGAAGAGGCGCAGAAGAGCCTTGACGAGCTCACGAATGGCCTGGCGAGAGCCTATTTCTCGGGCCGGATCTCCAACGCCATCAAAGCCGAGGACCCCGGCGAGAAGACGGATATCTTGACCGCGATCTACGCAGGCGCGCCGGTCCGCATGGATAGCTCTACTCGCGACGCCTACATGAAGCACATCAAGGACGAATACGGGCTTGTCGGCTTCGATATCCTCGACCCCAACGCGCCTCCGCCCCCGCTGGACTCGGACAAGCCAGAGCCCGAGCCGAAGGCGGAACCGAAGGACGAGCCGAAGGCGGAACCGAAGGACGAGCCGAAGGCCGAACCGAAGGACGAGCCGAAGGCCGAACCGAAGGACGAGCCGAAGCCAAAGGACGAACCGAAGGCAGAGCCGAAGGACGAGCCGAAGGCAGAACCGAAGGACGAGCCAAAAGCCGAGCCAAAGGCAGAGCCTGAGGACAAGCAGCCGCCGTCACCGTGGGACTAGACCTCTAGATTGCGCCCAGTCGACGCGCAGCTACAAGTGCGCGATACGGCTCAGAGTGCCCTCCACATACCCGCCTCTCCGCCCGGACCGCCCCGCCGGGACGTCGCCACGCGAAGCTGGTGGTGGCCGACGGGCGGAAGGAGTGAGCCGAAGGCGAGGGGAAAGCGCAAGCGCTCGGACCTACTGGAAATTCCAGAAGTATGCGAAGCCGATCCGGTAGAACCCAGCCGAAATGCCGTTGCCGTTGTCGATCTGCGCTCGGGTCAACCGCACATTGGAGATGTTGAAGCTCTGGTCGATCTGGTAGCCGGTGAAATAGATCGCTTCCGACGAGCCAGTGACGAAGTTCTCCGACGGGAACAGACCGCCGACGTAGTATTCGTGCTCATTGACGGGGATCGCCAGGTCGAGGAAGTCCTGCACGGGCACGGTTGGTGGGCCGCCTGCCTCGATCTTCCAGAGGTAGTTCTGGAACAGAGGCCAGACATCCTGGTCGCTGAAGAACTCATTCGGCGCGCAGTTCGTGCCCCCGACGACGTTGTTCTGGGGAATCGCGAAACCGAACGGATATCCTTCGACTTGGGCAAATGGCTGATCTTCGTAGCCGTCCAGCTCGTACCACACCATGCAGTAGTTGTTGGTGTCGGCCCAGTCGCCGGTGAACATGGCATTGCCGAAGAGCAGATAGAACTCCGAGGGCATGGGCGCACCCGCCTGCGTCACGCCGGAGACGATCGTCGAAGTCGCAGCATCCCACGTGAACTGCCCGCTCATGTAGAGATTCGCGACATCGATCTCGATGAGCTCGATCGGCGGGTCGGTGTCGGTGTCGGTGTCGGTGTCGGTGTCGATGACGGTGTCGTCGTCGTCGTCGCCGGGGTTCGTCGGCACGTCCGAGTCCTCGCCGATGGGGTGGCACTTGCCATCGTTCTCGATGACCAAGCCTTCTGGGCAGGCGGAGGTGGTCTGGCAAGAGATGAGAAAGACCAGGGCAATGGTTCGGTAAAACATGGGCAGATCCTAGCAAGAAATCCAGCCTAGCCGGTTCGACGGCACAAAGTGGAACAATCGGGGCGCCCAACTGTCGCTGGCCGCTGCAACGACATTGCTTGGTGCGGCTCGAGGTTCGAAATGGCACTCTCGTCGCGCTGACCTGCGCCGTAGCGGGCACCCGGAGGTTCTGCTGCCGGCACCCCGACAATAAGGCGTTGACCCGGGTGCGAAAACCGTCCGCCCCATGTACACTCACGCCGATGTACCAGGCCTATCGACTCCTCGCCGCTCTGTGTGCACTCTCGCTTCTCCCCGCGAGCGCGCACGCACAGTTCATCATCGACTACGAGACCGCGCGGTTCTGCAACGACCAGGGCTCGATCAACCAGGTGGACGGCGCCGAGTGGGTGGGCTCCTGGCCCAACTGCTACCTCGAGGTCGCCGAAGAGGACGAATACACCGGCGCCGCCTGGTACACGACCCCGTTCGACCCAGCTCTGTACGCCGTCATCGAGACGCAGTTCGAGCTGCTCATCGACGGAGGCTCGCGGGGGGCCAACGGCTATGACGGGGTGGTCTTCACGCTTCAGTCCGCGGGAACTGCCGCGGTTGGGCTCCAGGAAGACGGTCTGGCCTACGAAGGCATCACGCCGTCCGTCGGCATCGAGTTCGACAACTGGAACGGCAGCGTCGATCCCTATGGAAACCACATCGGCGTCGACCTGAACGGCAGCGTCAGCAGCGTCGCGACTGCACAGGCACCGTTCGACATCAACGGTGGTTCGATTCTCTACGCGTGGGTCGACTTCGACGTCGTCGCGCAGACGGTGGACATCTACATGTCAACCGCCAACATCAAGCCAGGGGCGCCGACGCTCTCCCAGGGCAGCATCGACCTGACTGCCCTCGGCACGACGGTCTACGCGGGTTTCACTGCGGCTTCCGGTGACTATCGGATCAACGGCAACTGGCACACCGGCAACGACCACGTCGTGCGATCCTGGTATCTCGAAGCAAACCCCGACACAGACGGCGACGGCGTCCCGGACAACCTCGACATCTGCCCGGGCTACGACGACACCGCCGATCTGGACGGAGACGGCGTGCCCGACGGCTGCGACGTGTGCCTGGGCAACGACAATGTCGACACCGATGGGGATGGGGTCCCCGACTCCTGTGACGTCTGCCCCCTCGACGACCCGAACGACACTGACGGCGACACGATCTGTGACTCGGACGACGCCTGCCCAGGCTACGACGACCTGCTCGACGGCGATAGCGACGGGGTGGCCGACGGCTGCGACCCCTGTCCGCTAGACAACCCCGACGACACCGACGGCGACACGATCTGTGACTCAAACGACGTCTGCCCTGGCGAGGACGATCTCCTCGACACCGATGGCGATCTGACCGTCGACTGCCTGGATCCCTGCCCCGTCGACCCGCTCGACGACAGCGACGGCGACGGCAGCTGTGACAGCGTCGACATCTGCCCAGGCTTCCCAGATGGAACCGACGGAGACGGAGACGGCGTGCCCGACGGCTGCGATACCTGCCCGCTCGATCCGCTCGACGACAGCGACGGAGACGGCAGCTGTGACAGCGTCGACATCTGCCCGGGGCTGGACGACCTCCTGGACACCGACGGCGATGCCGTGCCGGACTGCCTCGACCCCTGCCCTGTCGACAACCCCGACGACACCGACGGAGACGGCGTCTGTGACAGCGTCGACGCCTGCCCAGGCTTCGACGACAGCACCGACCTCGACGGAGACGGCGTGATCGACGGCTGCGAGCTCTGCATCGGAGACGACGCCTCCGGAGATACCGATGGCGACGGGGACTGCGACGACATCGACATCTGTCCACTCGACAACCCCAACGACACCGACGGCGACGGAGTCTGTGACAGCGTCGATGCCTGCCCAGGCTTCGACGACAGCATCGACCTCGACGGAGACGGCGTGATCGACGGCTGCGAGCTCTGCGTCGGAGACGACGCCTCTGGAGACACCGATGGCGACGGGGACTGCGACGACATCGACATCTGTCCACTCGACAACCCCAACGACACCGACGGCGACGGAGTCTGTGACAGCGTTGATGCCTGCCCGGGCTTCGACGACAGCATCGACCTCGACGGAGACGGCGTGATCGACGGCTGCGAGCTCTGTGTCGGAGACGACGCCTCCGGAGACACCGATGGCGACGGCGTCTGCGACGACATCGACCTCTGCCCACTCGACGACCCCAACGACACCGACGGAGACGGCGTCTGCGAGAGTGTTGACGTCTGCCCAGGCTACGACGACAACATCGACACCGACGGCGATGGCGTCGCCGACGGCTGCGACCTGTGCACTGGCGACGATGCTTCCGGGGATACCGACTCCGACGGAACCTGTGACGACAGCGACCTCTGCCCACTCGACGACCCCGACGACACCGACGGAGACGGCGTCTGCGAGGGCGTCGACGCCTGCCCAGGCTACGACGACAACATCGACACCGATGCCGACGGCGTGGCCGATGGCTGCGATCTGTGTACTGGCGACGACGCATCGGGCGATACCGACTCCGACGGAACCTGTGACGACAGCGACCCCTGTCCACTCGACGACCCCGACGACTCCGATGGCGACGGCGTCTGCGAGAGCGTCGACGCCTGCCCAGGCTACGACGACAACGTCGACACCGATGCCGACGGCGTGGCCGATGGCTGCGATCTGTGTTTCGGCGACGACGCTTCTGGGGACACCGACTCCGACGATACCTGCGATGACCTCGACCTCTGTCCGGGCGAAGACGACGCGCTGGACGCCGATAGCGACACCATTCCCGACGCCTGCGACCAGTGCCCGGGATCCGACGATCTGCTCGATTTCGACGGTGACGGCGTCCCGGATGGCTGTGATCTGTGCGACGGCGACGACGCCTCTGGGGACACCGACTCCGACGGGTTCTGCGATGACAGCGATCCCTGTCCGGCGCTCGCGAATGAGCAGGACGCCGACGCCGACGGAGTCTGGTCCTGCGATGACTGTGACGACAACGACCCGGCTGTCTTCCCAGGAGCCATCGAGGGAATCGCCGACCAGATCGATCAGGACTGCGACGGCCTCGAGCTTTGCTATGTAGATGGCGACGACGATGGCTGGGGCATTGCGGCCCAGGTGAACGTGCCGAGCCTGGACTGCAGCTCGCCCGGAGCTGCCGACAACGACCTTGACTGCGACGACAACAACCAAGCCGTGAACCCCGGCGCAGTCGAGATCATGGGCAACGGCGTCGACGACGACTGCGATGGTGTCATCGACGGCCCCGACACCGGAACCGACACGGGGGACACTGGAACCTCAACCGACACGGCGCTGACCGACACCGGGCTGATCCCCACCGACACCGACACCGACACCGACGCCGATTCCGACACTGATACCGATACCGACGTCGACACAGACACAGTGCCAGACGGCGCCGACCGGACGTGGGATCCCGAAACCAACCAGGATCCACTCTCCGAGGACAAGAGCGTCTCCGGCTGTGACTGCGGGACCGCGCCGAGCGCCTGGGGTTGGCTGCCAATCTTGGCGCTGGCGGTCACTCGTCGCCGGCGGTCATAGGCCGATGGCACTCCACGAACGAAGGAATCGCTTGGGCCGGCGCAGCACGCGCGATGCGTGGCTGGAGGCCATCGGAAAGAAGCGGGGGAAGAAGTACAAGGCGCTGTACGAAGAGCTGGTGGAGCTGCGGTCCACCGAACCCCAGGCATACCGGAAGCGCATCGCGAAGCTGGCCCAGGAGATGGGGCTCTAGAATCTCCAATTGCCGGCCAAGTCCTGCGGCTGCACCCATGGACAGCTCACAGCCCATGGGTTTGACTCCGGACTTGACCTAGATCAGCGCCTCGACCGCCACAGCCAGATCAGCACGCACCTCGTCAGCGATTCCCTTCGGTTCTTCCTCGAGTTTCAGAAGCGCTCCGGCCCACGGATCCATCGCCAGCCTATGCCGTTGACCGCTGCTACCGAGGTTCCAGCGGGACACCAGCACGTCCGCCGCGTGCACAGCCGCAATACCGAGGCGCTGCGGATGTTCGGCGACACCCCGGAGGCGATGGTGCATTCGAGCACAGGCCACGGGGAGCTCCGGCAGCCCCCAGCTCTCCAGCAGGGCGCCACCGATATCAGCGTGGTCGAAGCCTAGCTGAGCTCGCTCGGCGTCGTGAAGCGAGACGCCGTCGTTCTCCTGCATCACGAGGGCCCGCCGAGCGATGTCCGGATGTCTCAGACACAGAGAGAGGGTCCCGATGTTGTGCAGTAGCCCGGCGATGAACATGTTCTCGGCGGACGTCACGCCTGCACTCAGAGCCAGTAGGCGCGCGCAGAGCCCAGTAGCGACGGAGTGCTCCCAGAACGAGCGCATGTCCATCAAATGCTCGGGCATGCCACGGAACATGTGCACGACCGATGTGGCGAGGGCCAGATGGCGGAGCTCGGCGGTGCCGATCAGGGTCGCGGCGCGGGACACGGTGTCGACGGGCGAGCGAATCCCATAGGCGGCGCTGTTCACGAGGCGAAGAAGACGTGCGGCCAGTGCTGGGTCACAGGTCACCGCTCTGGCGATGGCCTTCGCATCCGAGCTGGGATCGGCCAAGACCTCGCTCAAAAGCCCATATGCACCCGGTAGAGAGCCGAGACCGGAGGCTTCCGCAACATATTCGGCGACACCAGACATCTCCCTCAATCGGCCACAAACTCCCTTGAATTGAGGCCTTCGCAGTACGATGTCAATGAATGATGACGCTCCCCCCGCGTCTGTACCTTCCCCGAGTCGAAGGAGTTGTGATGGCCTGGTTGACGGTATTCCTGGTCGGCGCTGCCCTCGGAGCCCCCAACTCCTCGCAGAGAGCCTTTGACGTAGTGGAGGGCGAGCAGACCTGGGCCTTCAGCTACCGCTGGAAGGACGCCGAAGGCCAGACCAAAAAAGTGGACTTTTCCCTTCCCACATCAGAGGTTCAGGCAGATCGCGACGAGGTCACCTGGCTGCAGCGCAAGGTCATGAACACCGCGGTGGCCAAGGACATTCGGACCTGGGGCAAGGGCCTGAAGGGCGTGAAAGTCAAGGTCAAGGTCGAGAAGGGAGGCGTGAAAACCGAGGTCAGCGGAGAGCGCTCCAAGGCCAAGGCGGCTCTGAAGGAATCCGAGGTCGTCAGGGACGCGGCTGTCGAGACCTGGCTCGCCGAGAATGGCTTCACGCGCCTCGGCGAGAGTGTCTCCTTCGACCATGCGGGCCTGGCATCAAGCTATGCCGACGAACTCGCACCGGTCGCCGAGGCACTGCGGGACGGGACGTCCAGCGACCGCGAGTTCGTGGACAAGGCGCTGTCCTTCGTGCAGTCGATTCCCTACGAAGCGCAGAAGCGAAAGGGAGGAGACCCGGGCTATCGGCGGCCACTCGCGCTCCTGTCCCGGAATCGAGGGGACTGCGACAGCAAGAGCGTGCTCTTCCTCGCCGTCCTGCGGGCCGAGCTGCCTGACGTGCCATTATCGGTCATCTATGTACCCAATCACGCGTTGACCGGCGTGGGTTTGGAGGCAGAGCCCGGCGACATGACGTTCAAGGTCGACGGAACGCCGTTCCTGTACGCCGAGCCGGTGGGACCTGCCCTGCACCCGCTCGGAGAGCCGGCGGACGCGAACAAGAAGGCAGGGAAGAAGGGCGAGGTCCGCGTCGTGCCACGCTGACCCCTCTCACCACATCTAGCGCCCTAGCCGCTGTACAAGTACCGTAGAAACCGCGTTCCTACGGTACGTTGTGGTCGACCATGCTCGGAATCGCGTCGTGAACCGCGCGAACCTGGTCCTTCAGTTCGAAGAGCCGGGCCTCGGCAGCGTCGACATCGCCCTCCTTGGCTCGGTCCTCGATCTCCCTGAGCAGATCGGAGAGCACCTCGGCGCCGATGTTGCCTGCCACTCCGCGAAGGCTGTGGGCCGAGAACACCAGGGCATCCGCGTCCTGCCTGTTCGCCGCGGCGACGATCTCGCTGAGAAGCTCCTCGGACCGCGGCTTGAAGGACTCGAGCAGATCGCGCGTCACCTCCTCGTTCAGCTTGCGTAGCAGGCCGACTCGGGAGGCGTTCAGGACCGCGCTCGGACGTGGCTGGGGCTGCTCTACCGCTGGAGAATCCGGCACGACCATGCGCTGGATCGCCGCAGCCAGATCGGAGGGCTCGAAGGGCTTGCTCAGGAAGTCGTCCATGCCGGCCCCGAAGCACGCCTCCCGGTCCTCGGCAAAGGCGTTGGCGGTGACGGCCATTATGCGGGGGCGCTTGACCGAATCCATCGCTCGAATCTGCCGAGTTGCCTCGAGCCCGGACATCACCGGCATCTGTACGTCCATGAGAATCAAGTCGTGCTGACCCCTGCGGAATGCCTCGATGGCCTCGCTACCGTTCGTCGCCGTGTCCGGGTCGTAGCCCATGCTCCGGAGCACCATGATGGCGAAGGCCTGATTGATCTCATTGTCCTCGACCAACAAGATTCGCAGGGGGTGTCTGTCCGCAAAACCCACTTCTGGAGCGGCAAGGGAAACCGAGTCTTCAGGCGGATGAAGGTCGGCCGGCACCTCCGACATGGGCAACTGGAAGCTGAAGACAGCCCCCTGACCGACCTGGCTCTCGACCTGGATCTCGCTGCCCATCAGCCGCACTAGATTCTGCGATATAGCAAGACCTAAGCCTGTTCCACCGTATTTTCGCGCCATGGAGCTGTCCAGCTGATCAAAGGGGTCGAACAGCGCACCCTGCTTCTCCATGGCGATCCCGATACCGGTGTCGCGGACCTCGAAACGCAGGCCGTTCCCCGCTTGGACGCGGCGCACACTCACCGATACGTCGCCTTGATCCGTGAATTTTACCGCGTTCCCCGCCAGGTTCACCAGGATCTGCCTAAGGCGGGTCGGATCTCCCAGCACGTAGGCCGGAACGTCATCGGCGACGCTGACCTGAAAACCAATGCCCTTGGCTTGCACCCGCGGCCCGAGGATGACCTGACAAGACCGCAGGATGTCTCGCAGCGACACGGGTACACGCTCCACCATCATGTCCTCGGACTCGAGCTTGGAGAAGTCCAGGATGCTGTTGATGATCGCGAGTAGGTCCTTGGCCGAGGTGAAGACCATGCGCGCCAGGTCGTCACCTTGCCGGTCGAGGGGCTGGGCCAGCAGCATCTTCGTCAGACCGATCACACCGTTCAGGGGCGTTCGGATCTCGTGACTCATGTTCGCCAGGAAGCGAGATTTGACCTGGGTTGCTCGGGTCAGCTGGGCGTTCGACTCCTCGAGCTCACGGGTCCGCTCGTGAACCAACCGCTGCACGGCTACCGATCGCCCTGTCACGCTGAGCAAGAGTCCCCCCAACAACACAGTGACGACCAAACCGAAGACACGATAGAGCCCAGTGGTCGGACCGATCCCCGCAAGATAGGCGGCCTTTGGAGAAATCGTGAGCGTCCAACGCCGCGCCCCGACCTCCAGGCTCTGCACGTGGGAGAGACCGAGCCGGTCGTGCATTGTGAGGTCTTCTTGGGTCCGCGAATCGAACAGAACCTCTCCCTCGGGGAGCCCATCGTCGGACAAGACGATCACGAGTTCCTCTGGAATCCTCGTTCCGAGGGCTGATACGACGAAGTCGGCCACACGAAACACGCCCAGGACAAAACCCTGGAGTTCGCCGTCGCGGAAGATCGGGTCGAAGACCAGGATGCTCGTGTGCAGCTCGGTCTCCTGCACCAACCTGATCGGAGCGGTCACGACCATGACCTCCTCGTCGCGACTCTGCACTAGAGCGCTTCTCCTCGCGGCATCCGAGTTGAGATCGAAACCCATCGCGGCCCGGTTGCCGGCCAGAGGCTCCACGAAGAAAACAGGGAAGTACTCACCTCTCTCGGTGACGGGCACCCGTGCCTCACTGCCATCTCGCTCCCAGATCGAGAAGTCTGGAAAACCATCCTGCCGGGCAAGATCCTGCCAGAGGTCCCGGTCTTCACGAAGAACCCTGGGAATCCACTCGATGGCCTGAAAGTGGCGTCCCCCCTTGGTCAGCGTCTCGACATAGGCCTTGAACTCGGCACGTGAGACGTCGGTGGCGGCCGCGTAGAGCGCCTCGACCGCGGTCAGAGTGGCCAGCTGATCCGTCAGTTCTTGCTCGAGCGTCTGATGGATGCGCTCGGCGCGATTGTCGAACTGCTCTCGGATCTGTTCTTCGTGGGCCTGGCTGGCGAGGACATAGAACGCCACACTCGCCGCGAAGCTGATCAGCAACGGCAGAGAGATCACAGCTCGGCGCGACTTCCAGTCGTGGGGAGCGGCCATCCACGCCACTACGATGGGCGTGAAGACGACCGCACCCAGGGTGTCGCCGACCCACCAGTTGTACCAGCTGGAGGCCACTGCATCAGCCGGAATCGCCGCGCCCAGATAGAGCGCAGAGACGCCCACGGTGGCGCTGATCACACATGATATCGGCCCCGCCAACGCCAGAAACCAAAAGATCGATCGCTCGTGGTCGAGTGGTCCTGGGAAGTCCGCGAACGCAACGACCAGGCGCTGCCCTGCCGCCGCCTGAAGCGCCGCACCGCAGCCAATGGCGATGGCGATGGCGATGGACTGCGCGGTGAGCGAATCCGCCACCGTGAGGTTGAGCAGCAGGGATCCGAGGGCTACCCCGGGCCACAACGACCCGCCTCGACAGAGAAGCACACCGATGGCCAGGCCGGCCGCGGGGAACACCGGGCTCGCGTAGCCCGGGGGAACGGCAAGCGCCAAACCCAGTCTTCCAACGACAAAATAGGCCGCGGCGAGGAACAACACCAGCGCAAGCCAGCGGCGTGGCGAAGTCACACCCACCACATGCCCGCGTCTGTGCACCCGTTAATCTTGACTGCCAGAATCACTCCGAGCCTACATACTACGCCACCATGACGAATCGCCTGCTGCTCCTCCCACTGGTCGCCGCCTGTTCGGGGCCGTCCTCCGCCGAGATCCCCGCCGATACCGATACGGCACCGACGGCCTCGGATACCGACACGACGCCGGTCACGACGGACACCGACACAACCCCGGCGTGCGAACCGCTCCCCGGAGTGCCCGGCGAGGACGTCGCCATGACGACCCAGTGGGAGGGCCGCGAGCGCACCTGGGTCTTGCACCTTCCCACCGACTACAACTGCGAGCCGCTGCCCCTCATTATCGGCGTTCACGGCTATTTTGGGACCGGGCGCGGATTCGAGAACGACACCGCCAGGATGTTCGACCACCTCAACGCCAATGGCTACATCGGCGTCTTCCCGGATGGTCTGGCGGCCGGGCCCAGCGGCTATCCGTCCTTGGTGACCTCGTTCAACGACCTGACCAGCCGCTTCGACGACGGTCCAGACGGTCAGACGTGCACCAACAACGCGTACGACTACGTGGCCTACGACAACTGCGGCCCCGGAGAAGCCGGGCGCACATGTCGCTGGGGAACGAGCTGTGCAGACGACGTCGGCCTGTTCCGGACCCTCATCGACGAGGTCTCGACCTCCTGGACCGTCGACCCCGACCGCATCTACATGACCGGCTTCAGCCAGGGTGGACAGACCGTTCAGGGTGTCGCCTGCGAGCTCGCGGACGTGCTGGCCGCGATCTCCCCACACCACGGGTTTGCGGCCAATGGATACACCTGCGGCCCGACCACAAAGCTGCCGATCCTCCAGGTCTGGGGCACCGAAGACCGAACGGTCGACGGCCACGAGCAGCCATCCAACGACGGCATGATCTACGACGGAGGCGACGAGACCGCTGCCCAGTGGGCGGCGGAACAGGGCTGCGCTGCGACGGGCACTCCCTACCCCACAGTCAGCGACGACATCCGCGGCTGGGCCTGCATCGAACACGCCGGGTGCTCCACGGGGGCCGAGGTGGTGAGCTGCTCTTGGAACGGCGGCCATGTCTGGGGACGCTCCCAGGCCGACGGAGACTTCGCCCTCGATGCGATGTGGGACTTCTTCCAGAAACACTCGCGCTAGCCGAAGGCGCCCTTGACCGCTTCGAGCACGCGATCTCCGTCGCTGCGGATTCGGTAGTCGTCGGCTTGATCGATCCACCGAATCACGCCCTCCTCATCGACGATCAGTGAGGTCGGGATCGCCATCGCCTTGAAGGACGGCCTGAAGTCCAGCGGGATGCCGAACACGACCAACCTGGTGGTATTGAATCCAAAAGCCTTGTGGTGCTCGACGCCGTATTGCCGGATGACCTTCAGCTTTGCGTCCGACAACAGTGCCAGACCAAGCCCATCGCGCTCCTTGTGTACGGCAGCCTCTTCGACGGTGTCCTTGCTCAGCGCCACCACGCTGACGCCATGCTCCGAGAGTTCCGATTCCAGCTCGTCGAAGCGCCGCAACTCGGCGCTACAGTAGGGTCACCAGCCGCCACGAAAGAACTTCAGCAGGGTCCGCTTGCCCAACAACTCTCCGCTACGAAACGCAGTGCCGTCCGAAGTCAGTGCCTCGAACGCCAGGAGTTGGTCTCCCACCTCGACCTTCAGATCACCGATCGGCGTTCGGCGTTGGGTGAGCAACCACAAGAAGAACGACGCCATCATCAGGGCCACGGCCGCCGGCAAGATCACCGCCACATGGACCGAACCGGTCACGTTCACGTCCCAGACAGTGGCGAGGATCCCCAGGCCGATGGCGAGTACCTGCAGGAGGACCGAGCCGACCGGTCGCACCGGCACATTTCCGCTCGGAACCTTCGAGAAATAGACGAGCCAGGTGCTGAAGGTGACGACCACGCTGGCGAGGGCCAGGCCGACGGCTTGTGCGTCCAAGATCTGCTCCGTTTCCTCGAACGTATCCAACCGAACGTTTTGAAACCAGGGAACTGTACCGAGCCTCGAGATGTGTTTGCCATATGACAAAAATGGCGCCAGCGCCTTGCTCCGAAAAGCGGCGGACCACGGGTTTGATTGTTGCCCGCGCCGCATTCAGGATCGACGGTCGGCCGTGGTAAACTTGCGATTCGACATGAGGTTGCCCATGAATCAGTGGAACGGGGCGATGGAAGACAGAAAGTGGGCGGGAATCCTCAGGACGGCCGCCACCGCGTCCGGGCAGCTCGGCCCACCCCTCGCGACACAACAGGGCATCGTCTTCACCTATGGACAGGAGATGACGCACCAGTCAGACCTCTGGACACCTCGACGCGTGGGAGGCGAGTGGTTCTGTCCTGTCTGGCCTCACAGCAGGTCGCCCGCAACCCTGATGATCCCTGGTTCCGGACCAGTGCAGGCATTGGTGAATGCATGTGGCGTGCTCGTCGAAGGCGAAGTGGGTGAGCCCGTCGGTGGTTTCAGACGGTTCTTCGACAGCCTGGATCAGCCGATTCTTCCCGAATTAGTCACTGATCCGATCGCCATGGAAGAGATGGACTTTGGCGGTCGTCCACGAAGGGTGGAGGTAGCGCCGCCGACTACCAGCCCCGATCATCCGGCGCTCTCCTACGCTCCATACTGGATCGAGGGGATGCCAGCGCCACACGCCATACCTGCACCTGGACCCATTTCAGCGCTCCTCGTAGTAGCGTCAACCATTCGCCAGTGCATCCACTCGGGAAGCATCGAGGCGCTGGTCGACCACCAACGCGCGACCAACCGGTGTATGCGACCTTGATTTCCGTTCCTTCAGAGATGCGTGATTCACCCAAAAGGAGGCATTAATGCCAGAAGAGACCGAAGAAGAAAGCGATGACCCCGATCAAGTCGGAGACGCCCTCTCAGGGATCATCAAGGATGGAACGGGCACACAGATAGGGCGCTTCCGCACCATGAGCCCCAGAGAGGGATGGCACTGGAACACGACGAAGTTCCCAACCGCGACGGTCTGGAGTGTGAACCACACGTCGACTCCCCAGTCCGGCCCTTGGAATCCGAGGCCAAAAGCGGGGACTTTCACCACCAGTGCTGTGGCTGCGCCGACGCCGGGAGCGGGGGACAAGCTCTTCGAAGTGACTCGAAACAGCGCCGCAACCAACTGCGCGTGGATGTTGGTCTCGGGCGGGGCCCCTACTTGGTATGGCCGCCCGGGCTCAAGCGACATCTCCAGCGGGCTGATCAAGTTCTCCGGCACCGACAAGCTAGCGTTCGAAAGCGTCGAGGATTTCCCGAATTCCCAACAAGTGTGGGAGTGCGACATCGCCAGTCCACCATAGGCGGAGCCGTCCACCAGCAGCCGTCAGCGCTTGGCCAGGAGCCCGGAAGCTGACGGCTGATTGCTGATTGCTCATCCCGGCGCGGCGGAGCCCAGTCGCCGACATGGGCGGAAGGAGGAGAGCAGCGAGTTCAACTCCTCCCGTGTAACGAACCTGGCTCCCACCCGCGCGTTCCGGTGCTCGCTGGTGCGTTGTCCGCCACGGACCATGATGTGAGCACCGGCTGGGGCTGTCGCGGGCACGATCCGCGAGCCGTCCGGAGGTCCGCTCCTGGCGTAGGGGTTTGCGCAGATATCACGAGCATTCCCGCACATCCCCTCGACCAGGTATGGACTTGTGTCGACTGGAAAGGACCCCGTCGGCCGGAGCAACGTCTCGGATCCGGTGGTGTGCACGGTGTTGGCCCATGTCGGGTCGAAGCGGTCGCCCCACGGGTACAAACGCCCATCGACCCCTCGCGCCGCCTTCTCCCACTCCATGTCGTGAGGCAGAAGCCACGCCTGGCCCTCCACGTCGGCTAGCCACTGCACGTAGCGAGCCGCGCGACGCCAACCGATGGCAACAATCGGCTCGGCCTCACACCCACCGGGCGCGAGCAGCCAGCGGTCGCGATCGGCAACAAGCTGGAGAGGCTGGCCATCCCTCTCCAGATTGTATGGGGTGTCTTCGCCAGCACTCAGTGCGTTCGCAAACACCAGATACTCGGCGACGGTCACCGGGTGCCGCCGGATCACAAAGCCGTCGACCCAGAGCGATCGGCTCGAGAACCCATCGGTCGCAACAGGATCCCCGGCCCTGAACCAGCCGGCCGGTACGTAGCAGTCGTCGCGCCCGAGTTCATCCTCGCGAGGGAGGTAGATGGGGAATGGAGGGCCTCCTTCCGGCGGTATCCCGTCCCAGTGATCGGCCCGACCGATGACGACCGGGTAGCGAACAATCGCTCGGCCGGGAGCCTCCAAGGTCAGCAGCCAGCTCCCGCGCTCGAGGTCGACCTGAACCAGGGGCGTGTGTCCGAGCTCGCGTTCGAAGACGGCCACCAGCCGCCGCTCTTTGAGAGTGTACCGGTGCAGGAGCACCTTTGCTCCTGGCGGATCAGTCACCAGAGTCAGGGCGCCGTTTCCTCGCAGAAACGCGGCGTGCTCCCCTCGATCGTGGGCGCCCAGCAGCACCTCATGATGGCTGGCTTCCCGGTGATCTCCTCGGGCCTCGGCTTCGATCAGGCGATCGCGATGGTACTCCGCGAGCAAGCTGTGCGCTCGGGGAAGCGGGTAGTGGTTCAGGGCTCCGCGGAGGTGGCGCACGTAGTGGGTCTCAGTTAGGCGAGCGTTCTCTTCGAGCCGATCCGCGCGATCCAGGAACGCCCAGGCCGGGAGCTTCCTCTCCACCGGCGACCAGGTCTCGACCGTGTCGAGAATGGCGTTTCCACTGGCTCTCTCGGTCGTTGCCTGCTGCCGAAGTTGCGCCGCCTTCTCGCGCTGGGCGGCGGCCTCGCTGAGTTCTTCGCGAGCGCTCTGCTTGCGACGCTCGGCTTCGAGCCAATCGCGAAGGTCGTCGGCGAGCTCCGTGCCCGACATATAGCGGCCTTCGATGTCCCTTATCATCGCTCGCTCGGTGATCTCGACGAGCCCATCCGGCAGGGACGCAAGACCCTGACTAGCGCGCTCCCGCAGCGGCGTTGGCGGGCCGCTGATCAGTTGCTGCCACACCTCGCCGGCATGTTTGCCAGTGAACGGCGCCACGCCCGCCAGCACCTCGTAGAGAATGCATCCGAGAGAGTAGGTGTCCGACCACGCGCCCTGGGCGTCGAGGAGCCCACCGGCCTGCTCTAGCGGCATGTACGCAGGGGTGCCGACCACAGAGCCATATTGAGTATTCGCGGCGTCAGAAGTGTCTTCTTCGAGCTGCATATCGTCGGTCGGCCAGGTCTCTTCCCCCCGGATGCCGCGAGCGATTCCCCAGTCCATGACCTGGACCTCTCCGAATGCCCCCACCATGATGTTGTCGGGCTTCAGATCCCGGTGGATGATCCCCTGAGTGTGCGCGTATCCCACCGTACGAGCCGCAGATTCGACCGCTGCGATGAGCCTTCGCAGCGTCCAGCCGCCCCCTTGAGACTCACTCTCGAGCGCCGTGTGCACGCCGTCGATAGCGTCGCGCAGGGTCATGCCGCGAACCTCGGTCATCGTAAACCAGAGCCGACCGTCGTCGAACTCCCCGCAGTCGGTGATCGCGACGATACCGGGATGTTGAAGAACCGCGGTTATCCTGGCCTCTCGCTCGAATCGTGCCCGCGCCCGCTCGTCGGACCGATAGCGGTGGTGCAGCAACTTGACCGCGAGCTCGCACTCCAGCCGCGTGTCGTAGAGCCGGCGAATCTCTCCCATCCCGCCCACCGCGATGCGCCCCCGATCCTCGTATCGGTCCGGGAACGTGCCATCCTCCGGCCCGTCGCCGCCAGGTCGACCAGAACCGACAGATTCGCCACCAACCACATGTGTAATTGCCGCCGTTTTGGATCTTTTCATGGGATCGGATTCCGGATTAGTCTGGGTCGCCGCCGCGCTGGCGTGCCTGCACACGAAGCCTGCGGAACTGCGCCTGCAGCTCGCTGAGATCGCCCAAGGCAGCGTCGGAGAGCTGATAGAGATCGTCGGCGTCCATCTCACCAAAGAGGCTGGCCAGCGAGTGGTCTTCGAGCGCTTCGACCGTGGCGCGGAGCCGCTCGACGTCCGCAGCACATCGCCTCAAGAGCGGTGTTCGCCTCCTGCCCCGGTTGCCGCGAGCAGCGCTCGAGGCCTTTTGTACCTTGGCCTTCAGCGTCTTCACCGTCCACCGTTCGGCCTCCGCCTGCTCGGCCAGGGCAACCTTGACCTCAACATCACGCAGGGGGAGCAGCGCCTTGTGATGAGTGAACGAGAGTGCCCGACCGAATCCCCCCGGTATCGCCTTCCACTGGGAGTAAACCCGCACCGAGAAGTACAGGGAGGCGAAGGAAGTATGCAGGTCCGTTCGGTTCTTCAGCTCGGTGAAGGCGCCACGCCGCTCTCGACGCAACTCGAAGCCCTGGGCGTCACCCTCGAAGAAAGTGTCGATGATGAACTCTCCGATCTTGAGAGCGGTCATCAGACTTCCAGCCGCGTAGAGCTGGTTGATGTGCCGCACCACGTCGTCCAGATCGAGGTTCTCCTGCTCTTTCCCCTCGGGAGCGACTGCAAGGGCGCGCGGAGCTCGGTCGTCTGGCGTCGGCACGGTCGGTCCCCTCCAGGATGGGGGGATCCTGGCCCCTGAGAGCCAGTACGTCAAATGACCCTGACCCGCAGGCGACGGAGGCCGGGGCTTATTTCCTCAAGGAAACAAACGCGTCGCCGTGGTACTTTGGCGGGCTTTGCCCACTCGGCAGATCATCGTCCCCTAGGCACAGGCAGCCCCGCGATGTCGGAGAACACCGCGGGGCCAAATCGACGCGCCCTACGCCTTGGATTCCTCCCCGGGAGCGACGCGGCGGGCCAGCTTCTCGAGCACACCAGCGGTGACCTCCATGGTCTTGGCGCTGGATTTCAGGGCCATCTTGCCGATTGTCATGCCGTGGTGCGCCCACATGCGGCCGATGCCGACCAGATCGTCGACCATCTCTTCGATCTCCGGATCCCCATGGCTCTCGGGCTCGGTGTGCACGATTTCGGGCTCGGCATCGATGATCTCGGGATTGGTATCATTGGTCTTCATGGTCTTCTCCCTCTTCGGACTGTGCGGCCTTCGCCGCAGAAAATGGTAGGCAGGCCTCGTCGACGATCACGCGGGGTCCGGCCAGCTCTCGAACACCGAGATAGGCCTGGCGACCCGCTGGAATCGCCGATCCGCACAGTGTGCAGAGCTCCTGTCGAGCGAGAAGGAGCGGCTGATAGCCGATGACGCCAGCCAGCGGGGCCTCTGGGGCCTCTGGGGCCCTTGGAGCCCGACGGCGACGCTCGCGGCGAGCACCCATCCGGTCGGCTACGTCGCGGAGCTCGTCCTCGGCGCGGTCGTTGACGGCGTCGATGGTTTCGACGGCATCCTGCAGGATGGTGCGAACCACGTTGGAGACTGGGACACGCATGCCATTGGCGAGCCGCTTCAGCTCCTCTTCGAGAACGGCGGGAATCCGCGTGTGCAGCACCTTCTCCTTGCGAGGTTTCTTCATTCCCACTCCGTGTCTCGACTGAACACAACGTAGCACCGTGTGATACAACTGCAAGGGTTTTGTATCACATTTCTGAGAATCCGTACTACGACGTGACACACGAAAGGAGCAGCCCCCCTCACCGGCTGCGACGGCTTGGTTCAGGAGGGCCTCCGGATGGAGATCCGAGGGAGCGTCGGGCCGGAGGGTGGAGGGGAACGGGGATTTGGGGCGTGGAAAGCTCCTTTAGTGGCCTCCGGCCAGCGAGGGGCAAGCCCCTCTGCCCTCCCCGACCGGACCGCAACATGCTCGATGGGATTGGACACGGCTGCTGTGGACGACGAGCGAGCATGCCGCCCTCCGGTCGACAGGGGTTGCGCGCCCCTCGTGACCCGCGGCAAGGGGCTTCGCCCCTTCCAAACCCGGCAACAATCTACAACGTTGGCTGAAGTGGGCGACGATTGCGGCTGCGACGGCTTGGCAATCCTCCTAGCCCTCGAGGTCCACGATCATCTCCAGGGCCTTCTCGGACTCGCCCTCCCCTTCCCAGCACTCGAGCATCACCATCTCCGGCGAGAGCAGGCAGATCCCGGGCAGCGTTCCCCCGTCGTAGGGAGTGCGGTCGATGGTCTTGATCGCCAGATCCGAGAGCACGGGGATCCGGCGCTTCACGTCGATCGCCTTGGCGTATTCATCCGCCTCTTCTGGCACGGGCTCTCCGCCAGATGCTCCCTGGAACAGCGCGATCACCAGAGAATAGTCAATGCCAGTCTCGTCCCGGAATTCGTGGCCTCGTTCCTCCAGCTCGACCGCTTCGGCCTGGCAGGCGCCACACCACACCGCGGTCATGAAGAGGATGTGGTACTCCTGCGCGAAGTCCCAGAGCGCGACTTCTTCGCCGCACTGGTCGACAAAATCGATGTTGGCGATGACGTCGCCCACCTTCTTGCCCGTGGTCTCGAGGTCGCCGGGGTCGTTGTGCTCCCAGCCACACTTGAAGCAGACCTCCTCGGGGTCGAGTGGATCGCTCACGCAGTCGACCTCTTCGCCATCGTCGACGCCATCGTCGTCGCTGTCCGCGAGCGCCGGATCCGTGCCAAGCTCGAGCTCGGTACAGTCGTCGACACCGTCGAAGTCGCCATCCAACGCCGCGTCACACAGGGGCTCCTCCTCCGCCTCCTCTTGGGGGGCACAGGCGAGGGCAAACAGAGCAAGAGCGAGAATCGTGGTGCGCAAGCGACCTCCAGGGGAGCAGGGTTGGTGACCCTCTCCTGTCGAATGGACTACTCGTGAGTGGGCTAGACGTCGCCAAGTATTGTAGGCGGCCCATTGACCAGCGTCCTCTTTTTTACTGACAATTCGCAGTTTCAAGGCATCCGCGACCTAGTGGCCGCTGAGTACCTGCCGCTGGTGCCGTTCGAGGTCGAGCGCACCGATCAGCTCGCCTATAAACTGGGAGATGACTCCGTCGCCTACGAACCGACAATCCTGCTCGAGCTGCTTCCAGAGCTCGACGACGGGGCTGTCGAGGAGCACATGGGTCTGCTCTTGAGTCCGATCATGGGTCTGGCGGAGAAGATCGCACAGCGCCAACGCACAAAGGCCGCTGTCTTCGTCGAAGGTGACGATACCCGCCTGAAGGTCACCTGGAATACCGACCGCGTGGTGACGGTCTGGATCGATAGCCCAGGACGCCCCACCTTCGACTGGCCAACGATCGACCCCGACGAGACGATCCTCGATGAGCACGACGGATTCGGCGCGCCCCAGAACCGGTGGGGCAAGCTCATCGCGTTTGGCGCCCTCGTGCTCCTGTCGGGGTGGGTGAAGCTCACGCATACCCTCGGCGAGGCCCTCGGCCAGCCGGATATCGGCGGTTTTGTCGGCGTAGCCACTGGCTTTTTTCTGCTTCTTCTCTTGCTTTGGAAGACCGCTCCTGAGAGCAGAGAGTCGGACGAGGACCGCTCTACAGCGCGTCGGATCATCTTCGGGATCTTCGCCCTGGGCGTCGCATTCATGGTGTTTGCAACCGGCATCAACGGGTCGGACTACGCCGAGGTCGTCGGTCCGCTCGGCATCGGGATGGTCGGGGTAGCCCTGATGGCGGGGCTCTCCCGGCTCAGCGGGTCCGAAGAGTGATCCGAGACAGGGAGTCCTGCCAGCTGATGTCCAGCTCAGCCAGCCCCGCGCCAAGGCACTTCTGCAGGAGCTCGTCGAGGTCAGCCTCTGGGGCCCACGTTTCAAAGAGCCGCCGCAAACCTGGGCGATCGCGCTCGAGTAGCCAGCCGCAGAACGCGCCAGCCTGCACATCCACCCGCATGTCGGACCGCTGCCCGTAGTAGTCGGTGAGCAGACTCTCCAGGGGCAGGAGGCGCCCCTCTGCTCCAAAGTTGGCGCAGTAGCTCGCGTAGCTTCGCCAGTGGATGCGCTGCCGAACCCGAGCGTCGCCGAGGTGAACGGGGATGCCTTCCCAGAACAGCGTCGGCGCCATGCCCCAGCATCTCTCCAACAACAGGTGAGTGAGCTCATGGCGCACCAGCAGCTCGTACCAATGGGCCGCGGTCGTCGCCCCGCGAGCCGCTTTGGAGGCCACGCGAACCGTGTCGTCGACGCACTCCGAGCTCGGGCTCCCGACCACGAGCAGCGGCGGATCCCAGGGTTCGAGGTCAATTCCGAGCCTGGCAGCGATGTCCTCGAGGCTCTCGTCCGCCAGCGTCGCCGTAGCTGGCGTCGACAGCGGGGAGTCGATGACTTCGAGCTTGAACCAGCGTGTCTGCATGCGCGAGCCTAACCAGGGTTTGCAGGCCCTCACACGAAGATGACCCCCAATTGGCCCCGGGCCCCCCATCATGGCGCCATGCGATACCTACCGCTCCTGGCTCTGCTGGCCTGCAAAGCCCCTGCCGACGACGTTATCATCGACACAGGGGACGCCCCGCCGCCGCTCCCGCTGGAGGAGCTCGTCACCATCGAGGCGCTGATGAGCCACCTCGAGGCACTGCAGGCCATCGCCGACGACAACGACGGCCACCGCTCCGGCGTGAGCCCCGGGTACTTCGCGAGCGTCGACTACGCCGAATCCGTCCTCCAAGGAGCCGGCTACGTCGTGCAGCGCGTCCCGTTTACCTATCCCGGGTGGGAAAAGATCGGGCCCGCGGTCCTGGAGGCCGACGGACACTCCTATGCGGACAACGTCGACATCGCGCCCATGTACTACTCCCCGGCTGGAGATGTCACGGCCCCCATCGAGGCGGTGGATCTGATCCTGCCACCGACGCCATCGAGCTCGTCCACGAGTGGCTGCGAAGCAGAGGACTTCGCGGATTTCACACCTGGATCCATCGCCCTGCTTCAGCGGGGAACCTGCGGCTTCAACGAAAAGGCCACCAACGCCGAGGCTGCGGGTGCGGTAGGCGCGGTGATCTTCAACGAGGGTCAGCCGGCGCGGCAGGATCTGGGGGCCTGGCGGCTGGACTCGAGCAACACCCTGACCATCCCCGTGCTTGCAGCCAACTTCTCCACCGGCGAGACGCTCGAGGCTCTCGGACCCATCGATGTGCACCTGGTGGTCGATTCATTTGCCGAGGTCCTCGAGTCCACGGATCTCGTCGCCGACACCCCCGGCGGCGATCCGGACCAAGTCGTGGTCGTCGGCGGGCATCTCGACTCGGTGCCAGAGGGACCCGGCATCAACGACAACGGCTCGGGATCGGCCCTGATCCTGGAGCTTGCGGTTCAGCTGGCCGAGCGCGGCGTCCAGCCTCGAAACCGGGTGCGCTTCATCCTGTACGGATGTGAGGAGCTGGGTCTGCTGGGCTCCGATGCCTACGTGGCGAGCCTCCTGGAGAGCGAACTGTCACAGATCGCCGCCAAGCTCAACTTCGACATGGTGGCATCCCCGAACGGCGCCCCGATGATCTACGACGGAGACGGCTCGGAGTTCTTCATCCCCGGACCCGTGCACTCCGATCTGATCGAGGACGTCTTTGGAGAGTACTTCGAGGCCAACGAGCTCGACGTAGAGCGCACCATGTTCGACGGAAGATCCGATTATTCCGCCTTCATCGCCGAGGGAATCCCAGCCGGCGGCCTGTTCTCGGGGGCGGACGGCAACAAGACCAGCGAGGAGGTCGCGCTGTACGGAGGAACGGCGGATATCCCGCGGGATCCCTGCTATCACCAGGCCTGCGACGACATCGACAACATCGACCAGGGCCTGTACGAGACGCTCGCCAAGGCGGCGGCCTACGGCACCTGGGAGCTCGCGGAACTCGACTGGCGGGATCCGACCGGCGAGTAGCGAATATGCACAGCTGGCGCAGCTCCTGACATCGACCGCTTGAAAAGCACTGCCCGCGGGCGCATCCTGGTGGTGATGTGCATCTCCTCCACGTTCCTGCTTCTCGCCGCTGTCAACGCGAGCGCCGCAGTAGTACAAGGGCAGATCATCCTCCAAGAGGGAGACACGCCAACCGGTGGCCCAGCCGTCACCAGCGTCGAGCACCCCTTTGTCAACGATGCCGGACAGGTCGCGTTTGTCGGCACGCTCTCCGACGGCGACCACTTTGTGTTCATCGACAACGCCGTGGTGTGGCTCGGCAGCGACGACCCGTTCGCGAACCTGGACTCCGTCGAAGACTACATGAGTAGCAACGGCACCGGCGCCTATGTCTACCAGCCGGACGTAAACGGATCCGACGCGTTGTACACCGATAGCGGCCTGTTACTCGCCGAGGGTGACCCCGTGCTCGGGGCGGCGCAACCCTCGACCTACGACTGGCTGGCCAGCTCACAGATGCTCGCGAACGGTGGCATCTACTTCGTCTCCAACTATCGCGAGGACTTCACCGGAAACAACGGTCGCACCCTGTCGTTCACACCCGACGGCACAGCGGGGAGCGTCGTTGTCGTGATGCAGACCGACGACGTCCTCAACGACGGGTACGACGACCACGTCATCGACAACAACGGCATCGACACCGACTTTGCGGTGTCGGACAACGGCGACGAGCTGATCCAGATCCTGCGCATGGCGGGCGACCCCGGGGCCGACGACTTCGTCGCGATCAACCAGTCGATCGTGGGCACGCCGCGGGAGCGAGACCCCACCGGCCAAGGGGACGACTGGGACAGCTTCGATCTGGTCGCCATCAACAACGCCGGCGACTACCTCTTCAGCGGGGACACCAACGGCGGCAACAACCAGACCGACGAGTTCATCGCCTACAACTCCGTCATTGCCGTGCGCGAGGACGACACCCTCGACGGCGTGTACCTTCGCTCCAACGCGAGCCTGCGACTGCTGGCGCTGAACAACCTGGGACAGGCGGCCCATGGCTGGGGGCACGACAACGACTTCGGCGCGTCGCGGGAGACGGTCTTCTTCGCCTGTGACGCCTCCGATCTCGGCGGCTCGTCCATCGCGCTCTTCACCACCATAGATGACGAGCTCGACGTCGATGGCGACGGCATCGGCGACGTCTCCATCGACGACATCAACAGCAACCCCCAGGTCAGCAAGGCCCTCGGCGATGCCCCGATGGTGTATGTGGAGGTGGACCTCGACGACGGTTTTGGCACCAACAACGCCGTCATTGGCATCCCCGTCACGTGCTGTGGCAACGGCGATCTCGACATCGGCGAGGAGTGCGACGACGCCAACGCCGACAACACCGACGACTGCCTGACGAGCTGTCTGTGGGCGACATGTGGCGACGGCTTCATCCAGGCGGGTGTCGAGGAGTGCGACGGTACGCTGCCGTGCCAGGTCGATGCGATGGACGACGCCGATGGCGATGGCGTGTGCGACGCAGTGGACATGTGCACCGGCGACGATGGCTCGGGAGACACCGATGGCGACGGCGTCTGTAACGACACCGACCCGTGCCCCCTCGATTCCCTCGACGACAGCGACGGAGACGGGAGCTGTGACAGCGACGACCTGTGTTTCGGCGACGACGGCTGGGGCGATCCCGACAGCGACGGCGTCTGCGACGACATCGACCCGTGCCCCCTCGATCCCCTCGACGACAGCGACGGAGACGGTGTCTGTGACGGAGTGGACCTCTGTCTCGGAGACGATGCCAGCGGCGACACCGACAGCGATGGCGTCTGCGACGACTCCGACATCTGTCCCGTCGATCCATTCGACGACAGCGACGGTGATGGCCTCTGTGACAGCAACGACCTGTGCTTTGGATCAGACCCCTCCGGAGACTCCGACGCCGACGGCGTCTGCGACGATCTCGACGACTGTCCTGGTGCCGACGACAGCCTGGACGCCGACGGAGACGGCGTTCCCAATGCCTGCGACAACTGCCTGACCACCCTCAACGCGGCCCAGTTGGACCTCGACGGGGACGGTATCGGAGACCTCTGCGACGTCTGTCCGGTCGACAATCCCAACGACAGCGACGGAGACGGCGTCTGCGACAGCAGCGACGCCTGTCTCGGAGACGACGGAAGCGGCGACAGCGACGGAGACGGCGTCTGCGACGACACTGACCCCTGCCCTCTCGACTTCCCCGACGACAGCGACGGAGACGGCATCTGCGACAGCTCCGACCTGTGTTCTGGCGACGATGGGACCGGAGACACCGATGGTGACGGCGTCTGCGACGACCTCGATCGCTGTGCCGGAGGAGACGACGCCCTGGACGCCGACGGAGATCTGACCGTCGATTTCTGCGACAACTGCCCGAGCACCGCCAACCCCGGCCAGGAGGACGGAGATGGAGACGGCACAGGCGATCTCTGCGACGACTGCCCCCTCGACGATCCCGACGACACCGACGGTGACGGAACCTGTGACAGCGACGACCTCTGCACGGGCGACGACACTAGTGGCGATACCGACGGAGACGGCGTCTGCGATGACAGCGATCCCTGCCCCGCGGATGCCCTGGACGACAGCGACGGGGACGGATCCTGCGATGGCGACGACGTCTGCCCCGGCTCGAACGACAGCCTCGACCAAGACCAGGACGGCGTGCCCGACGGCTGCGACCTGTGCCTGGGTGACGACGCGAGCGGAGACGCAGACGCAGACGAGTTCTGCGCCGATTCGGACTGCGACGACAGCGACTCCGACGTGGCCGAGGAGTGCGGGGACGAGCCCGGCGACACTGGGTCAGAGAGCACCGACAAGGATGAGGGAGGATGTAACTGCGCTCACGGGCAGGGGCCCGGCGCGATCTGGTGGTTGCTCGCCCCGCTGGCACTGGTTGTCGGCCGCAGGGGTCTGAACAGTTGAGGTCCGCAGTGTTTCGGTCGGTCTAGTCATCGGACCGCGACCAGCCGGGGCTCTGGGTTGTGGGCTGCGGCAGGGAAGGGTCGGAGGTGGAGGGCGTTAGGAGTGGAGGCGTCGCAAGGCTCAGGCCTTGGTAGACGGGCCTCCGGTACGAGATCCGGAGCTGCGTCGGGCCGGAGGGTGGGAGCCATCGGGATTAGCCGCGTTGAAAAGCTCTTTTTTGGCGACCTTCGTTCGGCGAGGGGCACACCCCTCTGCGCACCCGGCAGCATGAAGGTCCGCAGGGTTGGCAGGTGCCGACGGCTATCGTGTGGGCGAACCTCTTGCTGGAAAGGGGCTTCTCGCCCCTTTCAAACCCCCGGCAGAGGGATGCCCTCTGCACTCCCCGGATCGTCAACCTGGGGTCACGGATCGTCAAACCGGGGTCAGGTATCAAGGAACAGATAGGCGGCACAATCGGGTAGCCAAGTGGACCCTGGACACCTGTCCCCTCGCAATCCCGAGTTTACAGAAGTCCTATTCGGACGTCCGTATCTGTTCCTTGATACCTGACCCCGCTCCCGCTTTTGACCCGAGGATTTGCGACGCGCCTAGCCGAAGAGAAGCTCCGGCCGAAGCTGGTCGGAGAACCGCGCTCGTAGCGTTCGGCGGGTCTCGAAGCACAGGTGGCAGGCGTCAGCGAACTCACCCGAGACATCCACGCCGTACCGACGGCCCAGCTCGAGCGGCCCACCCTCGTGCAGCGGCCCAGCGATGGGATGATTCTCTGGCTTGTAGTTCGCAAACTGCTCGACCAGCGGTGTCCTCCAGATCGAGTCCAGCACTACCCCCTGGCACAGATGCACGTTTCCAAACGAGTCGAGATGGATCCGGCCCGGCTGGGCGAAGTCTTCGTGGGGACACTCGGAGAAGCAGGTGGCCTCGAACCGTGGCACATCGGCGGCGAGGGTCTGGGCGGCCCGACCTCGGATCTGCACTGTTCCCCCCTCCACCGGCTTGCCTCGCTCTCCAGAGACCGCGTCGGCAGCTGGGCGGTCGATGCAGATCGCTCCGACGCCGATGCCCAGCTCCTTTGCGGCGACCATCGCCCGCTTTGGAGGACTGTCCTCCTCTCCGGCGCCGTGGAAGTCGTCGTCGCTGACGCTGAGGTGGTCGAGTCCGAGCTTGGCCAGGGGTCTCAGCCAGAGCCGGGCGTCATCCACCGTTGTCGCCCAGTAGGCGTTCGAGACGATACCCACCGAGAGTCCTCGTTCCTTGGCGAGGCGGACCCCTTCGACGAGGAGCGCGTAGTACAGGAACGCCTCTCCTCCTTCGAAGTACACCGAGGTCACCGACGGCATCTCGTCGATCTGGGCGAAGGCGGCCCGGAGCTGGGGGAGCGTGAAGGTGCCTCGGGCCTCCGGACTGCAGCACAGGAAGCAGTGATCGCAGGCGAAGTTGCACGTATAGGTGAGCAGGAAGTGGACACTGGAGAGCATGGATCCAACTATCTCGCTGGGCCCTCCGCTTCGAAGTCGCCGCCCACCAGGTCCGTGAAACCCGGGTAGGCCTCCGCCCACGCCGCCAGCATCGCGTCGAGCGGCACATCGTCGTAGACACCGTGGTCGACGACGTACTCCATGTGCTTGTTGCCGCTCTCGTCGTTGGCATGCAGCAGCGCGTCCTCGCGTCCATCGAAGTCGAGCGCCTTGACCCCGAAGCGCTCGCACAGGGACAGGTTGAAAGTGGGCGTGGCCTTGATCCACCGCCCGCCGAGCTGGAGCACGGTGTAGCCGTGGTAGACGAAGACGTCGGTGCCCATCAGCTCCAGCAGCCGGCCCGAGGTCAGGTGGTTGCGCACATCTGCGAAGGCCACTCGGGCGGGAATGCCCACCGCACGGGCGGCAGCGGCGAGCAAGATGGCCTTCGGAACACAGAAGCTCGCCCCGCGCTGCAGGGTGAAGCTCGCCTTGAGAACGTCCTTTTCGAGGGGGACGTATGGATCGTAGCGGATGTCGTCTCGCACTGCGTAGAACAGCCGGACGGCCCGCTTCACTTCGTCGGAGGTCCCGCCGATGGCGTCGGTTGCAAACGCGATGACTGCGGGGTGGTCGGACTCGATGAACTGGGTCGGGGCGAGGGCGGAGGTCATGTGGCGTACACACTATCCGGCGAGACCGTGAGGGCCAGCGAGGCCCTGGAGCACATCGCCGCCGAGCTGCGGTGCCGCGAGAGGTGAATCCAGCTCCGTAGGTTCTCTGGTCTACAGCCCCGTCGCCATCACAGATCCTCCACGTGCTGGACGCGGGTCTCCGCCAGCTTGTACAAGCCGCCGTCTTCGTCCACCGTGAACCACACGGTGACGAAGCTGGCATCCGTCTGGTCCTGCACCTCCATCTTGATCTCGACTTCAGTGGGCAGGTCCGCGAGCGCGAAGTGGCCGTCCCCGTTCACGAAGGAGCCGTGGGAGAGGGAGATCACGAAGAAGCGGCTGCCAGACCCGGTGAATGATGCCTCACCCCAGGAGTCGAGCACGAGGAAGTCACTGGGCGGCAGGCCCGTGACCGCGGCGCAGGTCCCGTCTGTGGGGTCCAAGTCGATGCCAGCTTGGCCAGGTGTTCCGTCCGAGAAGTCGGCGCTCGGAGGTACGCAGTCCACGGGGGGAAGCCGGGTGTCGGTGTCGGAGGTGTCGGAGGTCTCGGAGGTCTCCTTGGGGTCGCCGGGGTCTTCTCTCTCGTCTTCTCCGGTGTCGGAGCCGTCTATTTTGCCGCACACCGGTGCGAGCACCAGCGGCAGGGCAGCGAGCAACAGGATGTGGCGAATGGTCTGCCTCGTCATATGCGACCTCCTCCCTTCAATCTAGCGATGCGATCCTCTCGGCACTACTCGCTTTGGAAGTTCGGGGGCGTGCGACAAAAGTGACGAACAGAAGGCACTAATGGCTGACATGGGCGTCTGACCGAGAGCCGGATGCCGGGTGAGTGCTCGCGTTCCGACGCTGGTGTTGGCAAACGCCCGGCCCGCGGGTACAGAGGCCAGCCACCGAGAGGCACCCACATGAAGACCCGCATCACCGAACTCTTTGGCATCCAGCACCCGATCATCCAGGGAGGAATGCACTATGTCGGCCTCGCACCCCTCGCTTCTGCAGTCTCCAACGCCGGCGGCCTGGGGATCATCACCGCCCTGACGCTGCCCACTCCGGACAAGCTCGGCGAAGAGATCGCGAAGTGCCGGGAGATGACCGACAAACCGTTTGGCGTAAACCTCACCTTCCTCCCCGCCTTCGCCGCGCCTCCCTACCCCGGGTACATCGACGCCATCATCCAAGGCGGCGTGAAGATCGTCGAGACCGCCGGCCGAAACCCCGAGCCCTATATGCCCGCGCTCAAGGCCGCCGGGATCAAGGTCATCCACAAGTGCACCTCGGTGCGGCACGCGTTGAAGGCCGAGAAGATCGGCTGCGACGCCATCAGTGTCGATGGATTCGAGTGCGGCGGCCATCCCGGCGAAGACGACATCCCGAACATGATCCTGCTCCCCCGCGCCGCCGACGAGCTGACGATTCCCTTCGTTGCTTCCGGTGGAATGGCCGATGGCCGCAGTCTCGTCGCCGCCCTCGCCATGGGCGCCGAGGGCATGAACATGGGCACCCGCTTCATCGCCACGACCGAGGCGCCTGTGCACGACAAGGTCAAGGAGGCCATCCTCGCCGCCAGCGAGCTCGACACCCGCCTGGTCATGCGCCCGCTCCGCAACACCGAGCGCGTGCTGAGCAACGCCGCCGTCGAGAAGCTCCTCGAGGTCGAGCGCGCCAAGGGTGCCGACCTCAACATCGGCGACGTCATCGAGTTCGTGGCGGGTACCTACCCGAAGATCATGGTCGAAGGCGACATGGACGCCGGCGTGTGGTCCTGCGGCATGGTGGCGGGCCTCATCGACGACGTGCCCACGTGCAAGGAGCTCATCGACCGGATCATGAACCAGGCCGAGTCGCTGATCACCGAGCGTCTGGCCGGCGTCCTCCAGTAGCCTACTGGGGGCGACTCCAGCTCAACCAGAGGTGGGGGAAGCTCAGCTCCGTTCCGGTGGAGCCGGCCCAGGTGGTATCGAAACCCCATCCCGCCTCCCCGCGCCAGCCAAGGCCGATCGAGGCGCGAAAATCTCCCTGCAACGAGTGTGAGGTGCCGCCGTCCGCCAGAGCGCGGCCCGAGCGTTCCTCGTCTTGCACCCAAGCGAGGACGCCGGAGAGGCCCCCGCTGGCGCTCACGCCTTTTCCCAGCGGATAGTGCGTTCCAAGCGGTAGTTCGGCGAAGAACATCCGGGTTCTGTCCCGATGCAGGGTCAGAGCGGGGTCGCCGTCGCCCACCGCTAGCTCGGACCGCCAGTCCAGGGAGGCTCTGGAGTACGCAAGCACGACTCCCCCGCGCACGGTCGAAGGCCCCTCGAGTCCGCCAAACCAGATCTCGGCAGTGCTGTTCAAGGACCACCCGCCGTCCAGGCTCCAGTCCTCCCGCGTGTCCACGGGATCATCGAAGTACAGCTGCTGCATCGTCCAACCGTCAGGCTCCAGCCACAGCGGGCCGCCCTGGGCCGAGCCCTGGAGTCGCAACCGGGGATCATTGGGTTCGCCGCCGCGATCCAACCGTAGGCGCACGCCGGGAGTAAGGCTGGTCAGGTTGCCTATGCCCAAATGTATCGGAGATGGCGTTCCTCCCCCCGGGCCCGCATAGCCCCCGGAAGCCATGGAGACCGGCGAAGCGGAGGAGACCGTCGGGGTGCCCGTCGGATTGGCGCCAGAGATCGACTCCAGGGCCTCGAAGCCATCGCTACGGGTGAACGTACCGGTCTGGTAGTCGATGCTCTCGTGCCGGTCGTCGTAGGCCAAGAACCCTGTCATTCCAGCGCTACCACCGTTGAGGTGGCGGGTTCCTCCGGCCGCCAGCTCGAGATGAATGTGAGAACCGCGAGCTCCCCCTTCCGCCGCCGCTCCAGCGCCGCGGTACGGCTGGATATTCGCGCCGTAGTACGCCTCCTCGACCTCTCCCTCGGCGCTCTGGCGATCGAGACGCAGGGCTGTGAGCAGCGAGATCCCGGTAGGATCGCGCTCGCCAAACGCCCAACCCACGCCGCCGCTGATCAACGTCTGAACGACGCGATCGGTGTGCACGGTGCCGGCGACGTTGGTGGAGCCACCCTGCTGCTGGGTGGAGATCTCGATGGTGGCGAGGCCCGTTGCGCTTTCGTTGGAGAGCACACCGAGGCCCTGTATGGGCGTGCGCGAGTCGCCGACGCCCGCGATGAAGGACGACTGGAGGCCGACTTCCTGAAGTTTGGCCGGTTCGGTCAACAGGGCACTCGGACCCGAGATCGCGCCCTTCGTCGCAACGGTGAGCGGATCGGACGCGAGAGAAGCAGAGGTGAGAAGAGAGAGCCAGATCATGGATTGACACTACCGCAGATTCCGAGCATGGCCGAACACAACGTACCGTCTAAACGCAGTTTCGACGTTACTTGTGCAGCAGACATGTCGGAATCACTTCAGGTGTGGCGCACGCAGTGCGTCACTAAAGTGAAGTTTCGACAGGCACAACCGGAGCCTGCGATGGTTGGGCGCGTCGATTCGAATGCGTGCTGACGTGATAGCTTCTCACATGAGCTACGACGCACACATCGAGCGTGCCGATGGCATCGGACTCGAGGAGTGGCTCGAGCTCGCCGAGAGCCAGTCAGATCTGCGAGTCGACGGGCTCACCGCGTTCTGGGGCGAGCGAGAGTTCACCTGGTATGACAGCGAACAAGTGAGCACCCAGCGACCGGACGCCGCGACTATCGGCCGCATGCTCGAGCTCGCCGAGGCACTGGGCGCCGAGCTACGCAACGACGATGGCCTGGTCTGCCGACTGGATCTCGAATCCGGGGGATTGGCCTGGGTCGCCGCCGATGACAGGGAACCAGAGCTGGCGCCCGCGACGTGGCCGAAGCGGTTCAAGGTGGTCAAGATCCGGGCGTACTACCGCGCTTCTGAGGATGCCGATGAAGGCCAGCTGGAGATCCCCTACGGTGCGTGGCGGAGCTTCGTGGATCGGCATGACCTCGAGAACGCTCAACCGGCGGAGATCGGAGAGATCGTGGCCGGAGAACTCCTGAACGAACGCCTCCAGTTCGCATACTCCTTCGGAGAGATCGCAGTCGAGGATGTCGCCGCCGCCGAGGCGCAGGAGCTGGCACGGTGGGCGGTGCAGCTCGTTGGCCCAGTCGAAGGACTGGAGCGGCTTCCCAAGTGGCGATGCGCGGTGATCGACCACACCGAGCGCTTCCTGTTGTGCGACAACCACGACGGCTGGCTTCGGACATCCTCGTTCCGGCGCGTGCAGACCGTGTGGGGTCAGCAGCGCCGGCGGGAGGAAGAGGCTCGGCGGGCAAGCTGGACCGAGCCTCCGGATCCCGCCGACTCGTATGGGCACGGGCCGTGGTGGAAGAGGCTGCTCGGTATGTAGGCCGCCGACCTAGTAGCCTCAAGGCAGAATCCCTGAGGCGGCGTACTAGGCACAACTAGCGCCGACCGGGCGCTCCACCGCGCCACATGCACCACAGGTCAAACGCAGGATGAAGACTTCGAACCGGTCCGGCCCTGTTCGACCGCGGTAGGTGTCCGGGTCTTCTGGATACGCGAAGCCCGTCAAGACCTTCCCGTGGCGCTCTCCGCAGATGCCACAACCCCAGATGACGGGCTCCAGACCTTCGCCGATCGAGAGTGCCAGACCCTCTTCTCGGTCGACCTCGGCGTCGTACCCATGCTGTGCGGGATCGAACACCAGCGCCTCTCGGTCACAGCCGACACAGGTGAGCCAGATGCGGTCAAGACAATCATGCAAACAGGCGTCACCGACCTCGGACAAGAATCCGGCGTCTACCTCGCCAGTGACGGTGAATACCTCCTCGCCGCAGGGACAGGCCAAGCTGAACCAGGCGGTGTCGTCCATGAACTCAGGACCCAGGCCGTCGATGACATATTCGAGCATGGGGGTTGGCGAGAGTCCCTCCAGGCAGCGAGGTGGGCGCTTGTGGGACCGCGCGACGATGCCGGTGTTGGAGGGGCGAGGCGGCGTGGCACCCGCCGCGATGAGTCTTGCGACTGCAGCCCCGTGACCAGCGCGTGCAGCGGCCTGCGCTGGCGTCTGGCCCTTCGCCTTCAGATCGACGGGAGCGCCGTGACGAAGCAACACCTCCATGACCCTCATTCGCCCGTTCGCCGCCGCCCGATGCAGTGCCGTGAACCCGGCTCGATTGCGGGCGTCCACCGGGAATCCATCGTCCAGGGCGTCGTCGACGGCGACGTCATCTCCGTTCAGCACCGCAGCAAAAAACGCAACTCTGTCCATGACCTGCTCCTCCTCCAGCTAGATCGAGTAGTCCTCGGTTCCGTGCGGGATCAACTCGATCAAGTCGAAGGGCACCCAGCCCGTCAGCGGCTCGATGACGATCTGCGTCTCGTTGCCATCGTGTGTCGAAGGTCCGCCAGTGAGAGCTTCGCCGGCGTCGTTCACAGTGCCTCCCCGGGTTGGAACTGCGTACTCGGGGATCTCGGTGACCTCGGTGATCTGGCCCGCGGTCGTGACCGAGAACGCCGCTCGCCCGTCGATGGCGTACACCGCGCTGCTGTCGGCCTGCCAGAGGAAGTACCAGACCCAGGCGTTGGTGGGGTCGGCGCCGTAGAGTCGCACGTCGATGCCCAGGTCCGGGTACGGGATCTGGGCGCCGCCTTGGTACTCGCCGTCGAGGTCGTAGAAGGCAATGGCGCTGTAGACGTCCAGGGCAAAGTCGCCGGTCTCGACAGGAGCGGACAGAGGAATACCGATGAGGGATCCGTCGGGAGAGGGCACGGCGCCGCGAGGTGCGGCGGCACGGGCGTGGGGGCCAAACAGCTCGTCCAATACGTCGTCCGATGGCTGAATCTCCAGGTGCTCCCCGCTGTCTACGTCGTGCACAAAGGGCATGGCGTACTCGCTGCCGACCATCTTGCGCTGCTCGGAGAGCCAGAACATAGGTTCATAGCCGACTCCTCCGGCCTGGTCGCCCAATTCATCCCATCCGACCAGGGACTCGCGAGCCCCGAGCCCAGCGTCGGCGAGCTCGAGCTCGATCCGCCATTCGTGGGCTTTCGGGGCGTTGAAGTGGGGCTCGTCGGGAGCGCGGGTGTCGTAGAGCGAGTGAACGATAAGGACCTCGCTCCCATCGGCGCTCCAGGCGGCGTTGACCTCGCGATCGACGGTAACGGGTTGCTTGCAAGCAAGGGCGGCGAAGAGAAGAAGCATCTCGGCCTCCTATCCCGGCCTCACTGCGGCCGTCGTAGCCCTGAGCTGTCGGGGGTCGGGGTCGCCCTCCCGTAGCGGGCCCGACCTAGCAACATCAAGATCAAAGCAAGCAGGGAGGCGGGCCCGACCGAGCCTGAACTCGAGCACGCGCAGCCCACGCCTGGCTCGGTCGCGTTCCTGGTATCGCCGGGCTCCGCGGAGTCCGTCGTCGTCGGTGGCGGACATCTATCGCCGACGCCGTCTGCGTCCGCATCGGCCTGATCGTTGTTGATGACGCTGGGGCAGTTGTCGCAGATATCACCGCGGCGATCACCGTCTTGATCCGCCTGGTCGGGGTTCGGCGTCTGGTCGCAGTTGTCACATTCATCGCCCAGTTCGTCGCCATCCCGGTCCGCCTGATCGGGATTGTCGGCGCCGACGCAGTTGTCGCAGTCGTCTCCGACCCCGTCTTCGTCCTCGTCTGGCTGGTCGACCACGTCGCCAGGCTCCACGACGAGTCCGATCGGGTCCAACGGGCACAGATCGCACGCGTCTCCGACCAGGTCAGCGTCGACGTCGTTCTGGTCGCTGTTGAACAGATGGGGGCAGTTGTCGCAACGGTCACCGACATCGTCCTGATCGACGTCGCCCTGCCCGACATTGGAGTGGATTGGGCAGTTGTCACAAGCGTCTCCCCAATAGTCGCCGTCGGCGTCCTCCTGCATGTCGTTCGCCACGGCCCAGCAGTTGTCGCAGAAGTCCCCATACGAGTCGTTGTCCAAGTTGTCCTGGTCGGCGTTCGGAACGTTGGGACAGTTGTCGACAGCGTCTTCGACGCCGTCGCCATCGGCATCCTGGGCTAGGGCGAGCCCGCCGAAGACGAACAACAGAAACATCGAGATAGTAAATCGGGGTGCAGACAATGGGGCCTCCACAAGTACATGCCCGCATGATCGCGTTGACGTCTACGACCCGCGCCTTGGTCAGTCGGTCGCCTCCGGACGGCAATCCTGGTCGACTCCGTCGCCACTGAGCTCGACGGCGCCCGGGAAGACCAGGGGATCGTCGTCGTCGCAGTCCACCTCGCTCGACAGGTCCTCGGGCCACCGAGCCTCGGGCGCAAGGGCCAGTAGATCGGCCTCTGAGATCCCCGGAAATGCATCCCCGTCCACATCGAGCAGATCGGCGCCGTCACAGTCGTTGTCGATGCCGTCGTAGGCGATCTCCACGGCCCCAGGGAAGCGCCGCGGATCGTAGTCGTCGCAGTCGCGATCACACTTGGTGGCGCCGTCGGCGTCCTCATCGAGCTCGCAGAACTCATCATCGAACTCCTCTTGCGTCAAACACCCCGCCAACAGCAGCACTATGGCGATCCGAATCGAGCCCATTGCTTGACCTCCCCGCGTTGAACACCGTGGCCGCCGATCGTTGTCACCTGGACCCCAACAAGAGGGCCGCGGCTCGTAGGAAGTCGACGGCCGCCGTCGACACCTACCGAGCCCGCGGCCCTCGGGTTGCGGAATGTTGCAGAGGATTCGGCCCCTCCCTGGCCGTAGCATCACAGCGGAGGTGTCTCTCGCGGCACCGCGGTGAGCCGGAAGCCGCCTCCAGCAGGATCGACTCGAGCCCCGAGCTCTCCGGCCATCCACTCCAGGACCTCGGTGGCCTTCACGCCCCTGCCGCTGAAGGTCACTCGCCGTCCAGCAAGGGCGCCGTCGTAGGAGAGGGACACGCCGGCCTCGGCAAACCGCATCGCGACCTCGGCGAGATCGGCGTTCCGGAGATCCAGGCTCAATCGCGCCTGGGCGGCCTCGTCTTTCGACTTCCACTTCGCAAGGTGGCACTCCACGCACAGCTCTCCGGAGGCGGCTGGAAGCTGGAGCATCATCTCCTCCACGCCGTGGGTCAGGTGGCAGGTCTGGCAGAACATGTTTCCGGACTGGGTCAACGGCAGCGCGGTCTGCATGCCGGCAGAGAGAGGGACCTCGAGGGGGTGCTCAAAGTCCTTGTGCTTCGCCTCGTGACACTGCAGACACGAACGCCACACCTTGCCATCAGCGGGGAAGCGTGGGTCGTCTGCAGGCAGATGGCAGACGCCGTTGCACTCGGCGTCCTTGGGGTGAGTGCCCTGGCCGGGGCGGCGGGGGGCTCCTTCCTGCGGCTTGTCGTGGCAATCCAGGCACAGCGGCAAATAGGGAGACTCGTCGGACATCCGCAGCATGAACTTGGTCTCGAGGTGCACGTCGTGACAGGTCTGGCAGTCCACGAGACCGTCGGCGAGGGGCAGCTGGGTGACCCCCATCTCGGGCGTGAGCGGAACCCCGACTGGGTGCTCGACTTCGTCCCCCCGCCAGGGGTGGCACTGCGCGCACACCTCCAGAAGCGGAGCCGACAGAATGCCGCTCTCCTCGCCACCTTTCACATGACAGCTCTGGCAGCTCGCAGGCCCTGCCCCCTGGCGATGCACGTTTTCATTCTCTTCAGGAGGCTTCTCTTCCCCGACCGCACCGAACGACGCGATCAACCGCTCGGCGTGCTCCACGGCCCAGCTGATCTGGAAGTACTTCACAACCTCTTGCGCAAGCTCCTGGGCCCGGTCTTTGTCCCCCGCGTCCGCATGGATCTCCGCAGCGGCGAGCCGAGCGCGGGCGCCCAGATCGTCGAAGTAGGCGTGGCCGGAGATGACCGCCTCGTAGATCTGCAGCGCCTCCTTGGTCTTGCCCGCAGCCTTGAGCTCATGGGCCTGCTCCATCTTGTAGGCGGCAGTCTGCTCGAGCCCGGGGACATCGCCCGCGAGGGCTGGAGCGCCGCCCAACACAGCCATCCCGGCCACTACGAAACACACCCTGGCAATGCTGTGAATGCTCTGCATGAGAACTCCCTCTCGGTTCATCTGCATGCAGTGATAACCCCAGGGGAAAATACTACTGTCACGGAAGTGTACCTGTCACGCAATATGTCACACGACCACGAGCCGGTAGCCCACCGAGCGCACGCTCAGGAGGTGTCTGGGCCTGGCGGGCTCGGCCTCGATGACCTTGCGGATCCGCGCCACGTGGTTGTCTACGGTGCGGGTGGTGATGAGGCGCTCGTAGCCCCAGACCTCCTTGAGCAGCTCCTCGCGGCCCACGACCTCGCCCTGGCGCTCGAGAAGGTAGTGCAGAACGGCGAACTCCCGGGGAGTGAGCGTCGCGGCCTGGCCTCTGCGGAAGACCTCGTAGCGACGGAAGTCCACCGTTGCGACGCCAACTTCGACGGCTCCGACCGTGGGAGATTCGCTCTGGATCCGGGCCTGACGGCGCAAGATCGCCTTGATGCGCGCAGTGAGCTCCCGCAGTCGAAACGGCTTGGTGACGTAGTCGTCGGCGCCGAGTTCGAGGCCGAGGACCACGTCGATCTCCTGGTCTCTGGCACTCAGGAACATGATCGGGGTGGCGATTCCCAGCCGCTGGATCTCGCGGCAGACCTCGTAGCCGTCCTTGCCAGGCATGGTGATGTCGAGCAGCAACAGATCCGGATGCAGCGCACAAACGGCCTCCACCGCAGCGTCTCCGTCGGTGGCGATCTGCACGCGGTAGCCCTCGAGCACGAGGTTGTCCCGGAGCGGGATGGCAAAGGACTCCTCGTCGTCGGCAATGAGGATCAGCGGTGGCTCAGCTGGCATCTTCGCGCTCCATCGGGAAAGACAGCTCTACCTCGGTGCCCTGTTCGCCGCTGTTTAGTCGCACCGAGCCGCCGTGCAGGTCGACGATTCGGTGCACCAGGGCCAGCCCCAGGCCGACGCCCGGACCTCGGCTCTGGGAGGGGGCCTGGTGGAACCACTCGAAGATCCGCTCCTGCTCCGAGGGCGGAATGCCAGGACCTTCGTCCCGTATGGAGAAGGAGATCGAGTCGGCACTGGAGCTCACCACGACCTCCACGGCGGTGCCAGCCTCCGAGAACTTCAGGGCGTTCTCGATGACATTCACCAGCGCGGTCTGTGCCAGATCGGGATCAACGAGTGCCCTGCCCTGCCCCTCATAGCGGCATTCAATGTGTACTTCGCGCCGGGATGCATGGGTCTCGAGACTCTCTAGCACCGGCTTCAGCAGCTCGCGGGGAGAGCAGGCCACGCGCTCCAGTCGCTGGTGATGCTGCAGCTTGCCCGCGGTGAGCACGTTCTCGCTGAGCCGGATCAAACGCTCGGTCTCGCTCATCATGCGGCCGTAGTAGTACTCCCGCTGCTCGGGGGTCGCGACCCGTCCCGCCTGCAGGGTCTCGAGCATCAGTCGCAGCGCGCCCAGCGGGGAGCGGAACTCGTGGGAGACACTGGCGACGAACGTCTCCTTCATCTCGGCCACACGCAGGGCCGCCGACGCCGTTCGATAGGCGAGCAGAAACGCCCCGATGAGGAACGCACCGCCGAGGCAGAACCAGACCAACAGCCAGGTATTGCTCCGGCGCACATGGACCAAGCGCTCCTCGTAGCTGGCATCGTCCACCACAAGGAAACCCACGCGCGGGTCGATCTCGAGGATCTCCTGGTGGGGGCCGCCCTCGGGCCGCTCCGCCGACACCGAGAACCGATACTGCCCGTCTGGGGCCAGGCTTCGAGCCTGCACGAACCGCTCAACCGCCTCGCTCTGCGGGGTGAGATCCGCCAGCAGGAACTGCTCGACCTCCGGCGTAGTCACCTCATCGATGGCGTAGCGACCGAGTCGTAGGGGGAGCAGTCCATCCGGATCGGCCGGGGCGCTCTCCAGGAACTCCGCCAGCTGGCGCCGGTGGGTGCCCAGGGTCTCATCGACGACGATCTCCTCCAGCCGACGACGCAGCCGGCGCGCCTCCATCTCGAAGGCTCCGGCGTTCTCGAGAAGCGCGAGCACTCCCACGCCGTGGTAGGCCACCAGCTGGTTCGTGTGTCTCGGGCTATCCGCCAGATCGCTTGCGAGGGCCGCACAATGCTCCAGGGCGCCGTCCACACAGCTGTGCTCGATTCGGTGAGTGAGGCGCTTGCGCTGCACGACGAGGTCGAGGGAGCTCGAGGTGTGCTCCCCGAGGCGAGGCAGGGGGCGCACAAACCAGTGAAAGGGCGAGTCGTCGGCTTCGAGGCCGCTGCAGCCGGCGGTAATCGGATCCTGCCCCTCGTCCCGGATGCGGGTTCGGCACCGGGTGAGTTCGCTGGTGAGTGCCCTGCCGACCCTCGCCGCGGTCGCGTGTCGATCCGCCACCAGACCGGCGTCGGCAGCTGAGCGGGCCTCGAGCAAGCCGGCGATCCCAACTCCCAGGAGGGCGAGCGTTACCGGTATCGCCAAAAGGAGCAGCACCTGGAAGGGGGGTCTTCGCCTCGCTTGCATCGGGGGCCATTAACACCTCGAAGCTGAGTCGCCTGGCCAGCTACATGGAGACGTCGTAGGTAGCGGTGGTCGACTTGTCCAATCCCCCGACCACGATGGAGTAGTGGTGGTTCGCGTCGTTGTCTCTGCCCCCGCTGACGCTCGCATAGTCGCCCCATCCGTCATTGTACCGACCGCCTCCGACCCAGACACCGATGCCATATGCGTCGTTGCTCTCGCCGCCACTCACAGAGCCATTCTGCCCCCACGCCGAAACACTGTTGTAGCGGCCACCACCGATTGCCGAATATTCCGCGTCGGCTGTATTGTCTCGGCCAGCGCTGATGGACGCATATGGCTTGGTCGCACTGTTGTATCTGCCGCCACTCACCGAGGCGTAGTTGTCGTCGGCAGTGTTGTCACGTCCCGCACTCACCGAGCTGTAGATGCCGCTTGCGATGTTCCCGGCGCCCCCGCTCACGGAGGCGTAATCGGCGCTGGCAGAGTTTGCATATCCGCCGCTGACCGAGGAGGCGGACCCAAGGGTGAGGTTGCTACGGCCGCCAGTGATCGTCGAAAAGAGCCCGATCGCCTGGTTGCCAGAGCCCCCACAGATTGTAGTGCTTTCAAAGGCCGCGTCGTTGTCCCAACCACCGCTCACTGCGGAGTTCAGTCCTTGCGCTCTGTTGTCGGCGCCCCCACCCACCGCGGAGAACGTGCCACTGGCGTGGTTGCAGTCGCCGCGTTGTCATGCCCGCCCAGAACCGAGGAGAAAGGCGACATGATGGCGTTGTCTTCGCCGGCGACGAACCCGCCGTACGAGGCGTAGGAGTGGTTATCGCCGATGACGAGGTTGTGTGAGCCGGACTTGCTGTCGTTGCCATCGTCCGCGTCGTAGCCGACCAAAATATTGCCCAGACCGTTGATTCCGGCGTAGGTGTGGCCCATACCGTTGTTCACCGCCAGGTTGCAGCCTTCAAAGGTGACCAAGTCGCCGGTCGCGACGATCCGACAGTTCCCGGTAGCGGTGTTGTCATAGAGAACATCTTCGGCCTGGGCGAACTGGGAGAGGAGGAGAATGGCTAGGGTTGCTGACATGAGGACTCCAACGGACATGAGTTTCTTGGTCCCGAGTGAGACCAGAGATGTCATGTCCCGTCGACTCCAGCGGAGCCTGTCGCAACGTGTCGCAGAGTCACATCTGCGCCTTTGCCTCTGTGGCCCTAATGGTTCGACCTCTTTCGTCGAGCCAGGGCGAACAGCAGCCCGGGAGCCCATCCCAAGTGTGGAGCCCCGTGATCACAGTCGCACCCTGAGCCGGGGTTCACCTTCTCCGGCGCGTTGGAGGGGCTCCAAGCGCGGCCGTCGTCCGTCGGATCGGAGTCCGTATCGATCGGATCGGTGTCGCTGCCCGGAGGCTGGTCGGTGTCGGTGCCCGTGTCGATGACGTCGGTGTCGGTGACGTCAGTGTCGGTGTCGGTTCCCGGAAGCGCATCGTAGCCGTCGCAGTCGTCGTCGATCCCGTTGCCGGGGTAGTCGTAGGCGCCTGGATTCACGGACGGATCGGCGTCGTTGCAGTCGTCGCAGGTGAAGTAGCCGTCTCCGTCGAAGTCGAGCTCGTCGGCCTCCAGAGGACAGGGGTCGCAGCCGTCGGGGTTCCCGTCCGCGTCGGCATCGATGGCGTCGTCGAAGCCGGGGCACAGATCACAGTCGTCGGGCACGCCGTCCAGGTCGGTGTCCCCCAGCGCGCAGGAGTCGCACCCGTTCGGGATGCCGTCCAGGTCGGTGTCGAGCCCATCGTCGAATCCCGGACAGATGTCATCGCTATCGCAGACACCGTCGCCGTCGCTGTCGTCGGGATTGTCGAGGGGGCAGCTGTCGACGCAGTCCGGGTTCCCGTCGCCGTCACCGTCCTCCAGGTCGTCCACGCCAGGGCAGAGGTCGTCGCTGTCGCAGACACCGTCGCCGTCGCTGTCATCGGGCGCATCAGCCGGACACGGGTCCAGGCAGTCGACGACCCCATCGCTGTCGGTGTCGAGGAAGTCATCCTCTCCGGGGCATAGATCGTCGCTGTCGCAGACGCTGTCCCCGTCGCTGTCGTCGGGAGCGTCCAGTGGACACGGATCGAAGCAGTCCACGACCCCGTCCAGGTCGGTGTCGAGGGCGTCGTCCTCTCCCGGACAGAGATCGTCGGCGTCGCACACCCCATCGCCGTCAGAGTCGTCCGGATCGTCGAGGGGACAGGGGTCGACGCAGTCCGCGACCCCATCTCCGTCGGTGTCGAGGAAGTCGTCCACGCCGGGGCAGAGGTCCTCGTCGTCGCAGTTTCCGTCGCCGTCCGCGTCGCCGTCCCACTCACTGCACCAGGTGATGAGGGAGTCGGTCACCGACAGGAAGTCGGCGTCTACCCATTCTGCGGAGTGGGCGACGTCCTCCATCCGGACCTCGTCGAGCTGCCCGTCGAGGGATCGGCCGGTGTGGTCGGAGTTGTTGCCGAGCCAGACCCGGTGGCCATTCCGGTTGATGTCCCGGCTCTCGCCGACCTGAGCGTCGGCATTGCCATCGATGTACAACGTCTTCAGGGCCGCGGAACTGTCGTAGACGGCGGTCACGTAGTGCCACTGTCCATCCTCGACGTTCACCGCACCACAGGTGTCGCGATTGCTGTTGTTCCCGGTGTTCCAGTCCGTGGAGAACGCAAGCGTGTTTCCGCCTCCGCAGCGGGTCAGCCGCCAGCTGTCATCGGCCTTCGCTACGAGTACGTCCCAGTCCTGGTGGATGAACGCGTCTACCTTCACCCAAAGCGACACGGTCATCGCGGTGTTGAAGTCGAAGGCGCTCTCGTTCGCGAGCTCGACCTGATCGTTGTTGCCGTCGAAGTCGTAACCCCGCGCCAGATAACCAGCGGTGTCCGAGGCGTTGCCCTGGGCAGTCCCGTGGTGGTCTGGCGTCGACGAATCTTCGGCGCTCCCGGTGAGGTGGTAGACGCCTACATACGAACTTCGCCAGGTTCCAGCCACGTTCTCGCCGGCCGCGCCCACCGTGGGATTGCCGTAGTACAAGCGGATGTAGTCGGTGCTGGAGCTGGCGTCGATCTGGGGCACGTTCACCCAGATGTGGGACACCCCAGCCTGATCCCAGCTCTCGATCTCATAGGCGAGCACCGTCGATCCGTCGGCGTCGATGAAGCGCAGATCGTCCCCGCCACCTGCCACAGCCGTGTGGTCGAAGTTGGTGCTGTCGTCGAGCACCACCAGCACCGGGAAGTCGATGAGGTCTTCGGCCTGCTGGGAGTTGTCGAAGGTCAGCCTCGCCCTATCGGACCACTGGTCGTCCCACCACTGCGCCTCGGCGACGCCGCAAAACGAGAGCAGAAGTGGGATCCAGGAGGTCAACGTCTCTCCAGCGTCGACATCTTACGTCAACCGGACTCTTCGACCGAGCCCGGCGGAGGAAAGGCAACTGGTGGCGGCGGTTCGGGTTCTTGATGTCTCTCACTCTCCCTTGCTCCACTCGGTCTCGAAGTAGTAGTCGCCGGCTGCGAGGTCCGCCTTGTTGTTGGCTGTCCACCGATCAGAATGCATGAAGTCGTCCCCGCATCCCGCGGCTGGGCAGACGAGCTCCCAGATCATGTTGCCGGGCTCACCCACCGGGGCGTACTGACAACAGGAATCCGAAGAGGCGGCGATGACAGCCTGGTGCCCGTTGCCACTGTATTTGTGCGCATCGAAGTACGCGTCCTTGACGCTGTCACCGGCGCGCAACGACGCGGAGAAGGGGCCGAGATCCGGTTCTTCCACGGTCGACAGCCCGTTGTAGTGCCCCAGCGCCAGGTGCAGCCCGTTCCAGGACTTGCGCCACGCATGGACGCCCAGGGGGATGGCGGACTGCCCGTCCTCGGTGGCGACAGTCACCGCGTTGCACCCATGGGCAATCACCCACTCCGTCTCCGGGCCGAGGGTGTTCGTGTGTTCGCGATACGGGTCGTACACCCCCTTGTAGTTCTCGGTCTCCCAGACCCCACCCGTGTTTGGGAAGTCCTCGCCGATCAACACCGAAGTGATGGGGTTGTACGCGTAAAACACCGCATAGGCGTTCGACAGCGACGCGTCGGCAATAGTGTTGCGATGGTACAGGTAGGGTTCTGTGGCCGTGCCCCACGCTGTCCAGTCGTTCACAGCAACGTTCTCCCAACCGCTCAGGGATCCCCGCGTCGCGCGCCTCCACAAATGGAAGGAGCCGGGCCACTGCGGTTGGATCTGCGTGTTGTGCCCGTAGAAGAACACCAGATCCGACCCGCTCCACCCGCGGTCGGAGGAATCCTCCGCCGTGGTGGTCATCTGATCCACAGTCACCGCGGAGTTCTTGAACCGCGCCGAGGAGGCATCAGCCAAATAGGCGCCCGAGCCGGACGACATCATTCCGAAGAAGTTTCGGTAGGGATCCCGGGAGGCCCCGTACATCTCATTCTGTGCGTCCGAGAGACCAGGATCCTCGAGGAAAATGTCGTGCTTCCACCTCTCTTCGACCAGGAAATCCTCCCAGTTCGCGGGCGGATTCGCTGGCATGGTGCTCAAGTCCACCCAAGGGCCGTAGAACTCGATTGAGTACACGACCAGCTCGCGCTCGTTGCCGGTGTCCACCGGATCCGCTTGCGCAGGGGCGACCGAGATAATCCCGGCGAGAGTCAGATACCTTGCTGAATGTCGAAGTTGCAACGGATTCCTCCCGTGACCCCGAAGGGTTGGGTGCGGCGTGTCTTCCCGTCGCCGTGCCACGCCGCACCGCTTGATTGCTGATTGTTATGCGCTCAGGGCGTCGCGCCGTACATCTGCACGTCGTCGATCCACACGGTGTCCGCACCCCTGCTGACGCTGCCGTCCTTCAGGTATCGCCACTCGAAGGTGTGTAGACCCGCTGCCACCGGGTAGGTCGCGTAGGTCCAGTCCCAGTCGCCGGACTGTTCGAACTGCAGGATGCCGTCGATGCGGAACTCGAAGAAGTCCCAGTAGCCCTCTGTATCGCCGGTATGCCAGAAGCTGACATCGCCCCCCGTCGGGAAATCGGCGACGGTCTCGAGATAGGAATCCTCGTTGTCGTCGATGTTGCCAGACTCCGCGGCGGAGCTCTGTTCGTACGCGATGCTGGACTGAGTGAACCAGCCGGCGTTGCCCCAGCTCGTCCAAGGCGCGCCGAGAGCGCCGGATTCGAAGTCCTCTATCCACAGCGCGCTCTCCTCAACGGAGCCTGCTGGAGGGAAAGCAACGGGTGGCGGCGGGGGGGGATCCTCGAGCTCGGGAACGAGCTCCAGCGAGAATCCGTGCAGGGTGTCCGCCTCCGGATCGACCGAGAGGTTGATCCACTCGACTCTGTCGGAGTCCATCTCGCCGACCTTGGAGGCGTCGACGCCCAACATGCGGCAACCGACGCCGGGGCTCTCCTGCCCGTATCCGACCGGGTTCGCCTCCACGTAGCCGCACGCGACGCTCTGGACGTCGAACTCATCGGGGAAGCCCGCCGTCTGTTCTTCGATCGCTTCGGCCACGTCGATGGTCTCGATGTCGCCTTGCTCGACGATGTCCCGCCAGTGGTGCAGGATCGCCGCCGCATGACCGTGGGAGTCCAGCCGCACCACCAGAGCCGAACCGAGGAACGGGACTCCCGCATAGCGCCTCCCGAAGGTCACTTTGTAGGATGTCTTGAACTGGGTGATGAGGTCACCATCGCGGCCCTCGTAGAGCACAGGACGCACCTCGCCCTGGCCGTTCTCGACCCAGGCCGCTCGCTGCAGAACGGACACGTCGACGACGTCCAAGGTCACCTGTTCGTCCAGTTGGAAGCCGGTCTCAGCGAGGGCGACCAAGGCGCTCTCGACGGCCTCCTCCGCGCTGTCGATCTCCGAGATCCCACGGGGATAGTCACTGCTCTTGATGGACATCGCACCGGAGTGTTTGGCTACCCAAGCAATCCCACTCTCAGTCTGTAGGCTGAGGGCGACGTCGATGTCGATCTCGTCGTAGCTGAGTGCCTCCTCCCCCAACAGATCGACCGCCCGCTCGCGAAGCCGGTCAAGCGCCTCAGCGTCGTCATACACCGCGAAGACCGGGCGTGGTATCTGCCCCCCCTCGAAGGTGAAGGTGTCCGAGCGACGGGCAATGACATCATCTCCTCCCAACAACTCCTGAGCAGCGGCACTGCGGACCCGGTAGTGATAGGCATCGGCACCCTCGACGACGACTTCGTCCGCTTGCGCCGGAGTCGCCAGGGTTGTCCCCAGCACACACGCTGCAATCCATACGATCGTTTGTTTTGACATGTCTGTGCTCCTCATTGTCCTGTGCTCCACTCAGTCTCGAAGTAGAAGTCGCCGGCGGCCAGGTCCGATTTGTTGTTCGTTGTCCACTGATCAGAATCGATGAAGTCGTCTCCGCATCCCGCGGGTGGGCAGACCAGCTCCCAGACCATGGTGCCGGGCTCACCCACCGGGACGAGGTTGCAACAGGAGCTCTGGGAAGCGGCGATGACAGACTGACGGGCCTCGCCCCCATTGGAGTGGTTCTTGTGCACGTCGAAGTACGCTTCCTTGACGCTGCCACCGGCGCGCAACGACGCCGAAAAGGGGCCGAGATCCGGTTCTGCCATGGGCGAGAGGCTGTCGTAGTGCCCAAGCACCATGTGCAGACCGCTCCAGGATTTGCGCCAGGCGTTGACGCCTAGGGGAGTGGCGGACTGCCCGTCCGCAGTGGCGACGGTTACCGCGTTGCAGCCATGAGCAATCACCCACTCCGTCTCCGGGCCGAGGGTATTCGTGTGCCAAGGATAAAGATCGTATCCCCCCTTGTAGTTCTCGGTCTCCCAGGCCGCGCCGGTATTCGGGAAGTCCTCGCCGATCAACACCGAAGTAAGCGGGTTGTACGCGTAAAATACCGCATAGGCGTTCGACAGTGACGCGTCGTCGATGACGTTTCGGTGGTACAGGTAGGGTTCTGCGGCGGTGCCCCACGTTGTCCAGTCGATACCTACGTTCTCCCAACCGTTCAGGAATCCCCGCGTCGCGCGCCTCCACACGTCGAGGGACACGCCGGGCTCTTGCGGTTTGAGCTGTGTGTTGTGCCCGTAGAAGAACACAAGATCTGAACCGCTCCACCCGCGGTCGGAGGAAGTCTCCGCCGTGGTGGTCATCTGATCCACAGTCACCTCATTGTCCTTGAAGCGGGCCGAGGTCGAATGGGCGGGGTAGCCACCGGAGTCGGATCTCATGGTGGCAAAGAAATCTAGGTAGGGATCCCTCGAATCCCTGAAGGGCTGTTTGACGCCCGGTATGTCAGCGTCATCCAGAAGGTAGATACTTGATTTCCACCCAGCGTACGTCGCCATGGCCTCCCAGTTCACGGGGGGGTTCTCAGGCACGGTACTCAGGTCGGTCCACGGGCCGTAGCGCTCGAGCGAGTAAACGACCAGTTCGTGCTCGCTGTCGGTGTCCACTGGGCCCGCGTGGGCGGTAGCGGCGAAGACCGCGCCGGCCAGCAGGCACCAGCTGGCCCGTCTCCAGACCATGGTTGAATTGCTTGTCATTGGTGTACCTTTTGTTTCGAATATTTGGGTTCTCGAGCGTGGCGACGTGACGCTGAGGACTCACACCTCGACGCACTTGCCCGACAAGGGACGGGATCCCGCGACCGCTTCGAGCCCTCACCGGACACGGATGTGTCCCGCCACTGATCACTTCTGCTGAGAGTGGAACAGGTTTGATGATCTCGATTCGAGATCAAGAATCGTGATGGATGGTGCCTTCCTCTTGCCCCGCGCCGACGTTCTGCAACCTACATGCCAGGCAAACCTGCCCTCTCGATACGAACGAACGCACACAATTCGCCGCTCAGGAAAGCGCGCGCGATTGCGCGCGCAGTCGAACAACGCTCAGCGCGCCTCGCCTGGTGAGGCTTCGAAAGCCCGGCTCGGCGTCCTAGCGCAACCCGGTGCAGGGTTCAGGGATTGAGGCTCTCGGCCACCGCTCCCACCACGCCTGAAACCACTCCGGCTGAGAAGGGTTGGTCCAGCTGGTCGACGGTGTCTGGACCGGCGCTGCAGTGGTAGCGATCGTATCGGAAGTTCGCGGTGTCGGTGATCATCATCGCGGGTACGCCGACATTCCAGAAGGAGGCGTGATCGGAACGCCGCAGATCGGGGACCAGCGGGAGCGTCTGTTCGTCGACCAAGAACAAGAGCGCCGGCACGTCCGCCGCCAGCGTATGGGTCCGCACCGCTGTGGCCTGCATCGTCGCATCCTCCCCGGCAAAGATCCCGATGAAGTCGCCGCGCCCGTCGTTGGCCGAGACCTGCGCGGCCTGATCGGGGAACACGGCGTCGAAGCCAGTCGGGAGCTCCTGGGAGTTGGGATCGTCCGATTTGTAGCCGATCATCTCGAGCACGAATGACACGACCAGGTCGTCGCCGGCGGCAACCGCGCGGTTCACCCAGGCGGTGGAGCCGACCAGCCACCGCTCTTCTTCGTCCCAACACGCGACGACAAGGCTTCGGTCGTGATCAGTGCTCGACAACACCCGCGCCGCCTCGAGAATCCCGGCAACCCCGCTGGCGTTGTCGTCCGCACCCTCGCAGCCTTCCACGTGGTCGTAGTGGGCCGAGAGGACGACGCGCTCATCGGGATTCACGTCCCCCGGAAGCACGCCCACGACGTTGACGCCCGTTCCGTACGCGTGCAGCTCCACAGTGAACCCCAGCTCCGTGAGTCGGTCGGCACACAGGTCCTGCACCTCTTGCCAGTTGTCGCTGCCGGGTGGGCGAACCTTCGCGATCTCGTAGAGGTCCGCCTGATACCGTTCGCCATCGACACACGCGGCCAGCTCAGCCGCCGTTCCATCTCCACAGTCGGGGTCGACTTCGGTGCTCTCGGTGCTCTCGGTGCTCTCGGTGCTCTCGGTGTCTTCGGAACCGTCCGAGCTGGTCTTGCTACAAGCAACACCCCACGCTGCCACGACCCCTATCGCCGTCAGTCCGGCCAAACGCATGCTCCCTCCCGGTCCGTCATCCCATAGCCGTGCGGCACCCCCACGAGCAGTGGCGAACTGTGAACAATACTCGAACAAGGCTGTTACAAGGGCTGAAAGGCGGCGAACGCGAGGTCGATTGAGCAGAATTCTACTGGACCGCGGCGTGGTGGACCTCGACCGCTTCATCGTCGAGACAGCCGACTCCGAGCCGGTGTCGCTCACAGCTCAAGAGGTCGTGTTGCTTCGCTACCTCAGCGTCAACCGCGGCCGGGTGGTGCCCACCCCAGAGCTCCTCCGCGAGGTGTGGGGCTTTGCCTCGCCGGTCCGTTCCAAGGCCGTGCACGTGGCGATCCGTCGGCTGCGCAAGAAGATCGAGCGCGATCCGTCTGCTCCGAAACACCTGCGCACGGTGCCCGGGGCCGGCTGGGTGTTCGAGCCGGCGTCCGCACCGACTCCACAGCGGCCGATCGATGAATTCATAGGCCGAACCGAAGAGCTGGCCGGGCTCGGCGCCGATCTCTCCAACCCCGATGTGCGACTGATCACCATCATGGGCGCCACGGGCGTCGGCAAGACCCGGCTGGCGCTGGAGTTCCTCGAAGCCCAGGCCGATTTGTCGACCGGAGCCGACCGGTGTGTCTTCTGCGATCTCAGCGCGGCGAGAACCGCGGAGGGCATCGTCGCTGCGATAGCGATGGCGATGGCACTGCCGCAGATCCGCACTGCGAAGGCCCTGGGCGATTCCTTTGCCGGCTCGGGCCGGTTGGTGCTCGTGCTCGACAACTTCGAGCAGGTCGTCGAGCACGCACCGTTGCTGACCGGCTGGCTCTCGGACGCCCCTGAAGTTCGCTTCGTGGTGACCTCCAGGACCCGCCTCCAGGTCGCTGGAGAGCACACCCGCCAGCTCGAACCACTCCCCCAAAAGCTCGCCGCCGAGCTGTTTATTCGCCGCGCCTCCCAGGCGGGTGCCTCGGTCGGGGACTGCGACGCCATCGACGAGCTGGTCACCCGGCTGGAGGGGCTCCCGCTGGCGATCGAGCTCGCGGCCGGGCGGGCGCGCCTGATGAGTCCAGCTCGTCTCCTCGGGCGGCTGGAGTCTCGGTTCTCGGCCCTGGACTCCGCGATCGACTCGTCGTGGCAGCTGCTCGAGGACAACGAACAGCAGGCCCTCGTCGCGCTGTGTCTGTTCCACGGATCGTTCGCGGTAGAGGCTGCAGAGGCGGTCATAGGCGGCCGCTTCGCGATCGATGTCCTGCAGTCTCTGGTCGACAAGTCCTTCCTCCGACGGCGGGAGGAGCGCCTCGGTCTCTACGTCGCCGTGCGAGAGTTCGTCGGCCAGTTCGGTCCAGCTGGCAAGGAACCGAGCGAGAGATTCTGCAATTGGTACGCGCAGTATGGGAGTTTGGGTTCGATCAGGCGCGCGTCGACCAAAGCGCAATGGCAGATGTTGGCCCTTGAATCCGGCCACGTCGTGAACGCCGCCCGCACCGCGATCGAGCGCCCCGAACTCGCCGAGCAGGCAGCCCTGCTGTGCATCGTGCTCAGTCAGCTCGTCTGGAGGCGGGCCGTCCCCGAGGCCGAGGAACTCATTGCAGCGGCGCTGGGGCTTCCGCTCGAGCCAGCGATCCATGTGCGGCTGCTGCGAGCGCGTGGAACACTTCTCTACCAGCAAGCTGATCTTCTCGGTGCTCGCGAGGTGATGGAGCAGGCGCTGGCGACGGCTCGAGCGCTCGACGATGCGGTCACCGAGACTGGATGTCTGATATCGATCGCCAACATCGATGCCAATCTCGGCTACCTCGAAGAGGCCGAGCGGGGCTATCTCGATGCCATCGCGGCTTCCGACAGGGCCGGCGATTACAACGTTTACGCGGCGTGTCTGGGAAATCTGGCCGTGATCTACGGCCGCCAAGGCCGCGCCGAGGAAGAACTCGCAGCCCAGCGCCGCGCGCTTCACCTACACCGAGAGGCCGGAAATCGCTGGGGAGAAGCGCTGATCATCGGGCCGCTGGCCTCCAAGCTGCCGTGGGACGACGGTGTCCTCCGGGATCTGGAGCGCACAATCGAGTTCCTGAAGGCCAGCGGTGACGAGCGACGCGCGGCGCTGATCCTCTGCAACCTGGGTCTCGTACTCTGCGAGCGCGACGAGTTCGAACGGGCCGAGGAGCTGGCCAGGACCGCACTGTCACAGCTGCAAGTCCACGACCCGAACTCGAAGTGCCATCCGCTGCTCTTGCTCGGCCAAATTCACATCAAGCGCGGCGATTTCCACGGTGCTCGGCCCCATTGCCTCGAGGGACGATTGCTGTCGAGTCGATCCGGGTACGTCAGGTTGGAGGCAGAGGCCCTGATCAGCCTCGCGGATATCGAGCGGGGTCTCGAAGACCTCGACGCTGCCCGGGGTTATCTGAGAGAGGCGGAGCGGCTCCTCGAGGCGCGGGGTGACAAGGTGTTGCTAGAAAAGATTCGAGGCCGACTTGCGGAACTCTAGCTCGGGCCGTGGGCAGACATTGTGGGCGCGGTGCCGGCGACCGCTGATGCGACACCTGAGCCTGCTTCTCCTCGCGGCATGCGCCTCTCCCGAACACGAGGCGCGCGTCGTCGAGCCTGCCTCGGGAAGCATGTCCGGCTACTACCGGGTCCACGTCGAGACGGATCTCGCCGCCGACCATGTCCTCCTCGGCAGCATCCGAGGCTTCGATATCGTCCAGGAACAAGGGGGCATCTCGTTCTCCACCCACGGCAATCCCGAGCCGGGCAAAGTGGACATCGTGCTCGGTGAGGGCGAGATCTACACCCGCTACCCCAAGGCCTTCGAGTTCGAACCCGCCGCCGAGGGCCTCGAGCGACTGGTTGCCATCGGCGCGAGCCTGTCCCAGGGCGTGCAGGGCGGTGTGCCGACCCACCACGGACAGCTCCACAGCCCCTCCCGATTCATCGCCATGCAGGCGGGCTCCTGGCATCCCGTACCCCTCCTCATCGAGGGGCTCTTCCCCGATATCAAGGGCAGCGATGTCACCGCCGCGCCGGAGTGCAAGGTGCCCGGGGTCGCCGACCACCTCACCCAGGCCGCCATCGACGTACTCGCCAAGCTCAACGACGCCGAGCGGAACCGCATCGGCTTCTACCTCGGCCTGGTCGACCCCGATCTGCCGCCCCACAACGTCGCGGTCGGAAACAGCGGCGTCTCCACGATCCTGCACGGTCCCGACGAGGAGGACTTCGCCCAGCTCTTCCTCTCCAAGCTGGTCTTCGACCTGTACGGAGACATCGCCGACCCGGTCCCGGGTAGCCAGATGCAGCTCGCCGAGGAGCTCCAGCCGGACATCATCGTCTGCGCCGACACCTATGGCAACGACCTGCTCGGCGGCAAGCCCCTCGACGACGTGCAGGACGACCTGGTGCTGCTCGTCGAGCGCCTCGCCGCCACCGACGCCGAAGTCTTCCTGTCGAACATCCCGCGCCCCACGCTCCTACCCGGCTCGGGCGCCGATCCCGACGAAGACGTGCTCGCCCGGGAGTACGCCGATGCGCTGGACGCCGAGGTGGCGAAGTACGACAACGTGCACGCCGTCGACCTGTGGACAGCGGTCGAAGACGCTCTGATCACCGGGCTCGAGGTCGGAGATCGCACCCTGGTCCTCGAGGAGTACGGAGGGCTGCTGTCCACGGACGGACTGCACCTGTCCGACGTGGGCTACGCATTTCAGGCGAACCTCTTCATCGACGAGATCAACGCCGCGATGGGCGCAGACCTCGAGCACATCGACCTGGGACCCGTCTTCGACGACGATCGGCACAGCCCGGATGCCCTCCTCGAGCAGGGGATCGATCCGGACTGCCTGCCCTACTAGGACGCGCCCAACCATCCCCGCGGACTGGGGCTTTCGACCGAGCCCGCACGGGGATCCAACTCACATCATCATGCGAGGGTCCAAGCAGCCGCGCCCTTCTAGTCTCACTACCAGAGGTGAGATGTGAACGAGATCGTGAAGCGACAGTCCAGATCTGTGTTGATCCTGACATGCATCCTGATGGCGAGCTGCTTCCGATCCCCTCACAGACTCACCGAGTTCGAGGCCGAGCTGGCGTTCGAGGGGCTGAAGAGCGCCAACAAGGCCCTGCCGCTCACACACAGCCTGATTCCACCAATCACCTCGAGCTACCTCCGGAACGGGGGCGTCATACCCAGTGAGATCGGCGACGCGATCACGAGGAACTCGGGCTGCGATGTCGACACAGACAATTGCGGTAACAGCGACGACCCCGCGATCTGCTACCTCCGCCTCCACGACTGCGGGTTTGACGGGTTCTCCACCGGAGGCAGCTTCGCGATCGAGCAACGGGGCGACGGCCTCTCCTTCTGTTGGGGTCAGCGCCCGGAAGAAGAGCCGGACCTGTACGTCGACAACAGCTGGCTGTGGGGTCACACCATCGCCACACCCCTCGGAGATGACGTGATTTTCTTGCAGCAAACACTGTTGTGGTCCGACGATAGCCCGGACGGCGCGCCCGTCATCGCCCAATGCGGCTCGGTCGCCGTGTCGTCCAATGCCTTTCAGTACGCCGACGAAGCGTTGGTCGGGATGCACACGCTCGCTGTCGACCCCGAAGACGAGGCCTCCCTGACCTTGGAGGGCGAACTCACTTGGATGCACGCAAGACCACCTTTCGGCGCCAAAGCACTGGGCGGTCCGAGTGAGGACTCCTGTCGCGACGAGGGTGACTGCTGGGAGTGGACCTTCAGCTATTCGGACACAGTGTTCCTCCCAGATAGACGGCTTCCATTAGATGGAATCATCGAGCTGGAGTTCCGGACCCCGGAGGCGGACGAAGCCACCATCACATTCGTCGATCCAGAGGACGGCAGCGTCCGCATCTCCGTCGCCGGGGGCAAGACCGACGAGGACTTCATCGAGTGGCTCTGATGCGACCTTTCGACAGTGTGCTGTGCGCAATCGTGACCCTGGTCCTGCCCGGCTGCACGGGCGTAGCGTTGATGGCAACACGAGGTGAGCTCGAGGTCCTCCAGGAGCGGGAACCGGCGACCGTCAGTGAGCCGATCTCCTCCCACTCGGTGCTGGCGTTCGCCCTGCCTACCGCAAGCGGAATCGACCTGCAGTTCGAGACCGATGTGACCTGCGAGCAGAGCACCGAGATCGACGAGAGGCAGACCTTCTCCATGACGCCGACCAGTGCATCCCTGACCGGTGGCGCCGTCCTCGTCGATCTCGGCCTCATCGCGAGCCCCGTGGCCGCGTTGTTTTTGCAGGAGGACGCCCAGGAGCCCGTGCCCTACATCTACGCGTTCAGTGCAGGAGTCGTCGCAAGTGCGGTCGTCGGAACGATCCTCTGGTCGCGTCGCGCGGGCAAGAAAGGCGGCAAGAAACGAACATTCACCGAGATCGTGGAGACCTCCTGCGAGGACCCGGCGAACCACGTCGCGCTCCTGCCAACTGGGGACGATCCGAGCTCGTGGCTCCTCGACGCGCCCGACCATGGAAGCCTGTCGATCCCCCGCTGGCAGATGGGGCTGGCGCTTCTGCACAGCCCCTACGAGCGGGACGCCACGCTCCGCCTGGAGGTCGCTACTTCGACGACCACCCGACGCACGACCTTCAACATGGATCGCATGAAGTTCGCGAACTTTGCCGACACCTACAGCTGTGACGCGCTGGACCGCGTGGCGCGAGACCCGTCCCTCCTCGACCCTACCGGGCTGGCGACACACGCGGACCACCTACGAAGTGTCTGCGCCGACGAGGTCGACCGGGCACTCGACGCGGTCTGTGGCGGCAGCGATCTCTGCGACGCCGACGAAGACATGGAGCCTCAAGAACTCGAAGAGCCAACACTCGAGCAAGAGCCAACACTCGAGCAAGAGCCGGATTCAGACGTAACTGGCGGCCTCTGACGCTAGCGAAACAGGAAGTCCGTGTTCGGGATGGACGGCATCGCGATGTTCTCGGAGTACAGGTACGCGCCCGAGCACGGGTAGTCGTTGTAGACGTCGCCGTCCGACTGGCTGCGCAGCGCGGCGAGCTCCGTCATCTGATCCGCAGTCAGGGTATCCGCGACCTCCGAGAAGGCCGTCGCGTACATGTGGATGATCGCGCCGTCCAGCTCCCCATATTCACCCATCAGAGCCATCACCGTGTTGGTGTCCGCGGACCCGCCGGCGAGGTGCTCACGCAGCTCGGTCGCGATCTCCTCCCGCACATCGGCGATGGCGTACAGGCTGTCCCGCTGGTTGTCGACCAACGAGCTCACCATGGGCTCCTGCACAGCGTCCAACAGCGCCAGGAACGACTCCCCGCCGTTCTTGGTCAGCTCGGTGTCGATGGAGAACCCGGGGTTGCCCATGGCCGCCGCATCCTTGAGGTAGAACGAGCCGAAATACGTCGCCTGGCGCTCGGGACAGAAGTAGACGTCCCGCTCGATGGAGCCCGCATACCAGCTGAACAACTGACCGGCGATGGTCATCAGCGTCACCTTGGCGTCGTGGTCCATACCCCTGGTGTCGACCTGATCCTGCACGTCGGCCCAGCCCAGCATGCCGGTGGAGGCCATGTCGTCGAGGTAGGCGATCTGGCTGGCGTCCAGAGAGGCCAGGATGTCCCCGAGCGCCTGGGCGCGGTCCAACGAGATCTGGGCGTCGATCTGATAGAGCTGTGCGGAGTAGGCTTTCACCGCGTCGGGGTCGAGCTCAGTGGTTCCGGGGGGGAGATTCCCTTGGTGCAACCGCCGGAAAGCGTCCATCAACACAAAGCGCTGCTCGGCATACGCGTTGATCGAGTCGACCTGCTGCTCGGCGACATTCACCAGTGACGCGAACTGCGTTTCGTCCAATAGGTAGAGCGCGTTATGCCCGACCAACGCCGCAAAGTCGGTGTTGTGGCCCATTTCGTCGGGGTCGTTGTCTCGGAGGGCCTGGAACCCCATGAAGTCGGACACCTTGCCGGGGGGAAGGAACGAGTCCGAGCACAGATCTCCGGTGATGAAGGCCAAGCCGTCAAAGGCGAGGGTGGCCCGCTGGGCGCCGTCGGAGAGCGTCTGATCCATGTTGAACTCGTCGTCGTAGACATCGGTATCGGTATCTGCGTCGGAGTCCGCGTCCGTGTCGGTGTCGGTGTCCGCCTCGGTGGGCGTCTCGGGGTCCGAGACGTCGTCTGTCGGGCTCGTGCAGCCAGCCAGGAACAGCGCGATAATCAGCGATACAAGTTGATTCGAGACGGTTCTGGACATGGTGTTCTCTCCGCGGTGACGCATTGGCGGCAGTGATGATCCTGGTAGGTCGGTGTCACAAGACGCTGGAGCGGTTCGTTCACAATGATCCGACGGAATGATCAGTTTCCGAGCGGAAGGTACGGGATGCTGAGCAGTTGAATCCGGCGGTCCTCAGTTCGCCTGATCGTCCCAGCTGATCCAGTCGATCAGACCCTCGAAGACATTGGCAGTGTGGTTGTTGACGCTCGCCCCGATCGTGAAGTCACCGTCGGCGACGTCGATCTCGTCGCCCTCGTACAGGTAGCGGTCGGAGGTCAACAGGACCTGAGCGGCGTCGGTACAGTTCACCAGCCCCGCCCAGCTCTCCCCGGCATCGGCCCCGTCGGTTCCCTGGTCATCGACCCAGATATCCGCCGGAATCCCGCCGACTTTGGCCGAGTTCCACACCGCCTTGATCTGATACCAGTGGTCCTGCACGATGGGACAGAGCCCGAAGTCGGTGAGGGCGAGCTTCCACGCCATGCCACCCCGCGCGTCGACGGGCTTCACCCACAACGCGATGGACGCGGTGTCGGTGGGGGCCTCGTAGTTGTCCCAGCTGTTGTTCCTCCAAACCGAGAGCTGGTAGTTCCCGTTCGCGGAATCCCTCGCAAAGATGCGCCCGACGTGGTTTGCGGTTCCGAGAATGCCAGCGCCGGTCGGCTGAATACGCGCCTCGATGGTCATTGCGGTGGCGGCCTGCAAGCAGCTGCCGTGGTTCTCGAAGTCGATGTAGGTGTCGAGACCGTTGCCGGAGAACTCGCTGCCCGTGAGCCCCGCTCCGTGAACCTCGCCCGCGGCGATGCCCTGATCGTCCACCGCAAAGGCACTCCCCGGGGCCTCGTCCAGATCGAAGATAACGGGGGTTAGAGGCGGACAGAGCCCCGAAGCAGTCACGGTGCCAGCCGCCAGGGAATCCGCGGCGTTTCCGTGCTCGTCGAACACCCCGATTGGGGCCGCAGCCAGGGTATCGACCAGGATGTCGTCGAAAGCGTCGAGAGGAGAACTCAGGGTCAGGGTTGCCGTTCGATCGCCGGGATTGTGGGTCACTGCGGTCACGGTGCGGCCGTCGTCGAGGTCGGTGAACACGAAGTCGGCGGGCAGGAGCGCTCCGGAAGCGAAGATGGTGGCGTAGGTCTCCTCGCTGAAGGTGACCACGAGCAGGTCGCTGCCGGGCACGCCCTCCACGAAGGCGATGCGCGGAGGTGCGACGATGTCCACGGTGTCGAAGTAGGGATCTTCCTGGGTGATGTTCCAGATCTTCAGCTCATCGAGGATGCCGACGTAGTTCTCCGGCGCCGACCAGTTCAGGCCCCCCACCGACAGCGCCGACCCGCACCAGTGGTACTCGAAACACAACGTCTCGTTGGCTGGGCTGTGCTCGCTGTAGGGAAACATCGTCGTCTCCCCTACGCCGGGCTGGGCGTAGCAAGTGTCGACATCGTCGAAGCTGTCAGTGACATCCTCGCCGTTCACCCAGATGCGGATCCGGCCGACCGAACCATCCAGATCGTCGCGGTCGGGAAGCGTCGCGTCATAGGTCGCCGCCACGTGGGACCAGGCATCCACCGGGATTGGAATGGACGAAAATGCGCCGCGAAGGCCGTTACATCCGGCCACATCCCAGGCGGTGTAGTCCGGGCCTCCGCCAGCGACGTTGGTGAGCAGCCCGGCGCGCAAGGTGCCGTCGACCTTCTTGAGCGTGAGCGCGTAGCCCCCGTCCCAGTAGGTGTGCTTGGCCATCAGGATCTGCTCGTCGGGCGTGTCGTCGTACGGCTGGATCCAAGCCTCCAACGTCATGTTGTACTTCATCTCCGTGTACTTCCAGGTGCCGTGCGCACCCTCGTCCGTGGACCAGATCGCGTCCCGAGTGCCGACCTCTACCGGATCGTCGTCGACCTCGATTCCGCTGCCGTAGAACCCGGGAACATAGGCCCCCGGACTGACCCTCCAGCCTCCGTGCAGCCGCCAGTCACCGCCGTCGTCGAGATCTCCTTCGAATTCGTAGGCCACCACCAGATCCGGATCGAAGGACCGAACATTGACGTCCCCAGTCGCGTAGTCCATCCCGTGGATGCTCTGGGTGACGTGACAGTCCGGGCACGCCTGGCCCGCGTGCACGCTGCTGTAGTAGTAGTGGCAGTTGTCGCACATCGTGTTCCAGACCGTGTCCCCTGGCCCATCGTTGACGGTCTCCCGGATCATCGCGCCGATCCCGGTGCCGTGGCTCACGTGGCAGTCGCTGCAGGAGAGCACGAAGTTCGCGCCGTCGATACGCTCGGTGTGGTTGTACGGCGACCGCGACCACGTCTCGTCGCCGGCACCCCTGGTGATCACGGGCCAGCAGACGTCCTCGGTGGAAGTGCAGTCGTCCCCGGTCCAGCCGGCGGCCTTTCCGCACGAAGCCCAGTCCGGACAGACCTCCTGCCCGTCCGGAGAGTTGGCGGAGTGGGCGCCGTGGGGTTCGTCCACGCCCCAGTCGATGCTGCCGTGGGGTCCGAAGATCACATCGGAGATCCCGTGGCAGCTCAGGCAGAAGGTCGGGTAGTCGGCCAGCTCGGAGCCCTCCACCAGATCGCCGTTGGGAACGCGATAAGTGCCGGTTCCAGCGATGTCGTCCATCTTCTCGCCTGGATCGGCACCCCACAGCGTAGTGCCCATCGCCCGCGGATTCTCGGTCGGTGGCCGCGTGAAGTCGGGAAGCGTCAGGGTCGTCTGGCCGCTCTCGGTGCCGGTGAGGACGTGGGGGTTGTGGCACGATGTGCACGCCATCTGGTAGTTGAAGTTTCCGGCCCCGAACGCCGTACCTGCAGCGTGGCCCTGGTCCTGGTGGCAGTACTGGGCGCAGAAGGTGTCCATGGGGATCGCGTTTGTCGACTCCACGAGCTTGTCGCTGTCCGAGCCGTGGGCGTTGCCGTGACAGCCGGTGGTGAGACCGTCTCCAAAGCAGGAGATCGGCTGATCGTTGTTGCCTGCAAACGGATCGAGGGCGTGGGAGGAGCTCGGCCAGGTCGCCAGGACATTGGTGGCGATCCGCCCGTCGGAAAAGGGCACGAGTCCTCCGCTGGCCGCCGCACCATCGCTGTCGTGACAGCCCGTACAGAACGGCTCTAGCCCCGCCGGATCGGCAGGATCGTAGGCGGAGATGGACCCTTGATCGGGGGCCACCAGCTCGACGGTGCCCTGCTCGTGGTTGCCGATGTCGTGGCAGACGATGCAGTCGCTGTCGTGCACCCCGCCAACGTGGGAGGAGGCGCGTTCGAAGTCCCCACCAGCCCCGACGATGGCCCGCCGGGTGCCCTGCTCCTGATCGTGACAGCTCGAGCACAGGTAGAGGTCGCAGCCATCGGGGATCGCGTTGCCATTCACGTCGATGAGATCGTCGAAACCGGGGCACATATCCTCGGAATCACACACTCCATCCGCGTCCGAGTCGTCACACGCCGAGTCGACGAGGCTGTCGGTGTCAGGCGGGTTGCCGGCCGGCTCGTTCTTGGGACCGGTGCACGAGACCAGGCAGGCTCCGATAATGATGAGGATGGGCCGCACGAAGCCTCGCTATCTGATGGCGTTCCTCCATGTATACAGGAGGTGTTGCTCGCTTCGCAGGGGCACATGGCCCACCCGTCCGAGATACCGGGGACCTCATGATCACCGTCAACGAAGAAGAGCGCCCCTATCCCGAGCCCATGACCGTGCACGAGCTGCTGGTCGAGCTCGATCCCCGCCTGCCGTTGGTGGCGGTCCGGATCAACACCGTGCACATACCGCGTGCGGAGTGGCAGCAACGCAGCATCCAGGACGGGGACGAGATAGTAGTGCTGCCCGTCTTTGCCGGCGGGTAGAAACAGGGTGGATCCATGCAGCAGCTCGAGGAACACGGCTACGAAAAAGGTGCCGTAAAGCACGGTTATGCCAACAGAACCCTCCACATCGACGTGGGTTCGCGGGCGATCACCGAAAAGCCCGTCACCGACCAGATGAAAGAGGTCTTCGTCGGCGGCCGCGGCTTCGATCTCTGGCTGCTGTGGAACTCCATCCCTGCCCTCACCAAGTGGGACGACGCCGCCAACGAGATCGTCATCTCCGCCGGACCTCTGGCGGGCTCGCCGATCTATCCGGGCTCCGGCAAGAGCATCTGCTGCGCGATCTCCCCGCTCACCGGGAGCGTGATCGACTCGAACGTCGGCGGATACTTCGGTCCCTACCTCAAGTTCTCGGGTTTTGACGCCCTCGAACTCCAGGGCAAGAGCGAGATCCCGCTCATCGTGGTCATCGACGGCGACGAAGAGGTGATCCGCTTCTACGACGCCACCGGCCGCACCGACAACGCCTATGTCCTGAGCCACGAGCTGCACCAGGAGTTCGGGGGCGACAAGCCGGTCAAGGTCTCGGTGGTCACCGCCGGCAGCGGCGCATACCACTCCTGGCTCGGCTGCCTGAACGTGTCGTGGTGGGACAAGAAGCGCGATGCGGTGCGCTTCAAGCAGGCCGGCCGCGGCGGAATCGGCACCGTCTTCGCCGACAAGAACATCGTCGCAGTGGTCAGCGTGCACACCGGCAACGCGCTCAAGCTCAACAACCCCTACGACATCGCCGAGGTCAAGAAGGTCGGGAACCTGCACTCGTCGGAGATCCGCAAGCTCGACCCCAAGCAGATGGAGATGGCTGTCCTGGGCACGACCCACCTCGTCACCATCATGAACGACTACGACCTGCTGCCCACCAAGAACTACCAGTACGGCTCTGACCCCAAGGGCGCCGAGCTCGGCGGCGAGGTCTACCGGGCCAAGTTCAACAAGGGCTATGACGGCTGCTGGGTCGGCTGCACCGTCGCCTGTGCCCACGTGGTCAAGGACTTCGAGCTGGGGTCGGGCCCCATGAAGTGCGACAAGGTCTGGGTCGACGGACCCGAGTACGAGACCATCGCCGGCTGCGGCACCAACTGCGGCATCTTCGATCCGGATCACGTCATCGAGATGAACTTCTACTGCGACGCCTATGGGCTGGACACCATCAGCGTCGGCACCGCCATGGCGTTTGTGATGGAGTGCTTCGAAGCTGGACAGATCACCACCGAGCACACCGACGGGCTCGAGATGAACTTCGGCAACAAGGAAGCCGCCCTCGAGCTGCTGCACCGCGCCGCCAAGGGCGAGGGCTTCGGAGCGGTCTACGGCAAGGGCATCCGCTACATGAAGTCCCACTTCGTCGAGCACTTCGGTTCCGACGCCCAGTTCGTCGCCGACATCGGCATGGAGGCCAAGGGCCTGGAGTACTCCGAGTACATGACCAAGGAATCCCTGGCCCAGCAAGGCGGTTATGGCCTCGCTCTCAAGGGTCCGCAGCACGACGAAGCCTGGCTGATCTTCCTGGACATGGTGCACAACTACATGCCCTCCTTCGAGGAGAAGGCCGAGGCCCTGCACTGGTTCCCGATGTGGCGCACCTGGTTCGGCCTGAACGGCCTGTGCAAGCTGCCGTGGAACGACATCGTGCCCACCGACAACAAGGACACTGCCGAGCCTGCCAAGGTGATGAAGCACGTGCAGTGGTACGCGCAGTTCTTCACCGCCATGACCGGTCGTGAGGCCGATCCCGACGAGCTGATCAACCTCTCCGAGCGGTCCTACAACTTCCAGCGCATCTTCAACTTGCGCCAGGGTTATGGCCGCCGCGAGCACGACGCAATCCCCTACCGCAGCGTCGGCCCGGTCACCGAAGACGAGTACCTCTCCCGCCAGGAGCGCTACGACACCCAGCTCAAAGACACCTGGGGCATCGATCCCGAGGGCAAGAGCACGGCCGAAAAGATAGCTGTGCTGCGCAAGACCCGCGAGGAGCAGTATCAGGGTCTCTGCGACGCGGTCTATGCGCGACGGGGTTGGACCTCCGACGGCGTGCCCACGCTCGAGACCGCGAAGCGCCTGGGCATCGACTTCCCAAGCGTGGTGGAGCTCATCTCCCAGCACCAGTAAGCCGGAGGCCACATGGCGATCGTCCTGGTTGCAGGCGCCACAGGAGAGACTGGACAGCGCGTGGTGCGGCTGCTGCTGAACCGCGGCGCCCAGGTGCGAGTGCTGACCCGCACCGCCGCGCGCGCCATGGAACTCTTCGGCTCCGAGGTCGAGGTCTTCGAGGGAGACGTACGCGAACCGGCGACCCTCGTCGGCGTCGGAAAGGGCGTCTCCACGGCGATCTGCGCCATCGGCACCCGCACCTATGTCGGCGCCAACGGCGGCCCCGCTGTCGACGCCGCCGGCACCCGCGATCTGGCCCTGGCCCTGGCCGACGACGGCATCGATCAGCTCGTCCTGCTCAGCGCCTTCGGCCTCGACCGCCAATCTCCGTTCCTGAAGGCCTTCTCGTTTGCCCTGAACGGCTACTTCGGCTTCAAGGAACAGGCCGAGAGTTCCGTGAGAACCTCCGGAGTACCGTACACCATCGTCAGGCCGGTGCAGTTCTGGAACCGACCGACGCGCAGTCCAGCGCGGCTCAACCAGGGAGAGCCGCTGTCGCTCCTGCGCCTGGTGAGCCGGGATCTCGTCGCCGAGGTCCTGGTGGCCTGTGTGGACAACCCCCACGCCATCGGCAAGACCTTCGAGCTGTGCGAGGGCGGATCGCTACCGGTGGACGAGCAGCTCGCCATGCTAGCTCCCGACGCCTCGAGACCGATGCCGGACCGCACGCCGCTCTACAGCAGAGTTTGATCTCACGCTGAAATGGGCCGCAATGAGGGTCGGGTGCATGTCGCGCTAGCATCCCGGCGGGGCGGGGTTTCCATGCGTGTGTCCACAGTCATCTTCGTCCTGATCCTGGGCTGCAACAGCGGTAGCCTCGATCCAAAGTGCGCCCCCAACTGCGCGGATACCGATACGACAGAGACCGACACCGACACCGACTCGGACGCCGACTCGGACGCCGATGCCGACTCGGACACCGACACCACGCCGGTCGAAGACTGCGAAGACGGCGTCGACAACGACAGCGACGGCTTCGTCGACTGCGAGGACGCCGACTGCGACACCGACCCGATGTGCCACGAGTCCACCTGTGACGATGGCCTCGACAACGACAACGACGGCCTCAGCGACTGTGCGGACCTCGACTGCGCCGCCGACGCCTGGTGTCAGGCCGAGACCCTGTGTGCCGATGGCTTCGACAACGACAACGATGCTCTCCTCGACTGCGCAGACCCCGACTGCGCCGCCGACGTCTGGTGTCAGGCCGAGACCCTGTGTGCCGATGGCTTCGACAATGACAACGACGGCCTTGGCGATTGCCTCGACCCCGACTGTTTCGCCGAAGCACCTTGTCTGGGCGAAAACCTCTGCGACGACGGCGTGGACAACGACAACGACGGCCTCCTCGACTGCGAGGACGCCGAGTGCGCCGCCTTTGCGGAGTGCTTGGGCGAGACCCTCTGCGCCGACGGACTGGACAACGACATCGATGGGCGCATCGATTGCGACGACGACGACTGCTGGGGCGCCGGGTGCGCTGCCGCCCTATCCAAGATGAATGGCCTGGCGAGCTTCTGGACCGAGTACCGCCACGTCGACGTCTTTGCCTTCGGTTCACCTGGTTGTGTCGGCGCTTCCTCCTACTACCAGGCGCAGATGGCCATCGTCAGTGCCACCGGCACCGTTCGATACATGCCGGCGTCGACACCGATCTGGTCGACCTGCACCTGGGCGGTTGGGCGAACCTACTGGACCCCGGGATCGGGCGGACAGCCTGTGATGCGTTCTGGCTTCACAGTCCAGCCGGGCTGTGCACTCACCACATCCAGCTTCCTCCCTCAGTTCATGACCACCGTGAACACCTCGCCCGCCTCGCCCTTCAACTCCTACTGGGAAGTGCTCACTCGCCCCTCCGGAAGCGGCACCATCTGGGCCGACTTCGACGGCTACTCGTGGCAGAACTATCCCGCGTCCTCCAGCTACTTGGTTCCAGGCGCGCCGTGCAGCTCCTCCATCAGCACGACAGCCGCCCGCAGAAGCATTCCCAACGCCTACCCGGGGGACACCTACATACAGGTCCGATAAAGCGGCACGTGGTCGTGGGCGACCTATCCCCACAATCGTCCTATCCGGGGAGTGCAGAGGGCATCCCTCTGCCGGGGGTATATCGACGGCAGGCGTATCACTGCTTGGAGGCCTCGATCGAAGCCCATTGGCCCTGACAATCGGACGCACAACGAGAGCGCCCCCGACCCCGGCATCAGCCCGCCGGTGTCTGCACGACGACGAGACGTGCCCGCTGGCCCTCTGGAGCCATGGGACTAGCCGCGTCCAGAGTGCAGTCCAAGAAAGCGCCGGGCCGATCCGCGGCCTCGACCTGCCATGCGCCATCGACGACGGATATATCCGCTTCGAGCGCCACTCCACGCCTCTCCTTGTGACACAGGACCGCGGCTCGTCGCAGCCCGTCCTCCCAAGTGTGAGCCTCATCCCCCAAAGCGAGCACCGCACCGGCGAGCTGAGCGCCGTTCTCTTCGCCGTAACGCCATTTTCGGCCCTGCTCGACCCACGCCCACCAATAGCGGGCCCAGCCGACATCGCCCTTCTCCAGGGCATCGCGAATCAGGATGTCGTGGAGGCGCTGCTGACCATGGAATCCGGGCGCACGCCCCCACGTTTGCTCGAAGTACCGTGCGAAGGTGGCGTGGTCCTGAGGTCGGATCTCCGGCGAGCGAATGGACCTCAGGCCAAAGAGCAATAGTCCCGGCTCCTGGTACGGCTCCTCGAACTGCTCCACATCCAGGTAGCTGACCATCGCGTCCCAGAGCAGCTGTTCCCGCTGGTCCTCGGGTGCGGCCGCCACCGCGGCTTGGATCAGCGTCAGGCTGGCCCATCTGGCCTGCTCCGAGCCCGGTGCACCGTCAATGATCGCTTGGGCCATGTGTACCTCTGGCCCAAAGAGCTCTTCGCTCTCGATGGCGAGACCATCGCCCCAGCGCACCCTGTCGCAGCGCCATTCCACCAGCCAACTCGAGAATATCAACGCCACCCGAGGCGAGATCGCGACCAGCTGTCGGTCCGACGGACGGGCGATCATCTCCTGGAGAATGCTGGCTTGCAGGTAGTACCTGGGCTCCGGCTCGACATAGATGTGCATGCCGATTCCCAGGCGCACGTGCTCGTCGTCGAGCCAGAGGTCACTCGGGTGTTGCACTGGTGTCGGGCCGGGTACTCCGTCTTCTCCCGGAAGCGTGACCACGACCTCCGCCGCGGTGGTCGTCGGCGTCTCGGGCGTGGGTGGGCGCTCGACTTGCACGGGTGGTGGCGCTGGAGCGGGTTGGTCGGACACTTCTGGAAAGGCAATCGGCAGATGCGGGCCGGCATCTCGGTTGCCCGACATCAAGACGAACAGCAGCACGACACACAGGCCCGCCACGAGTACAAATAGGCTCTTCCAAGGCCAGCTTCGATTCGGATCCACGGGTCCACAGATAACGCGACTCGACGTTTTCGATCAGGTCCCGATCAAGTGCGTGTTCGCCGTGCCACCCGACATTAACGACGCCGCTCGCGCCCGCGCGCCCTGCGGAAAAGAAAGCATGTCTGAAGATAGTCGCCGTTTCTATAAGATCACCGGAGTGCTCGGCGAGGGCGGCTTTGGCAGGGTCTACCGCGCCCGTCTAGAGGGTGCCGAGGGCTTCCTCAAGGACGTCGCCGTCAAGCTCCTCAGCGACGACTGCCCGTCGGAAGAGATGCTGCGTCGGTTCCGCGATGAGTCCCGCATCCTCGGCCTGGTACGGGACCGCGCTGTGATCACGGTGGACGCGCCCACCCGACTCGGCGGGCGGTGGGCAGTGGTGATGGAGCTCGTCGAGGGCACGACCGCATCCCATCTGCTCCGCCGGGGCTTGTTTCCGCCAAGGGTGGCGTGCGAGGTGGTCCAGGAAGTCTCGCGTGCGCTTCACCGCATGTACAACCACCCCGGTCCCGACGGCAGTCCACTGAAGCTGCTACACCGCGATATCAAGCCGCCCAACATCCAAATCACGATGCATGGCGACGTGAAGATCCTGGATTTTGGGGTCGCCCGGGCCGAGTACGGGAATCGGGAATCGAAGACGACCACCCACATCGCCGGCACCTACGGCTACATCGCACCGGAGCGCATCCTCGGCGTGGAGGGACCAGCGGCCGACATCTACTCGCTGGGCATCGTGCTCCGCGCCTTGGTGACGGGCAAGAAGCCGTCGAGGAAGACCGACGAGGAGGACGGACCGCCGTCGGAGCCGGTCGATCCGGACGTCGCGAGGGTGATGCTGCTGGCCAAGAGCATGGTCCGAAGGCAGGAAAAGCGGCGACCAAGCGCCAAGCAGGTAGAGGACCGCTGCCGCGAGCTGGTGCGCGAGCTGGATGGTCCCCTCCTCAGGGATTGGGCCGAGGAACACGTGCCCGCCGCCACGCGCGTGCGGCAGGACGACCTGGTGGGCACGGTCCTGTCCGAGACCATGGCCACGGTTCCGGTGGTTCTCACGAACAACGTCTTGCGCCGTGCGGACTCGGAGACCACGGAGCGGAGGATGAAGACGGCTGCCTTCGGCGTGTTTGTCGCCGGCTCGAGCGCGGTGGCCGTCCTGTGTCTTGTCGTGGTCGGCCTCACATTTGTGTTCCTCCAGCTCGACCTCGCTCGGCCGGAACGCGTGACCGTCGCTGAACCACAGCGGATCGACGAGCCAGTTGTCGTTCCCTCCGAGCCAGCTGTTGTACCCGTCGAGGAGCCCGACCCGACCCCGGAGCCCCCGGCAACGCCAATCCCGGTTCCCAAACCGCCCCCGCCCACGCCAACCGTCCAGATGTACAAGGTGATCCTCGGGTCCACGCCGATGGGTGCCAAGGTGACCGTAGACGGCGAGGCGGTTGGAGAGACACCGTTGATGGGCGTCTCGCTGACAACCGGCGAACACCGCATCGGCATGAAGCTCGGGGACGGGGCGGCAGAGCGGGTGATCCGCGTCGGAAAGCGACAACCAAAGCGGTATATCTGGAAAGGGGGAGATGAATGGGAGTCGTTCTTCTAGCGCTCGCCGGCCTGGCCCTGGCGGATCCCTGCGATCCGGGTGTCCAGGCAGAGGCAGCCCAACAGGCATTCTTGGAGCTGGACGTGCCCCGCGTGGAGGAGGCGCTGCGGGCCGCCGAGGAGGCGATGGCCTGCGGTGGAGCCGTGGAACCCGACGTGCTGGCCCGGCTCTGGCTCATCGAGGGATCGATCCTGCTCTTCGAGGGCGACAGCCAGTCCTCCGCGGAAGCGTTCTCCGCAGCGGCCCGCGTGGCGCCGGACCAGTGGATCCCCGATCTCGGCGCCAAAGTGAGGGCTGTCTACGAAGAGGCCGCCGCCAACCCGCCCAGCACCACCGGTGAGATCATCCTCGAGCCAGACACCGGACACATCGCGGTCCTCGATGGCGCAGTGGTGGCGTTCCCAGCGACCGTTCCAACGGGCCTGCACGTCGTTCAGGTCGGAAACGGTTCCCACATGGAGTTCGCGCAGATCATATCGGTCGCCCGCGGCGTGAATCGCGTGTTTACAGACCTGGATCCCATCGATTCAAAGCCCGAGGACCCAGAGCCCGAAGAGATCCCGCCCGAGCAGATCCCGCCCGAGCCTCCACCTGTGGAACCGAAGACCCTGTTCAGCGGGATGCCACTCGAGCTGCAGTTCTCGACCGGAAGCGCCTTGGCACTTGGCCAGACCCGCAGCGGCACCACGCCAGAGGACGACGACCTCAACGAGCCGGCCGCCAAGGTCCTGGTCCCCGTCGAGGTCGGCGTCTCGGCATCCGTCCGCGGGGCGTGGTTTCGGGGCGCTGGAGTCGTCGCTCCAGTGGTCTCCGGGCCTCTGCTGTACACCGTTCCCGGTGGCGTGCACGGGGCGCGCTTGGGGTTCGGCGGACATGTCGCTGGCGGCCTGGTCTCTGGCCCGACGTACCTCGGCGCCCTCGCCGGAGTCACACTTCCAAGCCGAATCGCCCTTCAGGGTCTCGCCGGCCTCCACCTAGCGGACCTGCCGCTCTGCCTGGAGATCCGAGTCGGCACAAACCTGCTGTCCGGCGCCGGGCCCGAGCTGAGTACCGGGCTAAACATCGCCTACAAGCTTCCGATATAGGAGGGCCGATGAGGTGGCGGCCCTCCTGGCCAATGCCGTCGCAACTACGATCGTCGCCACGCCTCCACCGTCGTAGATTGTTGCCGGGTTCGGAAGGGGCGGAGCCCCTTGCCGGGGGAAAAAAGGGGCGCGAAGCCCTTTTCCAACCGAGGTCTCGCGTGCCCGTTCGACGCAACCTCAGACCGTCGAACCCCATCGAGCACGTGGACCGCCGGTTGTGGGTTCGGAAGGGCTTGCCCTTGCCGGCCGCAGGCCGCAAAAGGAGCTTTACCACGCTGCTAATCCTCGCTCCCCTCCACCCGCCCGCCCGACGTCACCTCGGATCTCCATCCTCGGATCTCCATCCGGAGGCCCTCCTCCAAAGCCGTCGCAACCTCAGATCGTCGCCTCCCATCCACCACGTCGCAGATAGTTGCCGGGGAGTGCAGAGGGGGGGAGCCTCTTTGCCGCGGGTTGAAGGGGCGCGCAGCCCATTCCGACCGGATGCCTGCGGGCTCGCACGCCGCCCCCTACAGCCGTGCCCAATCCAACCCGAGCACGCCCGACGTCACCTCGGATCTCCATCCTCGGATCTCCATCCGGAGGCCCTCCTCTCCGAAGCCGTCGCAACCTACGATCCCAGCCCGGAGGCCTTCGGCCCGACGTAGCCTACGATCTCCATCCGCCCAACCCGCCTCCGAACGAGGATCAGCAACAGCACAGCGCCCCACAGCCCCGCTCCCCGCCCACTCCCCCCGCTGCTACAGCCGCAGAAGAAGTACGACGGCACCGCATTCTCCGATCCATGACCCGTCGGCCCCCCGGTTGGAACCCCAGTCTCCTCGAGCCCGGTATCCCGGGTCCGAGCCGCCGAGTCCGTCACCACCGCCGTGTCCTCGCTACCCGTCTCCTCGCCGCCCGTCTCCTCGCCGCCCGTGTCCTCGCCACCCGTGTCCTCGTTGCCGGTATCCTCGCTGCCAGTGTCCACCGCTGTATCGAGCCCAGCGGTGTCCACATCGCCCGTGTCCACCGCGCCGGAGTCCCCGGTATCCGCCGTGTCCCGCTCACATCCGTCCGGAACACCGTTGCCATCGACGTCCACCGCGTCATCGAACCCCTCGCAGAGGTCACAGCCGTCCGCGACCCCGTCCCCGTCCAGATCCGCCGTGTCGTCTGCCCCAGGACAGGCGTCACACCCGTCCGGAACCCCATCGAAGTCCGTATCCACTCCATCCAGGTAGCCCTGACACAGATCACATCCGTCCGGAACACCGTCGAGATCCAGGTCTAGGAAGTCGGAGGATCCAAGGCAGATGTCGCAGCCCGTCGGCACCCCGTCTGTATCCGGATCGTCGGTGTCGTCGAAGCCGGGACACCGGTCACATCCGTCCGGAACTCCGTCGAGATCGCCGTCGATGCGGTCGTCGAAGCTGGGACACTGGTCGCACCCGTTGGCGACGCCGTCCCCGTCACTGTCGAGCTGATCGGCGAAGCCCGGGCAGGCGTCGCAGGCGTCGGGAACGCCGTCCAGATCCGCATCGAGACCGTCGTCGAAGCCCGGGCAGATGTCGCATCCATCCGGAACACCATCGAGATCGTCGTCCAGGGTGTCGTCCAGACCGGGACAAGCGTCGCAGGCATCGGCCACTCCGTCCGAGTCCACGTCGGCGTTGTCATCACCGTCACAGAGATCACATCCGTCGGGAACCCCGTCGAAGTCGGCATCCAAGGCGTCGTCTGCTCCGTTGCAGAGGTCACAACCGTCGGGGATGCCGTCACCATCGCTGTCGGAGCGGTCGTCGAATCCCTGGCAGAGGTCGCAGGGATCGGGCGCGCCGTCGAGATCGGCGTCGAAGGCATCATCCCACCCCTCACAGGCGTCGCAGGCGTCAGGAACGCCATCGCCGTCACCGTCCTGGCCATCGTCGGCCCCACCACAGGCGTCGCAGCCGTCGGGAACGCCGTCCAGATCCGTATCGAGAGCATCGTCGGAGCCCTCGCAGATGTCGCAGCCGTCCGGAGCTCCGTCGCCGTCGGCATCCAGCGTATCCGAGCCGCCGAGGCAGCGATCACACGCATCGGGAACGCCGTCTCGATCGCCATCCGAGGCGTCGTCGAAACCCTCGCACAGATCACAGCCGCTCGGAACGCCGTCTCCGTCGGGATCGAAGCTGTCGTCGAAGCCGGGGCAGAGGTCACAGCTGTCGGGGATCCCGTCGAAGTCGAGGTCCAAACGGTCGTCTTCTCCGAGGCATACGTCGCAGTCGTCGGGGGTGCCGTCCCCGTCCACGTCAGTCAGATCATCGCCGCCGGGGCACAGATCACAGGGATCGGGAACCCCGTCGAGGTCGGTGTCGGGGCCGTCACCAAGGGCGCAGATGTCGCAGCCATCGGGAATGCCATCGCCGTCGGTGTCCAAGAGATCGGAGCCGCCGGGGCAGATGTCGCAGTCGTCGGGCACCGAGTCGATGTCGGCATCGAGGGTGTCATCGAAGCCGACACAGGCATCACATTCGTCTGGCGCGCCGTCGCTGTCCGCATCGGCGGAGTCCACGAAGCCCGGGCAACGATCGCAGCCGTCGGACACGCCATCGGCGTCGGCATCGGGGGCGTCGTCAAACCCCGCACAGACATCACAGTCGTCGGGGACCCCGTCGAGGTCGGCATCGAACAGGTCTTCTCCTCCATCGCAGACATCACAATCGTCCGGTACATCGTCGAGATCGGCGTCCTGAGTGTCGTCGTAGCCCTGGCACTGGTCGCAGTCGTCGGGAACCCCGTCGGCGTCGGCGTCGAGCAGATCGTCGAAGCCCTCGCACAGATCGCAGGAGTCCGCCACGCCGTCCAGATCGCCATCGCTGGGATCCGCCGCACAGTCGTCGCAGCCGTTCGGAATGCCGTCGCCGTCGCTGTCGAGGAGGTCGTCGAAACCCGGGCAGGCCTCGCAGTCGTCCGGCACTCCGTCGGAGTCGGCATCCATCCTGTCGTCTGAGCCCTCGCAGGCGTCGCAGCCGTCGGGGGTTCCGTCCGCATCACCGTCATCGACATCCGGGAATCCCGCACAGAGATCGCAGCCGTCCACCACCCCGTCGGCATCGGCATCCCCTCCGTCCGCGGCACCCGCGCACTGATCGCAGTCATCGGGAACGCTGTCGAGATCGGCATCTTGGGCGTCGTCCCCACCCGGACACCGGTCACAGGCATCCGGGGTTGCGTCGCTGTCGTCGTCGGCAGTGTCGTCGAAGCCGGGGCAGCGGTCACAGGCATCGGGAACGCCGTCGGTGTCGAGATCGAGGAGGTCATCGGCGGCCGGGCAGAGATCACAGGCGTTGGGAACGCCGTCGGAGTCGGCATCGAGGCTGTCGTGAAACCCAGGGCACTGGTCGCAGCCGTCGGGAACGCCGTCCAGGTCGGCATCCAGCCCATCGTCTCCAACACAGCGGTCACAGCCGTCGGGAACACCGTCAGAGTCCGCGTCGAAGCTGTCGTCAGAGCCGAGGCATCGATCACATCCGTTCGGAACACCGTCGCCGTCGGAGTCGTCGCCGTCATCGGATCCCGGACATGAATCACAGTCATTGGGAACACCATCGCCATCGGCATCCAGGCGGTCGTCGGAACCCGGGCACTGGTCGCAGCCGTCGGGCGCTCCGTCCAAATCGGAGTCGTCAGCGTCGTCGGAACCCGCGCATTGATCGCAGAGGTCCGGCACTGCGTCGGAGTCGGAGTCAGCACCATCGTCGCCGCCAGGACACGCGTCGCACCCGTTCGGAACCCCGTCTCCATCGGTGTCGAGTGCATCGTCGAACCCCGGACACAAGTCGCAGCCGTCGGGGATCTGGTCTCCGTCCGAGTCCAGGGCGTTGTCTCCTCCGGGGCACACGTCACAGCCGTCGGGGATGCCATCGCTGTCGCCGTCTGCGAAGTCGTCGGATCCCGGGCAGACGTCACATCCGTCGGGCATTCCGTCTCCGTCTACGTCCTGGCTGTCGTCCTGTCCGGGGCATTGATCGCAGGCATCCGGGAACAGGTCGCCGTCGGCATCGAGCCCGTCGTCGGCGTCCGGACACAGATCGCAGCCGTCGGGAACCCCGTCTCCGTCATCGTCGAAGAGATCGGAGAATCCCTCACACAGATCGCAGCCGTCGGGAACTCCGTCGCCATCGTCGTCCAGTGCATCGTCTCCGCCCGGACAGGCGTCGCAGGCGTCGGGAGCACCATCCTGGTCGGCGTCGGCCGAATCGTCGAAGCCCGGACAGACGTCGCAGCCGTCGGGAACCCCATCGCTGTCCGCATCGACCGAATCGTCGGATCCGGCGCACAGGTCGCACCCGTCGGGCGTGCCGTCGGCGTCGTCATCGAGGGAGTCATCGAAGCCCGCACACTCGTCGCAGAAGTCCGGAACTCCGTCGAGATCGGTGTCCAAGGCGTCGTCTCCGCCGGCGCAGATGTCGCACCCGTTCGGCACCCCATCCAGGTCGGAGTCGAGATCGTCGGCGGCACCCGGGCAGATGTCACAGGCGTCGGGAACGCCATCGGAGTCGGCGTCCATGGAGTCGTCGCCTCCCGGACAGACGTCGCAGCCGTCTGGTGTGCCGTCCGAGTCGTCGTCGGCCCCGTCGTCAAAACCTCCACAGAGATCGCACGCATCGGGAACGCCGTCGGAGTCCACGTCGAGGCGGTCGTCGAAGCCAGGACAGAGGTCGCAGGCATCCGGCGTTCCGTCTGCATCGCCGTCGAGACTGTCGTCTCCGGCCGCACAGACATCACAGGCATCGGGAATGCCGTCGGAGTCCGCGTCGAAGCCGTCGTCGAAGCCGGGGCAGGCATCGCAGCCGTCCGGTACGCCATCGGCATCGCCATCCTCGGAGTCCGGACTCCCGGGACACTCGTCGCAGCCGTCGGCCACCCCGTCGCCGTCGCTGTCCACGCCGTCGTCGAACCCCGGGCAGGCATCGCAACCATCCGGCACGCCGTCGATATCGCCGTCCAGCGCGTCGTCGAACCCGCCGCAGAGATCACAGGCGTCGGGCGTACCATCGGCGTCGCCATCCAGGGCGTCATCTCCGGCGGGACAGATGTCGCAGGCGTCGGGCACACCGTCAAAGTCGGCGTCCAACCGGTCGTCACCACCAACACAGAGATCGCAGCCGTCGGGAGATCCGTCCAGGTCGCTGTCGACGCCGTCGTCGAACCCCGGACAGATGTCGCAGGCGTCCGGAACCAGGTCGCCGTCATCGTCGAGCAGGTCGTCGCTCCCCGCACAGACATCGCAGCCGTCGGGCACCGTATCGCCGTCGGCATCGAGGGTGTCGTCGGATCCGGGACAGACATCGCAGGCGTCCGCAACCCCGTCGCCGTCGGTGTCCTGTGCGCCGCCTACACAGGTGTCACAACCGTTGGGGATCCCGTCTCCGTCGTCATCGAGCAGATCGTCGAAGCCCGGACAGACATCGCAGGCGTCGGGAACGGTGTCGGCGTCCGCATCGTCGGCATCGTTGGAGCCCGGACACAGATCACAGGCGTCCGGAACCCCGTCGCCGTCGGCATCGTCGCCGTCGTCGTAGCCCTCACAGACATCGCAGGCGTCCGGGACCCCGTCGCCATCGCCGTCGTCGGAATCGTCGCCAAGGAGGCAGATGTCGCAGGCGTCCGGCACCCCGTCGGAGTCGCCGTCCAAGGCATCATCAAACCCGGGGCACTGGTCGCAACCATTGGGAACGCCATCGCTGTCATTGTCGATGTGGTCGTCCGATCCCGGACATTCGTCGCATCCGTCCGGCACCCCGTCCGAGTCGCCGTCCAAGGCATCGTCGAAGCCCGCACAACGATCGCAGCCGTTGGGAACGCCGTCGCCATCGGTGTCGAAGGAGTCGTCCCCGCCCGGACAGACATCGCAAGCATCCGCTACGCCGTCGCCATCGGAGTCGACAAGATCGTCGCCGAGAGCGCACTGGTCACAGTCGTCGGGAACGCTGTCGCCGTCGGCATCCAGGGTGTCGTCTCCGCCAGGACACCGGTCACATCCGTCGGGAACCGAGTCCAAATCTGCATCTTCACCGTCGTCGAACCCCGCGCACACATCGCAGCCATCGGGAACCGCGTCCAGATCCGCGTCGTCGCTGTCGTCGAAACCCGGACAGGCGTCGCAGCCGTCCGGCACTCCGTCGGAGTCGTCGTCGACCCGATCGTCGGCACCCGGACAGGCGTCGCAGCCGTCGGGCACACCATCGGCGTCTCCGTCGACACTGTCGTCAGAGCCGGCGCATACATCACAGCCGTCCGGAGCTCCGTCGGCATCGGCATCCGCTCCGTCGTCGAATCCAGCGCACACATCGCACCCGTCTGGAGTGCCATCCCCATCGGCATCCTCGGCGTCGTCGAAGCCAGCGCAGATGTCGCATCCATCCGGTACGCCGTCCAGATCGGCGTCTGTCGTGTCGTCGAAGCCCGGACAGCTGTCACAGGCATCCGGAACGCCGTCCAGATCGGCGTCGAGCAGGTCGTCGAAGCCCGCGCACTGGTCGCAGCCGTCCGGAACGCTGTCCAGATCAAGGTCGTCTCCGTCGGCAAAGCCGGGACACTGGTCGCAGGCGTCGGGAACCCCGTCGGCATCGGCGTCGATGCGGTCGTCGCCCAGGCAGATGTCACAGCCGTCGGGCACGGTATCGGAGTCGGTATCCAGCAAGTCGTCGAATCCGCCGCACAGATCGCAGCCGTCGGGAACGCTGTCCAGGTCCGCGTCAGCGTCGTCGTCGAATCCGGGACAGAGGTCACAATCGTCGGGTGCCCCGTCGGAGTCCGAGTCCAAGGCGTCGTCGAATCCCGGGCATCGGTCACAGCCATCCGGCGTGCCGTCGCTGTCGCCATCATCGGTGTCGGCAAAGCCGGGACACAGGTCGCAGCCGTCTGGAGTGCCGTCGGTGTCACCGTCCGCGGTGTCGTCGAAACCGGCGCAGATATCGCACAGATTCGGCACCCCATCGGAGTCGGTGTCGAGGAGGTCGCTGCCGCCCGGACACACATCGCAAGCGTCGGGAACGGTATCGGCGTCGGAATCCAGGGTATCGTCGAACCCCGCGCACACGTCGCAGCCGTCCGCCGCCCCATCGGAGTCGGAGTCGAGGTTGTCGTCGAAGCCAGCGCATTGGTCGCATGCATCCGGCACTCCGTCGAGATCGGCGTCCAGAGTGTCGTCCTGTCCCGAGCAGGCATCACAGCCGTTTGGAACGCCGTCGAGGTCGGTATCCAGCAGATCGTCGCTCCCGGCGCACACGTCGCAGAAGTCTGGAACGGTGTCGGCGTCGGCGTCGAGCGTGTCGTCGCCCCCGTCGCAGACATCGCAGCCGTCGGGAACGCCGTCGGAGTCGGCATCCTCGCCATCGGCAAAGCCGGGACAGATGTCGCAGCTGCCAATGGCCCCGTCCCCGTCGTCATCGAGGCCGGTGACGTTGTCGGCCCCGGGCGTCGGCGTGGCGTCCTCGACCAGATCCACCTCACTGTAGTGCGTGTCCACGCCGTCGGGCACCCGGGCGACCGAGGCTCCAAACGCAGGCTGGGGGCTCAACGACACCGGTACACTCCCGTCGTCCTCCTCCAGGGCGAGGTCGTTGTTCGAACCGTAGAGCACCGTGTCGACGATCCGACCATTGTTGTCGTGCAAGCGCACACCCTCGCCGACGCCGAGGGCCGCGGACATCGCCAGGTACACGTTGGGTGCCAGGGCGATGTCGACGCAGGACAGGCCGACCTCGCCTACCAGGAGGCGCTGCCCAGGAGCGAGGTCGAAGGCCGGCAACAGCACCGATTCGCCATAGACTCCCGCCTCCGTTGCCTCGATGAACCAGTCGTGCAGGTTCACGCTCCCGGTCCCGGTGTTGAGGAGCTCGACCCACTGGCTGCCGGGGGACTCGGTTGGAGCGATCTCGTTGAGCACGACGGCGAGGTCGACGGCTGAGGATTCCCCGGTGTCCCCGGTGTCCGATCCGTGAAATTCCCCAGTATCTTTCCCGGTATCGGCGTTGCCTGTGTCCGGAGGCGGAGGCGTGTTGCGCACTCCCGGGGTGGCGGGATCCGCAGAGGCGAAGTCGGCGCCGGAGTCGTTGGTCTCCGCGCCATCCGGGGTGCGCGCCAACGAGAAGGCCAGCACCGGATCCGGGGCCACCGACACCGCGACGTCTCCGTTGTCGTCCAGGTAGTTCGCGGGGTTTCCCGGTCCGTACACGACCGTATCGTGTGCTCGTCCGTCGGTGCTGTACAGACGGACGGACTCCGAGGCGTCGCCCATGGAGAGCCGCTCTCCGGGAGGCAGGTTCAGGTCGGCAAAGGCCACAAATTCCTCTCCGACGACGACCCGCTCTCCCGGCTCCAGCTGTATCAGCCCGAACACGTAGACCGCGGCGTACTCACCCGCCGCCCCCGTCTCGAAGGCCCAGTCCCGGATCTCCACCACCGCATCCGACCGATTGAGGAGTTCGAACCACTCGTTACCGTCCGCGGCCAGCGGTTCGAACTCGTTTATGACGATCGCCGCCAGTGGCTGGTCCGGCTCCGGAGGCGGCGTCGCGGTGTCCAGGGGCAGGTCATTGGATCCGCCGGGAGTTGGGCTGGCAACCGCAAAATCGACGGAGCTGTCGTCGATATCGCTACCGCTCGGGACGCGGGCCAGGATCTCTCCCTCTGCAGGAGTCGGGCCCGGAACAGCGACGCCTCCCTGGTCGTCGAGTAGACCGTCCACATTGTCGGGGCCGTACACCACGGTATCCACGACCGCTCCCGACGGATCCAGGAGGCGCACACCGTCCCCATCAGCGGCGTTGCCCAGCTCGAGAAGACGCCCGGAAACTCTCACATCCGCCCAAGGCACCTCCAGCCCGCCGACGACCACGTACCCGCCCGCGGGGATGGTTGGCCCGATGAGCGAGTGTTTGTGCACCCACTCCGCCCCGTTCGCGGCGACCTCGATGCTCCAGTCGGCCAGCGACACATCTACTGCGCCGCCGTTCGCGATCTCCAGCCACTCCCAGCCGTCGTCGACACCGACCGGATTGGGAGCGAGCTCGTTGATCGCCATTCCGACGATCGGAGGCGGCCGCGCGGTGTCGGACGCCGTGTCACAGTCCGCGGTGTCACACGGAGTTATCACCCCTTCAAGCGAGTTTTCGGCCCCAGGGGACAGCTGGGAGGCCGACTGGAAGTCAAGGCTGCAGTCGTCGGTGTCCACGCCATTGGCCGCGCGCGCCAGGGATTCTCCGGCCGTCGCTGCGGGTGCCAAGGCGGTGGCGGGGAGGCCGGAGTCGTCGAAGAGGCTGTTGCCGTTGTTAGGGCCATAAACCAGGGTATCGACCACCGCTCCGGAGCCATCCACGATGCGGACCGCCGCGCTCGTGGTCACACCGTCATCCATCGCCAGGACTGCGACGAAGTCCACTCCCACGACTGCCGCTTCGCCGATCAGCAGGTACGCGCCTGGCGGGACGTTGCTCCCGATTGGAAACGTGTGCACCGTGGCGAACGTCGGCCCCGCGACCTCGATGGTCCAGCCCGAAAGGTCGGTTCCGCCGTCCGCGGCCGAGTCGTTGTACAGCTCGATCCACTCGGCGTCGGGGCCGGTGGGATCGGGCAGGACTTCGTTGATGACGACGCCGGCGTTGGCCGAGGTCGCCGCACAGACTCCCAAGACAACGGCGATTGCCCTGAAGGGTCGTTTTGAGCGCGTTCTTCCCGTGTCTGGACTTGCGGCGGTCACTGGGCCTCCCGCGCGCCCTTGATCGGTCGAAAGCTTTGGTGCCCCTTCCTGATCGAAACGTGATCGAATCGGGCAGACTTTGGGGGCGACTGCGCGGGTTGGCGGGGGCGATCCGGAGGACGTCGGTTGGAGGTCTTGCGGGGGACTACGCGGGTTGGCAGCGGGGATCCGGGGAGATGGAGGCTGGTGTGGTGTTGGTGTTGGTGATGTAGGCGACCGGGTCGGGCTGCCGGCGGCGATCACGGGAGACGTCACTGAGGGCGAGGTCTTGGGGGCGGCCGCGGGGATCCGAAAACGTCGTTTTGAAGCCGCGAAAACACCAACACCAACACCAACACGAGATCTCCGCGGGCGTCGGGTCGGCGTCGATGCCACCAGCGTCCGGGACAGCCGCCGCCAACCACGACGACCGCCTTCATTGCTCCAGCCACGCATTCCCAGGATCGCCGCGTTCAACCCGTATGGTCGTCTACCAACCGGCGTGCCTGCAGGCGACCACAACATTGGTTGCGACGACCCGAGGAGGGTCGCGGCGTGCCTGCAGGCGGCCGCACAGGTTGGAAGCGGAGATTCCCGGGGAATGGCCGCTGGTGTGGTGTTGGTGTTGGTGTTGGTGTTGGTGTTGGTGATGAAGGCGACCGGGTCGGACTGCCGGCGGCGATCACGGGAAACGAGGTGGCGTTTGCAGGCGAGGTGGCGGATCACCCGCCGAGAGATCTCAGTAGCCGTCGGGTTGGTGTTGACGATCCGGCAGCGTCGGTCTTCGATGGTCGCGAGGATCGTCGTGATCAGGCGGGAGTGCGACCGGAGGCGTAGTGAATCGCACTCCCGCGGTCCATCACTCTGGAGCCCCTCATGGATTCACATAGACCCTTTCCTCATGAACGACTCGTTGCTTGGCAGGTTGCGAGACAAGCTCGGACAGCGGCACTCGAATACACGGCATCACTACCCCGCGGATTCGGCGATGAAAGCCGACAGATCAACAACGCCGCGGCGTCGGTGGTTCGGAACATCTGCGAAGGCGCCGGACGCTGGAAACCGGCCGACAAGATCTATCGCTTCGAGATCGCCAACGGCGAAGCCAGCGAAGCAGCCGGCGCCGTGGTGTCGCTGCTGGACGCCAACCTCGGCGATGACGTCTTGGCGGAGCGATTCCTAGCTCTCGAACGCCGCACAGCAGCCCTGATCACCGGCCTCATCAAGCGCCAACATCAACGCTGAGGCGGGCTCTCGGGGCGTCGACGCCAACCGTCGACGCCCAATGCCGTCGCCAAGCGATCGTCGCCACCCCACCACAACGTCGTAGATTGTTGCCGGGTGTGCAGAGGGCAGAGCCCCTGCCGGGGGATAAAAGGGGCGCGGAGCCCTTTTTCAACCGGAGGTTCGCGGGCTCGCACGGCGCCCACTTCAACCGTCCAACCCCATCGAGCCCGTGGACCTCCGGTTGTGGGGTTGCAAGGGGCCTGCCCCTGCCGGCCGGAGGCCGCAAAAGGAGCTTTTCAACGCCACTATCTCCCGACGACCTCCACCCTCCGGCCCGACGTACCCGGATCTCGTTCCTCCGGCCCGACGATGCCGAAGACCTCGTCCCTCCGGCCCGACGAGCCCTCGGATCTCGTCCCTCCAGCTGACTACAGCAGCGGCTGAAGCACCCACTCAAACGTCGTGACGCAGCCCTCGTCGTCCTCCATCACCAAGATCCCAGTGAACATATCGGGCACATTGAACGCCCCATCGAGCACATCGCCATCCGCGTTCTC
>PJEL010000130.1_pt1 | contig 85249 bp, 120 predicted proteins | sample 1853271 | NCBI WGS metagenome assembly PJEL01 (sample SAMN08108733, study PRJNA415343) | Invertebrate metagenome, whole genome shotgun sequencing project. | host: Globobulimina | place: Sweden: Gullmar Fjord | collected 2015-08
CTCGAAGATTAGGGAATTTCTCCTGAACAAAAAACAATGCTTTGTTTTCCATTTTAGAAATATTCATAAAATATAGCTTTGCAGATTTACTGCCTTGTTTAGAGGCATATTCAACAAACACATCTATTACATCTGTTGTGGCCTTTCTTTGAAGCTTCCCATCTTTTCTATTAGTCAACCATTCTTGATTTTTCTTATTTAGAGATATTTCTTGAAGGATGGCTTTCATTTCGAAGTATTCATTTACTAATTTTTCTTTAAAGGAAACTACTATCTCACTATTCCTCATTAGGGAAATAAGAAAAGTAGCCTGTTTTTCATCTAAATAACAAAACCTTTCCTCTCTACCCTTTTTGCTACGTTGGATTTTAAATCCAAGGAAGCCCATCCTACTAAAAGAATCAATATGAGTCTCTATTAGTCTTCTAACAGACCTATGCTCAACATCAAATCCCTCTGCGATTATCCTGCTATCTGCCACAGGAATGTTGTTTTTTATACTTACTAATTTATCCATAACTAGAATAATATCATAAATAGCACTTTTTTGCAACATACTGTTGACGCAAACAACAAGAGTGATTATACTCTGGTTATAGTTTAAGTTTTAAGGGAGATATTGAATGTCAAATAATGCATTGCACAGCCTTCTTGCTGTTGAGGGAGATTTAAAAGCTGTTTCAGCTAAAGTAAAAAACGAAGCGATTCTTACGTTTCATAAAAAAGATGATCACTTCGAAGGTTTTATTAAAATATATGAAGCTTTTGACGAAGAAGCATCAAACACAAATAACAAAGATGAAAAAAATGTAGTTACTACGGTATCATCAAAAATTCTTTATATTAAAGATGCTATTTCTGAAGGATTGAGGGCGCAATTAAGTAAAGAAGAAACAAACTCTTCTGGGAATGCTAAATCTAAATTGATGGTTAACGGTACTGATTTTGGGACTCTCTCTGCAACTTCACTTCTTGCTCTTGAAAAAGAAATGGTTCTTATAAGAAAAGTGTATTCTGTAATCCCTACGCTTGATCCTGCTAAGGAATGGGAACCGGATAAAATGGCTGAAGAGGATATGTTTAAAACTTCTCCTCATAAGACATTCAGAACGTCAAAGATTGAAGATTTTAAAACAATTGTTCAGCCTACAAAAGAACATCCTGCCCAGATAGCAAAAATGGTAAAAGATGTTACTGTAGGACATTATTTAACAACATATAAATCTGGAAAAATATCTCCTCTTATGAAAAGTAAAATGCTTAAACGCATTGATGATATTATACTTGCAGTAAAACAGGCTAGAAGCAAAGCTAACCAAGCTGAAGTAGTTGAAACAAATATCGGTTCAGATCTTATCGATTATATAAACAAAGATCTTATTTAATTGGTTTCTAGGGGGTTTCCCCCTTGATATATGAGGAAGCTTTAGATTTAGTTTTAGATTTATACTCTTAGTATTAGTCTATTACCTCTTTAGCTTTACAAAGACTTTCCCAGTTACAACAAGGGAATGGCGTTTAATAATTAATGCCTGTCGTCACTGGTTCGACCCCAGTCGAGGCAGTAAGACGCATAATTACGATTATGCTTCATATTGCCTCGTAGCTCAGCGGTAGAGCGGGGATATTAGCTTTAAAAAACGTGGATTCTTCTTTTGTGAAAATGAAAGCATTATACAATTACTAGGGTTGATTAATGAATCTTTTTCCTAGTAGAAGAATAATTACGAGGTTGCAGACAGGCTAGTTTTGCAACCTCATTTATTTATAATCATACAAACATATTTATGCAACATATTCTTGACATATGAAACAACTTCCATTACTATCTAATTACATAAGGAGTGATTATGAAAAAGATTCTTGTTTTATGTTTGTTTGTATTATTATTTTCGTCTTGCAACTTAAGTGAAATAGGATGGTCAGGACATTATAGGGTAAGAATGTCAGCAACTGGAGACGCAAAATTTGTTAATATAACTATAAAATATCAAGATGAAACAAGTGGATATAGGACAGTTGAATTAAAAAATCAAACACTTCCGTTTGAATACCCATTAGAAGTTTATAGGGGTTTCGGTGTAAAAAGAGTTTATGTGTCTATTCTTGCAAAGAATACTGAAGAAGATTTTAACGAATTAACTTATGATGGAGAAGCGATAGTTAGGATAGAATATGATGTACAGAAAGACGGACAGTATTGGAGCGCTACATATGGGAGATATGACTATAAAACAGGTGATTCGGAAACATATCTATATATTGATTAAAAAAATGGCCTTATTAAAGGCCATTATAATTAAGAAAAAACTGGAGATGGAGGAAACCCTATATAAGAAAGGTTGTAATCTCTTAGTTGATCATTACCAGAATCAATAAAAGCAATATCTGTTGATGATAGTGCTGCTAAAGCTGCCGTAGATGCCCCGCCTATTGTTAATCCTTTCCCTATTAATGAAAATACAGAGCCACTAAATCTATATACTGAAAGGGTGTTATTGTCTACTTCATAAAAAGCAACATCAGTTGAGGATATTGCTGTTAATCTTGGAGCGTTAGCATTTGGTATTGTTAAGCTAAATCCAACTTGATACCATATTGACCCATTAAATCTATATACTCTTAAACTTTTGTTTGCACTATCAATAAAAGCAACATCTGAACCCGATAAAGCTGCTAAAGAAGCTCCAGAACTAGTTATAGATAGTGCCGACCCTACTAAAGACCATGTAGATCCATTAAATCTATAAGTTCTTAGTTCATTTACTGTACTATCAATAAAAGCAACATCAGTTGAGTTTAAGGCTGCTAAACTAACTACAGCACTGGTAATAGATAGCCCTGACCCAACTAAAGACCATGTAGATCCATTAAATCTATAAGTTCTTAATTGACCGATAAGGTTATCATAAAAAGCAACATCAGTTGAGGATATTGCTGTTATTGATACATTACCAATTCCTGGAATAGATAGCCCTGACCCAACTAAAGACCATGTAGATCCATTAAATCTATAAGTTCTTAGTTCATCTATAGACCCGTCAATGAAAGCAACATCAGTTGAGTTTAAGGCTGCTAAAGAAGGTGAACCAGTACCAGGCACCGTAAGCCCTGAACCAGATAAAGCAAATACATCTGGAGTAGATTGATAAGAATTATTATAGAACATTTTAGGAGCAGTTAAATCAACGAATGAAGTAACTGCATCATTTGTTATTTCAAGAGTCAAATCTCCATTAGGAGTATTTATTACAGGGGCAGTATAAAATCCGATGGTAGTTGATGCACTTACTAGTGCTGATCCTCCTCCAATTCGGACTTGATTTGCGCTTGCTTGTGCTGATCCGTATATATAACCTAATGGCAAGTGAGAAGTATTGAATCCTCTAGCTCCAATTCTAGTCGTTTGTTGACTGTTTTCTGTTTCATTTTGTACTAGTAATAAATTTATACCATTGTTTATTAGGGTAGCTTCACCGTTTACTATTAAAGAATCAGCTTCCAAAGTAGGGAATTGCTCTATGTCTAAAGCTTCCAAGAAAGTAGCACTTGTTACACCGTCGGGTAATAGCCCTATATCTGTCTGTGTTGGGGCTATAAGTTGCCACCCTGCGTTATTACCGTTGTTCCCTAGCATCATGGTGTTAATTGTCGAAGGGGCTATTATCTCAATCTGGAGTTTTGCTCCTGCGCTACCCACAGTGTTTGATTTTGCCAATCTGATGTCTGTGATATCTGAAGGAGTAGCTCCTGCAAAAGATCTGTCGATCACTTTAATTGTAGTATTATCGTAGTCCCTTGTTGAAGTCGTTGATCTATGGCTTAGGACAAGGGTAAATGCAGAGGAAGATCCTTGTATTCTAAATGTTGCGGCTCCCTCATTAAAAGAGATATTGTCCAACTCTGCTATTGTCCACCAGCTTGAGCTATTCAGTGTCACATTTCCATATTCTTGGAAAGCTATCCTTGATACATTGAAGCGGATCCCGTCTAGTACTTGAGTCCCGGCGATTATACCGTCTACTTTAGCCTCATTGGCCGTTCCAAGTGTTCCATTATCAACAATAAGAGTTTTCATCTCACTAATGGCCCCGTTTCGATATATGGATTGTTGGTCTGCAGTCCATCCAGTGTTAGAAATTCCCGCCTTGGTAGCATCCACATTGAAAATATCAGCATTGAGAATAGTAGTGGCCGCATTGGGTACTAATATCTCGGCAATCTTGACGTATCCAGATTCTACCGATGGGGCTATTCCACCAGGAGTTCCAGCGAGGATCTTAACCTCTATGGTATACTCTGTCTCCGTGTCTATAACGGATGATGTAATGGCCTGTGTAGTCGGATTTTTGAATTGCCTTGTTAAAGGTACATTTTCCTCTAGTAATCGTATAATTTCTACTATATCTCTTCTGTCCAAGGTAGGATCCGAGGCTCCTACTGTAACATTAAGAAAAGATGGTCCTGATAACATTTCAGATAAAGTACCATCTCTGGTTACTCCTGCTGAAATAGCAACACCCATGGCCGGAGTTAGAACCTCAGAAACAACCATCCCGGTCATTATCGTAGTTTCTCCCAGAATATTTGACAATCGGTCGAAATTCTCTACAAGGAGATTTGAGTTGTTTTCTACGTCGTCGGTCAGTATAATCTCATTACTTTCGGCTCTTCCTCTTTTAAGACTCATTTATTCCTCCTTCTTGAATAATGTTTTTGTTTCTGGGTCGTAGAAATATAGAGAATTTCCGTTTGCATCTCTTGCCTCCCGAATATCATCAGGGAGAGATTTATTCCACTTTATTATTTTCATTGTAGAATTTTTATCATTTAAAACAGGATCTCTACCCAAATAAAGCCAATCATGCCTCACTAAAATTTCTTTATATATTTTTTCAATTATTCCATTTTCTTCACTCATTTTTTACTCCTATGAAATAGTAAGATATTCTCCCGATCCTGTTGTTCTTATTGCATAAACGCTATCTACATCCAATGTAGCCCATGCACTTGTTTTTGATACATCAAAACTTACCAATTCCCCAACAATAGAAATATTTAATAAAGAATATGTACCATCTAAATCTGTGGCGAATGAATTTCCAAAAACTGTAAGTGTTGTTATGTCACTAGCTGTTATTGTTGTTCCAACCATTGGTATTTCTCCCCAATTAAGAGTTACATTAAGAAGATCATCAGATGCTTTAACTGCTTGTGCTAAAATATCTGATCCAGAATCAGGTAAACTATACTCTTCTCCAGCCTCCAAGAAAGTCCCAACTGTTACGCCATCTGGAAGGGTAGGAGTATCGTCAAAATATGGGGTTACTAATTCCCATCCGGGATATGGAGTTGATGTAGCAGGTGCCGCAAATCCTATATTATTCATAATATTAGTTGTTATTTCTCCACCTGCAACAAAATTCACCTGGAATTTTGCTCCGGAATCTTGTTTGGAATCAGATTTTGCAATACGTGCTCCTATTAATGTATAAGGGGACCCTTCTGTGTAAAAATTTTTACCAATTATTTCTATATCTGTATTTTCGTGTGTCCTAGTAATGGTAGATTGCCTAAACCCACATTTTACAAACATAGAACCTCCATTTGAGGCAACGTTAAAAATAGTTAATGCCCCCGATCTGTCTTGATCTGCCAATTCCGCTATAGTATACCATCCTGAGACTAAAACCTCGGAAGATGTAAGCTCAGAAATAGCGGTTCTATCCACGCTTAATTTAACCCCTGAAAGCATTAGATTGCTCTCTGTAACATCGAGTTTCTTGTCTAGTCTTGTTCCCCCTGCAGTTGGCTGATGTACGATTATAAATTGACCCGCCGCAAGATCTTCATTGTCTTCTAAATTATTAATTGTTATATCGGACATATTTCCCTCCTAAATGGTTGCTAGTCCTATGTTTAAACCATCGCTTGTATGGAACATTAAATTATCACTAGTAACAAGGACTTCTGATGTGTCACCCCTTATTTGTGAAATGAACGTTCCTAAGACACCACTTGCCTTTGTAGTATCGATCAATGATTGAAAAAATGTATCAGTGTAGCTCGTTGTGGCTGTATCAAACATAAATTCTTGATCGGTGTATGATGCATCGCCATAATTTGTTTCTGCTGTATCCCAAAAAGCACCAAAACCTGAGACAGCTCCACTGTCTATATATAATATTTGAAATGCAGGATACAACTTTTCACCAAACTCTATATTATCAAGATAAAAATCTACTATCCTTGTAAAAGTAAATGTTATATCGGCTGTTCCTTCTATTATAATAAAGAATTCAGCTAATGAATAATCCTGTTCTGAGGTTGTAAAAGTGTTATTTACTGATCCTGCTCCCCATGTTTCTAAGGATACATCATAATAAAAACTGTCAGAACTTCTCTGTACAACCAAATTAAATAAATCCTCAGTATCTCCAGTAAAGGCAACTTTTGGACGAGCAAAACTGTTCAAGATGTAAGATCCGGCTGTTACTGATGTAATAGTTTGTTCGATACTTGTCACGGTATCAAAAGCCATTTTATATGTCCCCGAAAAGGGTTCCCTTGTAGACCTATTTCCTGATGGCAATATTGTCCATTCTGTGCTTAATGTTGTTTCGAAATTCCCATTTACCATAAGATCTGTCAAAACTGTATTAGGTATGTAGAACAAAAGATCTCTATCTAGATAATACGATAAAACATTAAGGATATCCCATGGAGTTCCTAACCTTTCAGATCTAAATTCTGCCTCTCGTACTAAAAGGGAATTCATCCTATTTAAAAGATCTGTATTTGTTTCACCAAAAAATCGTCTCAATCCGGTAAAAAAGTATATCACAACATCTAAATAAGGATCATCTAATACTTCTAAATCGGCCTCGGTGATCTCCTCCACAAATTGATAAATATATTCCAAAGCGTTCGAAATAGCGCCACAATTAAAATCATTGGGGACTACAACTGGAGAAGTGGGAGTAAATTCCTCTTTCCCCCATAGAGCTTCATAAAACTCATCTGTTTTGAGAATCTTCTCTAATATTTGGTCGTTTATCTCTTTTATTTGACTCATGTGGTTATCGTTGGCGTTATTGTACTGACTCTAGCAACCTGTGAGGGTAATGTAATTATGTCTACAGATCCCCCATTTAGATTCATCACAGTAACGTTTGTAACTCCCTCCAATCCTTGAACTAATCTTATCAACTCCGCTCTTATTACATCTTCACCTACCCAAAGAGAATCTATATAATTTGTTATGGTAGTTTCAATTACCGGTTCTATATCAATGGCATTTGTGCTTAATGGATCAATTGTTACAGTATAAACAACAGCGATGGCAACCAATCCGGCAGACAATACCCTAAAATTGATTCCTGCCGCCGCATATCCCTGGGAGGCTTCAGTATCCGAACCATATATTTTAGTGTAAACTTCATCTAATGTAGCTTGGGGAACACTTCCCGATCCATCATCAACATACACAGTAAAATTATAAAGTCCAGATTCAGGGGGGAAATGATCCTCGACAAAAGCAGACTGTATTTCATTTACTGTGGTGGCCGCCGTTAATATTCCATACCGGTTAGACCCTGCAAGTCCTAGAATGAAATTAGTAAACCTAGCAAAGTAATCAGCATTACTCTCAGTATCGGTACCACCCGTGGCCGCCGTGTTGTTGGTAACTGAATTCACACCATCAGCCGAAGAGTTTATAACACTTATTTCACCGATCAATACATTGGAAGCAGATCCGGCAACATTAGCGATAACATTAGCGGCCGAAGAATCCGTATTTCCCGATAATATCGAGACTGCATCCTGAGTTGTGTACAAAAGACCTGTTGAGGTTCCCACTATTGTTCCGATAGGGATATCAATTTGGACTAAATCAGCACTTTGTCTGGAAAATACAACCGTTGAGGAGGCCGAAGTCTCTTCTTTTCTCTGGAAATCAAAAGTATTGAATGGTATTTGCTCGAATTGGGACTTAAAACCACCTGATGTTTTTGTCATAGCCTGGTTGAGCTGTGTGGCTATAGCATTAAGTTGAGTATAAAGAGCGGATCCAGAATTTAAATCAGTTATTTTTGTCTGATTTGCTACTAAATATTCCTTTATACTCTCAAAAAATTCCCTTTGAGTTAGTATAGTTAAACTACTCATATCCCTTCCTTATATGTTACAGCCGGTCTTGTTATAGTATCAAATTTAAATTCTTGGTAAATTTTATCACCATCTGCTAGAAAATTCAAGTCGTATACTGAAGTGATTCTTGGGTCCTGAACAAGTGTTTCAGAGAGTGAGACACTTAAGAACTCAAAAGGAGCCTCATCATTCAAAGCCTCGCCTATTTGGGTAACTATTCCATAAGAGCCGTCCCGGATCTGTCTGCCTCGCTTTTCTGCCAACTTAAACCCAACAGTTTGTCTCATATTATCATCATTTGAAACAAAAGAATAATCATTTGCATTAAGAACAAATACCCCACTCTCGTTAACATCGGCATCTCTTCCGATAACATCATCTCTCTCATCGGGTATATTATAAACCGAGTTATTGGCATATCTGACATTAGGCTGAAGTATTGGGATTTTGATTATAGTAGCCGGAACAAGTTCATCATTGGAATATATCCCGTTTATCCCGGATATTATATCCTTCAAATCAGGATCACCATACACATCTCTGGCTATTTTGTCTAATCTCGTGTTCTCCTGGACTACGAATGGAGTAAATCCATAAATAGGGGTAACGACACCATTTACCGCAACGGCTCCAATGGGCTCATAGGAAGAGTCTTGTTTAGCTGTAAGCATTATGGTGTTAAAAGGTTCTTCTATAGCTGTTGTGTTCTGACTTATCTCTGATACCGGATCAGAATCAACATCCCAATCATATTTATCGAGAACGTTTTTCCCATCGGTTACGGCTGTTTCAAGAAGGGACTCTGTTTGATCCCTCACATCTTCTAATTGTTGCCTTGCTGTTTCAAGGGTATCGTAAGGAAAAGATATAATCTGGAATCCAGCCGTTAAAGTAGCTTCCGTTTCCGATAAAACTTCTCCAAACAATCCACCCAATTTCTGCTCATATTCAATTATTGAATCAGTAAAGCTCGTTAGTTGGGTTGCAAAAGCAGTAACTGAGGTGAAAATACCTGTAACTTCACTTATATATTCAAGGTTCTGATCTACAAAAGCTTGCATATCAGATTCAAAAGAAGCAACGGCAATCGTTACAGTATCGATTAGGGCTCTTATATCGCTAATAAAACCAAGGGCAGTGTCTGAAAGTCTAGGGTTGAATGTCCCTAATGGCCGGATCCCGGTCAAACTGATAGAATAAGGATAGAATAAAGGTTTTGCCGAGCTCCTTCTCAATGCTGATTCATCAAGGACAACTTCCCACGCTTCTGAATACCTGGAAATGGTATTAGTCCCTACCGGCTGAAATATGTTTATATTCCCTTTATGAGTAAGATCATAGAATCTCATAGTATAGTTTTCATTATTCAAAGAATATCTTGCTATTCTATCTCTAAACTCGAAATATACCTCTTGGCCTGTTAGTCTCCGTGGAGTTTTCCCGGGGCCCAATATTGTCAATCTGTCTTCATAGTTCCCGGTATCTCCGGTAATTGTTATCTTCGCACTTCCAAGGCCATAGTTATCAACAAAGAACCCCCCTGGCGTTGGAGTTGTTGTAACTCTCTGAGTCTGGACTATATCAATACTGGAAGGAGGTATGGTTAAAGCCAAGGATTCCAATATAGTTTGCGGTTCTCCGGCCTCGTTAAGAGATAATATCTCAAAGAAAATCGATCTTTTGTATAAATTCGGGAAAGCCATATTATCTCTTCCTCCTATGAAACCTTGATATTATCAACTTTAGCCCCTGAAATGTCACCAGTTGAAGCACTACCAGTTGAAGTTGTTGGTGAAATTACCCCTGGGACTCCTGGAGTTATTGTCGCAGTTGTGATATGAATATGGGCATTGTAAAGTGTTACAAGATTATCAAAATCAGTTTTAAGCTGATTGTATGCTGTTTCCATTGCTCCAAATCTTACGGCAAAATTCGCATTACCATTTATTTCCCACACAGTATCGTTATTTTTAAAAGTGTTCCCTTTGAAATCAATTAAAGATACCGTTTCTCCATCAGGATCAAGGCTTAATTCAAAAGTACCATTGGTTAAAACATATATCCCCAATTCTGGATCATACGTTTTTTCCCATCCACCTTGAAAAATTGTCTTATCTCCTTGGTCTAATAGATCACTTGTGACCGTATCATCTCTAAAATCCAGTCCCGCCGGGATAATAAACCCGGAATTTATGTCATTTGTCGGGTGAATTATCATAACTTGAGCATTTAAAGGGGGATATTTCACCCCTCCTATCGTTGGATCTTTGGAAGGGAAAACAGTGGACAACAATCTTATATTCTCCAATACAAATCCTTTCACTGTCATTATATTGCATGTAGAATCGGTATTATTACTCTCGACTGTCCCATAAGTTATGGATAGAGTACTGTTATATAAAGAGGAAACCGCATTGGCTTGCCTGACATTCCCTACTTTTTTCTTAACTACTAATCGTTTCAAACTTTATCTCCCCCCTGGAAAACATCTTTTTCAATCTGGAACAATTTCCTACCCATCTGTGATATTTTCTTAACCTGTGGTGTTTTAACTGTCACTCCATCTATTGTAACAGTTCCATCTCCGTATTCATACCCTCTTGTTACGGTATAAACCGACCTCATACCGCCATCAGGATATTGCATGGTTCGTTTAACCCCTTCAACATAAAACTCTATGGAGTTATTGGCACCCTGAAGATATCTAATTCTTTCCCCAACATTTATATATTCATTGTGTTCATCCGGGACAGTCATCAAAGTTATTGTACCAGACTGAAATTCCACATTGTTTTTATACCAAGAATATAGTCTTATAGAATTCTCTTTTAAGAAATCTTTTGAACTAAAAGCCTTCCCCTTGTCTAAATCAAAAAAAGGGAAACTCGCCTTCAATTGTTTATATCCATAAATAGATAATTTATCTTGATCAAATATGGATATTTCACTCAATGATTTATTTGCATATATCTCGTTTTCTGAGAATGCAGAATTTGGCATCTGTGAATAATAATGAGTAAAAACCTCTTCATCAGAATCGTTAAGGTTATGACTAATCAAATACAATGGATTTAAATCGGTTATTTTTAGACTTTTCCAGTTCTCTTTATCAAAAGGGGTCTCTCTACATACCAATTTATATTTTTCATCTTCAAACCTACCGAATATCTCATAAACTGGATCTGGAAGGATTTGTCTATAGATAGACCATAAAGTGTTAGCATCCTCTTGATATGGTTTGAGGTTCATGGGATAAAAAACATCTAAATTTGATGTATCTAATTCAAAGAATTTATTAAGTATTGCCGGGAATCCTGTTGATCCAGATCCAAAGGCTACACTAAAAAAACCATCTTTAATTGATGTAAATATAGTATCAAGAGTCTGCCCCTCGTCCAATTTAGAATTTAAGGCAGATGTAAATTTCTCGTTTTCTGTTTCTGCAATAACACCAAGGTCATACCAAAGATAAACATTCATAGGGAGATTGAATGTTTTCAACTTCCCCCCAATTGATTCACCAGCTATAGTTACACTTCTTTGAGGATTTTCATTTTGCCCCATACTCATTGAATAACTGGTTTTTCTCACTATTCCGATATATCTTATCTTCCCAAACTCTGAGATAAACACAATATCGCTTTCCTGTATCTTATCCTTCCACGACAATCCACTATTATCCCTTCTTGGAGTAAATGTAAGTGAAAAAGGATTTGATACGTCACTTATAGAATTATCGTACTCATAACCGATCAAATCAGTATATCCATACAAGTAATTCTCTCTTTCTTTGGAAGAAACGAATTCAGCTCTACTTACTGGGAATCTCCTATTTCCCCACTCTGGAACAATTTGATAGGTTAATATCGTTTGTGTGTAGTCTGGCCGTCTTATCGTCACTGTCCATTCTGGATGTCTTATATAGGTATTCATTCTGAGAGCTCCATTGGTTCTAGAATAGCGGCTGTATTTCTCTTAGTTTCTTCTATTAGCTCTTGGAATAAAAGATTCAACTGAGACATTTCTGAACCTGATATTCTGCTTCCGGAGGAACTGCTTCCTTCTGTATATTCAAGGAAAGAACCTCCTAGAGAGTTCATAATTGCCTCTTGAGATACTCCTCCCTCCATTGATTTTTCAATTTGTTTAAGCAACGGAGTCTTTATAGAAACGCCTCTTTGTGTTTTTGTTAAGGCTGAAGATAAGTCTTCAAATGATGCGTCGGATCTCCCTCCTCCGATTCCTCTTGTTCTTCCTGATACTACAATTTCATTTACATTCATGGTATCTATACCACCTGTAAACATATTTTGAAAAGAGTCAATAATAGTTTCTGAAGAACCTACCACTGTGGCTCTAGCATCAAAAGCCGGAGCCCCTAGTTTTTCAATAATTAATGAACTTATCTTTTCTAAATCTCCGATATATTGAGACTCTATAGTTTTACCCATATCTTCTGGAATAGCTTCAGGAACTATAAACTGTGAGAGAGCTTCTTCTCCTCTTAATCCATACATCTTCCGGGCGTCTTTTGTGGATAATCCGAACATTTTAGACAATTGAGTTACAGATTCAATTTCTCCATATCCAACTCTATCAAATTCTTTCATTAACCCTTCAAATAGTTCTGGAGTAAAACCTTCTTCCATTATTTCTCTTGTTTCTAGAAGGCCTCCACCTCCGGGTAAACCTGAAGCGGCTCTATATAAAAATAGATCACTCTGACTCTGTAACCCGGCGGCACCTGATACGGCCTGATTAAGCCCCTGTAATCGTTGAGCTCCTAATCCTCCTTGAAATGTTTCTCCAGCACGGGAAATGAATTCCATACTTCTTCCAATTTCAGGTAAAGATTTTACAACTCCAGAAGATAGCCCTTGGGTAAAAATATCTTGCATACCTTCCATAACTTCACCAAGAAGGGCATCAGGCAAACCTTGAGCTCTTCGGATAGCATTAGACCAATCTAACCCACGAGCTTGCCCATATCTTTCTGTAACTCCCTCAAAGGAAGCCGCTCTATTGAAATCAAGACCATATGCTTTAGAATATGCGGCTGCTTTGCTCTCTGAAAAATCACGGCCTCCAGCCACAAGATAAGTTTCTCTAGCTTTTGCGCCTTCTTCAAATGTTTTTCCGTACTTTGCTACAGCATCAGTAGTGGATATCATTGCTTCTCTCAAAGCAGATGTATTAGAACCTATATCTGTTCCATAATCTCCAGATAAAGAGGCAATTCGATCAGCAGAGGAAGTCCTTTCTCCATATATATTCGCTAGTTTATTGGTGCCAACTCCTACGGCTACAGCTACAGCAGCCGCAATTCCAGCTTTACCACCAATCATAGAAGCAATGCCTTTCCCCGCACTAAGCCCAGCTCCCCCAACGTCCCCTCGTCCTGCTTGGGCAACAGAAGTGCCGGCAGTGTTAAACATGCCGGCTATTTGTCTGGATCTTGTTGCTTGGGCTTGCTCTTGCCTACCAACTTGGTTGTTTAGCTTTGAATAGCTTTCACCAATCTGGGTTAATTTACGATCATATTCATCAAGGATTCTAGGATCAAAAGCAGAGTTTACCCCATCAGCACTTCGAGCAATACCGTCTAATTCACTTGCTATTCTTCTGGAACTAGAACTTACATTGTCCTGTAAGGATAAATTTACTCCCGTTTCAATCATTCTTTAGCATCCTTAAAAGCTTTCATAATATCTGCCGTCTGGGCATCATCAAAACTACCATAAGTAGTAAGTTGGGATTCAAGTTCCTCTTTCTCTTTCTGGTTTTTCTTCGCTTCCGATATAGTTCTAACATTATAATTGCGGATAACATCATATCCATAGTTATTCATGTATCTATGATAGGAAAATTCCATCCATTCAAAAGGAAGATCAATGTATCTTTCATCAAAAGGAGAAAGTGAGAATTTGTCCAAATACCACATTCTCACTTCTAATTCATAATCACAATCCTCAATTCTTTTTTGAAGATTTTCCTGATATCTCTTCCTGAGTTGCAAGGTAAAATATATTGAACTCTTTATATATTAAGTTCTTCACCTCCTCATCAGGGAAGTCAACAAAGTCATCTCCCTGATACTTGATATCTATCTCTTTAGGGTAAGAAGAGATTACTATACTCAATGTCGCATCTCTCTGGGCTACCCTGGCAAAATTAAGGTCAAATGATTCTAGAGGCATTCCCCCGAACATCCCCGCCTTTTTTCTTGCTATTTCCTGGAACTCTCTTCCAGAAGGATATTTTATAGTAAATACCCCATATTTAGTTTTAAACTCTCTAGTGGGATATTCTCCCTTAGAAATCTTACTAATTATCGAATTATCTGGAAACATCAAACCTCCCTATAATGTTCTTTCGATGCACTGCATCTGTATATTTCCAGTAACATAAGCCGCCGCACCGATGGAAACACCGTTGGTCGAGATTATGCACTGGTTAAAGGAATTATACACAACTCCGGCCTGAAGATCAATGAAGTCAATCTGGGACAATACTGTCCCTTTCCCGGTAAGGGCTATCTCTGATCTTGTTTTTAGAAGTTTCTGGATAGTGGTCTCTCCACCGTCCAAATATGGAACCGTTATATCCTCTCTTGGATTTAAAGGGACATAAGTCCCTATGGAAAGTGTACAAGAATAATTCTGTGAATCCAATGATACAGGGCCAAAGAATCCAACCACTAAAGCCGATACAACATTGAAATCCTCATTATATGAGGCATTCTGTACCAGCCCCAGTGTTTCTCTATTGTTTGTCGCATCATAGATAACAACATTACAATAAGATCCCTGCTGTATAAGCTTTTCTGACGCATTAGGTAGTGGCATTTTTTACCTCCTTTTACTGTACTAACAGCGAAATATTATGGGTTATGAATACGAAGTTTGTTGGTGCCGTATTCCAAGTGTTATATTCAATCTGGATCTGATCCCCGACTATTTTACTGACATAGCCACTATACAAAACCCCGTTATTGGCTACGATAATTCCAAGTCCGTGCCAATCTTGAATGGTTCTAACAAAGATCGATTCAACTGTAGCAAGCTGTCCCTCTCCGATGTTTGGAGTCCCTATTAAGGCCTGTTCCATCCTTCTTCTAAGGTCTGCACTCTGATACAATGACTCTCTCATAATAGAGGCTTCATTCTGTTGTAGTAAAGATCCTTGGTAAGTAGTCAACGACCTGACAGTTATATAAATACCATCTTGGTCTTTTGCTCCGACAAGGACACCACCCTGGATAAGTGTGTTTTTTTCTGATCTTGTATAATCGGTTTCCCATCTCAAAATATTCATAGTTTTATGAGTTGTTGGATTATTAAGAGCAAGAGCTGAAACCATTCCAACCTGTTTACAAGCTAAATAAGCAGGGGAAAACAGAGTTTCTACTCCCAAATCATTAAACTGATAATATCCAGGAGAACATAGAGACCCAAATGATGAATTCAATACTGAAGCTCTTGATGTAACCGCTGAAACAGCTTCTCCAGTTGCTCCACCTACATAAAACTGTCGTTCTCTTCTCCCTTCCACCGAGTTCATATCAACACAATGATTTTTAATAAGAGTGTGAACGGCCGCATCTTCAGAAGTAGAAGATAGTAACTGTAAATCTTCCTGTTCAAGTACTTCAAGAGCATTTGTATAATCTGTGGTAGTTTCAGTCCCAGAAGTACCACCGGTAAAATAAACGAAATCAGTATCAACAGTTGGAACCGTTCTAATAGTCCCGTCTTTTACAACTGTCCCGGTAAAATCAGCGGCTACTATTGCATCGTAAACAGCCTGATAATCAGATTTTACAGTGTAAACGGCTGTTCGGATATCTTCAGTTGTTGAGAAATCGATCTCTGAAGATAATTCTGTTATAACAGAGGTTAGAATAGTGGCCGTATATCCAGCGTGATTGTTTATGAACTCAACCAATTCACTTATAGTCGGATAATCAGCTAGAGTTATAGCCAAGTTATCTGCAGGAGTGGTTGTTATAGTTGTGGTCAAAGTCGTTGCATCAATGGTCATTACGGCGGCTGTTCCGGTTCCGGTATACTGAATTTCAAATGACTCTTTCTCTACATCATCTGCTTCGTATGTTTCACCCTTAAATTCTGTCTCTATTTTATAGGTTCCGGCTGTTGTACCTGCAGAGTATTTTAGCCGTACCTGATTCATTGGAACTCCCCACGAAAAGGAATTAACGGTGAATACATCAACGGCACTCAATTGTAAAACTCTTGAAGCTTGAGATCCATTATTTATCCTGATAAACCCTATTTGCTGTGGTGTCAGGTCGTTCCCAGGCGCAAAAGCTTGAATAATACCCTCTAAGCCATTACCACTGGACAACGCACTTCTGGCATCATTGGCAGAATCAAAAACCTGTAATACTAGAGGCTCCCCTTGAGAAGATGGCCCAAGAATACAGACATTACCGGAAGAGACTCCCCCTCCCTCGTTTGATATGAAATTCCTTCTGGAATAGGCTCCAGGTATATAGTGCTGAGATATTTGACCAGCACTTGAAAACGTTGCAGGATTAACGCCCATTTTTAGCACCTCCTCGTATTAATTTGCTTATCTATTGATTCCCACTGTTCCATAGTATGTGATTTACCCTTATATAGGTCCATCATCATCCTTACAATTTCTTTCCTGTGTTTGGTTTTTTCCAGATAATATCTTATTGGAAAAGTCCGAACTTCCGTCTTTTTCATTAATTTACCCCTTTTACTGAAACAGTATGATCTATTACGACTTCATTTATTACCGTTGCGCTTGTATCATAAAATATCTGGTTCATTTTATAGTCAACTTCAAATTGCATTGAAGCACCTCTTAAAACTCTTCCAAATTCTACATTATAAGTACCCGATCTACTGCCATTTAATGAATGCTCTACTATACCAATATCAAGATCTGTCATTAGAGATATATTCCCATGTCCTACCAAGAACAAACTGACTAAATCGTACAATCTGTTCTTTATATTTGTCTGATCATCTGTGGTTATATCTATATTAACAGTATCCCGGCGCTGGTATACCACGTTCATTCCATACAAGACATCATTGGTCTCGAAATAAGTTTCTATTTCTGCCAATCCTTCTGGTGATATCAAATAACCTTCAGTTTCAGATTGAGTAATAAAGTCTGCTAATTCTGTCTTTTCAAGGTTCGTTCTGGTTATCTTCATCAAAACTTGCGGGGATTTCATATCCTGGCTTGTAATTATTGTTACAGAAGGAAAAAGGCTTTCCGATACTTTGTTTAAATCTAACCATCCATCAGTAAAAAATGATTCATTCGCCATATATGGGACAAGAGGGAATTCGTTGTTTATTCTGACCTGTGGGAAATTCGGGAACTGATCTGCCCATTTGCAATCAACCATCAAATATTCGGTTAATCTTTCAATGAGGATTTCCTCTACTACTGGCATATAACTATAAGCTACTATCATGCTCTTAAATCCTTCTTCAAAGCTTCATTGATAACTTCTTGTATTTTATCCTGGCCTCTATCTATTATATTTTTAAGATAATGTCTCGCTTTTATTCCAGGATGTAACCATGAACCAACAGGGGAATTAACCGATATAACCCTGAAAGTCATAAACTGGCTTTGTTTAGGTGGACCCATTGCTACCATCCCTTGAAGGTTTTTATTTTCATCAGTATCCGGGAAAACAAATCTTGTTCCCCATGAATATTTAGCTCTATTTATCTGTTCACCCCAGTAATTAGGTGATACTTTACCACTAGTTTCTGGAGAATCAGTGACCATACTTCTTTTAAAATCAGGATCTTTCATCTGTTGTTGTACTTTTGGGTACAATTCAGATAAACTTTTCTGTCCTTCTGCTTTCTTTCCGCCCTTTGTCATATGCCTAAAAGGGATTATTAAATAAGAATCCCCGGCATTTACTGTATATTTAGACCCATCTTTTCTTTTCTGAGTCCATGACATTTTCATTTTACCGCTTTTAGTGATACGAGGCTTAACAACTCTAGATTTCTTACCCTTTGTGTGAGTGTGTTTCATGTCGTATGGTTCAAGTCCGTATTCTAGCCAATGGACAACTTTATCACGGGAGAAAACAGTCTGAGAAAATGGAGTGTCTTTTCTTCTCTCTATTCTATGGTTGGATCCTACCGAGTTCTGCCACCCCCTGGCAACGGCACCAGATACGGCGGCCAAAGATCTCTCGGTATTCTTAAGCCCTGTTCCAGATCCTACAGAATTTAAAGCCCCTATCAGTTCAACTAAAGCAGGATCAGAGGGAACTATACTTAATGTCATCATTTAAATACCCTCCCTGCTGTTGAAATCAGTGTAAATCTTAAGGGCTACTTTTCGAGGGAATCTATTATCCTCACTTGTCCTTGGATCCGGCAAATCACTCATTACCCTATAGGCCACATTATATGAATAGGTCATACTAATCTGTTCGTTTTCAGTAGGGGGATTATTTACCCATTGGATTTGATTGCCTTTATATATTACAAAATCAATTTCCGGAGTAAAGGTATATCTGACACCACTTCTTATTGCATAAGCACTCTTGAGCTCATTCAGATAAAAAGAAGGAAGAGTGTCTATATCCCCTGTTGATCTATATGTTACTTTTTTAATCTCTGTTGCATTAAGAGCTATTATAATGTCCTTTTCATAAACTTCCCATCTCTGAGGGAAAACAAGAAGACCATCACCGTTTATATCTGTTAAGAATTTCTGATCAGTTTTAGTAAAATTGTTATGTATCAATGCGAAATTAAAAGGATTCACATAGGTATATTCAACATCGATATCATAGATTACCGGGGATATTGTTGGCAATTCTATATTTAATCCGTCGCTTGTTTGAATATTTAATCCATCGCTGGTAATAAGAGTAGCTTCACTTATCTCGAAATAGTTTCTAAAAATATTAGTCACTGTCAATGGATTCCCTGAAGTTGTGGCCGTTACTGTTAATAAATCACCCTGAACCTCACCGAAATCTATTTGAGTTGGTATATCTATCTTATAAAGATTATCTCCAACATAAATTGCCTTTCCTGTACCTGACAAAGTAAGATCTTCTTTGTATTTTACCTGATATTGATATCCTCTCTTAACTCCGGTCACATAGGCAACACAATCCTGAGAAGTTATTGTGTATTCATTCCCCTCGAAATCTCTCACCCATATAATATCGGTTTGCTCTATAACTCCATCAATAGGTGCGGTGAAAGTCTCTATTCTAAAAGATTCAGTTGGATTATAATATGTAACTCCCTTCCCAGAACATAAAACACAATTCTCATCTATTTTTAGATTTGAGGTAACACAGGGGCAGTTCTCTGCAACCAACCATCGGACTGGCTGAGAGTGACGGCCTATGAGAGCATTAAAGTTTTCTCTCGTAAGCTGAAGAGTTATTGGACTGTTAGGACCAAGGCCCACGGGCATTAAGCAACCCCCTTGCATTTATTGGGGTTATTGTTAATGTACTCTTCTATTATTTTATTTTTACGGGGCATTAAGGGTATTCCATTATCTTTTAACCATAGATATAGGCTTAGGACTTGACCCTTGCTAAAATATAAAGCATAAAGTGCCTCAGAATGTTTTAAGTCCATTATCTTTTTATCAGGGTTATATCCTGTTTTATCAACAAGTATTCTTTTTACAGATTCAACAAGACTTTTAGTCCCGACAAAACTACCCGACAAGTAGTTCTTCCTCTTGTAGACACTAATACTTCCATCCCCACTTATTAACCCAGAGATAAACCCAGGATAATACTCTTCTTTAAGCTTTTTGGGGAATTCGCATATATATGTCTTGGCTGGAACTATTCCGTAAACTGAAAGATCTTCTTTCATCTTTCTTGATGAAATAGAGAGTCTATATGAACCGGTTCCGATAACTGGAATACCTTTGTATTCTTTATTTATCGGTTTTTCATAGTAGAGAGGGTTTTCTGCCTGTAAATCTTCTTTTAGATCCTCTATAACACATTTATCCTTTGTTGCAAGTTTAAGCGAAATTCTATTATTATCGCTACGAACGCAACCATCAGACATTAACCATCCAAGCCAATAACTGCATTTTTGGGAATCTACCTCTGAAAAATACTCATGATTTACGTCATATTTTCTAGGATTAGTTATTCCTAAAGAACATGCTTTAGTCCTTACTGTGTGGATATCTCTATTTAGGATTTTAGATATATCTTCAGAGGTTGTCCTATTTCCGTATTCTCTTTTTAATATATATATTTCATTGTCAGTCCAATTTTTTAATCTATTTGATATTCCTAAATTACTTGTTCTCATCCTTATTGAATGCAAACTCCTACCAAAAAATTCAGATATCTCTTTAGTTGACATCCCGTTATTATATAATTCTTCCAGCTTTTTAGTTTCATCTTTTGTCCAAAATCTATTCTTATTCTGACTCATATGCTTCCAATCCTGAAATTACCATACTTATTTTTATTTTCATCAATGTAATTATTTACATCATCAGTATATGTTTTTATTCTACTTCCAAAATATCCCGAGTTGTGGCATAGGAACCCATTTGTATAAAAGTTCTCATTATCTTCTACACATAGATCATACATCCACTTCTTTTTGACTTCTTTAACCTTGGTAACAACTATAGGACTTTCTCCAGACAGTACCGTACCTATCTTTATGTCAGATCCTTTAATTTCATTAAGGTTCTCATCAAACAATGAATGATCTTCAGTGACAATTATTTTATGCTCTCCACACCATATTTTATATGATTTCTTATTCCTACAATCATGTTTATATACATCTATAATTTTCTTAAACTCTAGATTCCCTGTTTTTCTATTTTTTGATAAAACAATTTTATTGATTACAGATTTTCTGTTTTTAAACATTCTATCAATCCTTCCATATCCAAAAACTTTAGAATTCCCGGATATCGAGGTCGCGCTCTGAGTTGAACTAAACGATTCACTCATACCATCCAATGACAATGAAGATGAGGAGAATCCGGCCAATAGACCATCCCCGATTACATTCAACATCTTAAGAGCGGCTATTTTACCGACAATATCCCTTAAATCTTCAGGGAAAAATAAGGCTGTTTCATACCCGGTGGTATAATCTAAATGAAATGCATCAGGATAATTCATCCCTTCAAGAACATAATTCCAAGGATAACCATACCCGGCAAAGGTCTGTAATTGACCTTGTTTTGGGTAAAACCAGAACATACCTTTTATTTTATCTGTTCTTAACCATGGTAATAGATTCAAAATCTTTGTATCTACAGGAGAAAAGAAATCAAACCTTGTAACTTCTCGTATAGGCCTGTGTCTTGATACCGCCAAGTATTTCTTTGATCTTCTATTTGGGTAGGGAAATTCCTTAACAACGAACTTCTCTGGTTCCACTGCCTCATTTGTGTCATCATCACAAAAATAAGACCTTGGAAATATATCTATATTTAATTTTTTTTCCAGTTGATAAACTGCCCATTCTACTGCAGTTTGTGTTTGTACATCTTGCCATTGAGTTCCGTTTGAGGCTGTAAGATCTATACCCCATAAATAGGATAGTCTCATGTCATCAGTGGTTAATACCTCACCGAATATTCCATCAGGTACTGTATAATTTTGAAAAGTCCAACCAACCGGGTCCGATCCTATTACTACACAACCAGAATAATCGTAGTCAGGAGTAACAAAAGTTCTGTATTGGTACACTCCGTCAGATAAATCATAATCAGTGAAGTTGAATCCTGTCAGGGAAACAGCAACACCGCCCCAGGCTGAACCGTCCCAAGCTTCCCATGATCCAGTATCTATTTTCCTTTCCAGTTCATAGCTTACTGTTAGATCTGTTTTGAGGAGTATGTTAGTTCCAGACCCGGTGGCTGTTAGCATTTATCGTAACCTTCTATTCCACAAAAATGTTCTGCTATTTCTTTCGATACTTCAGCGATTCCATCAGTACCAAAATCGATAACACCATAACTAGAGGATATTTCCCCTCTATGTTTTGACTTGATTTTGACATTAATATTTTCTTTCTCTTCTTCTTCCGGTTTAATTTCTTCTTCCGGTTTAATCTCAGGCTCTTTTATTCCTGGCAGTTCAATGGTAGAAGGTGTTTTTTCTTCGGGCTCAAGACTCTCTGGATTTTCTTCCATCCATGTTGTCAATTCATCCCGTAGTTTCCCCTCGTTCCATCTACCATCAGATTTAAAGCCTTTTTCCTTAAGCAAAGAGGAAAGGTCTTTTAATTCATCAAATGATACTTCTTTTAGATCCATATTCCCCCCTTACCTTAGAATCCATTGTTCCCAAAGAACTTTTACAAGATTAGTAGCTGTAGAAGATCCCCCGGTGTTGTTTATTATACCATCACCAGTTATTGTAAATTCAGAGGTAAGATCAGCAATAGGAGTTGCCCCCAGATCAATAACACTCACAAGGTTGTCCCCTAATTTGATATCCGCAACGGCAACATCTCCAGCAACTGCACCAGTAACAAGAACTTCACCCATAAGATTCTGACTGCCCAACAAATTTCCTAAAGCAGGAATTGATTGAACAATCCTTTCTTTTATATTTTCTCTTCCCATAACATTCTCCTAAAAGGGGCTTAAAGCCCCCTGTTTATCTAGAACCAACCGTTAATTCCCTGGTGTCCAACGTTTTTCATAATACCGTTGAACTTGGCAATTTTAAGGTCTGGAGTTCCGTACCATACCATCAAGAATGGCTGTGAAGCTCTTACCCTTCCAAGGTCAAATCTCATAAGATCCATGAATGAATCCCACTGATATGTTGGCTGAATTCCACCAGAGGTCAACATTAACATTTCAGCAGTACCGGGAAGTTCATCATTCTGATCAAGAGTCACAGTTGTGGCGGAACCAGAATCGGCAACCTGGAACATCTCTCTAAGGTCTGCACTTGCTGAGTCTTCCTTTTTACCTCTACAAACAATGTATCCAGTTCCTGAAGGTGCGGCCCCTGGAGTAATTGTAATCTGTACTTGCTGTCCTGCCGCAACAGCTACGTTGGCCGCAGTGGCCGCAACTGAAATAAGACCAGAAGCATCAATTGCATATACCGTATATCGATATGTTCCGGCAGTAGCAGCAAGGAATCCAGTTCCTCCAGTTGTGGTCTGCGCCAAAAGGGCAAAAGTTGGCGCATTGGGAGTAGTGGAAAGAGTTGAAGCTACGGGAACACCCTTAACTTTGTAAAGCTTATCAATCCCGGCTCTTCCTGAAATCCAGATATCATTACCGTACATTGACTGGTAAGTTGTCAATTTCTGACCGGCAGTAGAAGATTTTTCATTATATCGGTATCTGTCTTTGAGAAGATTCTGGAAATCCTGGGCAATAATTGGAGGAAAGAAAACGTCTGAAGTTTCACCACCCTGCTCATAAATACCTCGAATACCATCTTCAAAAATAGCTTCACCGGAGGCATCTGAAATCTTGTTTCCAAGCATATCAAAAACATTCTGTGGAGCTTCAGATCTAATCTGCTGTGGATAACCACTTGGCAGGTTAGGAGAAACATCCTCGTTACCATGGAAACAGTAATACTCAGTTCCTTTCAACATAACATGAGTTCCGAGTCTTTCCTCTGTGGCTTCGGGATTACCGCCAACAGCGGGATTCAATCTCATGGCCTGGAGTGAAATATCTCTTTTTGTCTGGAAATATTTAACATTACGGGTGATTCTCTCAAATACAGAAGTACTTTCAAGTGGATCTCCGAGCTCTGCAGTTCCAATTCCTTCAAAAGAACCAGAATCCTGCTCTTGAGTGTACTGATGAACTGTAGACCCAACAGCATTTCTAGGCTGTAGTTTCATCAATTTAAAGTCTTCTGTTCTTTCTGCAAGAGCATGGACCAATTGAGGTTCAAGAGATTCAAACTGGAGGGTATTTCCACCAGTTCCCATTGCGCCCGGATCTGCCGAGCTTCCTGCTGTAAGGGCTTTCATTAGATTCTGAGCGTCGCTGTTTACAACATTACCGACCGCTAGATCTCCACCAAGCCCTAGATCATTATATATCGCGTTTGCATCGAACATATTTTTCTCCTTATGCCTTGGTTATTTGTTTTAGTACAGTGGGATATTTCTGAGCAACTAATGGCATCCCACCATGTCTATGAGCTACAAGTATCTCAGAAGATATCTGACCATTAATTTCATTCTCTGCCAAAGACTTGGCCAATGATCCTGCTGTCATCTGAGGAACTTCTCCCTCTTTTGGGTTATCAAAACGGGGAATCACATTTATATCTTTTACAGTTGTTGCCCTTGGCTGTGGCGCTCCACTAAGAGACTTAAGCAACTTAACCTCTTCCATAGAAGAATTCCCAATTGCCTTAAGAACAACTTCTTGCTTCTCTGTTCTCTCAACCATGGATTTAACCATAGTAACAAGATCGACATTCATGGTTTTCAGATCTTCTACAGACTTTTTGAGTTCAACAACATCAGCCGAGGCATCATAAAAGTCCTCTTCAGGAACCAATGATTTTTCCATGTCGTCGTCATCGTCATCACCGTTATAATCAGGGGAATCATCTTCCGTCTTCTCATAACCGCCACCTTTTTTCATTTTGTACATATGCCCACCTTGCATCTTGTACTTTCCATCGTCATACTTCTTGGCTTTAGATATAGTCTCTTCTCCACCCTCAAGGCTTTCAAGAGCTTTCTTAAGCTCATCGGTGGAAGTGTCGATAACATCATTAGCATTTTTTTCGTCTGCCATAACAACATCTCCTAAATAATTTTTATTTATCATCACCTTGAGGATTTCTCTAGCTCGCTCTTTCGAGTAGCCAGAATTTACAAGATGAGAAATTGCATCACATGATTTACTTATCTCTTTGTCCCTTATTTTCATGAACAAAGCTTGAACAGGATCTTTTTCAATTCCCTGCATTTGAAGAGTATTACCCCCGCTTCCCATGTCTCCAGGATTTGCAGAAGATCCGGCAGTCAATGACTTCACGAATTCTTTAGGCTTCAATACCGTAGCTCCTAGAGTCTGATTAACCGGTTTATACGTCAAGGCCACTTCGTCCCAGTCCACTTTTACGATAGTCGGAATGTCCCGATAAGTGTTTTTATCCATTATGTTTGACTTGCTGACCCTACGGCCACCGACTGAAGCCTTAACGGTCTTTATCCCGTCTTTTAGCTTAGTAATGATCTGCTTGGCTATCTCGTTGGATTTGGATAGAACCGCTTTAACCTTAACAACAGGTTTTCCGGTAGTTTCACTATCACCTATCCATGCATCTAGAGGCTGGCCTATTACATACTTTTCAGCCGTCCACTTTGGGTCCCATTTATAGTTTTCAGGGGAGGGTAGGTGTTTATGGTCATAAGAAATAACACCGTTTTCTAGGAAATAATCCTTACTGTCCATCAATGCAGATTTAAGGACTCTTTCATCCTCATAATCCAGGTTTTCATTGGAGGCTTCGATTATTACAATTGGGTTTCCGTTTTCATCGGTCTCCCAAGTTCCTGAGTTTAATGATTTGCTTATTGTAGCTTCTGTGTATATTCTTTCCATAACAAAAAAAGAGACCTATCCCAATTAAGGGATAGGCCTCTTCATAGAACTCCTATTCAATAGTTTTAGAATAAGGGTTTATGTGTTATTTGTCAACTGGGGATAAAAAAGGCCACCCGATTAAGAGTGACCATGTTTGATAATATTAAGAGTTTATTTCCAATCTACCCATATTGGGCCATATATTTGAGATGGGAATCCTACTTCTTCCCATGTCGCTTCTTCTACTTCATAGAATTTGCAATTGTTTGGATCATATGCGATATCTTGGTTTTTATACGTTCCTCCAGTATAGGAATATGATCTAAGAGATGTTATTGTTTCATTTGGTATAGGCATATTATGATCATCCAAATATTTGAATTTTCTCAATATTCCATCTCTTGGAGAAGTCCACACCATCTTCCCGTAACCTTGAACAGCATTATATACTAAGGCTACATCAATCCCAGCACCGTTTAATCCTGTATTATAAATATCATAATATATTTTTTCTTGGCTATTAAATTCGAAGCTGCCTCCCCATCCTAGTTGAACAATATATCCAGTTTCCGTAACCAAATAAACCCAATAAGAATGGGCTTGTAATAAAGTACCCAATAAAACATCATTAGCATCATAAACTAAAGATTTTTCAGATCCTGTATCCTTGTCAGCGAGGGCTATAATCCACGCACCATCTACTTTTTTAAAAATAACACCTGTGGTTCTATTAAGATAAGTATCTCCATCCTCTCCCTGGCTGGCAGTGGGATCGTCCATTCCTACCATATAGGTAGAATCCACATCAAAACCATCCAACGCAAGGTCACACCCGGTAAATACCATTACACTCATCAAAATCATCAGGCCTAATAAAACTTTCTTCATTATTTCTCCATTTATTTATTTTTATTACACTATGTGTAATTATTTTTATTGAAAGAGTTCCAGTTGATCTCTTCCTAATTTTCTATCTAGATAGTTCAAAACATCAATGACCCCTGTATTTTCACATGCTTTATATTGTTTGGGGTGATTTATTTTCATTCGTGTAAATTTACTATTATCAAATTGACAACCGAATAAACAGAACATGCATCCTGTGCGGGTTTCTCCCATATCATATATTTTTGAATATGTAAGATTGTACTTTTTAAGGTAGTCCCAAATGTCAGAATCAGTCCAAAACATCAATGGATTTGAGGTTGGCCTTTTTGAGTCGAACATATTGCATCCATATTTTTTCCAGTCTTCCTCTCTGAGATTTGATTCACTAGCCATTTTACCCATAATCGGAAAGACATTGTTTTTCTTTTCATATTCTTTAGATGGATTTTTTTTCATAACATCACAGCATTTGTCAGAAATCTTAAAAGGGGCATTTAAAAATGATTGCCACTTCAAAGGCAATTTGCCATTACCTTTACTATCTCCAAATAGTCTCGAATTCCTTAATTTTTCGCTTTTTGTATTTCTTATTTCATCTATCTTTTGGGAAACATCTTTTGAAATAACAGGATATCCATATTTTTCTAGAACCCTTACAAAAGACATTTTAGGTTTTAATATTACAACGTTTTCAGTCTTTTTAACAAAATCTACTATTTCTGGATATTCTAGGCCAGTGTCACAAAAAACAGCAACTATTTTTTTATCATGAAAAATAGATCTTACGAGATGTAGCAAAACAGTGGAATCTTTCCCACCTGAAAATGCTACATATATCTTCCCGTTCATCTCTGTATAAAATTGTTCTATCCTACGTTTTGATAAATTCTCTTTTTGAATCAACGGTAAGGCTTGCAACCTCTTTAATTGTTCTTTTGTTCTTCTTTCTGGCTTAGATATTATTAAGTCTGACTTGCTCATTTAAAAAATCCTACTCTAAGTTTTTTATTGAATTCGGTAAACAGAACCTGTCCTCATGGACTAGGAACTTAAATAAAGCAGATCCTCACTTTGATTTACCTGTATTTACCAAGTGGACTACTCCCGGATATTATTTATATCCTTCGTTTGATCATATAGCCGATACAAGCTGGACATACTCTTCTATCAAATTCTGCAATATTGCAAAGGCTCTTAGCTTCCTTCTCACCTGTTGTTTTGAGTACGTCCAAACCTGGTAAAACACGATCTGGACAAAAAAAAGACCTTAACTAGCCCTTAAAAGGTACCACCCTTTTTACAAAAAACCATCAAGTAATTGCAATAAAGGGCTAGTTAAAGTCTCTTTTTATATCATGATGGGTTTGAAATCTGGGTGGTAATCCAGATAAAGAAAATTACCATACAAATAAATACAAGTCAAGAACTATGATCATATATAGTAAAATAGTCGCTGTTCTTGCGGTGAGAGAATGATACCTACAACCTTGGTTGTAGTTGATAAAAAAGAAGCGTTGATATATAATCATGGTTGTCAGGCGGGTTAGCTGCCCGGGGAGAGTAGATACCCTTCTCTCCCTTTCCTGATAAATAACAGGGTATAAAGGGTATATCTATGAACGAAATAATTAAAATAGAGAAACGAGATGGGTTTGAAACTGTAAATGCTAGAGAATTGCACTCTTTCCTGCAGGTAGGAAGAGATTTTTCAAGTTGGATTAAACAACGCATTGAAAAATACGGATTTATAGAAGATGAAGATTATGCTATTTTTTCCCAGTCCCCAAATCCGGGGACTGGGAACCGAGGCGTTCTAATAGAATATTCAATTACTCTTGATATGGCTAAAGAATTATCAATGGTAGAAAATAACGACAAAGGTAAAGAAGCTAGGAAATATTTCATAGATTGTGAAAAACAATTACGACAACCGAAAAAATTAACCGGCCAAGCTCTTCTTGCCGCCGCTGTAATCGAGGCTCAAAGAACAATTGAAACCCAGACCAAAAAAATTGAATCAATGAAACCAGCAGTCCAGTTTATGGAAGATGTTACAGGTTCAAAGTCTGCGTTATCCATGTCCGAAGCCGCAAAAATAATTGATGCAAAAATGGGTAGAAATAAACTATTCTTATTCCTTCGTGAAAATAAGATATTAAGAGAAAACAACGAGCCATATCAATCATATATAGATAAGGGTTGGTTTAGGGTTATAGAACAAAAATATGAATCATCTCCGGGAGAAACCCAAATTAGTATAAAAACACTTGTGTATCAAAAAGGAATTGATGGGATAATTAAGAAACTCCGGTCTAATTCATAAATAATATTAAATCTTTTTTTAAGATAATCCCACTAGTTCCCTTGTGGGATTATTTATTCATTAACTTCGGAATTCCTCACCCTGGAACATAGCCAAAGTTAATTCAATTGTATCTTTCTGACTTTGTAGTCTTGATATACTATCTGTTTCACCTATTGGAGTATCACCGATCCTCTTTTCAATCTCGTTTAATCTACCAGCCCAAATCGATGACATTGTTGTTTTTACCATAATTATCCCCCTGATAATAAATATACATGCGTTTATTTATGGTGTCAAGGGGTTGTTTGTTAATTAACTATATCAAGTGCTTTTTTTATTATATCGTTTCTCTTAATGGCCTCAAATAGTTTTTCCATTGATTTGTTTATCTTGGTTCTTTCCTCACCTTCCGGGAAAGGGAATCTATCACCAAATAAAGAATCTTTATAGTATTTGTTATCAGAATAAACGGCTAAATAATCATTAAGCCTATTTTGATCTGATAGTTTATCTTCAGCATATGCCGCAAAAGCTCTGGCCGCCATTTCTGGACTTGATGACCAATAACCGCTCTTACTCCCGTTATCTAGATCAGTAGCTCCTTGTTTGAAGCTACTAACACCACGTTCAGAAGGAACTTTTACCGATCCACCGTTTGGATCTCCATCTTTAAAAGCTATAATAATCTTTTTCCATCCATTGCTTTGTTTTGTGGCTCTATTTAAATATTTTTTATATGATTTTTTTGTATATTCATTGTCTGTATTATCCATTTTTGTTTGATATTGCTCTATTTTTGGCTCATATATAGCGTCAATAATATCTATTGCATCATCAACAGTTTTGGATTCTGCTAAAGATTTTGTTAAATTAGACCTTGGGTTATCAAAGTTGTATTTTCCATTCCTGTAATCATTTGCTGTATATTTCATGGGAGAATATGCAACTTTATCACCTGCATTCATAGATTGAATTAATTCAGCGTATGCCGTGCTTATATCCTCGTTATCGATCAATGTGGGATTATCTGTTAGCATATCATCCATTTTTGAATCTTTTGTACCATAGGCCTCGGACAATAGATTATCTAGAGAATGGAACCACTCATGTGCTAATGATCCACCACCTCCCATCTTTGTTAGGTTTATTACCCGTTGGACTGGCTCATAATGAGCTTTAGCCGCTCCACCAAATCCTGCGCTACCCTTCCCCCTGGCTCCAAAGGCCATTGCTAGTCTTCCATTGAATGATATTTTATCGTCTGGAATCCCGGTTATATCTGCAAGATCAGAGAAAGCTTCTGCTGATTTCTCAACATGAAACTTGGCTGATACAGGATCTCTTAAAACCCAATTCCCTGACTGTACTTCTCTTAGATTAAATTGTTCTTTTAATTCTTGGGTACTGCTAACAGAAACTTTTTTGCCACCTTTCCGATTGTAGTTCTCTGCCACTTTTAATTGAAATTTCACAGATTCTTTTCTGGCTTTTTTCCCTTTTATATCGCCCTTTTCTGCCCATTTCCAATCTTCGTACTTCCCGAATTTTGCATTTGTTATATGCTCTTTGAAAGTTTTAGAACCTTTATATCCCCTGTAATTTATTATGCTTACAAATTTGGGACCCAAAGCTCTCCATGATCTAGTAAAAGGATTACTGGCCAAGTTTGCCATAATAGCACTATTTACAACATCTGTTCTTTTATCTCTGAGCTCTTTTAAAGTTCTTACAGGTTCTGAATCTTTATCATCCCAATTGCTCTCTGGATATTTCTCTTGATAGTCTCGATACTCTTTGTGTGTATCTTCAGCTTCTTTTTCGTATTGTTTTTTCTGTTCTTCAAGTTCTGGTTTAGGTTTCCACCCTCTCTTTTCTCTTTTGGATATCTCATAATTTGTTTGGGAAATATTACTATTAGCATTATGCCACAATCTTACTAATCTTTCCCGTTCATCGACCTTTTCTCTTATGCCTTTACTGATAGGTTTAATTTTCTCTGTAAGTTCTTGAACTTCATCGGATTCTTTAGCCGAAAGGATCTCTCCCTGATATTCTTCCATCATCTGTTGTAGAACTTGGGTAACATCATCTGGAGTCTTGGCCTTTTCAAGCCGTTCTCTTACAGATTCAAGTCCATATGTATAGTCTTGCCTTGCCAATGGATCATCTTCTGGCTCTTTGGAAATTGAAGCATAAATCCTATCTATAAGGAATCCCGCTCCTGATTCCATGCCATCAGTTTTGAGAAGTTCCCAATCTACTTGGCCAAATATATTAGATTTCTTTATCAGTTCCCGCGCTTCCCTAGGATTTGCTTCAAGTCCAACCCAATCAATTTCCCTTTTACTCACATTCCTACCGTCTTTTTTAGCATCTTTGATCTGATCAGCCGCAAGTTCTTTTCTGCTTCCTTCAATATATCCGGTATCTTTGAATCTATATTCTTCTGATGATGGGTCAAGAGTTGGATCATAGGCTTCTTCAAGACCATCTTCCACTTTTGCCTCTAAAGCGACATCTGCCCTAGATTTCCTTTTCTTCTTATCCTCGCCTCTAGTTTCTTTGGATACTTCTTTTTCTTCTATAGAAAGAAAGTCTTTTATCCCCTGATCATCCATTTTGCTTAAATCATAAGGATTTATTCTTATATGCTCTGTAAATTCTGGTCTGTCTACTTCTGCCAAAAACTCAATCTCATCATCATCTTCTGAAAAATAGAACTCAACTCCATTTATTCCCTTATCATTTAGAGAATCTATGACACTTTCGGCCTCTTCTTCATCTACTTTAAAATACCCTAAAGCTGTTTGTTCTGGATCTTTTACAGTTTCTTCAACTTTTACTTCTGGCTCTACCTTCTCTTTCTTCCCGGCCTCGGTTCCCCTGGCTGAAGCAATAAATTCTTTAACTATAGGTAGCATTTTTCCATCTTTGTCCTGGAACCTAGAAGCATTCTGTTTGACTATTTCAAGGAGCTCCTCCATTGTCGAAGCATCAAGTATCTTTTTCTGGACATTCCTTATAGCCTGTTTGGCTCCGCGGGATTCAGTTTCACCATATGTTCTGACCCATTTACCGGATCCCATCTTCTTGTACTCTTTACCCGACCACTTTCGGATAGTTCCAACAGCAAAACCTCTGGCCTTTAACAATAGATCTTCTATTTCAAGAGATTTTTCCATTGAATCGGGGAATAATATATCATCGAGGGATTTCTCAACCCTCATAATGTCTAATAATTTCTTTTTCCAGTATTCTAGGTCTTTCTCTACTTTGGCCTTTTTAAGCCTTACAGGTTCAGGTCCGCCGATTATAATATCACAATCTTTCCCTTTCTTGAGTAAAACAGGATATTCTTTATCGTTATATTTTACAAAAACCCATCTAATTGGAGTTTCTGTTTTATTGCTTAATGTTTTTATGGATTTTTTTATAGATCGATTCTCTTTTAATGATATTTTTCGGCTTCCTATCTGTTCTAGATAAAATGAATCTATCAAAGGAATTATACTAAATAATGGAGCTTTTAACATTTTTGACCTCTCAGAGACCATTCTACTATTTTAACCGGTTTTTTTCAAGTTATCTATTAGTTATGGACCCCATTCTCCTCAATAACTTTAGCTATACTGTCAATCTCTGCATTCATCAAAGTTCTTATATCTGATATCTTCCGTTTTATACCATTATTAGGATCTTCAGGATAATCATAGAAAAAGATTTCATATGTTTTATTAAGATAACTTTTCCAGTCAATTTCCTTCTGGAGAGTTTTTCCCATATCACCACATACTGATTTATATTTACTTAGTCTCTCTGATTCTTTTGTCGTTATGCTTTTAAATTGTCTATTTATGTTTATTTTTATCTGATCTTTCCTGGTCTGAATATCATTCTTTTCCAGGATATTACCAATAAGTTTCAATTCCTGTTGGATTTGTTCACTCATTATAGATCTAAAAAGGTCAATCGATTGCTCTGATGTTAAATAAGGCGAACTTACCTTGTCTGTTAAAATAGTTAATGCTTGGGTTAAACCCTTCATTCCATTTGAAAACATTGTAAACATGACCACTAAGGCTATCGCTAAAAGTAGCGCCATAGCTCCCGCAAACCCCTGAGAATCCACAAGTAAATTAAGATATTCTAAGAAGTCCACAATTCGTCCTCCGATTCCTTCTGTCCCCTCTATTATCTTATGTACACTATTTACAGTCAACATCATATATTTAATCCTTTTTTCAGGAATAGACTATATCATCATTGACATTTGTGGGTAAGCCTTTTCCCCTCTATTTTGTCAATTGACAACGTATTTAAACCTCACTTACACGGTTTTTCTCCAATCTTCAACAGTTTTAAAAGTTCATCTATAACCTATGGTATGGGCTCCTTTTTTACTATGGCACCGAAGTGCCATATATTTTTTTACTATTGGAGCTTAAATTCCCCAAAAAGACGGCTATTCAGCCTCTTCTGTTTTAGATTCGTCCTTCTTCACTTCCGGCTTAACATCTGGCTTCGGATTCAGAAACTTTCTTAACTTATTAGAAATATTATGGGCGTGTGCATGCTCCACAATCTCATCTGTTTTGAAAGTCAACATGCTAAACACCTTTCCCATAAACACCAATTCTTCTTTTGAAAATTCCATTCTATTCCTCCGTTTTATATACTCGTTAGATACATATTGTTTATCATTGTACACCATTAAGGAATGTTCCATCAACGCCTATTAGCAGTCACAACACTCTTCGGGTACACATGTATCATATACTATTTCTACGAATAGGTGAGCGGCTGGGTCAAGAGGTTCTTCAATCCTAAATATCAATTCCATACCACAACCTATCGATGCATCTATCAAAGGATAATCTCCAGCCATAACAATATTCATAAGATTTTGTACTCTAAAATGTGAGTCTTGTTTGCTCATAGTTTCTACTTGCAAAATAAAAGCTCCCACATCTGATCTTACAATGATCGCTTTTTCACATCCTGTCACTGTGTATCTTACTGTTTGATGTCTGTCTGCTTCGCTAAAAATAACTGTACTCATATTTTTCTCCTTTTATTCGACTACCATTGAGAAGTCGGTTATCGTTATATCGTTAGTAGCGCCTTGGCTTTCAACCTCGACCCTGAACTGATCGCCGGGATTAAGGGTGATAGAAGTCACCAAAGGTAATGTGCCCACAGTGGTAGTAATACCTCTAGTTACTGTAACCGCATCAAAGGCACCACTTCCCACAGTTTTGAACAGTCTAAATCTATAAGATACCGCACCACCAGTCTTTATCGTACTGATGGATACCACTACCGTTCCTTGAAAATCGGTAACTCCCTCGTAGAGTAGTTCGCCTGAAATAGGGTCGATAAGAGTGAATCCCTCCATCCCTTGGCCACCTGAAGCAACGCCCAAGTCTAATGGGTCGTATGTTCCTACTCCAGTTATACTCGTAAGATCAAGATTTCCAGAAACAAATATACTAGCTAACTGCTTACTGTCTCTCTGAGAGCCGTTAGCACTTGTAGTTACATACTTACTGGTTTCCGTTAGTGAACCTGTATCCCACGTTCCTGTTGTTTCAGCAGTAGCCCAAACAGCATTTATCTGGAAGGTAGAACCTGTCCTATTATAAATAACGCTACCTAAGTTATAGGCAAGTGTTCCAGTTATTAACAGTGTGGCTAATTCTGCTGGAGGTGTGGAGCCAGTGACTACTGTTACAGAGTCAGACAAGAAACTTCCGGTATCTGCACCGTTGTAATCAACTCCAGTTTCAAAATAGCTAGTGCCATCTGTAGTCGTTATACTAAAGGTGTCGTTTGTGTAGTTTGTAAGGGCTGACATAACAACTTTCTGACCAACAAAAACTGTAGGCCCAGTGAAGTTAAAACGTGCAGTACCGCTACTGTCAGTAACGCTCGTTATAGCCGTTGCTGAAATAGAAGCATCAGCAAATACAGATATTCCACCCGTAGTTCCCGGCTCAAAGAAATCACCATCACCATTCAAAAGGCACTTAGTTATAATTGCCGATGTTGTGATAGTAGGATCTAATTTCAAGAAAGAAGATCCAGCATTAGGTGCTTGAATTTCTACCGAGTCAAAAGATATAAAATCGTAGTTCCCGATTAGAGTAAACTCTGGCCCCACTGCATCATCAGCTAGGAATGTATTAGTATTAGTCAAGTTTAAGAACTGAATCGAGTCTAAGACTATTCCTGTTTTAAAGCCTGAGAATACTGATAAGTCAGAGAAAAAACGCGCACTGATTATATTGGTAAGGTTTGTAGCTTGACCGCGTATCTCACCCATGGAAGCATTAGCTCCTGTTGCTACTACAGAACTAAAGTCAGTACCAAACCCACCGTTAAGATCAAACAGAGTAGAGTTGTCAGCAGTCATCTTAATCGTACAACCATTACCTGCCAATCGTAAATGACCTTCACCAATAAACCATGGCAACGTTCCATCATAAGTAATGGAGGTCATGAACGCATCGGCTTGAGAGAAGATAACAAACTCAAAGTTTTCAAATTGAACTTGATTTATTCCAAAGCTAAACTCTTTCATGAACTGATAGAATTTATTGCCCGGAATTGTTATCACATCAGAGACTGGATCGGGCAAATCAGCCAGAGTCCAGACTTCGACAACTTCCATACCCACTGTCGCGACTTCTCTAGATTCGAGCCTCATGCTCTCATTGGCAACACTGCCATACTCAAGCGTATCAAGAGATGTTTCCAGAGTCTTTGCGTAGGGAGTAGTTTCATTGCCATCTGAAATCTGCCAACCCCAAAATTCATATACGCCAAAGTTACCGCGTTGAATATCGAGGTAGCTTCCAGTTGTGCCTGACGTTACATTAACGATGTATCGTCTCCAAACATTATCGGCGGTAATTGTTCCGCCTGTGCCGTCCATAATATCAATACTAAGAACGCTACCACCGCTAACATGTTTAACCCATCCAGTTATCGTATATGCTGTTGATGTTGAGGTGGTTAATCCACCTTGCCTGAATAGCCCTGAGCCTGGACCTGGAAAAGTCACTGTGTCGGCTGTCAGTGAACCGTCTGGAGCGATCGCATTATTTGATACGACCGTGGGTGGATTGGTTAGGAGCTTTTGCCAAACAGCGTTATCAAAATCCTCTGAATATGATAGGTAATTTTGAATTTTACCAAGGCCACCGAATGGCGTACCTAATGAATTAGCAAGCGCGACATGATAATCTGTATCAATTGCTAAAGATTCCATATTATTGAAGTTACCTGAAGCAATCTTATATTTATCGTCTGTATTATCAATACCAGTAGCCCATCTCTGACCACCTATTAATTGATATTGAAGCATAGCATCGCCTGTACCATCTTGAGAAATTTTTATACCTGCTGCTTCGCCTGTTTCGGCAGTATCCTCATAAAATATAGTGCTTCCGGCACTCTCAATTATTAAATCACCTGTAATATTAGTTATATTGCTGTTTGTTCCATCGTGAACTATTGATAAGTCGCTTCCAGTCCCAAAGCTAATTGGAACATCGTCATGGACCTTAACCGTTTTGTCACCACTTACTGTAAAAATTCTTTCCAGAGAATCATTGAAAATCGCATATTCTGACAATAAATCATCAGAACCTAGAAAGGTATCAATGTCGCTTGTTGCGCCTTGTTGATTAAATATAAGATCACCACCAACAACTGTAGTCGTAAGATTACCAGTATCAGTATCTAAAACTATGGAGCCAACTTCTGCATTAGTTATGTCTGTAAATATAATTTCGTCATTCCCAGTTATTAACTGTGGCCCCATAACTAGTGCCGTATCAGATGAGGTCAATACTAATCTTGCCTGTCCTACACCATCTATCGAACTACCTGTTGTATCGTCAAAACGTGCTATAGCGTACTGTATTGAAGATGCTGGTCCCTTCACTCCAGAGTCGGCATGAATTAAATCAAACCATCCAGTATTGCTAGAATCTGATCGTTTTATATATATGTCTGAACTTGTACCATCGTCACGTATATACAGCGAGCCACCATCAGCGGTTACATTCCCCTCTGGTGTTCTTGACCCTGTATATATTTTCGATGTTCCACCGTTAGCACCTCCAGTAATATAGGTCATCAACTCTTGAGTATCAGGAGCTATCGGATCATTTATTGATATCTCGCCACTAAAATCGGCGGGGCCTGTGGCAAGAAATTTGCCATTACTTACTAGTCCTGTTGTTTCAACATCAATTGAATCCGCTTCTGTTCTCGTATATGAAAGAACATCAATATTATCAGCTATCTGAAAGCCCCATAATTCAAATACTGCGGAAGATAGCGATTGAATCTCAAAATCTAGCGATGAACTGCTGGCTGTTACTGTTACCGAATACCTTGTTAGCGTAGATGTTAGCGTTTGAAATATTGTTGTTCCACCGCCTAACTCTAATCCTACGTCTGTTGCTCCGCTTACATGCCGACCCCAAAAACTAACGATATATGATTGAGTATCAACTATATTCAAACCACTTTGTACAAGTTCTCCAGATCCTGTCCATGTTACGGTATCTGCTGTTAGTGTTCCGTCCGGTGCAGTTGCGTTATCTGCAACTACTGACACGTTTACCGATGTAGTCCATTCAGCATTATCTAATTCTTGAGAATATTTAACTAGGTTCTGCGCTGATCCGAATCCTCCGAATAATGTTGAAACGGACGAACTAAAGTCTGCGTGTCCATCAGGGTCAAGTGATAAAACTACGTCCGTACCTACATTGGTAGAACTTGCAATTTTATAGGAATTATCGGTGTTATCAATACCTGTAACCCATCTTTGAACACCAGTCAAATAATATTGTGTTACTGCGTCACCACTCCCATCATTTTCAATTGTCAACCCGCATGTCTCATCAACACTAGAACTTATTTCAAGGATATGAACCGTAGAAATAGGATTTTGATTATCGAATCCTATAAATGCGCCTGACCCCGTTGATAACACCAAATCAACGCCATTTGCAGCAGCCAAGAACACATTGTCGGCATTTTCGTCGTATTGAATTATCATCTTTTCAGCATCCAAAGAGTCTTTAAACTGTATCAGTGCTGTATCAGATACGACTGTTTTTAAACATAGGGTTCTCAAAGTAGTATCATATGTTAAATTACTATCTCCTCCAAAAGAACCACCATTATTGAACTGAACAGAAGTATCTACACCTCCGGGACTTGTTACGCCGGGGATAGCAGAAGATGAACTCTGCGCCCCTACGAGCCTGAAACTTGATTGCTCAAAAAATTCAGCCTCATTAGTATCGCTAAGATCTGTTGCCCCTTCCTTAATCAATAGAGAACATCTAAACAACATAAATGGCAAAGGTGATTTTTCTGTGAAAGGTTCTGAACCTAGCGCCTCTAGAGCCACCGCTCTTGTTGTAAATTCTTGCTGTCCATATGCTACAAAAGTTTCCCCTGTTCTGCCTCTGTAAATTCTTTGTATTGTCCAGAAATCAGTAGTTACGCTTGCAAGCGTTCCACTTCCATCATCGTAATTATTAGGGTTAATCGTATCGGTGACGGCTCCCTGATATGTCATATTAAGGCCAGTTGACTGATAGACCCTTTGAAAGTCCAAAGCCGTATCACTGGCAAGAGTAACCGAGTCGGGAATTTTAGTATTAGTCCTAAAATTTGAGCCAATTATATAAGCGTTCCCACCAAGAACATCAATATTAAGATTAGCTCCATTTTCCCCATAAATATTGCCGTCTATATTGGCTGGGCCTATAACGAGGTTGATAAAATCCGTATAAGAACCGATACCATCATATCCAAGGTTCCCCGGTGTTGGGTTTATCGAAATAATTGTCGATCCTATATGAGTTATAGAACTAAAGAAAATATAATCGTGTGCATCTTGTATCGTTACCGCTGTTGCTAATTTTTCAGTGAAAACACCAGATGAATTATAACCAAAAATAGTTGATCCATCTGTTGCCAAGTTTGTTGGAGTAAATCCAGTCACTGCACCCCATGTGACATCTGTAATTACGGGATTTTCTGGGTCTGAATAATCGGCAACTTGCCCGGCTCCACTTGTCCAGTCTACAGTTGTGGAAGTTGCAAGAGAAAGGACCCCCCCCTCTAGTAATCCAGTAGTTTGAACTCTTGTTGCGTGGTCATCCAAGCCAATATCTTTATATACTCCATCTTGAACATCTGCTATTTGGTAAGGTTCTGTGGTTATGTCGCCAAGTAGATTTACAGCATCTGCTTTTATTTGGATAGATATATGTTGACCATTTTCTATAATAAATGGATTTATACCGAGGTTGTGAACTCCAGGTGTATCTGAATCTTTACTTACAAAATTAAATATATTATCACCAGTTGTGAGACTTATCCCCCCTGTACTTGTTTCCCATGAAATTTTATCTGGTATATATCTTAGAACTAACCCTGTTGAAACATCTATAAAAACACCTGTTACATTGGTCATGGGCCCACCAGTTTTTAAAGTCATGGTATTTACTTGTCTTACTTCAGGGGATACCACTGTCCCTGTTAATGTCCATGACAGTGGATTTGTTGTTATAGGTTGAGAAAAATCTGTCTGTATAGGTAAAGAAAAAGCTAACCCTAAATCAAGATAATTCGGCTGTTCTGATCTACCAAGTGGATCAAAGGTAGATGTCAACACATATTTCGACTCTTCTTTTATATCATCATATACGATTAAAGATCCGGTACTACTTGAGATATCAGTAACATCCCCTATTTGAATTGTACCGCCCGGCACTTCAAGTAATACATCACTAACAACTTTTGGAACCGATGAATCATAATGTAATGGCGAATCATCAAATTCAGTTACATTTTTATACGGTATTCTTGTGTCCGTTGTATTGTCTGTTGTTCCGCCACCGCCACCACTACCGCCTGAATATCCTTTTCCTGAAGCCATATTAACCCTCCCAAGTTCCTCTAATTATTATGAAAAATTCAGTTGATGGAGTTGTAACGTCTATTTGAATAAACGGCTGAAGCTCTTCTGACAACGCCTCTCCTTCCGGTACATAGAAGGGCCCAATAGTTTCATATGTTTTGGTAAGAACTGTGAATTCAAGAGTTCCGGTTCCACTGTTAAGGGCCCCAAATCCTACTGCCGGGGTTCCTATGTCAATATCATAAGGATATGTATCTGATACGGTTAATGTTTGCTTTGCTATAGAAGCGATTCGATTTGTATTTTCTGAAGTTACAAAAGACATTATTGACTCCTCTTACAGAGTCAGGTTAAGCCTTTTTATTGTTCTCGTTAAGATCGGTTTCTGTGGTTTTGTCGGTGGTCAACGAATTTAGACTTATAACATCATCTTTAATAAGAGCTATTCCCAATTGTAAGTCATTCTTTACTTTATACCTGGATCTGAGTCCCGAAACTCTCATTGTGAAGGTGGATCTCTCAACACCTAATTCATCGGCGGCCTGTTGGTGTTTCTTCCCTTCGACCATCTTTTTAACAGCATCCATTTGCTCCATAGTGAGCCCTCTTCTGCTCCCTATAAATTCCCTGACTTCAGCTATAGGCCAGAACCGAACATACATGTGAGCGGATATAAATAAGAAGGCTATTATCATTGAGAATATTGAAACGTAGGTCATCTCTACAAAATATGGTTTTATTGCTAAAGAAACGATTGCTATTATAGCTGTAGTTATTATGGTCTTTTTATTTTTACAATCATATATACCCATAAAATAATAGATTGACCCTGAAGGATTATCACTTGTCCCGAATACAGTCGTTAATAGTCCAACCAGAATATATATAAAATAAATGTTTTTTTCTTTAGCTATAAGTGTAGTTATTAAAACTACAATAGGAATAAGAAAAGAGACAACTCTCGCCGTCCCTATCTCATAATTCTCATCAAATATGTAACAAATAATATTAAAAACAACTAAGAGTATAGATGTTATAATGTTAATATTTTTTTTGGTTAGAACCAAACCCCGCCTACTGCTTCTGTTCCAGATAGAATCGAATCAACCACTTTGGCATCTTCTGTAACTTCAGGAGTTGCTTCAGACATATAAGTAAGAGTTGACTTCCCATAGTCAGTAATTCTATCCTCTTTATTGTCCTGGGCAAGCATAACAAGCTTAAGGCGATCCATTGCATACCGATACTCTTTGGGATTCTTTACATACTCAGAAGGAATCTCCAGAACTGCAATCCTATTGTTGATTTTATCTGAATCTCTAAAAGCAAATACAGACTCTTTGTTTGCAACTTCAAAGTCAAACAGCATCACATTTCTCTTGGAAAATCTATCTGCATCCTCACATCCTGCTATATATGGGATCTGGGCAATTAGTGTTCTTACTTTATTCATTCATTTCTCCATTTCTTGTTTAAGATATTTTAGACTTTCCGGCAAAGGAATATCAAGGGTTTCATACACTAAAATACCCCAAGAACCCCAACTATCGACAAGAATATCGTAACGATGGACAATTTCAAGCAGATATTGGTTTAAAGTTTGACCTTCTTTGATTGGAGGGATAATTTCTCTTTCTGGTGGATTTTCAAGATCATATTCAATTATTACCGGGATCTCTACATATTCAATGGTTCGACAACCGGTTATTCCTATTAGCGATATCATTAACAACATCCAGTATTTCTTCATCTGTCTCCGCCTTTTCACGTTTATCTTTCAATATTTCATTCCGTTTATTGTTCTTTTTCATCCTGTTGTGGTGATCTTTACTGGCTTTATATTCTCTATCTCGTTGCTCGATTTTCTTCTTAAGACCATAGTTCTCATTATTCAGGACTGAATTCTTCTTTTCCAATCCCTTGATCTTTATTCCAGTTATCCATTTCTGGATGAAAAAAACTAAACCCTGGAGTATAACCGCTCCACCAACTATTAGAAATGTGTTCATAATTCTAACTCCTTCACAAATATTTTTATCTTTTCATATAATACTTTGGGATCTGAATCTTTATTAAATTCTATAATTCCGGCAATCTTGCTTTCTATATGGTGTACTTTTTCTAGAGTTGGAATATCAAAATAATTTCGTATATTACCTTTGGGGTCTATCCCATTTTTTTCTTTATATTTTTTTACAGTCATCCCTATCACTTTCTTATACACAAGTTTTGTGTAATTGCTATATGCGTAACTCTTAAATTTACCTGCTGGGATACTCTTATCAATAGAATCTGTAAAAATATTTCTGGTATCAATCACTACATGTCTAGTATCTATTCTTGCGGCTAGTTCATGTTTCATAAAAATGAATTTCTTTATCAACTTTTTTTTAAGTTCTATTACTTTAGGAGTATTCCTCATTAATGTTAATAAAAATGTAGATTGCCCTTCGTTTAATAAAGCAATTTTTCTTTCCTGCATCCCACCTTTCGTTTCAAAGGGTGTCATCTTAAATGCGACCCTTCCAAAGGAAGAAATATCGTCATTGTATTTGGTCAATAACTGCAAAATCACTCTATGATCTCTTTCTGTTTCTTCTGCTATAATCAAACTTGTTGTGACTGGGATTGCTTTACTTAAATCTTGTGTGGATAATATTACTAATTCGCCTTGCTTCTGCATAAAGACTCCTACTTTAAAGTATAGAGCCTACTTGTAACCAATAGGAGAGTCATTTTCAGCTCTTAATTCACTATACATACATTAAGTGTAGCCGTCAATATTTCATGAACCATTATAAATAAAAAAGCCCTACGGTTAAGCAGGGAGTTTAAAATTAGGCTTTCAGTTGAGCCATGCAACCCGATATATAGTTGTTTATTTTTTAATTTACTTCCTCCGACATACATGCTCTTAGTGCCGCACCTTCCCCGTTATCCCGGTCATAAAGCCATGGGTCAAAGTCATCACCTGATAATTCCACTTTCATTACTTTCCCATAGAGATAATCAAAATATGTGTGTTTCTTCAACAACTCACGTGCTTCATCAACTGTCATTTTTCCAGGGATCTGTTGCAAAAACCCCATTCCTTGCACTTTTGAATTGTTATAGAGACCTGCTAAGATAACAGCTTTATCCAATCCTTTTAAATTAATTCTTTCTCCCACGCTTTTCTCCTTTTATATTCCAATTAATAATCATGGAGGGTTTTGACCCCTCAAGGTGTGATCACTACGGCTTCCCCCGACTACCTCGTAAGTTATCGGTTTGGGCCTATCTGATTCTGTATTAGATCAAAATCAATTAGGTTATCTGGTCTCCCCCGCATCCTACCAGACATAGCGTTTTCTCTATTTCGCCACACGATTACCCCGTAGCATTTCACAACAGGTTGTTTTTAAGAGGAAGAGCGACCTCCTCGGTTTATCCGGTTTTCCCTCCGGTATGCGTCAGGCATTTTGCACCCCTTCTGACAAGGTGGGCTCATTAAGCGTTTCCACTCAATCGGCTTCCATTATCGTCCATAGGATTAATACGGACTCTGGAGATGGTGGGATTTGAACCCACTCGGTAAGTATAACAATGATGATTATGCAGGTTGTTCTCCCTGGTGCCCCCTCCTGCTTACCCAGGATACCATACGGATAAGGCAATCATTGTTATAGGTATATCCAATACCACTCATCCCCGTACTGCTTGACTGTTTTATTTGGCTAGTCAAGCTAACGCCATTACCCGGACGGCTATTGACTACCTATGGGTTTTCAACCTTAATAAAGGTCGTTATATTTGGGGGCTGACTCTGAAAGAAACATAATATATCAGGCCAGCCATTTAATAGTTATATTAGGTCAATGCCTACCGGATTTTATCCGGCGACCACCTCCTGTAAATCTTTTACTATTTTTATATAATCGGGTATCAGTCTTTTCAATAAGTAAGGACTGTTTCGACTTTGCTATATTATATTTATAAGTCTTCTTCACACCCACATTGAGTATGGCTATATGATCATAACTCAATACTCTAGTAAAGGGACTATCCTCCTTTTTAAGTGGACTTGTTTCTAAAACTTCATTTACGGTGTTACCCAAAATAGGCGATGCTGTCAGTGAAACTGTAAAAACTGACAGTATGACCATTATTAGCGAAATCGTACCTTTCATGAAAATCCTCCTGATGAATAAAATAACTATGCCCAAGGGAGGGGATTCGAACCCCCAACATAGGTTGCGACCCTATAGCTCTACCGTTAAACCACCCTTGAGAAGTTGAGCATTTCTTTACCAGTTGAAACACACAAACAATCTGTGTCGGCTATTCTCCGAACTTGCGTATCTCCTTAACCATCGAGCACGGGATTTTTAGGAACAATCACAGCTTATCTGCTGATTAGGGATTTCTGTTTTTCCTCCCACGGCATCACAGATTTATTTATAGACCTACTGTTTTCAGTCTCCCTGCCAAAGCCTCCTGTGAGTACAGCAATGCTGATCACTCATGCCTACTATCGGCTGTATAGGACTCGTTGCAGAAACGAGCCATGGTGGAATTCCCATGCTATTATTTAAAGCATTTCTTTTGCAGTTGAAATACTCAAACAATCTGTTTACCGGCCTAGGCCTACAGTTATTCCCCTGCTTGGTAGGCTCCACGAGACACCTAAGTGTTTCACTTTCGATCATCAGTCAACCCTAAAAAAGGTTGCAGGGCAAGATGCTTCCATGTCAACCGGTATGGGAAGCCCACGATACCACCGCTAACCTTTGACAGTTAACGATAGTGGTTTATTTAAAGAATTTCTTCTTCTACTTTTACCTCAGATGTTTCGATAGGTTTATTAAGAGTTTCAGGCTCTACATTTCCAACCCCAACAGATCCAGATATAATATCAGAAATAATTCCGGGAATATTAAGATAAGAAGGATTCATTATGGCATTGTTCTTTAAAAGCTGTTTCCATCCATCTTGAACACTCAAAAGGGATCCATTTCTCGTTTCCTTTACATGGATGTGATAAACATTATATTTCTCTTCAGCCTTTGCCAGTAATTCATCAGCAGTAATGTCTGAATATTGACCATTTACTCCAAATATCCTTTCTTGGGCATCTTTGGGAAGATTTTTCAGTGTTGGTTCATCTCCAATTGTAAAGAGAAATCCTTTCTTTCCCCTTTTATCAAAGCTATCGATCTTTGTGTGGAATGCCGCATAATACCAGGCCAGGAGGTAACTTTCTCCATCATTCCCACCTCCTCCACCTTCAAGGTAGATATCTTTTAACCACTGGTCAAGTTTCTGGTCATCTGCTTCGAACTGGCCAACCTGTAAAGGGGATCTATCACATTCATGATCTCCTATACCCATAAATAATACCTGAGAATCTTTAAAACCATCTTTATATAAAGAGGCCATCATTTTTGACATACTTTCTTTGATGAAGTTTTCTGGTATCATTCCCATTGAACCAGTTACATCAAGGGCAATTATTACTGGGATTGTTTCAGGATGTTCCACTGAATCACAACATTCCCTCATAGTCCCGGCAGGATTCATTTTATTATCAATAGATCTTTTAGTAAAAATCTCTTTCGATTCCATTTTTGAATATCTTACTTCTCTCGCTGTTGAATTAGTAGCTGAATAAGTTCCCCCGCCCATTATTTACCTCCAAATAGATATTTAAATCTGTTCTGTGCGATTTCAAGTTTAATCTCTGCATTTCTGATCTGCAGCCCGATTTCCATATCTCTTGATACATACCCTTCAGGATCGAAGTCCTTTACAGGGGTTAGGCTTGTTGCTGTAGTTGGAGATAAATCCAGCATAGCTTCAAGATCTCTTCTAAGCCTTTTAATGCTCAATTCGATATCCTCAATTTTCCTTTTGAAGATCATCTCGGTATCTTCTACAATAGCCTGTGCTCTATCATTTCTGATCTGCTTATTGTTTCTTTTAAGCGATTCTCCAAAAGCTCCAACGGTTTTCTCTTCTACGTCCATTCTTTATCCTCTTCGTTTAATTTTTTGACGTCCTCTCTTATGAACTTAAGGACTCTTCCTGCAATATTTATAGAGTGTTCTTCGTAAACATCTTTAATTGTTTGCTTTTCCCCCTCCTCAACAGTTAACTGTATTGCAAACCTCTCTCCCATAAAACACTCCTTGATGTTTCATAAGTTAAATCATGTGTTGTTTTTTGTCAAGACCTGTTGACATATTTATTTATTTATTTTACTCTTTCTTATATAAAGTAAGGGGGGAATAAATTGAAAGAAATAATTATCGGACTTGGTTTTGGAGATGAAGGAAAGGGCTTGGTAACAGATTGGAGATGTTCTTTAAATAAAGATGCAACTGTTATTAGATATTCAGGAGGACACCAAGCCGGGCATAATGTTGTTATAGGGGATACGAGCCATATACATTCAAATTTCGGATCTGGAACATTGAGGGGAAATCCTACATATTGGAATTGTAAAACATTCGATCCAGTTGGTTATCTTAATGAACTTAAAGAGTTGAAATCAAAGGGAGTAGAACCAGTTATTAAAATAAATCCTATGACTCCCGTAACCACTATATTTGATAAAATAAAAAATTTATTAAATGACGATGAAAATAAACATGGATCTGTCGGTGTCGGGTTCGGTGCAACAATACAAAGGGAAGAGGATAATTATCATTTGTATTTTCAAGATCTAATGTATCCAAGCATATTGCTGGAAAAATTGAGTTTAATAATGGGTTATTACGATATGACGACCATGTTGAAAAATAGAGATGAATTTATTGAATTATGTTCATCGATTCCAGCAAAAGAATTGATAAATGAAAAGATAGATACAGAGAGAAACATAATAGCCGAAAGCTCCCAGGGCATCCTATTAGATATGGATTATGGATTCTTTCCAAATGTAACAAGATCACGGGTAGGGACTCAGGAAATAAACATGTATGGTTCTGAATTGTTTCTTGTAACTAGGTGTTATCAGACAAGACACGGGAACGGTTATTGTTCTGATGTGGGATGTAATCCTGACAATAAAAATGAGACAAATCTTGATGATGGACAACAGGGGATTTTCAAGAAAAGAGTTCTTGATCTTGATATGCTTAATTATGCTATCAATATCGATAAAGGGATAAGGGATCATAGTAATAGGAATTTGGTTATTACATGTCTTGATCAGATAGAAAACGATTTCAAGGTTATCAAAGATGGAGAATTGATGTCATTCGAGAAAGAAAAAGATTTCCTCCATTGTGTAATATATAATTTACCATATATGAGTAATGTATATCTAAGCCATGGACCAAAAGCAACAGACATAACAAGTTATTGGGGAGAAAATTGATTGATTAAAATAAAGGAGAAAATGTGAAAGAGTTAACAACTGAACTTAGGAGTACAGTAAAGGAAATATCAGAATCTATGGGTGTTCCAGTAAGAACAGTGCATGATTCGATAGATAGAGTGTTTCCTGGTATAAAGGAGAATGGTAAGACAACATATTTAACTATGGACCAAGTGACAGAAGTGTCAAAAGATCTTAAGAAAGCTCACAATGTTAGCCTTGCGAGTACCCGCAAGGTTGCTATGACAGATCTTGAGTTGATGGATAGATCAAGAGATTTGCTTTTTGATCTTACATCAAGGGTAAAACAGTTAACAGAAGACAACCAAACAATGAAACCCAAAGCAGACTTTTACGACCAGGTTACAGACTCAACCGATGCAATCGATATTGGAACAGTAGCAAAAGTTCTAAATATTGAAGATTACGGAAGAAACAGGCTGTTCCGCTTTCTCAGAAGTATAAAAGTTCTCCAGCCCAACAATCAACCATATCAAGTTTATATCGACCGGGGATTTTTCCGGGTTATAGAGCAAAAGTATAACAAGGGTGACGGATCTACAAACATAAATATTAAAACTGTAGTCTATCAAAAAGGGTTGGATTATATCAGGAAGAAGATTGAGGACAGATCAACTGGGAGAGAGAAGGATATAACAGAATGATAAGAGCCATAATGCAATCAATATGTAAGCATTTGCCAGAAGATTTAGCCATAGAGACCACCTTTCACAGGACTGGAAATCTTCTATTACAGTATAGTCCTGTTGTGGTAGATAAAAGGGTTATATGCATTATCTGCGGTAAGGAGATAGTTGGAGTAGAGCAGTATGGTAAAGTAAGTGAACTAATGGCAGTTTCAAACTACTGGAGAACTTCAAATATAATCACTCAACCTAAAAAGGTATCTCTAGAAAAAGAAAAGGTTAAACATTCCAGTTGCTCCGGATGCCATGCAGATAAGAAAGTTAAGGGCAAAGAATTTTTTGATAAGTCATTTGACAAAGCTTTATCTATGATTGACAGTTTATATAACAACGGGCTTAAAGAATCTGCTGAAGATACAATAAAATTATTGAGGAGAAACATATCAAGAAAAGATAAAACAATACGAAACGATTACGAAAAAAGAATGATAGAATGGGAAGACAGAAGAGAAAAAAATAATTGAATATATAGCGACTGATATTAAATCAATCGCTTAACTCTACTTCCCTTCTATCTTCTCAGCCGACTTTATAGCTTGGGAACCACCAAGGACTATTGAAGAACATATCCCTGCCATAACAAATAGATCATCAAGTGGAATTTCTATCTCTGGCTTCATGTACTGAATTATCAAAGCCTCGAATATTATCACATAAAGCCCAATAAGGATCTTTACCAGCTTGTCCTTGGTTTCCTTGGCCACTCCATCACCGGATGGCATTGTCTTTGCCGTCTGATACACCCCAAAGCTCTTAACACCGGTATAACCTGAAATACTACCACCTAGCAAGATGATAGCTCCTGAGAACGGTATAGCGAACTCAGCGAATAATGGCACCAGCAGGAATAGTCCGAATAGTATCATCGGTATCCATACGAATATTATATTTTTCATTTATGATTCCTTACTATGATCTTCATTGATTTTTGTATACCCATAAGCTCTTTTGCATCACTTACCGCCCTGGCCGTGTGTTTTCGGCTCCATGCCCCATAGTTACGACTCCACCTGAAACCTCTTGCTTTTATCTTATCAATAACCTCTCTTGATGGCTTCTCGTCATGGGTTATGGTCACTCGATCATTATCTATGGCGATCTCACCACCTTTGAAAGCGATAGGTTCAAAGCTTTCTTTGGCCTTGATTCTTTGTTTCATGGTCTCTATTTTGATCTTGGCATTTTTAATCTTGGCATTATTATTTGTCATAGCATAGGAAGGAAATCCTTGTCTTCCCATATAATCAGGGACTAAAGCTCCTTTTGCTGTAGATTCTTTAATCCCTAGTTCTGCCATCTGGCTGACTTTTTGCTCATCTGTAAGATTCTTTTTCCTAATAATCTTGTTTGATTCTTTCATGAGCTCTTGAGCCACTATTAGTTTATCTACTTTCTCAATTGCAACATCAATATCCTCTTCAGGAGACAAAACCCTCTTTCTATCTTCCGCTTTCCCTGCCTTATCTCGGAAATTCTGGAATTCCTCATAAGCTTTCATCTCCGCATCGTTGGCTTTTCTATTCCTGGCAACTGGAAAATTAGCGGGACCTGTTATCATCGGACTGATAACACGGCCTTTTTTCTCCATCCAATTCCTGAATTTAGATACATATTGGCTCATATAAGCGTCTTGTCTATCCTCCGGGATCTTCTCAAGATCACTTTTTAATTCACCTTTATAGGACTCGATAGTGTCTTTCCCTCTTTTTTCGGGAGAGAATGAAGTCCCCATATAAGCCCTTTCAGCGGTATCTTTTAACCCTGCGAATTGAGAATCAACATCTTTACCCTGTGCCGCTTCTTTTCTTGCCTCTGTTAATCCTTCTTTCTTGGCTCTCTCTTCCTCGGCTTTAGCTCTCTGTTCTTCTACCTTTTGTTTAAGGGCTTCTTTTTTTTCTGAAACTTTAAGTTGTTCTAGCTTTTTCTTAGTTTCTGATAACTTTGATTTAATCTTTTCAGTTTCATTTGACAAGTCTTCTTTGACTAGATTTCTTACCGTATCGATATTAACTTTCCTTCTGGGATATTTCTTCCTGTATTCATCACTTAACTGTTGAACTTTTTCAACTGAAACTTCAAATTCTTCGGCTATTCTTTTTTGATTGTCTAACTTTGCCTTTTCACCAATTTCTTTTTGAGTCATTGGTTTCTCAGGCTGTTCTTTCTTCCCAGCTTCAGTACCCCTTGCCGAACTCATAAACTCTTTTACTATAGGGAGAGTCTTCCCTGACTCATCTTTGAACCTCTGCATATTTTCGGAAACTATTTTAGACAACTCTTCCATAGTGGAGGCTTTTTGAATCTTATTCATTACATTCCGAACCGCCTGACGTTCCCCTCGCTCATCGGTTCCGGTGTAAGTCCTCATCCATTTTCCAGAGGATAGTTTCTTGTATTTCTTCCCCTGCCAGGTTCTAATGGTTCCAATAGCGTATCCTCTAGCCTTTTGGAGAAGATCAAGTATATCTTCAGATTTAATAATCTGTCCTGGATACAATATTTCTTTTAGTGATTTCTCGACCACATCACCCTTTAAAATAGATAAAAGTTTCTTCTTCCAGTAATCAAGATCCTTTTGTGCTTTCACTAAAATCATTATTTATCTCCTATAGTAAAACATGAGCCCATTTATATTCACCGGGCTTTACGTGTTTATTGAAATATGCTTTATCATATCTTACACCATAACCCCTTAGACCTCTACTACCTTTATATCCCATGTGCGGATTGCCCCATGGATCAGCCGCTATTAGTTCCTCGTTCAATGAATCATAACCAATAAATACAAAAGCGTGACCATCTACTCCGGGGAATGTTCCTGAAGTCATAACAGGCCGGCCATTCTTTACTTCGTTTACAAAATCTTCCCAGGTTAAATTGGTTTTAAAGTTCGATCTTCTTTCACCTGTAATCTTCTGATCCAACCAACTACCATACATGCCGTGAATTTGTGTCGGGGGATACATGTACAAGTTTGGATATTTCTCTTTACAGAAAGTAATAGCCTCATCGGTATTAAGTAGAGAGAAGAAATAATCATCATCTGCCAACGCTGTGGGATTATGATATTCAATACCGGCCGCCTTGTAAAACATCACCCTCGATGTATTCATGCAGGACTCAAAAGGTGAATATCTATTGTTCCGTTGGGTATAATAGTCTTCAGGTCTTAAAAGGTTCATCTTCTCCTCACAATTATTCTTGTTTTCTTGGCCTTTTCCATACCCCTGACTTTCAAGTCTGAATTATAAAGCATAGCTCCCTTCTTTTCTTTAAGGGCATCTTTGAACTCTTTGATAGTAAAGGTAGATACAGGACCCAAGAAATCCGGCCTATTATATTGGGATAAATACCCCTCTATGGCTGATTCCTTGCTTGGAAAGCCACACATTGATTTACACTCATCGTATTTACCAGTAAAAGGATCATTTTGGTGAACTACATAAACGAATTTTGCATCCTCATCGGGTCCTAAATATATATCTTGTGCCTCATCATCCACGGCCTTAGTTCCACCAATACGGCCATAGTCGAAGTTCATGAAAGTTTTCCATTTCTTACCATTGGGATCCTTACCTTCACGGTAGGAACCTTTTTTATTCTCAATTGCTATATCTAACCCGTGAAATTTCTTTCTTCCCTGGAGTTTATATTTTCTATCATATTCTGCAGGAGGATTCCCAAGTTTTTTAAGCTCTCCAAATGTGACTATCTTATGGGAAAATACTTCTTTTGCCTTCTGGATGATAGATTTACTCATCCCACTCTCTGAATAAGCTATGGCCAATGCCTGTTTCTTATCTGTAACAATACCGCCGGTGCTTGATTTTAATGTACCAGCGTGGAATTCTCTCATTACAGTTTCGAATTTAGCTTTCTTTGGGTCTTTGGATTTTTCCATCAAACCAGATTCTTCCATCTTTTTATAATAGTCGGCTCGTTCGTTCAAATGATCCATAGCGATTTTATGGGCTTCGATAGGATCTGAAGTATGCTCCATTTCCTCTTTCTGGCCTATTTTAAGCTCTTTTTCTATTTTCTCTAAGGATTCACCGTGTTTGTCAGCAAGCTTTTGATGAGCCGCTTTCATTCCTATCACTAATTTAGACTTTCTTATATCAGGATTGTTTTTATCGAAAGAGCCTACATTATCAGTAGATTTTATTTGAGTAGAGTCAAATACTACCCATGTTTCATCATCTTCAGTGAAATTACCAACTGGAAATTGTAGACTATCATATCCGTTGCTTTCTGCGTATTTTGCAATAGATTCATTATCACCAAACTCTTGTCCGTCTATCTCAATAGAATCACCTTTAATGTTAGAAAAATCTGCGACAAGAGGATTCTTTGCTGATATATAAAGAGAATGTAGATGTCCATCATCTCCCTTGACATAGTTAGATGCGGTCTTTTGACTAGTAGTAAACCAAGCTCCTACTTCATCGTAACCAGGTGATATTTCATCAAGTTTCTTAGTTGATCCATGGTAAACAACTATAGGATTCCCTTTATCGTCTAAGGCTTTAGATCCAGAAAACCAATCCTTAAATGATTTTGTTTTGGGGTAGTTGCCATTCTTTTCAACGGAAGTCATTCCACCTGCTATATATTCTTTACCTTGATTATATTCTTTTTCTGTTATTTCTATTTTCCTACCGAACTTATCTCTTAGTAGATATGAATCGCCTATCTTTTCAGGAGTATAGCTAACTCTTTTAATCAGATTAATTAACCTATCTGATATCTGCTCGTTACTTTCTTTAACAGAAGAGGATGGTTTCTTGTAAAGATATTTATACTTTCCATCTTTACCTTTCCAACGTTTTATATATTTAGCTTTTTCTAGTCTTTCAGAATTAGTCCTCACTACTATCATCTTTATCTCCCTGGCTCCATTTATTATCATCCATGGTCTTATTCATCGAATCTTCGAACATATCACATACCGGACAAAGATCTTGGCCGGAAACATTTATCATCATTTCACCGCAATTAGGACATTTCATAATTCCAGATCTCCTATAGTTTCATCGTATCTATCCCATGCGCCGCGACAATAAGGATGCTGACTACCTTCAGCCCACCACCAATCAGCCCTATTCCTTCCAATATTTGTTTTCGACTCCCAGAGCGCAATAGAAGCCACCGGATCTTTTATCTTATCGTCCTGAAGCGGTACGTCTGACCACTTGGCTATTATTGGGCTCTCTGTGGCCTTTATACAGAAATTACAGGTCTTATTATCGTTGTATTCTCTTCTTATGAAATAAAGAGCCTCACCGGGCAATACGTCCCGTTTCTCTTCCTCGATGAACTCAGCATTAAATACATTGACTCCCTCGGTGTCCACTATCCTATCCCAGTCTTTATTTAGAGAACCGAACTTATCAAATAATTCTTGGGAAATCTCCCCTTTGGTCTTACCGGCCAGAAATCCCTCGTCTAGAATATTTCTTATCCCGTTTCTGGTTTTATCAGATACATCCGTAATATAATTACCGACTACCCTTTCCCGAAATTTCAACCGGTCATAGTTGGCCGGGAACATTTCATTTAATTGTGAATATGTCTTTACAGTGTCCCATTTCTTATTTTTATACTTTAAAGAGTCAAGTTCTCTTTCTCTCAATGACTCAAAGCTGTTGTTTTTCCGAAGATTAGCAAGCATTCTACTCACTGCCGCCTGAGAGATAACAAATTCCCCTTTCATGGGATCCACGTTTTTATTCATGAATTTATCGATAGCATTTAAAAGCCGATCCATTTCTTTATCAGTAATAGGTTTTCCAGTCTCAGGATTCCATAGGATCTCTTTCCCTATTTTTGGTGCTTTGGGGTCTATCGATTTCTTGAAAGTAGTAACCGGCCTTATTCCCAGGGTAGAAGATATCCGGGAATAAAGATCATCCATGATCAATCCGAATCGGTTCTTGTACTCTTCATAGAGCTCTTCTTGTGCCTTGAATGGGAATTGTTCTTTGTGGTTTTCTTTCTGCTCAATTGTAGTGGGAATATTTAATTCTTTGGCTAATGTTTTAATAGCCTTTTGGAATTTATCTTTTTTGTTATTTTCATCTATATTAGAGATTTCAATTTGAATCTTCTTCATACCTTTAGAATAACTTGTTTTTATGGAAATAATCAACTTATATCACTACTCTAAATCAACTTATATGAAATGTAAACCTCTAATTTGAAAGAATCTCCCCATTACAGGGAGTTTTAATTAGACTACCTTTAGAGCATGATAATTGTAAATCAGATTAAAATAAGACTGTAATATCTTTTCTTTGTTTGAATAACTCTTTTTTTTGTTACCTTTTTCAAAACAATACTCAGTAATATTCTGTCCCTCGAAATACAATATAATTGTATCTGAGAATATAGATAAATGAAAATCTGTGATTCCTTCTACATATCTTTTGTTGATATTATTTATAGCATCATCGATCATGTTGGGAAAATATTCCAACTCCCATAAGTCTTGGTCAAATCCAGGCAATATCCCAGCGGAAGCCTCAACCGCATCAAATCTATTATAATCAGGTGTTATTATCTCCAACCCATTAACCATCCAACCAGCACCCCTAGCGCACTTTATTAAAAAATCTATCTTGTTCACTATGTCCCCCACATACTTAATATCTAAAGTATATGAGAGAATATTTTAAAATGCAACTTTATTTATAAATAAAAAACCCTACATAAATGCAGGGAGTGTTGGTGGGTTTATGATTCTAATAGCACCACACAACAACTATATGCGTGGGGGGCTTATAGCGGTTAACCAATACTAGCTTTTATGTCCTCTCTTGTCAATAATTTTTCGGCCATTATCAACTTTGTGAAAATATACTGACCTCTTCTGGTGTAAATGACCAAAGATAGGAATTCTTTCCTTGTCATCATATTGGGACACCCCTGCTTTCTTACAGTACCGTTTTCAGCTTCTTTTCTCCTGAATGCCATATAACAGGAATTAACCGGGATATCGTATACTTTAGCCCAATGATTCACTGGGAATTTCTTAATCCTTTTTGTAGGATCTAAAATAGACTTCTCTTTCTCTCGGTGTATCCCTCTTCGTTCAAGCATATCATATAAAGATTGCCTATGGACTCCGAGCTCTTCTGCTATATCATTGGTAGATAGTCCAAGGTTATGAAGTCTTATTGCCTTATCGGCTCCTTCGTTGTTTCTTCTTCCATCATCTTCTTTTAGGTCATCAAGCATAATACACCTCTGTTTGCTTCAAATACAGCTTTAGCAAATCCTCTTGGAGTTGCTGATCTTATATTTTTTGTCCTATCCGACTTACCTCCTAGTCTTTTGTGTTGCGTGCTGTATCCCAAATTACATTTTACAGGTTTTTTCTCAGGCATAACAAACCCACCCCCTGTCCATAGGCATGTTTTTTTAGGATATGCATCTCTTGGAGCTATATATTCTGGATAATATGGGTTTATGTCATCTTCTGGCAAATATCCCCCATATTCATATGGATTAAACGAATAGTCAGGTTTCCTCCATATAGAAGAAATTACTGATACCGGATTTTCAATAAACCATGGGGCTCCTGAAAGTTCCCCTATCATTCTACATTCATGCACTAACTGCATAGCTTTAGCTTGAAAATTAACGTTTTTTATTCTTTTGTTTTCAAAATGTGCGGCTCCAGAAACTGCAAGATCTGTGCAAACTGGAAATCCAAACACCATCTTAATTGTATGTTTTCTTATTATTTCAGATATGTATTCTAGCGAATCTTCAACAGTTAATGCTATTTTCTTTATTTTTCCCTCAACACTTGTTTCCCCGTGTTGAGGATCTATTAAAATAGCTGTATACCCTGCCTCTACCCACGGCTCAACCATTATTCCAGTAAAGTCGCAAAGAGATAAAACAACTCCATTCACATTTGCCCCCTATTTAATATTCCACAAGAATAGCACTGCAAGTAACTTGTGTAAAGGGTTGATCTATATTCTTATCACAATTGTTTCATCTTTGATCGATTTACCGAACTCATCACCAAAATCATCGGCTCCGTTGCCTTGGTCTCCATTTCCTTCTTCTCCCGCACCTATTGACTGCATATATAATTCTTTATATTGGGGATTTTGCATTCCTGGTATGTCTGCCCATGGCTCTTTACTTGTTGGCATATCATTTTCTTTTAAAAGATTATTAAGAGATTTATATGAGGCTAACTCCGAAGCTGTTGCCTCTCTAAGTTCTTTAGCATCATCTTGCTCGAAACCATGGAATACAAAGCGAAATCTATCGTCTATTTCATCAAGATAGCTCTGAAAATGTCTTTCAAGGAAAGTAAGAGCGTTACCTATCCCTTTATCGTCTGAATACTTCCTGCCCTCTGCGGATCCCCCTTCCATGATCTTTGCGCCCTTCTCGGACTTTATCCCCATGGACTCGATATCTACACCATAGACAGATCCGATTGACATATAAAGAGTATCTTGCCATCGGGAGAATTGCATATCAGCATTACTTTCACCCATCTTCTGCCATGTGATAGAAGCTTTACCGTCACCTTTACCTGAAGGTATAATCGGAATTCCCCATTTACCGGTTGCCCCGGACACTCCACCGGGACCCATAACATCAACTAGATAATCTTCAATCTCTTCAATTTCCTCAAATCCGATATCACCGTTCATGAGTAGCATACCCCGCGGAAGTTTATCCTCAGTAAAAGCGCCGGCATTAAATTTGAAAGAGTTTATCAGGGAAATAACCAGGTCAACACACTGCTCTATTTTCGAGTATCCATACCCGTAATTATTAACATCTGTTCGGGGATTCTGGAACTGGAACATCATCTGATAGGCTTGATATTGAGAAACTACCTGAGAGTTTATCATCTGGATAAATCTTATCTTATCATCACCGTCATAACCTTCCTCATTACACCTCATAATAGTTGCGGCATCGATGGCTTCGAAGGCTAATAGATCCCCTCCCCTTGACCATAGTTTTTCAGCGGCCACTTGATCCAGGGTAAGAAGGTCTCGTAATATCTTTTTAACATAATGTACAAGATCATCTTCATGCTGTAATGAATTATCCCATCCTGTCTGGAGAAAAAATTCCTGAATCTCTAAGGCTATCTTTTTGTCTTTGGCCGACATCTTTGCATCGGGATCCTTGAGCTCTATCTGAAACCCTCTTTTACCTTTTGCCGACATTGGCCGGATATAGGGAACAACTTTATCAATAATATGCCCTATTACTGTATTTATCAGCCATGCCTTCTCTGATATCCTTCGAAACAACTGCATTGAGTATTGTTTCTGAGGCATCATTATGCCACGGCCGTATCCATTATATTGAGGATTGATTAATTTAGATGTGAAATGCTCTTTTTTTCTGGCTTTACTAACAGCCTTTTTAAATTCATCAGGATTTATTGCCACGGTTCCTTCCCCTTCCTCTGCGTATTATTCTATCCAAATCGGCATTCCCGGTGTTTATCCTGGTAGCCGTAACTTTCTCTTGATTTTCTTTAGTCTTCTTATATCCCTGATAAAACCTTGATTTTGCGTTGGCCTTATCATCTATTCCTACAGTAGCCAAAGCAAGGCTCCAGAACCTGTCAGCGTGTGAGTCTTTTGTATTCCCATCATATCGGTTGAACTTCATTGCGGTTGCTGTTTTTCTGATACAATGGATATCAGCGTGAAGTTTTCGGTTCATAGGGAAAGAGTATTCCTGCCTCTCACATCCAAGATAAACCTTATTTGCCATATCCTCTTTAGTCTCGTTGGTGAAATTAACCCCTTGCGCCACTGTCGGGAATTTACCCTCTGCCCACTCGGCGAAATCCATACCTAACCCATTCCGGTCAATTAGGAATCTTCTTATCGGTAGAGAAGATAAAGCCAGTTCAGCAAATTTTTTCTGTTCATCAAACTTCTTGTTTTTAAGCTCGTATGACATCCAAACATGTTTTTTCCCATTCTTATGGCCAACCAGGGTGAATATTGATGCATCTTTTGTCCTTCCCATGTCCCAGCCGGCATAAAGTATGCCATGGATCTCTGGATCATAAGCAGGAGCATAGACACTTTCGAATATAGGCTGGCCGTCAGGAGTAAACCCGGTGCATATTTCAGGAATATTTATCCCGCTTAATATTTCGCTTATTGTTTGATATTCATATTGTTCGGCTGATGATGGAGATTGAGGAGTACAAGACATTATCATTTCGAGGGTTATAAATGCTTCCGACTCATCGGTAAATTCGCATTCGAACTCCTGTTTAAAGGACGTATGTCCCATGGATGAATAGATCTCTTTTAGGATCTCTGTACCAAACCGATCAACTCTCTCATAAGTTGTGAGTTCTTTACAAACAGATATTGCCATCTTGACATCTACACATAAAGCAGAAGCCCACCACCATGGAATAGTTATTCTCTGATAAGATTTGTATTTCTCTTCATTTGATAGGATATCGTAAAATATACCCTCTTTCATAAGAGGAGTAGATCCAATGGATAATAGCCCTCCCCTGGTTAAACAAGGTAAAGCTGATTCATATACTTTTTTATCTTCTTGGTGAAATGCGAACTCATCAAGGGAAATACCACCATAGGGGTTGGAAGTTCCGAATCCCCTCAAAGTCCTATTTGGAATAGATAGAAGTTGGGACTTGCTCTTTCTCCCCTTATCCCAGAACTCTAGAGAGGTTTTAGAGTCTGAAGATATCTCCTTCCTCCACTCTTCCGGGACATTCATCAAAGCATTACGAGCATCACTTATCTTACCAATAGCGTCGTTCATACCGTATGATACGAACACTAATTGATATTTAGATACATCGGGGCAGTTAGCCTCTACAACACCCTTTAAAGAGGTTATATAAGACCATCCGATCCTACGGCTCTTGTTTACTATCAAGAATCTTTCGTTTGATTTTAAATACCAATCCTGCCAGAAGTCTAGTTTAAACTCTGGGTTCATCTCGGTTAATGCCGCTGTTGCAATGACAACTTTTTCTTCACCTGTCCACATAATTGCATTATACCAAATATTTAGAGATAAAAAAACCCCTGATCTGTAATCTAGGGGTTAAGGTAATAAAACATAAGATAAAGAACATAGATAGAGAATATCTAATTACGACTTTAAGGCTTCTATGACAGAATGTCAACAGTTTTTAAATTCATAGAATCTTTTTTAACCTCTTTAAACCTATATTCTGGATACCTATGGATGAACCGGGCTCTTTTCAATTTATACAAATCAGTTTCTTTTCCCTTTACATCTTCCGCAATCTTAAGACATGTACCTATATCATAATAAGTAAAATCAACCACATACTTAATGGCCGGAAGTTTTCTATCTTCCCATTCTACGGGGTCAGATATAACAAATGGAACCTGGAGCTTTAGATCTTTTATTATTCCTTTATTCTCCATCATCTTTAAATCTAAGTACCGGTTCCCCTCTAGCTTTGATTGAAACCAGATATCATCATGTGTAACCGGGATATTCCCATACTTGTTACGTTTCTTTGCCACTGAATACAGGTGTCCGTCAAAATCAAGCTTATTGCCTATTATGAGACCACTTAATCCACTTTGAACCAATGTCATTTCATCTTCAGGGAAATGCTTCATTATTGCGAGTTTCCCCAATGGCTGTTCTTTAAGCATAGTTACGATGTTGGATTGTATTTTATTCATAATCCCAACTAGAACAAACACCGCATGAATTAGCATAGAATTTGTCATCTTTCTTAATGCTGGCATTCCCTACCCGGCACCGGCCATGTGGTATCTCATAAAAGTGAACTCGATCACCCTTCTTGAAGTGCCGGCAGTTCCCACAATTTGCTTTTCTTCCTTCTTTAATTAGAACTATTAGACAAGCCACCGAACACATAGCCGCCAATATCCCCCATACTACATCTTTAGTTCCAAGAAATACAAATATCACAACTATAGATCCAATCGACAACAATAAACTTGAAACCCCAAACCCTCGATATCCCATAAATCCCCCTTACACATTCAATATCTTCTCTATCTTCTTAATCTCAATGGACTCAACTATGATCCCATCATCTATTATCAGTTTACCATTAGATATTGTTATCTTTGAATTATTCAGTACATCCTTCACCTTATCATCTTTGATAAATAATATCACGTATCAGCCCCCTTGTTTTTAGATTATATCAGCCTAAGTCTCCTACATGTGCGATTCTAATATCTTCAGTTCTTGCTGCGATTGCAATAAAACAAGAAGGATAAAATATTGCTGTGTTTTGTTTAACGCCTATAAGTTCTCTTGGTGCTGCATTTTTTACTTCCGTCAACACGATCATTGGTCTAAGCAATGCGATCTGATCTGTTATTTCTATTTCGGATATTGGTTTCCAGTGGTCACTTCCTCTTTCCAATAAACCCTTAAGCTCTATTTCATCGAAATCAATCAAGTCTAGCGATATCATAAGCCAATCAACCCCTTCATACCGTGCCACCCATGTGTTGCATGACTTTTTTATTATTAGGGATGGTTCTGGTTCCTCTTCTGGCTTTATTCTTTCGCCACAAAAAGGGCAATGACTATAATCCCAAGTTATGTATAAGAAATCTTTATTGCTTTTCATTTTATCAACATGTTCTCTATGCTTTTTACATGTATTAAAAACTCCAGCTTCCCACCCACATTTATCTTCCATATTATCCTTCTTAATAGGTTTCTCCCTGGTCATTATCTCTTGTGCTTTAAAAGCATTATAGATCTCTGGTTCTCCTAAACATATCTCTGCAATCTCTTCCTCTGTCCAGTTCTCTACTGGGTTCGTTATCTCCATGATTCATCCTTTACTATTATCCATCAACTCTAATATTGGGCTCTTACCGATTATCTCAACATATTCTTGCCCTAATGAAATATAAACAATCCCTTCTTTCTTGGAGATAACTGGATACTCTGAAATATTAACAAGAATTGGATTTTTGAAGAAATAGGAATATGCCCTTAATTGCTTGTATCCATTTTTGTTACCTTTCTTTAATTCAATAATAACATCTCTTCCTGTTGTCTTTTCTTTAGCTAACACATCAATTAGATCCAAATCTGGCAATTTATATTGATTATCAACAAAATTATAGCAGTCTAAAACATCTATGCTATCCCAATTTTTTATTAATTTATCTTCTAAATCACTTTCTTTGTATGGACTTTTACTATCCCCTCTAAGGACTACGCTTAAATCATAAATATGAGCTTCCGCTAATCTTGTTAATGTGTGGTATATCCCCCTATTTGAAGACCCTTTTAGTGGTATAATATCTCTGCAAAGATATATTAGTTCTATAATTAGAGGTATTTTGTCAATAGAGCTTTTATCTGATGCAATCAATTCTAATTCAAATACAACATTCATTACAAAAGGGTTTGCAGTTTCACTTTTATCAAATGAATCCTTCAACACTATCAAAGACTCTCTGATGGTTTCAAGCCTACCATCTGCAATTTCTGGATTCCATTTTCTAGTTTTACACTTTGGACACATTTTGGGAGGAAAAGAATTCCTTTGCTCCCAAGAGTGCCCACACTTAAAACAAACATTCATTGTATTACTCCTGTAGGTAATAATATTACTTATCTAAGTATGTGTCAATAACTACATCTGTTTTATTAGATCCCAATAGGAAACATTTCAAATGTCACCTATATCTCCAATGAAATACTTTTTATCGTTCTTATCTTTCACCCCGATGTATTGTTCCCAATCTGATATCTGCATATATCCTAATGGCATGCTATTTTTAGGATCTACTATTGTACCTCTAACAAGAGCTGATATTTGCCATATTTCCTCTCCTGTTGAAATCTTTCTGTATCTTGCCCTAAACTCTAATCCAATAACCTTTTCCCCCTCTTCCTGAAAAAGAACCTGATCCTACACCCCAAACTATATCGCTTTATCTGCCGCTTTTGCCATCTGGATAGTTTCATAACTTATCCCTTAATTTAGTTAGAACCTTGAATATATTATCCCCCTGTGTTGATCCTTCATAATCACCGTACATTAGATCTATATATTCTACGGCCAGTCCTAGATCGGACTTTAGATCTTCTATCTCTTTCTGAACTTTCAATGCATGATCTCTGAATCCGACACCAAGACCATTCTCATAAGACTCGATTATACTCTCTTCATGTATATCTGACCGGATGTATTTGGTGTCAGAATCATCAATTCTATCACTACTCCATGTATCATCTACGACTCCTGAATATTGCAGATATATCTCTTTCGGAGCTTCTTTATTACTCATGTTTTGTTATCCTTTAATTAACTGGCAAATCTTCCATTTCTTTATCTGTCATAATAAATATTCTGAATTTAATTTCAGTCTCTTCCTCTTCGTCCATGAAATTATCGATTGAAACTATCCCGTCTAATTTTTCTGGAGCAGGAACCCACGCGCCAACTGCTTCTTCGTAGTAAAATAATCGTTTCTTCTTCTCACTCATAATTTCCCCTTAAAATGTTTCGGATCTGGATGAAGAGGGAAAAGACTTTCGGACTCTCCTGTTGATTCTACAGCCTCATCTCTACAGTCTTCACAATAACAAGGAAATCCTACTGGATCTCCCAAATACACACCGCACCCATTACACAGTAACCCGCTTAACATATCGTTTGCTATTTCTCCCATATCACTCCCCCATTATATCTTTGGATGGGATTCCTATCCTACTTAAGCATCCAGAAATTCTACAATCTGGCTTGATTTTATACATACCTTTCAATGTCCTAACGCAATCCCTTAATTGCTCTGTTTGTTTATCTACTTTAGAATCATAAGGAATCTGAGTTAAATATGGTATCAGCTCACTTATTCTTTCTTCTGTCACGATCCACCCCCATAATATTCACATGTAACGGTCTCTGTTTTTACACAAATATCTTTTATAATGAACTGCTCGAATCCTGAAGAGTGGTCAACTAGATCTACAGTAATAAGCTCTCTCAATATCCCTAACTCACGTTCCTGTAATATTTTATACAGATCACCAACTACCTGTAGTTTCCTTTTATCACATCCTTTATCGTTCAAGTAGCATTCATCCCAATCTTTACCTGTTATTTTAAGTGTCATAACTCAATCTCCTCCCACAAATAAAACCACTTTAACCCATCAACCGACTTCATTGGATTCCCGAATTCGTCCGGCCATAGGAATAGGTCGTTATTCATTGAGTAGATCCTTTATCTCTGGCCATTTCTTAGGGTAGCAGGCTTTTTCTATAAGAGCAATTAACGCTGGATTAGGCTTTCCTTTTTTGCCTGATGCAATCAATCTTTCAGCTTCATCCATCATCAATATCAAAGCCTCAAGCATTTCATCGAAAACTACTTCCTTTTCTCTGACCTGTTTAAAATTTATAGCCGGCGTTATCCCCAACTTCTCAATTATGCTTTTATTGCTCATCTAATCCCCCCTATTTTTTACTACCCCCTATCATCAGATAGAGGGTTTAATTATTTTACCTTGACCCTGACCATGACCTTGACCATGACCCTGACCCTGACCCTGACCATGACCTTGACCATGACCCTGACCCTGACCATGACCTTGACCCTGACCATGACCCTGACCCTGACCCTGACCATGACCTTGACCATGACCCTGACCTTGACCATGACCCTGACCCTGACCTTGACCTATCATACCCCTCTCTCATCATAACAGAATTCATCTATTTTACCTCTTTCGGTAAATTCTCTATCTCTGTTAATAACAAAAATGATCCAGTATTTAGCTTGATAGGGTTATGGAACGGCTCAACTTCGTTAAACTTTGACGTATCTTTCATCGCCTCATTCAATCTACCATCATCCGCAATCCAGCAAGCGTTTTCAAGGACTACGATATCACCTGAAGCTTTAACCAATTTACCAGTGTAATGATGTGTGACTGTTTGTATAAAAACATTCTTCCCTACGTCTTCCGTATACTCTGATGTTTTTACAATCCCATTATCTTTCATTGCCAATTCTAAAATTCCCATCAATAATTCTTTATTCATTCTATTCTCCTATGCCTCCGAAGAGGCTATTATTTAATATTTACCTTGCAATTCTAATGTGCACTTTAAATCCCAAAGAAAGTTAAATCTTTTCATCCTATGTGGTATTTCTCCGCAACTCATTGATTGCAGTTCATACATACAGTTTCTTTCATATTCGTCCATCTTATTCATTTCTTTTCGATCCATCACTATCCCCCACTTGATATTAAATATATACTTGTTTACTTTTAATGTCAACTATTTAATTCAGGTAATTCGGCAAGTTTTGAAAGTTCTATCGGGTTGCTACCCTGCAGGGCAACTGTCACCCTCTGGGTTATCTGGGATACTTGATGTTCAACTGAAATTACACCACCTTCTTTGGATAGTTTATCAAGTGCATTCTTCTTGTGCTCCCACTCGATTAACTTGATGGTTGAATCGTTTATCATCTTGACGGTGTGCTCAAGCTTGGTTATTGCCTTCAAGAGAAGGTCTCTTGGGTCTGCATGTTTATTTGTGATATTTAGCAAATGGTAAACACCAGGAGCTTTAATCGCCTGGATCAATTCCTGAAGAGTGGCTTTTTCCTTCCCAGGCAATAGTCTGCCCGAATCAACATCTACCTTTTGGAAGGAGACATCGATCTCATCACCACGGGCTCCTATAAAATACTTACTAGGATCATCGGGATCCGTAAGCCATTCGTCACAAGCCTGTATCATTTTACTCACTAATTCTATTTGGGAATTAACTTGTTTAAGTAGAACATCACCAACAATCGCCTCTTTTGTCTCCTTATCCTCCGATAAGAGCGAAGCAAGGCACTTGTCCCGATGTCTTGTGATTGTTTTCCTTGATATGTTAAATAATTTTTCGATACTCGCTATCGTGTCTTCGCTTCGTAGCTTACTATTAATCAGTGCAACCTTCTTGTGGTCGCATACTTTACATCGCCCCCTAACGCCTGCCATATTTCTGAAACTCCTTATTTATAAATGTCAAAATTGGGTCACAATGGTCACTTTGTAACTCTATATAGAGTATAAGCTTACTAATGTCTAATGATCAATGGGGGGACACTGTAGGGACAATTTGCCTTATTCTTCCCCATTTTCGGGCTTTTTGTCCTGTTTTGGGGACACTTTAAGATCTTTTTCATCTTTCTGGTTTCTCTTATTCTTTACTACAACAAGAGTTACGGGATGTTCCACATGTGACACAAATGCGCCCGAATTGTACTTTGTTTGTTCGGATATGTCAGTGACTACCCCATCATTGAAGTGAATTACCACCGACCCATAGGTTCCGGGTTTCATTTTCCTCTTTAGGAATTTTGTCAGATGTTGTAGTTCCACACTCATGTAGTTCGTATCCCTCCACTATTCGGCCTGACTCCTGTATGATTTTAATAGGAGTAGGCTTACATTTTATAGGTAAGTCTTTTTTCCTGCAATTTATGTATTTCACCTCTTGTTTACAGTCATTGCATAATATAGCCATTAGAACTCACTCCCCTTTACCGAAGAAATAAATCCCTTGTGCATATTTTGTTAATCCTATTAATATTTTTACAAAGGGTATTAATATCTCAATTTCATCCTGATCGATCCTAATGTAAAATCCTATTCCTTTTGTAAACGATAACCATAATCTATATTGTCCCATTATCTTTCTCCCTTACCTCTTGATCGTATACATACCTTATGGCTGATTCTTTGGCTTCTTTGATATCTAAGTATCGATTTGTTGAGTGTTCTAATTCCCCTCTATTCCACAATCTATATATCCATGATTCAGATAGAGGGAGTCTCCTTCTTTCAAAACTATAGCCCATCTTTGTGTATTCTTTTTCAATCCCCTCAATTGCCTCCTGGAGCAGGAGAGAATTTCTCATCTCATCATCCTCAAGGAATTCCAATGCCCCACAGAAACCATAAGCACTGAAATTATCTCCCATTAGCTCAAACCCGGCTGCTAGATTGATTTTCCATTTTGTATATTCTATATCCATTACTTTTGATCCTCTATTCTTTTGTATTATATTGCCACTTTATTATCTCAGGGATTGTTTTATCTGTTCCCTTCTCTCTGAAGCTACTGCAGTAATTCCATAAGCTCCATAAGGATGCCGAACTTATTGGGCAAAGTATAGTCCTGGACCTTGAGCAGTTCTCGCAACATACTCTATCTAAATTCTCTCGTTCTTCCACATTCCCCCCGATTCAACAATCATCTCGTTTTATTACATTTTCAATTATATATGAGTTTTCAACAATTGCCCTTCTTTCTTCTTCTTTCATGCTCCCTAAGATTTGACAAATATTCATTCCGAATACGTCACCTTTTTCTGTAGAAGTAACATGGCAGAGATTAACATCTGCATCTCTATAATTGCCATCATCAAGAATTATATGAAGATTTCCACCACATCCATAATTAGTTGCGATATATTCTTCGATAAGGACACAAGCCATCCACATCCTCTGAAGTTTGTCTTTTTTCTTTTGGAATGGCATATCACCCCCTCAACTGAAAATATATTCTCTTAGCCTCTGACTTTGAACTGCAGAACCCTTCTGACATTAGTAGCCTAATTGCCTCATTAAACCCGTTATCTTTTACTATAGCCTTCATTCTGTCCTTTTGAGCTTGCATTTCAAGTACTCCCATTTTCTCCCCCCTGTTTACTCATACAACTTATTGAAAATTTCATACATAAACTCTTCTGCTTTTTCGTCTAATTTTATCTTATACTTGTTAGCTTCATAATACTGTTTAGCCGTATCTCCAAACTTGTACCCCATGGCCATCCAATCAATTACCATATGGACTATTGATATTTCCCAGTCAATATAATGGAGATCCTTCTTTTTCCATGTCTGCCAATGATGATAATTAAGAGCCTTATGGTGTTCCCATGCAGAATTGAAGTCTTTTTGGCTTTTGTCCTCCCCTATAGCAGGGAAAAACTCGACTCTGTATTGAACGAACTCTTCAGCCGACATCTTGGACTCATCATGATTTATTACCTGACAATTTATTGTTGCATGATAAAAATCATCCCAAACGAATCTCATATCTTTGCACTTTTCTTGTACCTCTTTCCATGCTTTTTGAACATTTTTATAATGCTCTTCTAGATAATCTAAATATTCCCTTGTTTTCCTTATTTTTTCTATCATATTTCCCCCTATATTTTTGGATCATTTATATCTTCAACTTCTTTCTTTATTGCCTTATATACTTTTTCGTCGATATCTACTTTTTCATCTCCCCAACAATAAGTACAGTCTATATTTTCCATTTCGTTAGTATCAAAGTTATGTACTGTTTCGAACCCTTTTCCGTTACATAGAGGGCAATCTACGTTTTTCATCAACACGTTATCACTCACCCTCATCCCCCTTAACACAACTATCTAAAAAATCAATCATTACATTCCCAGCCCATCTTGATAACGAGTATAGAATATCCCCTGGAATATTTTTTATCACTTTGATTATGTTCATTACCCCTCCCAATCTACAGGAGGCCGACCGTTTGGTGTAGCTACCGATATAAGGTGGTTTTCTTTGTCAAATACATCTTTGTACTCCATTATCTTCCAAACTGGAGGTATGTGGGGAATTCTTACCCATACTAGATCATTACCAGGTAGCTTGTACCCGGTTCTTTCGTAGTAATCGAATGGTGTTTCCCATCTACATGAAGCTTCACCAGTTTTCTTCTTGTACTCTCCTATTTCTTTTGCCTGGTCCCGAATAGTGTATTGAGCCGCTGAAATAATATGTTTTAGAATATTTATCTCTTCATCTCTTATAGTTACCTGTTCACCCAAAAAATCTAGTTCATTAATTTCCAATTAAGCCCCCTTTTATTGAATCATAATGTAATAGATAGAGATATAGAACCGTGAAGACATTTGTAATGCGACTTGACCCATCGATTTAGGTTGTCTTCTGTCTACGATTCACGTCGCCGAATTTTGGCTCCATATCTCTACCATTAGATAAGTATTATATCATTATTACCAAATGATTTATAGATATGTAAGTGTTTTTATTGAATATATTTTGTTTTATTTTGGATAAAAAAAAGCCCCTTAGAACGGAAGCAAAGGGACTTAAATAGAAAAGTTGGATTAATGTATAATACCATGTGATACCTAATTCGTATATTATTAAATAGGTGGATCATCTATGTCTTCTACTTCTTTCTTGATCTCCTTATATATCTTCTCGTCTATATCAACCTTTTCGGCTCCCCAACAATAAGTGCAATCCATATTCTCCATTTCATTGGTGTCGAAGTTGTGTACTGTTTCAAATCCTTTACCGTCACATAAAGGGCAATCTACATCTTTTAATAACATCTTACATAGATCCTCCAGGATAATCTTTTGTACTCCCTGGCTTTTCTTGTATAAAGATAATAAGCTACAGGCATATTCCAATATGCTACCAACCCAAATATTTCTATTATTCTTTCCTTATCCACTATCTCTTCCTCCACTTGATGAATTGCCAGATTGACATTTTCTTGAGCTTTCTGTTTTCTTCTCTTTTTGGGAGGATACTCCGGCTTTATTCCAGTTATAGGCAGCTTCTTCGACTGTTTCAGAAATTGCCCCCGGCCCTTCAGCGTTACAAGTTCTACAGTAAATAGAATCTCCATTTGTCCCAAAATGCATGATGTGTTCGGATTCGCAAAACGGACATGGTATAACCATTATAGACTCATGTGTTGTTAGCTTAACTTTTTTAATCTTATCCTCTTCGGTTTTATCGTTCATTATTAGCTACTTGGTTTTAATTTATCTAATTCACCACAAGATGTACAAAGATGTAGTGTCTCTTCTTTTCCTGTATCCTCATTAAACATTGGTATAGATCCGTAATTATTGCACTTACCATTAGTTTTCATTTCCTCTATCTGCTTGTCTTTTTCGGATAGTTCTTTTTGCATTTCTTGACCTACGCTATATAAGTCATCTGTTTTATTTCTAAAGTCTACTACTAACGTCTCCAGCTCTTCTATCTTCTCTTGTTTGGAGTGTGCTCCGGCTTTGTATCCATATTCAAACCCTATAAATGTGTGAATGAATTCATTCATCATTTGGAAATCATAATTAGTATTATAGGTTTCATTTTCTTTATCCCAAAATAACTCTTTAGGTATGGGAAATTCTTTCTCAAATTCTGCTCTTATTTTCTCCTCTTCGGTTCTATCTGGCATCTTATTTACTCCTCAAAGCATTCTCTATCTATTCCATCATCATAGACCTCATGGCCATCTATTCCACATTCTTCTCCTATCCTTTGTCCACAATACTCACAGGATCTTTCTATTTCTACTTCCATCTTATCACCCCTTATTCAATATTTCTTCGTATGGTATGCCAGCTATTGCTTCGATTATCTTAATTTCGTTTGCCCACATTGATCGGAATGGAGAGATTCCAGCTTCAGTCCCATAATATCCAAGATGTTTCCTCTCAGATCTCTTTACTATATCAAACAACGCGTTAAACACTTCCCTTAATTGCTCTGTTTGCTTGTTTATTGATCCTGGCAAATATGGATGGTAATCACTATGCATAGTTGTTTTTAATTCCGGTATCAACTCTTTCAATCTATCTTCTGATATCATTTCATACCCTCATTGTAATCGGTTATTTTTTGCAGGGCCCGAGAGGCAGCGCATACCATTGTTTCTGAGTCTAGCATATCACGCAATGGATTACACTTTATTATCTCCAAAGCCCCGGCCAGTTCATTTGTCAGGGATTCGAGATTGCGTACAGGATCTGATTTACATATTTTAAATGAATATCCGCTTAGTCTATGCGCTTCTATCGGTTTTACTTTCATTGTTTGGCCTGGAAATATCCAAGGATTTTCTCTGAAAGATCCTTTTCATCAATCCCGACAGAAGCTCCTTTTAATGCATCAACTGCATGGTCGAATCCCTGCTTATACGACATAACACAAAGTTTTACGGCCTCTTCTATTTTGATACTATCGTTCATTTCACCCCTTCCCCATCTCAAACCCAACTACAAATTCAGTATGGCACTCTTCGCAGGTTACTTCTTCCTTGAACCATATAAAATCATCTATAGTTCCTTTTTCAACCTTTATCATTTCCCCACACTCAGGACATTCAACTTCTATTTTTACGGTCATTTTTCCCTTTCCTCTCAGCAATACAATAAGCCATTAGCCCCCCTAATATCGCTATTCCTATCATTATCGTTGGCCAGTCAGTCATTGAGACTCCTAAAAATCATTTTCAAATACTTTCCATATCTCACTTCTTATTTCGTTTTTAATCCTTGATCGATTTATATAATCATCAGTAGACGCAATACTACGCTTTATTGAACCGACATGCTTTATCATTCTTATAGCATTCTCTATCTGGTCAAAATCTTCATCTTTAATGTCCTTGTCCAGTTCAACTGTAAACCCTTTTATTCTGTTGCTCACCTAATTCCCCCCTATAAGACCTCAGAGGATTCGAACCTCTGAGTTAAAAACCCTTAGTCTTCTTTTTTACCGATGAAAGTTATTGATTCATTTTTAAGTACATCGAGATTCGAATTAATATCTTTAATTTTTACCAATGCAACCCCCAAATCCCTGATTTTTTCAGTTTTTCCCTGGACAATCCTGACTCTTAATGCTTGAATCTCGTTCTCTGTTTCATACCTCATCTCTTCCAACTGATCGATAGCGGATCCAAATCCTCTCTCAACTTTTCTTAAGGCTCTTCCCTTGTTTTCTTCGTTGATCTCTTTAAGATCTTTACCAAAATACTTGTCGAATGTTGTCTCTAGTTTCGCTACGCTCTCTGCTTTCTCTGCTTTCTCTAATTTCTCTAATTTCTCTGACATCTAAATCTCCTTAATTTTTATATTTTTCATCAAGAGTTGTTCTCTTGCTTTTTTCATAGTGTACTCATAATCTATTTTAAAGAAATCATCTAACGATATTACCTCTTCCCCCTCACATGTGTGACAAGTCAAATATCCATCTTCACACTCACCCTCATCCATTCCACCACATGCTTTATATGGTCCATGATAACAATCTCCATCACATCTACCAAGGTTCCCCTCCCCCTTGCACTCTGGACATTCTATCATTTCGGGAGTTTTTTCCTTGTCTGTACCATCCCATTTACCAGTATAGTCTATTGTATATATAAACCCATTGTCATCTAGATTCGGCACTTTCAATCCTCCTATCACACTCCAGAATGAAAATAAAAGCTCTATTCGCCAAGTCGGCCGCTTCATGCCTGGCTCTTGGACAATCTACTTTACCTATTTTCCGATAATTATTACCATCTTGATAGAACAGTTCTCTTGATAGTTCTTCAAGTTCATCCTGCATTCTTTTAAACTCATAATACAGATCAATATCATCAAATCCAGGCTTATGCTCATTCATTTTCAACTTTTCAATCTGGGCTCGGTTTCCGGCTTCAATCAGCTCATCATATTTTCTCATTTTTATCATTCCAGTATGTGCCGCCAACCATTTCCAAGGATATTGGAGATACATCTTCTATTTTGCTCAGATCGAACGATTTTAATATTTTCAGGTAATATTCATCATATTCCTGGGCAAGAGAGAAGGTGAGGCCATAGGTCATCATCTTATCTGTTATTTCATGTGGTTCGTATATCTTAGGTGCTATTACTGGCAATACAATCCCTTCATCAAGCTCAATACCGTTAAGAATTGCCCCTTTTGTTGGAGTGACAAACCACATAGAGGCTACTTTATCTTTATTGAATTGTTTATTAGCCTCTCGGATAGATTCTCTTTTGATTGCTGATTTTACCATTTTCTTGTCGAGATCTTCGGTTGAGTTTATAGTTATTTCTATGGTGAATTTTACAGGTCCTTTTTTAATATCTGATTTGATCTTTTCGATTATCTCTTTTTTCTTCTTTTCTTGATAATAATTTAAATCTCTCATATTCCCTCTTTTGACTTAATAAAACCGGGGACCAAAGGCCTCTTTCATCCCCGGATAGGAGAATTATTCTGCTCTTGAACCTGTTTGTAAATTAATTCAACAACCTAATAAATTAAAATATTCACCCATACGGGCTATTTCTCCAGAAAGATTTGCACTTTCAATAACTGATACTATCAGCCGTGTTTCTAATTACACCATGGAAATTATAGGAGCCCGAAGGCCCCAAATCTTTTCATGTTTAAATTATGATAGGCATTTCCCCCTTTAACCTTTTTTATTTATTGATAATAACACCTACTACTACACAGATGTTCACCCATGCGGGTAATTGGCTACTGCAGAATCGAACTGCAAAGCGCTGAGTTCCCCCAGAACTTAAATTAACCATTAAGCCTGTTGATCATAGTCGAAAGTCTAAGGATATTATTAACCGAGTCCTCGAATGACCCTTTTTCTGCTTCTGAAAGACCATTCATTTTAAGATTGAAATTCCTGACATACTCTTTCATTATCCTAGAATAGAACAGTTCACCTGGCTTTGTGAGATAAAGACTGATCCTTCTTCTGTCTGAGTGATTTCTGTCTCTTTCCACATACCCAGCCGATACAAGGAACTCTACAACCTGGGACAAATTCCCTTTTGTAATTGTCATTTTATCGTGTATCTCTTTCATGATACTGCCTTTATTATTTCCAATTACAATTATTGCCATTTCCTGAGAAGCATTAAGTCCACGATTTTCTTTCTTGTTTTCTGAATAGAAGAAGTCTCCCATTTCAGGGATAATATCCATGATTGATTCTATAAGTTTTTTCATAAACCCTCCATGCTTTACACTTTAATATGTAAGCGTTTACTAGTCAAGCTAAATATTTCACTTCTTTACTTTTTGTGATATTTTATCTTCGGATACCCTTCAATATAACCAACATTGACAAGCCTTCTGCATCTGTGATTTCGACATTTATCTTTCCCGGAGATTGTTGGTTGATAGCTCCCCATTTTCCCACATTTTGGACATCTAATTTTTACCCACTCTTCCACTTTTAATCTCCCTTCTTATTTAACTTCGCCATGCTCTCACAGAATCTATCAACATCATCTTCTCTTACAAGTATTTTAAAGTATTCTCCATTTAAATTTAAATCGATTCCATTGAGTGCTCCTCTTGCTTTAATCCCGTCTACAATATTATTTAGTCTGGATTTTCTTTTTTTTTCAGCTATACCGATAACGACCAGAACTAATATCATCAATATAAATCCTATCCCAAAAATTATTAATTGCTCTCTATTCATATCACCCTCTCTTATTTCCCATTTGACCAACAAACTCATAATTTAATATTTTAGCGTAATCTCTTAATGGCTGTCTTGAGTGGTGATTGCCCTCTTTATCCCAAAGTCCTTGGAGTCTTTCCTGTAGTACTTCAATTGGTTCGTCAACAACCTCAAACGTTACCCTTGTTTTGACTATATTTACCTCTCTATTGAAAACGCTCGGATTTTCCTGTGTTATACTATTCTGGTAATAAAACCCTAATTCTCTAAATGTATCGAATTCAATTTTTCCCATTTCTATCCTCTCTTATTTCTTAACATATCTTTTATCTATCTGCTGTAAATGCACTTGTCACCGCTTCTCTTATCTCCAACAAGAAATCTTTTGCCGGGACTACGTTTAATCCCTGTCGTCCAACTTGAGCCGTAAGAAGGAAATCAGCTTTATCCCCGACATTACCATAATTATTTTTATGGCAAACCATTTCTATAACCCCGACAATCTCTTGGCTTTTCAAGACACTGAATCTTTTCTGTGACAAATTCCTCAGTAATGCCCTCTGAAATTGCTTCACGTTCCTCATATGGGTTTCCTGTTCTTCGTGTCTATTAAGCTTTGCCGAGTGTGGTTTTCTGTATCTTTCCGACAACCTGTTAATTGAAATTCCCATCCTGGCATTATCAACCAGAGCACTGGAACCCCTAGCCGCTGTCCTGATATCACCAGAACTCTTGGCCTCGTGGTGAGTGTAAATGATCGTTTTCCCTGTCTTAGCTGTGATCCCATTGAACAATCTCAACAACTCAGAAGCAACACCATTCTCAGTCTCTACCCTCCCCCATTTATCACCCGTACAAAAGCTGGAAAGAGGATCAATAACATAAAGATCGTATTCAGAGCTTTGTATAAAATCTAGTATTCCATCAAGGTTCTGGTTATCAAAATGAACGAAGTCTGCATTGTTTGAAGTATAGAATTTTTTGTACGGCTCCAACATGATAGCCATTATCCCGGCGCTGTCCTCTCCAGAGATATAACAAGCTTTTAAGCCGCTTGCCATTATCACTCTTTGCATTAATATCGATTTACCGGCTCCTCCTGGTGCGTGGATACAACAAGTGATCCCTTTTGGTATTTGGATATAACCTACGGTTAGAATCGTCTCTAGGACGGCAGGAGCGCAATCAAGGAAATTGTGAATTTTAGGTATTGGAGCTGTAGGTTTAACCTTTTGTGACCAGCTATCAACATAGCTTGGAATGTCTAGTTGTTTAAATTGTTCTGGGTTCTGGCAAACAGATGATATTTCTAGCCTTAGCTCCTCAAGAGCGTCAAGGCGATCAAGTTCTTTTTGCTCTCTATCCTCGATAACCTTTTTGCCTCTATAAAACTCCCTATACTCTAACATCATTTTTCTAGAAACTTCAGGGTCATTACCATAATGGTGACAAAATATATCTAACACATCCTGGACACCTATATCATCAAAGCCAAAAGTATAAAGAATATCAAATAGCTGTTCCGGGCTTTCTGGTATATTCTTGTTTAGATATTCAATTACACTTTCTTTACGCTCAATTATTTCTGTCATTATCAACAAGCTCCATTTTAATCTTTTGCCTCAAGCAAAAAGATTAGTCATTGTATCCGTTACCGTAAAATTCCTTTAAACCACTTTCTATCTTATTATCTGTATTAATACTCTCTTCTTTGGAAGAGAGTATACTATCCTCACCTAACTCTAACCTAACCTTACCTGTGTCTCCATCTTGTACACTATCTGTATCCATATTGTATCCATCGCCTTTTTTTTCAGTGTAACTATTGTTATTTTTCACACAAATCTGGTCTTTTTCTTCTTTGTAAAGAGTCTTCTTAAACCTATCTTTTTGTATGTAATTATGTATTTTCCAGTGCTTTATGACTACAACTCCAGAGGCAAATAATAGTAAATATCTCTTAGCCAACAAGATCTTTAATTCATCATCTGAAGCTCCAACCATACGCATTATTTTTTTAGGATTGTTAATAAATCCTTCATCATCTGCTCTCATTGATAAATGGAAATATAAAGCTTGTGTAGACAATGCCATATCAAGAAATGCATCGCTGTCTATTATTGTTTTTGCGAACATTCTTCTTTCTGCCACTATTAAATTTTCCTTATTGATTTTTCTGACACTATTGAGAGGATCTTATCTATATCTTTTTCAAAATATGTGGCTGTAGCTATTGAAATTTGCAATTCATCTCTTAATTTCAGTTGCTTCTCTGTGGAAGTTTCCCATTTATTGTCTCCACAAACACCACAAGCATTTCTGACAAATCTTGCAACTTTTTTTATTTCTAGAACTAAATTCCCTCTTAAGTCGCAATTTTCGCTTAATGCTTTTGTCATACTTTTAAATGATTCTCCGCTATTGTCTCTAAATTCTATAAGATTATCATATAACCATTGGTACACTTTAACTTTAAGATCAGGGCTGTACCATAAAGCTATATCAATGAATAGAAATGGGTGAACCCATTTTTCATTCCCACGGCCTCTCCCTCCTGTTTGTATTTTTCCCACTTCTTTCTCAAGTGAGGATATAAATTCTTTGGATTTAGGACTCCTAAAATATTCTGTAACTTTCTGTATTGGTAGATTGTTTACAATTCTATGGTTATTACCAAACCTTTCAAGATCAGCAATATTATAGAATCCTGTCTTATGTTTTTGCCTAACAGTTATTCCAGCAATATTTCTTTCCATTACGACTTCTGTCTTCACTTTATCTCCTTATTCCTAGCGATGCTACTGTATTATATTGCTAGTTTTATATTATGTCAACTTCATGCTTATTTATTTGTAGTTTTGCTATTTTTTTTGTTGCTAGTTATATTTGAAGACAAAAAAAGGCTACTTTCTCAAGGCAACCTGTATTTGTATATTACCCTTTATTGTCAGTTTCTTCAAGGATAAATTCACAGCAATAATCCCATTCCACACATAAACAATCAATTGCTTCTGTAATGTTGGGATGTTGCCAAGGCAATGAATCATCAATTAGAATGACACCTTGGTTTATTTTAAACCCATTGTCTTTTAGTGTTTTTAAAGCTTTTTCCATATCCACGATATTATCTCCTAATACGATCTCAATATTTCAAAAAAACAAAAGTGCAAATTAAGCCCAATACCTTTGTGATATCCTATATAAAACAAAGATCTGTTTATATTCTCTGTTTTTATTGATCCTAGATCAATCTCTGTCAATTCTTTTGTTATTGTTATCCCTATTATGCCTACTTCCATCTTTATTATCTCCTATTACTTGCACCTTACATTTCCCTTACTTATCACTGCATCCATATAATTCTTTAATATGTAACAATATGATAAGTTTGAAATGTTTTTGTTACTTGCTATTCCCCTATCTCGTAAATTCCCCGATAATTAGCCAATGCAGTCTCGATAGTCGGATGTCTCTCAGACGCCCTACCTTTTCGATTATGCCTTTTACATAGACACAATTTTAATATTCCAGAACTTGAAGGTTTTATCTCTACCCTGATCTTTCTATCATGAGCCATGAATACCATATTGGTTAGAAGGCTCCCGTCAAAAGTAGCAGGTGAATGATTTCTAGTGTTATATGCTACCCCATCGCCGTATTCTCTTATTTTTACACACAAATGACGTTTACCATCTATAAGGTTTAATATCATCTCACAGCACTCCCACTGGTCATCGTTGCACCACTGGTAATATTTTTCCCTTAATTGTTTATTCCATTCTTGATATGTCATTTTTCTACCCCATAAGAGAATTTCGATACTTCAATTGTTTTCATTCAGTAACTCCTTGATTTGCAACTGGTTTTTTCCTGTCCCTTTTTCAATTGCTAAAATAGATTGATTAACATAGCAATCACAACCATTTGGAGCATCACATTCATCTCCACAAGGGCGCTCATGATCTTTGTTTGAATAGAATATTCGTATAAGGGCTTTCAACATATCAGGAGAAGCAGAAATTAACTTTGTATTTGGGATTCTTTCGGGTAGATTAATTTTAGATATCCCCCAAACTTCGCCTATAATTGAATCTTTTGTTCTCCCTTCTCCTCCTGTTACAAACTGATTATCTGCTCCACTAATGCCCCAAGACCCTTCAGTAATCCCCAATTCCTTAATTATGTTTTTCATTTTTTCTTGCTCATAGATATAACAGCCTTCACCTTTTTTGACTGAATAAACCTCGCTTAATACACAAGCCCTTTCCAAATGAGGGAATCTGAAGTTTTTACATCCAGAATCACATATCCTCTTTTCCTTACCATCCATCTTGTCCAGATGGTTACAAATATCGTTTGCCATCAATCATCTCTCTCTTTAATCTCTATCCCATTCGCTCCACGAACTACTATTAAGCAATCTTCGCTAAATTCGGGCAATTCTGGGTATGTAGCAACAAAGCTTTTAATTGAAGATACTCTTAAGATATCGTGGCAGTTTATTGCCCTTGAAAAAACTTCTAGATCTGGAAATTCTATCATTCACTTGTCCTCTTCAATTTCTTCGGCTCAACCTCATAACAACGGAATTTGTCATATTCAGGGTTGAAATCATACCCACAGCTTTTAATATGGGCTACGATCTCACCTTCTAACGGTTTGAATGAGTGTTCAAAGTGTAATATTTCCTTTTCTTCCAGCTCTCGGACTACTTCTATGCAGAATGTTTTCATTTTATTCTCCGAATTTTTATGTAATAACAAAAGCAGACAATTCCTGCTCCTATCATCCCCCCTAAAAAACTTAATATTAGACTTATTAAGAATTCTATCATTATATTCCCCCCAATAATTTTCTCTTCTCTTCTTCCATTGCGGTAATAACCTCTAGCTCTTTTCCTGGATAAATATCAATCAGGCATTTAAACTGATCTTTGCCACATTCCTCTATAATCTTTACTACTTGGCCAACTACTCCACCCCCCTTGGATATCCTAAACTCAATAACATTAGTCTTGATGGTTGATAACTGTTCAACCGGTATCATTAAATAAGCCTCTATTCTCACTCTATTGCCCCCATAACGTTCTATCCATTTCTCTGAGCTCTTCTATCACTGAATTGGGTAAACTGTAGTGAGGGTCTAATTTAGGCATGTTAAATAATAATATTTCCTGATGGGTCTCCTTCCTCTTGATGTTAGATTTTAGATAGTACTTTATGGGATCCGCTTTCACCTTTTCATCGGTGGACTTCAACTCTGGATACACATCCTTGAATTTGGTCGGGTTTCTCCGTTGTTCCGGGTAGGCCGGATTAAAATCAGGATTAGGGAATAGATCCAGGGGGAGACTTATAATTGATGTTATCTTTCCGAAATTGTCTCTCATATTCCGATACCGGTCTCCCTGCTTCTTGGTGTAACAGCGAGTATTAAGCCTTAATCCCATTGGAGTGAAAAGGATCATCTTTGTATCTTTCCCGAATAGCTTGAAACATTTCTCGGCGAATAGTTCCGGGAGAAGGTTGGTTTTACCCCATCTCTTGGCCGATTCTTTTGAATGATTATAGGGGGGATTCATATTTACAAGATCGATTTGAGGGAAATCCCCTTTCCATGTCAGGAAATCATCTTTGAAAAACTGGTCTATCTCTGCCCCGAAGTCCTCTATATCACATCCAATTGTAGTTTTATCCTTGAATGGGGCAAGAAGATTACCGGACCCCACGGATGGATCAAAGACTGTCTCTATCTCTCCCATTTCAGGCTCTAATATCTTCCTCAACCAATCACATACTGGTGGTGGAGAGAAGATAACATGGCTCTTAGTATTTGAGTAATATTTATTTCTTTGTACACAATAAGCGTTCATTTAACTCTCCAATAATCTCTTGTATTCTTCTCTAAATTTAAAGAAGTATTCCGAAAACTCAGACTCTCTTATTTTAACCGGAACATGCCTTAAAGATTCAAGCCTTTCAACCTCTTCTATCCCGTATTTATTGATCATTTTCTCTCGATATATTTCAGGATTTCCTCCTTTTGATGTATTACATTCAGGGCATTGACCCCTTGAATTGTTCTCCTCAAAGAATAAAGAGTTCCCCCTCCCAGAAATGAAGTGGCCGCACTGTATTTGATCAAAAGATACTATTTCATTACAGGTAAAACATTTACAATAAGCGGTAGATCCGGTCGTTTCCATTGAATCCCTCAATCTTACATACCGGGAAAATGCCTCTTTTGCTTTTTTCTCTTCTTTCTTCATAGTTCACCGAATTCATAATTGAATTTCTCTAATGACTTTTGAATATCTGCCATTGATTTTTTTAACATGACATTTTCTATTATCATCAGAGATTTGTCCTCTTTCTTAAGCTTTATGTTAGTTTCTGTTGATAGATCACATTCGAGGATACACTCTATAATATCCTCATCTGTTATTTTGGAGGTAAGTACAGAATCATACAAATTCGATACCAGTCTATAAACAGTATCAACGTATTCCCCTGGATTCTCACAGATCTTTTTCTTTATATCCTGAACAGTCCCACTTGTTCTTTCCTTTAGTCTCAAATCATTCAATAATTTTTCTAGTTTCTCTTCCACCATTCACCCCTTTTTTATTCTGTAAATCCTATCTCTTCCAATATCTCATTGAATTTCTTACCCTCTCCAGATTCTAAAACTTGATTCTGCAACATCTCTTTTATTAGACTGTCAATTATAATTGTCATCTCCTTTTTGCTGTAATCTGCCATTGATTTTAATATTAACTGAACTCTTTCAATATTTCCATTCCTATAGTCTTCCTGAACATCTTCCGGGATCTCATCCTTTCTCTTATATGGAAGTTCTCTCATTTTAAGGTCATAAGTACAAAATCTTATTGTCTCATACCCGCACCCAAGCCTTCGTTTGATATTTTTTCTGAGCTTATGCCAATTGCTCACGTTTTGACAATGACAAGCTGAATTATAATAGAGTCTAACCATTGGATTAAATAACTTCCTCTGGTTGTCTGTCTGTTCATCGATCTCTTTTAATTCATACAGGCTATTCTCTTTAGGTTTGCCTTTGAGTATTATTGCTTTTAGCCATTTATTCTTAGTCCCATCTTTATCCATTATTTGGCTAATCTTCATCCTGATCAAAACATTACTCCTTTATTATTGTACATCTCTAGTGAGAAATGGAGCCGGGTTTATTTTTTTCCATTCGTAGCCTGTCCAGATTTGAATCTCTAGATGGACGTGGCTTCCAGTAGATAGTCCGGTAGAGCCCATGCGACCAATGGCTGAATTGCTGTTAACAAAATTACCAGTAGTTCCTGTATTGTATATCATAGACAAATGACTATACCGGCTCCTCACCTTAGGGCTATGCTGTATTGTTATGTTTTTCCCATGTATTCGGTCATATCCAAACGAAACGACCTCTCCTGGAGCTATAGGGGTTATGGTCCATTTCATATCTTCTGGATTAATCGGGATAAGGTCAGTACCTTCGTGAATAAGACGTGGCCCATAGTATCCCAAAGACTCACCAAAACCTGCAGTTATATGAAAATCTGTTCTAAATGGATTACCGTGTGGTATCTCATCCATTATCTCTATTATCTCATTATCATCGATTAAACCTTTCAACGGAGACAACGATGCCAACATCTCTATATTTTCAATTGAATCTTTAAGATCCGTTTCAAGGGTATAGATAATTCTATTTTTATCGAATATATTTATCTTTAGTTTTTCTATTTTTTGTATCTGATCAGTAATTATAGAATCTTTTCGGGATATTTCTTCTATATGTGATGTAAATGTGAATGAATAAATAAGCACCAACCATGTGAACATCCCAAATATTATTATGTTCTTTTTCATTATTCAACCTTTTTGTTATTAGGGGCATAAGCCCCCATTTTAAAGCAACGAGAAAAGCACCTCTGAAGTAAGATCAGACAAACCTTCAACAAGTTTCCCTTCTTCCGATAGCTTCTTCTCAACAATCATTGCGAATTCTTCAGGATTAACAATAGCACCCTCAAGAGTCCTTGGGACGTCTTTCACTATTTCATTAAATAAAGACTCTTTGCTATCAAAGTACACATATAACGATCTTACTGATTTACATCCGGCATTTTCAACAATTTCACTAACTTTAGTATTATTGTAACCGTTCTCAAAAAAGGCTTCTCTTCCTTCAGAAAGAAATCTTTCTCTTGTATTAGGATTCTTTTTCCTACTCATAAATTCCCCTTCATTTTAAATATCTCGTGTCATATAAATTCTTCTTTGCTATCGATATCCAATAATCACGATACATAGGACCATCAAAAGATTCACCACTATGATCTGCACTAAAACTATAAGATCCATTTTTTTTAAGGAACAATATCCTTTTACTGTTAACTTTATTCATTGCAAGATCATAGGCATTTAACTGCAGTCCGTGCCAGAATGATGGTCCTCCAGATTTTAGATCAACAGTGAAAGGTTTATCGTTTATGGTCCCAACCCTATCGACCGTACATCCATAATCAAGATTTTTACAGTAAACAATCTCTTCTATCTTTTCCCATTTTGGAGTGAAATCTTTCAGGAATTTCTCATAGGCTATTAAATACATATATAATTCAGTTCCATTAAAATCTTCGGCACACAAATCACCAGAGTCAATGGCCACTGTCCCATCGTGTACCGCTGAACCCCTCTCACATCCTTCTTCAGTGTAAAACCGAGTATCTACCTGGTTTGCTTCACTAAGGATCTGAGAGACAGATTTAATAGCCCTATCACCATCATAATAAATATGGCTTTCATGGTCCAGCGTTATCATTATGCTCTTACCTGTTTATCTTTGATAATTTTAATACCTGGGATTTTTGTATCACCTTTCATCGATCTTACTACCCCGTTTATTTTCTTTGTATCAACCATCAAATACTCTGCCGGCACTTTTGATATATCCTCCAGTTCCCACTTCCAAACATCAACGAAGATAACACCCTTTGTGTCTATTTTCTTCGCTACAGGAACAGCCGGTACATCTACATCGAATATATCCAGGGAATACTCTTCCTCGACAACATCAACTACCTCAACTTCTGGGATCTCTTCGACAGGAATATCTTCAACAGGGACATTTTTCTCTTCGGCTTCAGCTTCTCTTTTAATCCTAGCATCTTCCTCCAGTTTTTCCCTTTTCAATCGAGCTTCTTTTTCAAGCTTCTCTCGCTTCAATTTGGCTTCATTTTCAAGCTTAAGCCTTTTTTCTTCCTGTTCCTTCTCGATCCTGGCTTCTTCGATTTTCCTCTTTCTATCAAGCTCTTTTTGGTAATCAGCAAGTTTTTTCTTTACAATCCCTTCACCTTTAATAAGGATATCTGTGTACTTCTTTATCTTTCCGGTAATCCCTTTGTAAGCCTCATGGGTTGCTTTTCTTTCCGGCTCAAAGTGATCTTTAACCTTCTTTTGAAGACCCTTGTTCCCTTTCAACCAACCGGAAGCTTCCATAAAATCCTCATCTGTCTTAATCTCGGCAGATTCCATCTTTTTTACGATACTGACAATATCGGTTTTCATTACTTCTTCAATCGATTTATTGATCGGAGCCATGTCTTCTTCTGTTAGCTCAATATCTGCTAGTCCTCCCATTACATTTCCCCCTCTTCAATATTGCTTATCTTTGCTTCAACTTTATCTATCCATTTTTCAAGAACCGGCGCTGTTGTGTATTTCTTGGAGTTTTCTTTAGTCTGGTCTGAATCCTCCTGAGTAGCTTTACCAGTGTCTACAGCATTTTCCAGAATCTCTATCAATCGATCTTTTTGGACATCAAAGGGATTCTTAACATCCTCTATTTTCTCCTCAACATGATCCGTGGTTACAACCCTTTCTTCTCTATTCCCAAGATCTGATGGGATATCATCTGATTCCTCTTTTATGGCCAATCCCTTTAAAACGTGAGGCCATGTGTCCCTAATAGCCCAAGCTCTAGCTCTCATCTGGAGCATCCTTTTCGGGTATGTAGTCCATGGACCCTGCTTCCCCCACAGCCCGGCTCTTGTCGCATCTTCAACATTAAAAGTTCTATTTACGGGATCCTCTCCCCTTCTCTTAGCCGTGCAAGTAGCACTTTTCCCATCACTGGAAATTTCTTCCTTCATATATTCATAATCAGGTGAAGCTTTCACAAGAGCCAAACCAGCATCACCAAAAATAGAAGGCCTTCCGTTGATAACAGCAATATTCTGCAAACTTGCCATTGCTCCAAGTCCAACCTCATTCCCGGCCATCATTGCCATAAGACACTCTTCGGGCTTATTCCTGTAATCTTTTGGTGCAAATGATGTCTTTGCAATCATTGCTGAAAACTCAACAGCCTGTTTAAAATCACTAGGAGCCCAACTGACTCCCTTTTCTCCAACTACTTCTAAATCCATTCCCATGTTATCTCCTTAATACTTAATAAATACACTATAGTTTATTTATGTACGCTTGTCTAGTTATTGTTTTTATATTACCTATTATAAATAAAAAATGCTCCCTGATAGTTGGAAGCACTCTGGATGATACCGCTAAAATTTGACAGTTAGGCGGTAGTGGTTAATTATTCATTTTATATTCTGCCTCTGTTACAGGAGCTATCCTGCAATCTCTACATTTCATTGTTTTTTTCATCATATCCAAATCATTGTTTTTTCCATCAATGATAATAGAAGTTCCGGCTCCTGTCTGATTTAATAATACTGTGCCACATTGCGGACATATCAATTTCATTCTCTCTACTCCTTATCTATATCAGCTTATATCTAATCTTATAGTCAGCTTCCCTGTATCTTTACAACAAGGATATTTCACATCAACCTCAAAGAATTTCTCACAGTTTGGACAAAATACTTCTACTGAATTCACTTCTTTATCTCCTTATCTAATTAGATCCTACTTGTTAATCATCTACCAGAGAAAGCAACTCAACATCTATTTCTTTAAAGTCTTCGTTGCCTTCCTCATATACACACACAAGACCAACAATGCAATCTCTCAAATCTTCAATTATGCTAGTTTGGCTATCATCTAATATTTCTGAAATGGTAGCACCGTTATAGTTTATTGACTTCATTGATTTAATTATCCGGTTAAAGTCGTTTGCAGTCTTCCTTCTCAAGTTATTGTAGTTTACCTTCATGTTTGCTCCTTATATAATTAAATTATAACATTCTTAAAAAGGCGGGGTGACTCCTCCTTGGTAAAGGCTTAAGCGGTTTTTAACTCTTGCAGGTTCGTACTTTGTATCTACCTCATGAAATAGATACTTTTCCTCGGCATGCAATCCCCAAGAACACCCCATGTTTAATTTGATAGTAATGGAGATATATTATATAGTCAATAGAAACGTTGACTAGTTTTTACTTATCTGCGATAATAACGGTATGAATAATATTATTAAGGTAAAGAAAAATAAATGCTTTATTGATTCTGAAGGGATAGCATATCTTTCAGAGAATGAGCACAGAGCAGTAACAAAACTGATAAGAACCTATAAATCCGATCTTGAAGGATTTGGGGTTTTAACACTGGTAGTGTCTAAACCTACCGCAAAGGGAGGTAGGCCAAAACACACATGGGAATTAAACGAAGAACAAGCAACACTACTTACAACTTTTATGGGGAATAGTAAAAAGGTTAGAAAGTTTAAGTCTAAATTAGTGTATGAATTTTTCCAAATGAAAAAGATACTTATTGAAATGGCCACAAACAAGAAGAATCAAGAATGGCTTACTAACAGAGAAGATGGAAAATTGCAAAGGAAATATACCACAAATACAATACAACAGTTTGTTGAATATGCCTCTAAACAAGGCAGTAAATCTGCAAAGCTATATTTTATGAATATTTCTAAAATGGAAAACAAAGCATTGTTTTTTGTTCAGGAGAAATTCCCTAATCTTCGAG
>PJEL010000132.1_pt1 | contig 84172 bp, 64 predicted proteins | sample 1853271 | NCBI WGS metagenome assembly PJEL01 (sample SAMN08108733, study PRJNA415343) | Invertebrate metagenome, whole genome shotgun sequencing project. | host: Globobulimina | place: Sweden: Gullmar Fjord | collected 2015-08
ACGGAGATTGATGCCACTCTTGCAGAGTGCAGGACATGCAACCCATCTGCTTCTGCAGGGGATGTACCACCACGAGAGATTGCTGTCGTCGGATCAAGCCCAGCTCTGGCTCCAATACCAGCCGTTGCTGTCCCTCCAGCCGTCAATCTTCCTCCAGAAGAAGCAACAGCAGCAACAGAAGATATTCCTATGATGCCATCACCAGCAGTATCACCATCACCATTGCCATCACCATCAGATCAAGTTGAGAGTGCTGGGTACAGGGTACACCACCACCACATGACTGTTGTTGCCACCACACTTGCCATACTAGCATATGCTTGGTAATGTGTTGTGTGTCAATAATACATAATAGTATACGTATCACATGTATCTTTGTATTAAAAATAGATATGTATTCATTCATTCATTCGTTGTGTCCTCACGCATGCACATGAGTCTCCTACTGATCAGTCAAACTAGTCTTGCCTCTACTATACTAGACATGCTTCCTCCTAAAGAGCCAGGGTCGAGGCATCTTCATTAGGAACAGCCATCCTCGCCGCACCCTTGCGTTTCTTCTTCCTCGGCCTATTCTTCCATATCAACACCATGGTCACCACAGCCATGAGAATACTACAGCTCATTGCCATCCACGCCATGGCATACGCCCCACGCCTCGCATTCGTCCCAGGATATCCCGCATCCGTTGCCTGATTCCCCCGTATCTGAATCGTCAGGCACATGACAAACTGCCAAAACGCAATAAACAGGGAAGATCCAACCACCACATCAAATAGAGGTTTGATAAGAGTATAATCCACCAGCAAGAAACCAAACAAGATACCAACCACCACAAACAAGGTAATCATCGTTGTCACATATGTAAATGTACACACATCTCCATCCAGATTCAACAAGCATGTCGGATCATACGTTGGATCCTTGAGGTAGACTGCTACAATACCAGACAGTGCACTTATACTTGCCACCTGTATGCATGTGTCGTATGGGTAGGTACGCATCCTCGTTACTACTACATATATTTTCAAATTTAGATCATGAATAGCATGCAATCGCGTACATTGAAGAGAGCGGGAACTATGACGCCCCAAGAGAGGAGTGGTAATTTGGAAATGTCACCTCTCCACGTCAACCCAGGTGTCCTCATATTTGTGTTTTTAGTATATGTATGTGTATATAGTACTAGTAGAAGTATTAATTAATGCCTATGAATACACAACGAGTACTATTCCGTATTGTATGCTTCTCAAATTTGAGATCCAAAAACTCCTCCTCTATAGTAGTAGCCTATACAGGCATAGAAAACTATATGTTGATGGTGCAATTGCTTGTATATATAGAAAGAAGAAGAATGGCATACCACTGACTCATTCTATCTCTATAGGTAGATGGATAGATGGATAGATACTCATACGTAGTACTAGTAGGCTGTGAAGAATTGTGCACAAGATCTCAGTAATCATATGAGATCTTCATCATGAATCCATTGATGAGATCACCACCAGTCCTCTTCTCCTGCATTAGTTATTATACTAAATAGTAGTAGTCTACGACAAGTAATCATAGCACCAATGCACCAGTACATATACTACTCCTACGAACACTAGCAGTTGTTGTTCTTTTACTGCTTGTTGAACAAACAAACAACAAGACTGTAGAAGAGTATTACATACAAAGTATCTAGAGAGAGAAATCTGGTACCACAGATATAGATATAACAACGAGAAGAAACAAACAGACTAGGAAAAAAAAGGAAACGACTGCAACAAAGATCTCAGCAAAAACAAAGGCGTTGGTTCAGTGTGTCACTCAGCAACCTACGTGCTTCAAGTAGTTTTAAACTTCTGTATAGAAAAAAGATGTCAACTTTAGCTACAGGATCTATCATTCTTGGATGGTACGTGTCATGACATTCTCGACATGTCTTTCGACCAAACGGTTGACTCTACGTCATCATCATATGTAGGTATGGATCCAATATAGGAGTTTTACTACTCAATAAATACCTCCTCAGCGTATATGGATTCAAATTCCCGGCATTTTTGACTCTGTGTCACATGCTCGCGTGCTCGATCATGAGCTACGTCTTGGCCATCAGTAACACGGTGACACTTCAACCAGTGAAATCTCGACGTCAGTTTTATAAGATAGCATCACTTGCGTTGATCTTCTGTGTGGCGGTGGTGATGGGGAATGTGTCGTTGAAGTTTATTCCTGTGAGCTTTAACCAGGCTATTGGAGCAACCACCCCAGCCTTCACGGCAGTCTTGGCTGCCGTGATGCTTGGGCATAGAGAGACGACATCAGTCTATCTCTCATTGGTTCCTGTTGTTGTAGGTATTGTTATAGCAAGTGGAGCAGAGCCCATGTTTAATCTGGTGGGATTTCTCGCAGCATTGACTGCTACAGCTGGAAGGGCTCTCAAGTCTGTGTTGCAGGGACTGATGCTGTCAGACTCTTCTGAAAAGATGGATAGTTTGAGTCTCTTGTTATACATGGCACCAGTGGCAACTGCTGCACTCGTACCTATTACGTTGTATTTTGAACCGACAGCTCTGGCACATGCGTTAGTATTGGGAAGGACTGGTGGATTCTGGCCACTGTTGTTAGTCAATGCCGTCATGGCATACTTTGTCAACCTGACAAATTTTTTGGTGACCAAGTACACATCTGCACTTACCCTGCAGGTCCTTGGGAATGCCAAGGGTATTGTAGCGGTGATTGCATCTGTATTAGTCTTTAGGAATCCAGTGACGTTTTATACCGTGCTGGGATATTCTGTGACTGTTAGTGGAGTCATCCTATACTCTCATGCAAAGAGACAGTCGAAAAAGCATGAGGGTCTGAAGAAATTGACTGCCAAGGTATCTGATGTGGAATCATCACAGCCACGTAGTCCATTCTCTACGACTGCTGATAGTAGACAAGGATATACAACGAGTATTGCTGATGATGAGAATACGGGTGGTGGTGGTGGTATAGCAGGAGCAGGAGGAAAGCATGGTCGAACCATGAGTTCATCCTTGTCTGATCGGATCATGGCACGAGGATTCTCGAGCATCTTTGAAGCCTAGATAGTATCATGGTATGGGGGTTTTCAGTTGTTATAAGGATTATTATTTTAGCAGTAGTATGTACAAGACTCCTACATACCAACAAATGTATTCATTTGTTGTTTGTTTGTGTACATGCATTTGTACGGTACTACCCGATAGATGGATAGATAGATAGTATTGGAAACGTACATCAGAAGAGAGAGAAGTATACATGTAAAGACAGTAGTCTTAGTGGTACACACATTATCTCTTGTAAGAACTACGTCAAGCCATGTAAAAGCCATCGATCGATGGGGATCCTAGATTGCGATGCATCGCGATGGGGTAATCCCCATCTGGGGATCCTAGATCTGACTGGGATATGAGATCTCATGAAATATCTAGAAATACAACACTATCTGTACCTGTAAGATGATATCTTTTATTCATATATTCGAGAAGATTAAACAGAGCCAAATGGGGAGAAAAATACTCTTCATCGTGAGCCAGAGATTCCGAAAGTGTATGCTTGTTCGCTTTCTTTGCCTCGTGTTGTTGATTGGTTACGCTGAAGCCGACCAAACGTGTGCTGTCGGAACATCATTTTGTTTTGACGATGATTATATGACAGTTCCCATGCGTGATGATAACCAGTACTATATCAAACCTGATGGGAGGCCTGGGGCAGACTTTATTTGGTTTTCCTCCATGTTCACAACAGGGTCATCCATTGAAAAGATCGAAAGCAGGACAGACGGCAAGATAATACGCTCAATAAAGTTTACCGAATCCCCTACTGGGGAGCAAGGTTGCCCTGCTGGATACAAGTGTACTTATTACGTGAATCAACTATATGGTACACTGCCATTAAGTTCTGACCTCACTTCAAAAGTCAAGAATATTGTTGAGTTGAGCACAAGGGCCCAGTTTGAGTTTTACAATTATCCTCTGTACTACGGCGACTCGATGGAAGCAACAAACTACCAGACCGTCATAGAGTTGGAACCAAATCCATACGAAGATGAGGTTGACAAGACAGATCCTTTCAACTCGTGCGAATCCAGTAGAGCTGAACAATCTTCTTCAGCAAGCAAAACGTCTGCCCTTGTGACACCAGTCAAGTATCAAAGATTCTCCTTTACCAAAGAGAATGCACTTGAAGGAAGCATAGATTTGCTTACAAGTTCAATGAAGAAACAAATTAAAAATCGCCTCTTGTTGTTGCTCAAGACTGGGGAGAGAATCGAGGGGCAAGTTGATGTGGATGCATTACTGGAGCCATTGTACAGCGCCTCACCTTCCAGCAGGAACTCTTGTCAGGAGCACGATCAGTGGTAATGGATACGTTGGATATAGCAAAGTCGTGTGAGGATAGAGGCATATGGAGGAGTTGTTGCTTATTTATCATGAACCTGGGTCTAGTTTATAATCAAGAGTGGTAGCGTGTACAAGGGAAGTCTCATCACTATGACAGCAAGTAGTGTGTTGGTGTACTGCCAGAAATGGAATTCCCTGAGAAGAGAAGATACTACTGCACATGTACCAAGAGTGCTGATGTTTTTGTTTTATTATTGGTGTTGTATTGTTTTGATCAGTTGAAGTTGATATAGATGTAAACACGTCATTGAAAATTAAATCTCTACAAGAACTGCCTGCATGAGGTCTCAAACTCTGTGCAAAAGATTTTGTCTACTAGAGTCCAAGAGAACATCTGTACAGAATCTCAAATCAAATCAGTATCTCCTTCCGTAGTTCCCACGACGCTTTCATATCACATACCTACGCTGATCCTTTCCCACATGCCATGTCTCCCCATGTCCTCGTCTTGCATCGGCCACTGATTTGTGCACCCTTTGCATGTGTTTCCGGGAAATACTCCTGGACCACACTCTATATGCCAGCTAGACGTACGTGTAACAACCTTGGAAATTGAAATATTCGAGAATGAGAATTTGAACTACTAGGGAATTTCCTACATGCATGCATAGTATGCAAGTTGAACCCAATTGGGTTGGCAGATTACTCAACAAAGACAGTGATAGGTAGCGTTGACGTTGCAAAATAATAATTAAATGTTGATAGGAAAAAAAACTACTGTAATGTACGTGTAGTACCGCATGTCGTCTCCTGAACCTCTTTCAAAGATTACTAGAAGAGAAAATCAACAAGAAGACGAAGAAGCAGATGAAGAGGATTTTCTTCAGTTGATTGTGGCAAATGAAACGGTTTTGACATGGCTAGAGAAATGGGAAATGTACCAGGATGATATGCCACGATTGCAGGTGTTGGTTCGGGAGATTGCTGCACAGGTGAGTGAAAAGGAACCGTATGCGGAAGAAGCGAGGGAATGTGGAATGGCGGATTGGGCGTTGCGTACGATGAAACGAATACAGGGGACTGTATATGCTGATGATGAGGAAGGAGGGATGATGGACGATGTGTCAAGTATTCTAGCTGCATGTAGCGGTCCTCTGGCACGGGGGGATGTTGTGAAGAGAATATGTTTTGGGGAGTATGAGATTGTTGTGAAAGAGGGGGCGCTTGGAGATGGTGTCGGGGCAAAGTTGTGGCAGGTTGCGCGTATTATGTGTCATAGGATGGTTGAGGATGCAGAGAGGATGGTGAGTGGGAAGAGTGTGTTGGAAGTTGGGGCTGGTGTGGGGGCGTGTGGGTTTCTGGCTGGGTTTCTGGGTGCTCGACGGGTGGTTATTACGGATTATGTGGATACGTTATTACGGCATCTGAAAGATGCGTTGGAATTGAATTATCCAGAGAGTGATGAAGGAGATATGTGGAGTAGAGAGTGTACAAGTATTCGATTCCTGGATTGGGAAGACTCGTTGCAACATGTCTCTCCTCCCGCTGGTGACGTGTGCCAAGAAAGCAACAAGAGGCCTCCACCGGCAGCTCTTGATGGGGAGAGTTCTGGAACTGTGGCACCTGGTCTACCAGGTGATGATGTATTTGACGTGATTATAGGAACTGATGTATTATATGAATGGCCAATGGTGTATTCTCTGTCTGCAGCAATCAAGCACAGGCTCAAACCAGGTGGGAGGGCATACATATGTAATGCTGTCAGGGATCAGGCCATGTTTGATGCTCTTGTTGAATGTATAGAAAGTAGAGACCTTGTAGTTCAGGTGGATCAGATTCCTCCCGAGAGTATTCATCACAGGGAAGATTCCTCAACCTTTTGTAGAGACCAGGACTATGAAGGTGGGTATGTGTGGGTAGAGATTACTCACAGTAGTAGTAGTAGTGGTGGTGGTGTGTTACAGTAGCAGTAAGGTAGGAAAAGAGTAATGCATCAGACTGGTTCGTACTCTCAGTCTGCAGACTTTTACCATGGTCGTTTCTTTGGAGTTCATTTTTTTTACTTTTGGTATCAATCAACCTATTTTAATTAAAACACGGTAATAATAATAATAATAATAATAAAAGTCGTAGTGAATGGAAGAAGCAATCGACGATAGTTGTGTCTTGCACCAGTAATCACTTTCCTGACAAAAGACAGAGATTGACAAAAATACACAAACAGATTTGATACACTAGTATAATCACGTGAATGTCTTTCTCTGTTGATCTTTAATTGATACGATTGGAAGGAAGGAACGAGGTAGGTGTGCAGAGAGAATAGAAGAGTGATTCGTCGTGTTGCTGTCTCGATAGGGCATGCCGGTTTGTACGATGACTCGATGGTGTATGCAATCATGTGATGAGACTTTCCATAATGTGTATCAACATTTCTAACGCGATGCTTGTGATCCGTGCCTGGTGCAGGAACGTCTGGTTACTTCTCTAGACAGACAGACAAACAGAGAGTAAGAGAGAGACATTATGGGGGGTAGACAAGGAGATGAAGAGATTGATGTTGAAGGGGCGGTTGAATTCAGCAAATATATTGAAGAGGCAATGTGTGGTATTGTCCATCACTCGACCTGGTCGCTGGAGACCCTGATTGCTTTGATTCTTGACAAGGTGACGCAGTCTTTTCTTGTGGGAGAACGAGTGACGATGCGAGGGAAGAAGGGGACTTTCAAAGTGATGGACCAGGATGCAACGGGCGGGTATACGCTGCAGCCTGCATCTGGGGGTCCTCCTTTGACTGGAATAGGCCATGAAGATATGATTCGGCCTCAAGGGTCACAGGTGCACCTGCTGACTCCTGATTCAATAGCAGCGTGGCTGGATTTTTCTGCAGATGTTCGAGACCTTGATGGAAATCACGATGAAGGAGAGTGTCTGTGGAGAATGAAGAAAATGTATAGAGATGCATACAATCTTGATTCTGCGATACCTGAGGCATTTGCAGGCAAGGTCAAGTTCCCTCTTGAACACAATGATGGCAATGAACAGGATACGTACGAGCCATCTGAAGACGACGAAGAAGAAGAAGACGACGATGATGACGAAGGACGAGATGAAGACGACGAAGAGGAAGAGTTGGAGATTGAAGAGCCGTTGCCAGAGGGACATATTCGGAAGAAGAGGTTGGGACATGTGTCTTCCCATGGGGAGGGTGATGTGGATTTGGACGTTATGGAGACTCTTGTATTTGATGGGGCTCCTCTAAGAAAAACAGTGTTTGGATTTTTATTTGAAACTATGGCTGATGTTGAAGAACGTTTCTCGTCAAATGAAGATAAGCTTGCCGTGTTTAAAGTGTTGAAACATGCTGGGCAGGAGGGGCGTACGGTGGATGACATTCTAGCAATCATGGCAGCTAACGATTGTGCTCTCCCAGAACAGACATCAGAAGCGAGAGAGTATATTGTTGGTGTATGCAATAGTGATGCAGCATTCTTTAAACGCACCTTGACGAAATATTGCTTGACTGCAACGATTGCAAAATCGATTGTTGACAATTTTGTCAGCGTATTTGAAACGTGTGCGGATGAAACACTTCCTCAGCCTGATAGAGGACGGCGGGCTTCACCAGAATCTAAAATTGAAGCTCGTCAAATTGATACCTTGAAAAGACTGGGTGAACACTATTTGAAGAATGTGCAGAAATATCAGCTCAAATGCCCTAAATGTCATAGATTTGTCAGTTCAGCAAAGGTCAAGGTGCCAATTAGAAAGTGCAAGACATGCCCTCGGGCATATCATGTCGACTGTCTGGATGAATCTGAGATTGCACGGGAGGCTGGTGTTTGGTCATGTGAGAAATGTATTGATATTGCTCAGTTGGGTCTCAGAAAGATACTTGATTTGGAAGAGAAGAAGGAGCAAATGGAAGAGAAGAGCCGTCATGAGGCTGCAGAAAAGAAGAAGAAAGTTACCCACAAGAGTAGCCGTACCAATACGAAATCTAAAGAGACCCGAAAAGCACCTAGAAAATATCTTTCTGATTTGGAAGTTTTAGAAGAGGGAAAAAAGTCCATCAGTGCTCTCAAGAAACAGATTGAACAGGGAGCAGCAGCAGCAGACCTTGCCAAGGCAAAGCAAGAACTTGCTCGGATACAACATGAGATTGAAGGTCCACCGAAAAAGTATGAGATGGTTTTTACATCTCCAGACGCGTTTGATGCTTTTAACGAGGCGTCGGGGATTTCTGAATTTTTGTCATTGTATGGAGATATTTGTGAGCTTGAGGAGATACTCGATACACCGGATTTGCTCTTGTCCACCTCCTGGCCTTTGGACCAGTCTAGTAGTCTAGTATCATTATTTAGTCAGCTTTTGCTCTGTTGTTTGTTGGAACAATTGAACAGAGATCCTCCTATGAAGTCTCGTGCCAGAAAGTGGACTCGGGTATTGACAAATGCAACCTGGCCTGAAGTTTTGAGAAAGTATATTAAATGCACTCGTGTTCCATCAGAAAAAGAAGCAGAAGAAGGGATATATGAGCCAATCGGAAATCTTCAAGGTCCGTCCAGAGGACTGTACAGTGATGATTTTGAAATGCTCAAGAACAAGGCTGATGACTTTCTTACAAACAAGGGTTGGTGGGAAATGCCTGCTGGGCTACAACTCTCTCTACTGCATGCACTCTGTTATGATATATCCCAAGGATATACTCTTAAGTTAGATATGAACAATAAGATTCAGGATTGTGCCAAGATTTCAACAGAGTTTGGGAAGATTACTCAGCAAGCTCGGCGAATTAGAAAGGAAAAGCAGCAAGGGGATAAGAAAAAGACGGTGGTGAATAACGATAACGGGTCTGATGAAGATGATGATAATGACGATGATGACGATTTGGGGGAAGAAATCGCTTTGCAAGTCTCAGAAAAGCAAGAGGAAACAGAAGAGACATTGGCATCGAGATCCTTTCGAACAGAGTCTCTGGGCAGTGATAGATATGGAAGGCGATATTGGTGGTTGCGTGGTTCTCAAGGTATTATTCTAATTGAGGATCATCAAGGTAGACATGCAGGAGTTATCAAATCGCAAGAAGAGCTAGATAATGTCATGAAACGATTAATTCGGAGGGGTCCCCATGAAGGAAGTTTGCTACGAACAATGAGGCGATTTTACAAACGCTTGTGTGCGTCATTGTTAGGAGAAGGCTTGGAATCTTCCATCATTATAGATAAGATACAAAGGCCAATGCCTACCGATGGCAGGCAAAAGGTCAGGACACTAGGGGATTTATCAACCCAGATGATGTCAAATACATTGTCAGAAGCAAAGATGAAGGTTGATGAAATTCTCTCGGAGATTGCGACTGCGGACATTCAGCTGGCAAAAGATTTGAAAGGATATAGGAAAATTCTTCGTGCTTTTGAAACACCGTCAGAAGTCTGCACATTCATGCTTGAATTGGAGGCAATCCTTTGCACAGCTGGTGAAGGATTGCCTCCATATGGATCCAATGATATGATGGATACGTTCTTGGGCAGTGAATATTCTCAAAAGCTTCCTCCAGTTGTATATATGGAAGCCAGTGGGGAAAAAGAGGACAAGCCCGAACCGGTCAAAGAGGAGGAAAAGGCCCAAGATGGAGATGCAGCATCTGACGGTGAGGTAGATCACATCACTGCATTGATACAAGAAAACCCACTTTTCAAAGCATTGAAGCCCTTTATTGCGCAACCTTCTCCCGTTACATGTGATGATGACTATGACTGCTCAGAAGCTGAGCACACGTATTTGAGAGAGAAACGTATGAGAAAGCCAGCCCGTCTCTGGAGATCTGGGAGAGAGCGTGCTGTCTGGCTAAAGGGCGTTCTTCAGGCTGCTGAAGCCCCAGCAGCTGTTGGATGCACTCAGACAACGCTCAATGCATATATTCTAGGTGATCGTGTGAATTTACTGATCGAAAGATGCCAGGCATTGGAAAAGGAAATAGCAAGATGGGAGGCTGAGGAGCAGGAAAGGCAGCAGGCAGAAATTCTCTTGGAGAGAGAAAAGTCTTCACAGATCAAGGAGCATCGTGAAAGGCCCATGATGATTCGAACTGGAAAAGCCAAAACAGATAGTGGCGTCAAGGTCGTCTTGAAGCTGATTGGTAGAGAGCCATTCCCCCAGGGCAGGAATGCTACCACTGCCATGGATATCATGGCCTCGGAGGAAGATGCTGCCAAGTGCCGATGGGGCTATCAGTGCAGCGTCTGTCTTTTGGCTGGCGATTTACTTTGCTGTGAACACAAAGACGGCTGCGCCGTTTCTGTTCACCAAGATTGCAGTGGCCATGGATTCCCAGAAGGAAAATGGATCTGCCCAAACCACGATGAGAGCAACCTCAAGACACGAGTCAGGAAACGATCTGAGCAATCTATTCATCCAGAAGGAGGTCCAGGAAACGGCAGAAGGTCTTTTGTAGAACCTGATCCTCTTGCAGACATGATGTCTTCTGATGATGAATTGAATACATTACCAGCAGACTCTAGGAAGAGAAGAATGTCCGACAGTGCCACAATCACGGACGAAAGTACACAAGATGATGATGATTCAGACTACATGTGACCAATACTACGTAATAAATGTAAAATGTAATCATTGTCTACCTTTGGGTACATTTGATGTGTTGGTCAACCATGCCTTGAAAGTCAAACCCGGCACAATCCCCAGGATTGTATCTCGTCTAGCAGATACAGTAGTTGGAAAACAAACAAGCCAATATACCCATTAAATAAAATATTTCTATAGAAAGTAAGACAAAGTGATTGTTTCAGAGTGCACATACTGCTCTCATATCGACTGCCAACGAGAGTCGATACTGACTTCCGCGGTTTCTCGAATGCAAGAATGCCCTTGATCCCATATTATAAACGAATCTTAAATTAAAAAATATACTGCAACAAGGTACGCTGATGTGTTATTGAGTCGTTCAGGATGGTGTCGCGAGAACGATTGAACTTCGATGCCAGTCGTTGACTGCGTTTTTCTCTTTTCATACATCACCAAAGAACTGCATGCATGCATCTTTAGTAATTTCTAAGTATTTTGCACATGTTTATAGATGGGTTCACTCGTGAAAGGTGTTTTGCCGAGTCAAGAGGGTGGGCTTGGTGCCAAGGCGGGTGAACAGCAAACAGAGACCGTTGTTGCCAGAGGCTTACTGAACGACCAACCTGATTCTGGGGTCGTTTGTAGATTTTATACTCAGTGTGATGAAACAAACAAGACAGGAAATGGTCTTAATGTGAGTGTTTGTGATGATGTGGAACTTGTATGTCAATTTTGTAATACCAGGAGCAAACTAAAGGATCTTGGAAGAGTCTTGTGCTTCCAGAGTAGTCCAAGTGATGGACGAGCATTGTACCTCCATCATGCGTGTGCTTCATTTGCTACATCTGGGAGAGATATTAATCTAGTGGACCTGGTGGATGCACTTGAGATGGCTTCCCGGAGGCGATGTCGTATTTGCTCTCAGCTGGGTGCATGCATTCAATGCTCATATGGAGATTGTGACAAATGGTATCACCTGCAATGCTCCATGGGTGCGACTGATGTCGTGGTTGATATTCCACAAGGATATCTCTTTTGTCCAAAGCACACGGTTCCAGATAGCGATGATAGTAGTGATGAAATGGTCCGGAGTAGGAAACGGAGCAAGAAATGTGTTTCATATGATATGGATGATGACTTTGCACTGAGCCTCAAAAAGCCAAGAAGCTCACTTGGTGGGGTCAAAAAACAATCTAACAAGCGTAGAGATCGATCCTCTGGAAGGAACAAAGCGAATGGTGGTGGTGATGCTGTTCAGAGACCTCGGACAGACTGGCAACGACGAGGTAGCAACACGTGGGTCAAGGTTGTGCCTCCGTGGTGGTGTGAGCAAAAGACTGTTCACTTTGCGAACAAAGTTTTTAGAGAACTTTTTAATAGTGGAATGACTGTCAACTTGGTCGATGATCAAGGGGGGCAGTGGACATGTGATGTCGTGTCAGAGACACGGAATGATATGCGTCTCCAGTACACTCTAAAGGGTCAGTTTCAAGACCTGTGGGACAGTATTAGCATCACACCAGGAGATGTCTTGATGTTTGAAAAGTCTACCAATGATCCAAATACAATCGTTTTTACCAAGCATTCGGATGGATTTGAAGATTTGTTCAGAGGGAAACCCAGGAAGAACAAGGATTCTGAGCAGGTGACACACAAGCCACCTGTGGCGAACAAGTTTGTTTCGGAAACACCTTGGCATTTTCCGGAAGAAAACAAGGCTATCAAGATCTTACAGGCGTCGAATCTTGCAAAAATGAAATGTTCTATTCCAGAGAGTCTATGGAGTAAGATATTCAGCAAGCCAGATATTGGAAATACCTTTGCCGTGTATGATGCTGATTTGAAAAAGCACTTTGTCTTTGAGATTGAAACTGATTCAAAGAGTAACAAGCATATTGTGGGAAAGGGTTTCATGTCGTGGCTTATTGAGAGGGCAGTAAAACCAGATGATGGCATTCAGATGTGCTTTTCAGATGGAAATGCTGTGCATGTGTCTAAACTTCCATCGAATGAAATGAAAAGACCTGTGGATTCAAGCACGGATACCCTCACAACTTGCTCCTCCACGAGTATGGATACTCTGGCAGCAGCTGCATACTATGCGTGCACCCATGGAACCCCTGGAATCAAGGCGATTCTTTGTGATTGCTCTTCTGAAGAGCCTGGACAACTCAGGGACCACATAGGACATGGAGACATTGTGAAGAAGGACCGAGAGCAAGCAACACAAGTCTTGCCTGGGAAGCCCATAGATCCTACTACAAAAAAAGTGATTGCCAAAACTGAAGGAATCAATCAGCTTGTAGATCCAAAGATTTCTCATGCAACGTTCCATGCAACCATGAAAGTCATCAGTGGATTCACATGGACAGTAGAGGAGCATGATTTGATTTTAAAATTCCGTGCCAAATATGCAGCCCTTGACTATATAGGGAAAGAAATCACATCGTACAGTATTCTTCGATTCAAAGATAACAAGGCTATTCTATTAGAAATTCTCAAGAGCTTTGTGGCTTCTATACCTGCGAAACCAGCAGAGCAATGATATTGATCTGTCTTATTCCGTCTCAAGTCAACTGCCTTGGCAGTTGAGACGTTATCGTATCAATAATTGATACACATGTAACTAAATGCATCTATCTGTCATAAATACTACATTCATACAAAGTATTCCTCGTGGGCGACACAAAACCAATATACCCAAGAATGGTGAGCCCTTCAGATGCCCAGGGAGTACAGGCAGAGTTTTCAAAAGATGCAATGCCACCCTTGATTTCCCTGTATATAATACAGGATTTCAAATCTTACATATACTACTATCACTACTGTTGGTATATTTTGAAGAGAGTGATGTCAAAGCTTGACCAGCAGTATGATCAACACAAGCAGTCGCATAATTCTACATGGTATTTGCCTGTCTCATTCCTAGTCGAGACAATTGCTTTGGCAGAGGCCTCACCTTGTATCCCATACCCCCCAGAATAATTGTATACAATACATGCATCATGAAAACATAAAACAAAGCGTTAACTACCAGCATGGACACCAAGGTAATGGTGACACCACTAAAAGATGCAGATCCAGAGCTTCCCATCCATGAAGACATGTTATCCAGCAGCGTATGGGCATTGGTGATGAGCAACTCGAGGAGATTTTCATTCGTCACCCATGACGTCACCATGATATACAGCCACTGGCCAGCTATTCTCGCACACGCTCCCAGCGGAACGCTTACCACCCAGGGCAGACTCGAACGAAATGAAGCACCAAGGGATAGTGACAACAACCCATACACAAGAACGTAGGTCACTGCTCTCACAGGGCCCATTAAAACAAAAAGCAACAGGAATACGACAATCACACAGTTGAAGGATGAACGGATGCCAGATCGAACAGAGGCGAGGACTATTGGAAGAGGCAAGACATAGCTAAGATACCCTTCTAACTTTAGCAAGGTAGCAAACGTGTATGAAAGACCAGCCACTGCCGCAAGCATGGACGTTTCCACCAAACCCTTGATATCTTCCTGATTCTGTATTCCATCGTGGTCTTCTTGTACCCTGAGTACCTTTTGATACACAGTATCCACCACATCTTGACCATATGTAGAAGACGTATCAGCACGTGCTGAAGAATTATCATCCTCAGAATCAGAGTACAAGTCTCCTCCATCGACTACACTTGCCAGTCGGCTCAACAACAAGGTGCTCTTGTTGCAAGACAGATATGCCCTCAAACGTCTGTTCCCAGCACAGCAATGTCCAACAAGGATATTCCTACCGAGACATCCTTCTCGACACACAGTCATGCTGATGGTATCACTTTGTGACCAAATACATAGAGGAGACACGAGATAACAGTATGTGTTATCCTCTCTCCTTTTCTTCCGTTTCACTCACTTGGAGAGTCAGTGAGCGACATTGCTTGATATGTATTGTCTCGCTCTTTTTTTCATAAATTATGTCCTATATTAAAATATAAAATATTATGATGGCTGTGTTTTGATATTTCTACATCATCAGAGTGCATGCACGCAATTGCTTCCCTTTGCAAAGGGAAGGACGTACCAGCTGGTACGGACTCTGGCAGAGTCACAAAATTGGTATTTTTATGCAATTGCAGTCAATTGACCAAGTCATGACTTGGAAATCTGCTATGGAGTCAGACTCAACTGAGGACATGTTCCTAGAGATACATTGATGTACAGGATCAGAGACACAAAACCCAAGAAACTAACACAAAGCTCAGTCACTCTTCCCCTGGAGCATACAAGCATATATGCTAAGACGTGTGCCTTCAAGTTTCTCTAGTATATACCCACAACCCCATCATAAAAACAAATATAACTCTCCATAAATTCATTAGATATCATGGGAAATACAGAAGAAGAAGACCAGTCTTCAAAACGTCGGGTTGGCAATCTCTGTCGTCAACTCGTGAGAGACGACGACACTCCAGGACACCACTCGATTCCATATCAGACAAACATCTCACATTCGACATCATATCAATCATCATTTCATGATCACATGCATACAAACCCTACGTCAGGTGGACACGCACGCGTGTCGGAAGAGATGCAGGCTATGTTAGATCATGACTGTCCAGAGGAGAGACGTCGGTTGAAGCAATTGATGGTACAGGATCCTTTATTTATTCCTAAATGGAATCTACCATTGGAAGAAGAGAGGGAACTCGCGCTGGAACGGCTGAAGCGTTTGTGTCACTCTGGAAACTTTAGTATCTTGGACTTTAGGAGCAATCCTCTTCGGATCTTTGCAGCACATGAATGTGCTGCTCTTGTAGATGTTTCCATGGCTACAAAAATGACGGTGCAGTTCAACCTGTTTGGTGGCACGGTGCTTAAACTGGGAACAAAGAGGCATCATGATCTTCTCTTGTCAGGAATTGATTCGCTAGAGGATGTTGGTTGCTTTGGCCTGACGGAACTCGGATACGGAAACAATGCTGTGTGTATGGCAACGACGGCGACCTTTGATTTGTCAACGAGAGAATTCGTGATTCACTCGACGACGCCGTTGGCACAAAAGTACTGGATTACGAATGGGGCAACCCATGCACACTGGGCAGTGGTGTTTGCACAACTGTTGATTGGAGGAGAGAATCACGGTATTCACGGATTCTTGGTCCGTATACGTGATCATTCTACAATGCTTCCGATGCCTGGAGTGACGATTCACGACATGGGGCATAAAATGGGATGTAATGGAGTTGATAATGCAAAGCTGGCATTTGATCATGTTAGGGTTCCACGTGAAGCATTGCTGGATGCACACAGCAGTGTGGATGCACATGGTAGATTTACATCATCCATACCAAAACCAAGGGATCGGTTCCTGCGGGTGGCAGATCAACTGTTATCTGGCCGTATCTGTATAGCATCCATGATGGTGTCAGGTGCCAAAATGTCTCTTGCGATTGCATTGCGATATGCATCGTCTAGGTTGTGTGTAGGTCCTTCTGGTGCATCTGATACACCAATATTAAGTTATCAGCTTCAACAACGTGCATTGATGCCTTTACTGGCAGACACTGTGGCTTTGAATCTGGCATTGAACTATGTGAAGGAGCGTTGGTCTGCTGTCAGTGGATTCCAGAGTGGTCAAAGGATTCAGCCAGATACAGCACGAGAAGTTGTTATTCTTTGCTGCACGATCAAGCCAATGTGTGGATGGAATCTGGAACGAACTGCCAGTACATGCAGAGAGCGTTGTGGTGGCCAGGGATACTTGTCGTGCAATAGATTCGGCTCGTTGATTGGATTCTCTCATGCTGGTATTACAGCAGAAGGCGATAATAGAGTCTTGTTCCAAAAAGCAGCCAAAGAGCTGATAGCATCCATGAATACCAAGACTGTCCAAGATCGTCTGAGGCAAGGATCTCGACCACCAAAGATTACCTCCCAGGGATCGTTGACGTCTTTGACCACGTTGAGATTGTTGTATGTTGTTCGAGAGACGAGAAAACTACAGCATATTGCAGGCATCATGGCAGGTATAGGAAAGAGTCAACCGGATATATTTGATGCATGGATGTATCATGAGAGCGATGCTGTGCAGGGTTGCACCCAGGCATTTGGAGAAAGAGAGGTTTTGGATGCATGTATTCGCACCTATGAGAACTCTTCTGGTGATTTGAAATCTATACTCTACGATATCACTCTGCTATTTGCATTGAAACGTATGGAGGATGACCTTTCCTGGTTCATCTGCCAAGACCTTGTTCCAAAGAACATTGCCAGTCATGTACCAGAGACTGTACGTCAACTCTGTGCAAAGATATCACAGCAATGGCAGGTCATCATTGAATCATTTGGTATACCAGAAGGTCTTATACAAGCTCCTATAGCTGGGGATTGGACAAGGTATAATCTGGCTGACAATGCAGGAGAAGTCATAGACATGGAATTCTAGAGCGTGAACTGCTTCATTCTGTTTTAACTAAATATATAACGATATAACAGTCATAGTTTATATACGTGAAAGCATCTTGAAACGCTCGTGTGCGTCATAATCATAGTGGTCAAGACATTCATTACCTACGAACGCCTCCATGGAAGGAGCTACGAAAGAGGTACGGATATCTGCTTTTCTTTACTATTCTCTATCATATACTGCTATTTCTATATTGATCTGATGCTTGTATTCCTTTGTTTGAATACTGTAGGCTGGCCGCCCAAGAATGCCGGTAGCAGTGCCTAAAATGGTGCAAGACTTTGTTATTTACTTTTATCATCATATTAGGTACGATATTGGTTGGATTTTATGATTAGAACGTCTTGTTGGATGGATGTTTGACGAATGAACGAGCAAACAAACATACTGTTGACACTTTGTTTGCTTTTGCAGAGAGAGAAATATCAGAGAGATTTATACAATGTATAGTCATACATTCCCAACCTTGTCTGAGAGATTCTTCAAAGGAGGTTCTTGGCCTCGTGCAGAGTCTATTGCATACCTGGTGGATAATGATCATGTGTATCTGGTGTTGTATAAGGAACTGTACTTCCGTCATATCTATGCATCGGGTACTCCAACCCTGGAGCAGAGGAAAGAGTCATGGGAGAATTACTGTGAACTCTTTACGATTATTCTTACTTCAAACCTCAACATGTTGTTGCCAAACGGTTGGCTGTGGGACATGGTTGATGAATATGTGTACCAATTCCAGGCATACTTGCAGTACAGAGGAAAGCTTCTTGGAAAGACGATGGAGGAAATTCAAGCATTGAAGAATGCTGATCATGGAATGTGGGACTCAAAGGCTGTAATTCAGACGCTTGAACAGCTGGTTGCTCGTTCTGGGATCAAAGAAGAGCTGGAGGCTCCAGGAGGTCCAGAGGCTCTCTATACAACAGAGGGATACAGCACAACATCCTCGAATGTTCTGAAAATGCTCGGATATTTTTCTCTCATTGGATTACTGAGAGTTCACTGTGTCCTTGGGGATCACGTGGCGGGTATCAAGGCTCTGGCTCCATTGAATCCCCATGTCCGCAAGGGCCTCTTTGCAACAAAAATTGCCATGGCTGCCATCACTTTGGCATATTACAGTGGGTTTGCATACCTGATGATGCACAGATACCTTGATGCTGCTGACTGTTTTAATTTTGGTGTCATGTATGTGAACAAGGTGAAGAGTCATCATGCTCGTGGGATGGGCCATGACCAACTCTTGAAAAAGAATGAGCAAATGTATGCTGCTCTCGCCATTACATCATCTCTTTGCTCGGCTGTATATAAGACATTGGACGAAGCTGCATCAAGTGCTCTCAGGGAAAAGTATGGGGACAAGATTCGATCCATGACTGCCGGCTCCTTTGTGATTTATGAAGACTTGTTCAACTACTGTTGTCCTAAATTTGTCATGTCTGCTCCACCAGAGTGGTCTGATGCAGCATGCAATACCAACTATGCTGCTATGAAGAATCAATTGGCACTGTTCATGGAAACAGTTGAGGAAAGAAAGCATCTCCCTGCATTGAAGCAGGTGTTGAAACTCTATAGTAGTATTACAATGGCAAAGCTGGCATCTATCGTAGAAATGGATGAGAAAGAGGTTAGTGCTCAACTGGAGTTGTTGAAAACATCATCATATGTGAACACATGGACATCTGGAGATGCTTTGAGTGGAGAGCCCCAATACTGTGGGGACATAGAGTTTTCCATAGAAAAGAGAGATGGTGAGGACTTTGTGGTTGGTCAGGAATCACAAGGAGTGACGATCAAGGGCGACTTTTTGATCAAGCACATTCAAAAGTTTAATGATATCGTAAGAGATCTCTCAAACATGGAGGCTATTCGTACCTAATATATGTAAATTACATCAATCAACAGACTCTGTCAATGTTGTCATTTCCATGGCAGATTTTTCTGGATCCAGCAACGACTGTTTTTCATAATCATCCGTTTCTTCTGAACTCGTATCGTCAGATTTTTTTGCAATAGCTAGGACACCACCAAAGATGAGAACAACTCCAAAGATGGAGAGCAATGTGAGTGGTTCTTTGAAAAAGATCCAACCAAACAGGGCACCAAAAAACACTTGCAGGTAATTCACTGCTGCCCCTACGGCTGCCTTTTCCAATTGAAATCCTCTTGATATTAGAATTTGTGCCAAGAAGGAGCAGGGTGCGATGGAAAGCATACAAATCCAATCAATCAGATTGGGAGCAACAAGTTGAGCTCCAAAGATTTGAAATCCAAGTCCAATAAAGGACGTAAACAATGCTGTAGAATGAAACCACACAGCAATCGTCAACGACTTTTCCCTTTTACCAATCTTACGAATTGAAATGTACGCTATTGCTGCCAATAATGCTGAAAAGAGACCAAACATGACACCAAGCTTTCTCTCTCTGCTCCATTCAGTTCCTAAAAATGGAGGTTGCACGACAAAAACCATCCCTACCAGGCTACTAAGACATCCACCTATACCATATATAGTAATCTTCTCTCCTAGAAATATGTATGCAAGCACAGCGACAATGGCAGGGTTGAGGAACAACAGAGCCATGGCTTCTGCAAGCAACAACTTTTGTATGCTGGCATAGAAACAGTTCATAGCCAAGGCTCCAGAAAGTCCACGAAGCGACAGCAAGTGCATGTGCTTCCATTCACCAAACAATGAAATACTCTCTGATCCTGCCTTGGACGTAATCAAACTCAGTATCATGGAAAGAGCAGATCTCACCAGAACCAACTCAAATACGGGTATGGCTTCTGATATTGGACGGACTAAAGAACTACTAATGCTGAAACACAATGCCGCCATGCATATACAATATATTCCAGTATTCCAGAATATCTGGAAGCAACCAAAAGACTCCAGCATCGCGTCTATCCGTCAACCACGACTGTAATCAAACGTGGTGGCATGTGGGTGACGCCAAACCCATATCGCAGATGAGCGACATGTGGCAGAATGTATGGCAGTACAAGTATATTACAAATGAAATTAAATAATGTAGGAGAGTTCATGTATGTTCTCTGTATCATGAAGATTTTCCATGGTCTTGACGTGAGGATGTCAACAACCATGCTGAGAGACCAAACAATGGCGTTACCCTTTGCCAGGTTGGTGCTTTCACATCCGATAGAATCCAATACTGCCACACTGAATACAGCACTGCGTCCAGACAAAAGGCCCAAAATACCCTGTCGTGGGTAAACTGAAAAGTGAAAAAGGCAATCCTATCTGCAGCAGAATATTCTGGTCTCCCGATTGCTATCCAACCGAGTGACACACATGCTACAAGACATGACACGATCCCGATACCAAGTGATCCCGACTTTCCTTGCTGTAATGATTCTGGTGCATGCGTGACGTTGCTGTTTTGGTATATATCTGGGATGAGTCGCTGAGACATGTAGAATGGCATGAAAACATTGGTGAGAAACATGACACCAACCCAATACTGCAGCTTTTGTTTCCAAGGAATCGTCAAACCTTTTGGATCTGCAACCATGAGAGGCAAGAACATGAGGGACCATGCATTTATAAAGTTGAAAATTCCTTCATCGACTGGATGCTCTGCAACATTTGGTACAATGGTTGGCAGACCAATGGCATCCATGCCTATATTGACATAGAAAAAGTTGAAAGACTCGTGCATAATACGTTCTATATCTGCTATATCTGTATGATACAAGGGTGATCCAGGAGGAATGGTTGACAACAGCACTACCAGAATGTATGTCACTGAGAAACCATACATCAGACCCGCCTGTACAAGATTCTTTCCATCGGGTGTTGCTATATTCGCCGGGTTTGCCTTATTCCCCAAGGTACGAATCAACGGAGCGACTACTGTGATACCCTGAAGTGCCATACTGCCTGGTTTTAGAGAGGGTTCCACAAGATCCCTTGCAAAGACAATCTTTCTTGTCTCAGGGTCTATTCTGTAGAAACTCGCCCCTCTCGAAAAAGGGAGCTCCACCAGTCCATCCTGGTCAGACTCTATTTCAACATGCCACATGACACCACAACGATCAGATTCCCCAGTGATATCATCCACCACAAACTTGATATCTTTTGGCACAAGCTCTCCAATTTTTCCAAAATACGTTGCAACTTCTCCCTTGCCTCGAAATGGCTCCTGATAGATCAGATCTTCGTAGATAATATCATCACTGAATAGAGAGAGCACCCGATCAATATCTTTTTCATTGTACGCTTCATAATATGTGGTCACAACGTCCTTGGCAGACACTGACGTTGTGGCAATACCCCGACTCGAGGGACGTGCATGAATGCACGTGAGAATATTCCCACAGAGTGTTCTAGTCTTCAACATGACTACTACTACTGTACTAATAATGGGTCGTAGCAACGATGCTGTCCGAAGATATAGAGATATGTACATATCATACATGTATGAAGATCAATCCCAGATGGGATCGTTCCCAGAGGATTCAAAAAACATATTTGAAAAAAAACGCACTCTACCGCGGTGCCGATATATAAAAAATAATAATTCTCACAATCTTCTACTTTACAAGTACATACATGCATACATACATGCATGCATTCCATGAATAGAACCCGATGCATATGCTATCCTGCTGCTGCTGCTGCTGCTGCTGCTGCTGCTGCAGCAGCTGGTCATGTCCCACACTCCACTGCCAGGAGGAGTAGAAAGTCGTTCTGTCATCATTCTACAACAAAACATACGTGGCAGCTCCATGCTCAAGGTGATGATGGAGAGTGTATGCTTGCCTGGGACGTTGATAATATCTTTCCTCACACTGTTGTATGCATGCAACACGTCATTGATGTGATTGTGGAAAAACTCTGTCATGACAAGGCTGTCGATGTCATCCTTGCCGGCAATATCTACACCACACAGAGACTCTGTGAGCTCTCTGGATTGGAACCAGACCAACTGGTAGATTCAATACATGCTGGGACCAGGGTGGGACCACAAATTCGTCGTGTGGAGTTTATTCAAACCGAAAGAAGAAGGAATGCTGTTGATAGAGTCCTGGAGCAACGTATGATACAATTCTCAGAGAGGGTGCCTGATGGTCACGTGCATTGTATTTCTAATGATGGTGATTTCGCCAACACGCTAGGATATTGCTCATACAAAGGCGTGCATGTCACGAGTATTGGAACTGTCAAGCGGACAAAGAATGCCAATTGGCGATCCAAAAGACACAATATGAAACTTGTAGAGGCATCTGATGATGCTTGGCGCCTGGACATTCAGAAGAGAGACCATGTAGAAAAAGATCTCGTCGTTCAAGTATCTCGATATTATGATATTACGACTACTACTACCACCACATAATCATTATGTATAATACTAGCATTAGTACATAATAATCATGAATGAATGAATGAATGAATGAATGAATGAATGAATGAATGAATGAATATTTATTACTACTAGTAGTACTAGTATTTATTATTTTTTACTCAGAAAAGAAAACAACCCTCTCTTTTGTGATACTTTCCTGTGAGTATACGTCACCCCAGTATCCTTCTCCACAACCTGCCCATGCCCTCTCAACAAGTATCTCGTCGTCATCAACCCTTCCACACCAACAGGTCCTCTCGCATGAATCCTAGAGGTACTGATACCCACCTCTGCACCAAGTCCAAATCTATACCCATCCGAAAACCTCGTACTCGCATTATGAAGAACACATGCAGAATCCACCCGTGCCAGAAACTCTTCTGCAATCGTTCCATCCCCTGTAATAATACTTTCCGTATGACCACTTCCATTCGCATGAATATGATCAATAGCTTCATCCATAGAAGACACCAGTTCAATAGTCACATCAAGAGAAGAATATTCATGACGAACAGACGGAGCAGGTGAAAGACCAAGCTCTGCCACAGCCCTCTCCCCTCCATGCAATGTCACCCCAGCATCCTTCAACGCCTGCATCAGTCCATCAAGCCGTTGTCCTTTATACGCATCATGCACCAGTATTTTCTCAACCGCATTACATGCAGCTGGATAATCAATCTTTGAGTCCACACAGATTCTCTTCACCATGGCATCATCCGCAGAGGGATCAATGTATATATGACAAATACCATCCGCATGTCCCAGCACAGGAATTTTCGTATTACTCTGGATATACGACACCAGTTGATTCGAACCACGAGGAATCACCAGATCAATCGTATCATTCAGAGACAACAAGGCATCAATCTCGTCACGAGATGTCACCAGTCCAATCAACCCAGTCCCCACAGACGGTGCAGCCTTTGCCACACACTCCACGATGATCGAGTGAAGAATCGCATTCGATCGAACAGCTTCCTTCCCTCCTTTCAACAACAATCCATTCCCACTCCGAATCGCAAGAGCAGCAATCTGAGGAAGAGCATCAGGACGAGCCTCAAAGATGACCAACAACACCCCAATAGGAGACGTCACCTTGTCCAACACCAATCCATCCGCAAGTTCAGTCCTACTGATCAATGTACCAATAGGCTCTTCTTGACGAGCAATCGCTCGAATACCATCCGCCAGTTGTGATAGTTTCGCAGGTTTGAGAATCAAACGTTGCAAGAGAGAATCTGAAATCGTCCCAGTAGCAGCCTCCACGTCTGCAGCATTCTCTTCCATGATTGCAGACGATTGCTTTTCAATTTCATCAGCGATTGAGAACAAGATGGCACCTCGTGTTTCGGATGACAGGGCTTGCAATTGACGTGCAGATGTCCTCGCCTGGATGGCTGCAGCTCGAATCATGTCGTTGTTGTTGTTGGTACCCATTAGGTACGTAGTATTATTTTCGTTACGTTTTTATTACAGTAAAAGTATATTTTTCAAGAGGAGTAAAAAAAAGAAGAAGACTGAGAGTTCATCACAGTCTCGAGAGCATTCTGGAGCATGGCAATACTGTCTTGGTGGTGGGCATTAGATGATTTCATAGCATCATCATTATTAGTAGTATTATTGTCATTGTCATCAGACACGGTATCATCTCTATCATGTTCCTTGTCTGATACATTCGTCGTCATCCAGCATGATGGATAGGACTGGACACTCCCACCATCCATGGCCAGTATGGCAGCAACATTCGAGTATGCCACATCAATCTCTGAAGATTCATGATGATACTGTATATCCACGTATTCTCTACCACGAACCAAGGATCGTCTACTGAGTCGAACGGCATCATGACAACCATCTCCAAGGCTACTGACTGTATCTACAGAGACCCTCGACCTTGAGGTCAAACACACGCTCGCAGAGGTGTTGTCTGTCAAGAAACAACAACAACAACAACAACAACAATCATTCACCCGTGGTTGTTGGGACCCTGTGCTATGACGACATGTGGTTTTTATAGATGATGAATTCCTTCGTCGTAGAGTATACGCATCGTCATCCAAGCTACGACACACGAGTGATGGACCAGACATTCGTCGTACGGTATGATGATGTCGACGACGACGTCACTCTACTACAGTAGTATCACTGCTGCTGCTGCTATCTTGATTATTACAGTAGTATTACTTCATGAACTATCATGTAAAATGAATGAATGAAGTAATGGAACAACATGCTACGGTAGCTGTTGTTCTTGTTGTTGTCTCAATTAATTGAGAAAGATTCCACCAACGTTGGTGAACCTTCACATGCATAGTGTCGAATCAAGTAGTAGTAGTAGATAGTAGATGGTAGAATACCTCTGCTCCACATCGTTGACAGTCGTCGTATCCACCCATACCCATATATGGGTATATACCCATACCCACCACCATATATATGCATATATGCAGATGCATCTGCACCATATGGTGGTCTAGTAGACTAGAGATCTCTATAGATCATCATAGGTAGGTAGGTGGAGGTCGTATTCTCTCGTCGTCGTATGACTATGTACTGTTCATTAATTCATACTATTGTATTTTAATACTCTCTGATAGTATGATATAGTAGTAGTACCATATCATGACGAATACAAGACAGCATGGTGTCATGAGGGCATGTCCTGCATGTCACCGTCATATCATTCCGAGGTATCAGACTGTCCTCGCATTGCCATGGTATAAAACATCATCATCATATCATTCTGGTCGTCATATATCTGCACAGAGTAGTAGTAGTAGTAGTAGTAGTAGTAGTAGTCGAGGTCACTGGACTGCAAATGCAAATGCAAATGCAAATGCAAATGCAAATGCAAATGCAAATGCAAATGCAAATGCAAAGAATAATAAGCGCGTGTTGGATCCTGAAAAGTCGTATTCGTACAAGCAGTTACGGAGTTTATTTAGTACAGAAGAGCTCAAGGCTGAACTCTTGGCAAGAGGACTACCGTACCTTGGATACAAGACACAGTTGGCTGGGAGGTTGTATCAGGCTCTGCTGGACCAGGGACAGGCTCTGGTGGGTGAAGATGCTGCAGCGGTGGATGCCTTGTTGTTGTCGGATGAGGACGATAGTCACGAGGGGCAACAGGGGAGTGGGATACTGCTGGAGGATGATAGTGAATCTGTGATGAGTAATAAAACGGGGATGCAGGTGACGTTCTTGTCGACGCTCTGTGCAGAGAACTCTGTTCGGGTGGCGACGGCACTTGCATGTAGGACATTGCAGTCTGTGTGGTTGTTTGAATGCGGTGAAGATACACAAAGATCTCTGATTGGTCATACTCTTGTAGACTGGAAACGTATTGATAGGATTTTTGTCGGGAGTATGGACCCAGAGTCTGTGCTGGGACTGCCGGGAATGCTGTGTACCATTAGCGCATCGAGGTCAAAAGGGCATGAAGCGGCAGACATACCTATCCACGTGTACGGACCCCCAGGCCTGGTTTCGTTCGTATCAAGTATGCTTTCTGTTTCTAGAACGTACCTTGAGATGCCGGTGATTCTTCACGAACTGACTCCCGGAGCTGTCAAGGGTCGGGACTCTGAGCCTGTAGAAGTTCTCAAGAGGTCTCGGCTCTATGCCATGAAAGTGCCTCCGGATCAGCTCAATCCGGATGGATATTACGATGGAGAGCTTTCTGTCATGCTGAAACGGCACACGAAGAAACGTAGTGGTGGAGGAAATGACTTGCGAGCGGGGACCTTGCCGCAGAGACTTCCCTCTCCCACCACGAGGGCAGGGTCTGTATCTGTTGGGGAGATGACATGGACCATTCGAGTGGATTCGGAATGGATCGTTACTGCCGTTCCTTTAAAGAATGATACACCATGCTTGGGTTTTAAAGCAACAGAAAGTGATCGCTCTGGTAGATTATACCCTGCTGTCGCACAGGCACTGGGAGTATTTGATAGCAAACAGTATGCAGAGTTGAAATCTGGCAGGTCTGTGACTGTCGAGGACGGGTCTGTGGTCGAACCAGACCAATGTGTTGGACCCATCCGGCGTGGTAGAACGGTTGGAATAATACCACCGTGCATGGATAGTTCATTGTTTGCAAAGAAAATGGGACCTGTTGATATACTGGTACATAGCATGACTGCTAGGATGGCAAAGGATGGAACAGTGCGCTCTCTGGCGTCAATCGCTGGGGCCACTGCCAAGGCACTTGGTGCCAAGGAACTGGTTCTCTGGCAATCACAGACAACATTCCTGGATTGTGAAGAATCTAGAGATGATCAGTTTCCTATGAGGATGATGGAAGAAGCATCTGAATCGTATGGAGACGAGGGTCTCGTTGTCTTGGCTGGTAACTATGCTGCACATCAGTGGGACAGGGATGGTGGCATGAGTTCCGATGAGGAGTCGGTGGTGATTCCTTTACAGATTCCTGATCATCTCAGGCATTTAGTCGTATGATGGTGCATGTAATTTTAATTATGTACGTAGTGTGAATCAGGACATGTCATTCCATGACGCAATCTACTTGATCTTCTTCATGTGTGTTTCTACGAATGGGAAACGATACGACGGAAACAAGACGACGACGACGACGGCGAGGAGGTGGTAGTGGTGGTTCTGAAACGCAGCATGATGCTGTAAAAAGAATAGAAAAGTCATTCTCCTACAACAACAACAACAACAACAACAACAAGTGTACGACGACGACGAGTCTTCTTGTCCTTGGGACTGGGTTGGTGTTGGCCCTGTATGCCAACACAATGGTCCGATACTGGACGTATCGGTACCTTCCAATGCGGGATCTATGGCCTATTGATATGCCTTTGATGACAAAGACGCTGAAGGAAAGGGGTCGGCTGTGGGGAACGTATCGACCTGGGGTGTACTTTGGGGTGAGGGCAAAGGAGCCTCTGTCGACTCTAATGGGACTGATGTGGGCGAATCCAGAGGACTATAATGCTCTGCATTCTATTCGTCATGAAGCTCAACAAGGAGATGGACTGAAGAAATGGGGTTGGCAGGCTCATGATGGAGAAGCCTTTGGCAGGCAGACACTGCAGGATGGGGATGTTGGATTTGAGATGCAATGGATACGGTCAGAGTCACAGGATGAGGATTGGACGTCACGGATACATGCGTATCCGTTAGATGCATCTTCTACACATGACAAACCAATGACATTCTTCGTGTATTTTGCCAATCAGGATGGAGACAAGGTCTCATTGGATCCTGCTGGGGTGGCTGAGGCAATATCCAGGCAGTCTCGAGTTCAGGCTACAGGGTGTAGTTTCTCCTCGTCCGACTGGTGTGCGTATATCAGACCTCTGGATACATTCAAGGGAGCGGTTCATTACTTTGGAGCGACAACACGAGATTTCCACAACCTTACAGATTTGGTGAGGGAAGGGTTGGTGGAGAGTCTGATGCAGCAGAGGGCATCTGGGGCAACAGAGTATTCTCTTGTCCTTCCAAACGGTGTCGAGGAAGGTTCAAATGTAGGTGTGATACAAATCACGGCAGTTCTTCCGATGACGATTGATGTGGCGTTTGTAAAGGGAGGTATCACTCCACACTCGCGACAGGCCCTTGAGAGGGCTGAATCCTTGTCAGGAGGGGCACTCACAGGACATTTGGAGAAGCGTGAACGTGCGTTTGAGACCAAGTTCGATTCAATATTCAGACACCTCGATTCTTCGTATAATGTCTCAAAATATGCACTGAGTAATATGCTGGGAGGTATTGGGTACTGGTACGGACATTCACGTGTCAAGGTTGGTGATGAGGTACTACCACTCTGGGACAGGCCTCTTCTTTCTGCTGTTCCGAGTAGGCCCTTCTTCCCCAGGGGATTCTTGTGGGACGAAGGATTCCATCAACTCTTGATTCACAAGTGGAATCCTTCAATAAGCAGAGAGATTCTGTCACATTGGCTAGACCTCATGGCAGCATCAGGATGGATTGCTCGTGAACAAATTCTAGGAATGGAATCACGGGTGAGGGTGCCAGATGAGTTTGTGCCACAGTCTCCAGATGCCGCAAATCCGCCTACACTATTCTTGGTTCTTTCTGAGATGGCTCGGATGGTATCTACTGGTCAAGACTACGCAGAGAGGGAGAATGATTTGAAGTTTTTAAAGATTGCGTGGCCCAGATTGGATGCATGGTTTTCATGGTACCACACAAGTCAATCCGGTCCACTCCCGGGAAGTTATCGATGGCGAGGAAGGAATGGTGAGACAGACAAGGAACTTAATCCAAAGACTCTCACGAGTGGACTGGATGACTATCCAAGGGCATCCCATCCATCACCAGATGAACGACATGTTGATCTCAGATGCTGGATGGCACTCGCTGCAAGAGCCATGGCCAGAATTTCAGAGGCTACAGGTGCATCGACGAAAAAGCAACAGTATTACAAATCTTTGGCTGATACACTGGAGGACTATGATGAGCTGAAGAAGCTTCACTGGGATGAGGAACAAGGCGTGTTTGCAGATGTTGGGCATGACACGTTGGATGTTGTCCTTGAGGAACTCGTTGGTGCCAATGGTCACGTCGTTTCCTGGAGCCGTGTGATCAATGGAAGCACTCCAAAGTTTGGTTTTGTGAAGCATATTGGGTACGTTACGATGTTCCCATTGGCTTTGCAACTGATTCCAAAAGAAGCTCCTGAAATGCATCTGTATCTAGATCTTCTCAGCAATCCAAATCACATCTGGTCTCCTTTTGGCCTGCGATCGCTATCGGCATCTAGTTCTCTATATAATAAGAAAAATACCCCACATGATCCTCCATATTGGAGAGGTGCAATCTGGATCAACATGAATTATCTTACTGTGAGAGCATTGCGGGAAACATATTCCTTGTCAAATGATCCAATCATAGCAAAGCGGTCCAAGGAGCTCGCAGACGCACTGAGCAAGAACATTGTCAGTACTATATCTTCTCAATATGAACAGAATGGGTTTGTATATGAAAATTATGATGATGCAAATGGCCAAGGGAAAGGATGTCATCCATTTACAGGCTGGACAGCTCTTGTAGCAATGTTGTGATCATTACATGTCAATTAATTTCTCTTTCCAGAATACAATTCAGAAATTTTATTTTTAATATCCCTTGCTTGTGATGGGGCGTTTCCTATGTATGATGCTGGAGACATGTCTTTGAGACCAGCCTTTGCTTCTGCAGGCAAATCATCAATGCCATCGACAAAGGTTTGCATTGACTCTTTATTCACAGTGTTTCCACGTGTGAATGCTTTGAGCTTCTCATATGGCTCTTCCACCGCATATCTTCTCATGACAGTCTGAATTGGCTCTGCTAATACTTCCCATGAACTGTCCAGGTCCTCAGCCAGGGGCACTGGAGACACCAAGAGCTTGCCAATGCCGCGGAGAGTCGATTGATATGCCAGCAACGAGTGGCCAAGACCAACGCCAAGATTCCTCAATACGGTGGAGTCGGTCAAATCTCTTTGCCATCTAGAAATAGGCAGTTTGCCCGCCATATGAGCCATCGTAGCATTAGCAATGCCCAGATTTCCCTCTCCATTTTCAAAGTCAATTGGATTTACCTTGTGAGGCATGGTTGATGAACCAACTTCCCCTGCAATAGTCCTCTGCTTAAAATATCCTAGTGAAATATATGACCATACATCTCTCTCAAAATCAATCAAGATTGTATTAAATCGGGCCATTGCGTCAAAGAGTTCCGCAATATAGTCATGAGGCTCAATTTGAGTAACATATGGGTTCCATTCAATACCAAGAGAACTGACAAATGTTTCAGCTTCAGTCTGCCAGTCTACATCTGGATACGCAGACATGTGAGCATTGTAATTCCCTACAGCTCCAGCCATTTTCCCGAAAGGTTTGATAGCTGCAACCTGCTTTCTCTGGCGAGCAAGCCTGTATGCAAACACAGACATTTCCTTTCCTAGAGTTGTTGGTGAGGCAGTCTGTCCATGAGTTCTACTCAACATTGGAAGATCAGCATTATCCACTGCAAGCCTGCATATATAGAATTTTCAACACATCAGATGGGTGTAACAGCACGAGAGGTGTATGAAAGAATACAGAAGAAAAAAACATGGGCTCAACAAGTAGTCTTGGGTCGTCAAGAATCCAAACTTGGATTCACTCGGGGTATATTTAAGTTGTAATTTTAGTATCAATCATCGCCCAGTATCAAACATAGACAAAAAAAACGCAACATACCCTGAAATAGCATCGATGACCTGATCCATTACTGGGAGGATTTCCTTCTCCATGGCTTCTTGAAGCATCAACGCATGACTCAGGTTGTTGATATCTTCAGACGTACACGCAAAGTGAACGAATTCCAAGACCCGTTTCAGTTCTTCGTTAGTAGATATTTTTTCTTTCAAAACGTATTCAACAGCTTTGACGTCATGATTGGTCGTCCTCTCGACATTCTTCACCAAGAGAGCATCCTCCACAGTAAACTCTGTTGCCAGAGTATCCAACAATGCAGATGCTTCAGCACTCAGCCCGGGAACTTCCGTGACCTGTGGGATCTTTGACAAATGCTGAAGCCAACGACATTCCACGGCAACCCTGAAACGAATCAAACCATACTCGGAGAATATAGTTCTCAGTCCAGCCACCTTTGAACCATATCGTCCGTCGAGTGGGCCTACTGCCGTTAATTCACTCAAATCCACGGCAGATCGACACAATATTCTTCCTTCTTTCTGATCATAGATTGATAACAATTTTCTTGAATCCAATATACATCCTCTTTGAAGACGGAGTGGCACAAACAGTGGACATGCATGTGATGCCATACTCTTCGTTGAACAACGAGAGACGGTGCCAATCTGCATGGATCTAAACGATGATGACATGATGATGTCCATATGTAGTTAAAAGTGTGAATTACAACAACGTGTGTTTGAAATACAACCATGTCCTTTCTTCGTCAACGTCATTCCAAACTCAACATGAATGTTCAGTCAATATTGACTTTTTTTTGTTTGGATACCTATTTTTAATCAAGATTTTTGTTGCAATGACGTTGAATTCCATTGAAGAATCTACACAAAGATGGATTTAGAATCTTTCCATGTAGTCACATGTAGAAAATCCTTGCTCTTTCTTCCACATGATTTGCTTTGGATGGATACATGCCTGTCATATGACAGATATCTTGAAATAGGAAATCCAAGGAGGATGGATCTTCCATTCAGAGGCATCAATACATCTCATTCCGATGGTATCATGGACTAAAGAGATGTAGGTACAATACGTAAACAGATATACATGTGTGCCCCACGTCTATCTATGTGGCATCAAGCCCCATGCTGAAATCAAGGCATATGTGAGGGATGCATGCATGCATGAATGATGACTCAGCAAGTCGCTGACTCAGCCTTCCATGAAACCCTGCAGAATGCTCTAGATTGAGGTGATATATTCTGATACAATTCATGGAATTCATATATAACTATACAAAGTATCGTTCTTGCAAGAAAACCCATGTAATATATCGTTTGCAGGGATAAGAGAATACACAAGTCAGTGACACAAGACACGTCAGTGCCGGAATAACCTCGCGATCAACATGTACCATCTTGTGATCTTTCTCTTGCTATTAAATTCTGCTTTTGCAGCAGTTAAACCCACATTCTCCTTTTCTAATCAAGAGGATGCTCTTGCGTGGAGCAAGGAGGTACTGACACTTGAGAGGCAGTACAAGTCCGAGGACAAGAAGACAGCGCTACGGGCAAGGGAAGAGGTTGCCAACCTCAGTCGAGAATGGCGAGAATACTTTGGAGTGAAATGGCCAACAAAACAGGTGAGCAGTCTCCTCAGGCAATTCACCCAAAATTTGTGGTATGTCGGAAGGAAAAATGTAAGGCTGGCTAAGAAGAAGGAACCCTGGTGGGTATCCCAGGGGAAGTTTGCTGATCTCAGTTTCGAGCAGTTCAAAAGAAAGTATCTCGCTGAAGAACTCAGATATCCCAAAAGACAGCTTACTATCAAAGATTTGAAGATTCGCTTGTTCAAATGCTTTGATTGGAGGAAAAAAGATGTTGTAACTGATGTCAGAAATCAGGGGGTACGTTTTCAAAACAGTCTATATACACTGCATGAATGCATATGACAATGCCCTACTTTCTTTGATGTAGCCATGTGGATCATGCTGGGCTTTTGCTTCAATTGCGACTGTGGAGTCAAGATACTTGATTGAAAAAGGGGAAACTGTTGCTGACAATCCAATCAATCTCTCCGAACAGCAGATTGTTGACTGCGCACGATCTCCCAGAAGAGATGTATCCAACAACCCATATGACTCGGCAGGGTGCAGTGGAGGATGGTCAAGTGAGGCGATGGAATATATTCGTCAGCATAATGTGACGTATGAATCTTCCTATCCATATACTGCATCCAATGGTCGCTGCAGGCAGAATGTTGGCAGATCTGCAGTGACCCTGGCTGGACCAGACCCGGGATGGAGGTACTATTCAGGGGGCAATGCAACATTGATCAAATCTTTGATTGCTGTATCTCCTGTGGTCAATTATCTCAGAGTGGAGAATGGGTTCCAGCTGTATAATGGAGGTGTCCTTACCACACCATGTGTCAACCAAGGTGTCAATCATGCAACAGCAATCGTGGGATATTGTACCAGCAAACTCTTGTTTGGTAATTTCAATTACTGGATTGTGAAGAATTCTTGGGGTGATACCTGGGGAGAAAATGGTTTTTACAAAATTCCAATCATACGTAATTCACCTGGACTCTGTCAGAGCCAGGCCAACATCTTCCAACCAACAGTCCCTGTTGATGCATGATGTTGTTGTTGTTGTTTTCCCTTGAACCCAACACAAGAAAAAGGTGCCTGTTGAAGAATACTACTACTGTATTACAAAAAGCCGTGATCATGATACAGTTGTATTTTTAAGTAAGTAGATGTAATTATTTTTCATATGTGGTATGAATGTAAGATGGTGAATGATTTTTCCTTCTCTCTGCTGCTGGTTATTTCTTGTTGTTTTGCTGCCATGGTTGAATTTTCAAAACAATGTACGGAGGGTGATATATGTATCAAAAACCTTGATATGCTTCAGTGGACTGGGATACCTGTCAATTCTATGTATACTATATAACTCAGCAACTCTCGCTGCCACCAATAATGCTGCTGGAGGCAGGGAATCCAGACACTGCCACAGTCTTTGCAGGCGTTGAAGATACCTTTGAGCAGTTGTCCCCAAACCCATTGCCACTCACATCACATGTTGCCCCAGAGTATGAGAAATCACCATTTCCATCATTTGTACCGGTAATTGACGATCCAGAAGCTCCATTGATGTAGACATCTCCATTACCACTTAGGGTAAGATCAGCCTTTCCTGTCAAATCATAGATACTCAAGTCTCCATTCCCAGAGTTTTTGATGGTAGCATCTGCGATAGATCCATCCAAAAACACCTCTCCGTTTCCTGTGATACCGGCAGTCAGGGTACCTGTAACATCGACACCAAGCTGTATATCTCCATTGCCATCAGCTGTCAGCTTGAGGTCTTTGGATTCAAAACCACTGTTGACTACAACATCCCCATTTCCAGCACTGCTCTGGATGATTGTTTCCAAAGCATCACTTGGCATCGTCACCGTAATGTAGAATGCTTCGTTTGTGGATAATGGACCTTTCACAGCAAATTGTAGAATCCCAGAGTCCACAGAGGCAGATGTTGCTGCAACGGCCTTGTCATCCCCAGTAACTTGGACGTTGTAGTCATCTCCTGGAACAACCAAGATATCTGCAGACACGCAACTCTGGATACCAGAAAATGGACCAGATACATCCAAGGTTGACGTAGCACCCAGTACTCGAGACGTAAGCGCCGCTAAGGAAACCAGGGCCACAAGACCAGATCTCACCATCCTCCTGGTTTGATTTGAAAGCATCATAATGGTATACTGTATTCTTTTGATTATTGATTGTATGAAAAGCGTGACCTAACTATGCATGTAGAAAATCTTCAGAGTCATTGGATGAATGCAATCTTGGATAGTTATCTACTACTATCCAGGTATGGGTTCTATTCTTGGATGGATCAATGGTTTCATCTTTTACAGTCGGCAGATTCAAATTATTTGAATGAACTGACATGATGGAATCGATACGACTGATACTCAAGAATCACTAACAATGGATACTACAGTAATTATAATTTATCTACTTTAGATTAATGGCAAGATTAACGACACATACTCGTGTCATCCACTGTCCTTGAAACGACAACAGGGCCAATCTCGATCGTTCATGCCATCCACTGTTCACAGGGGATATCTTGGTAGGATCTTTCATAGAAATACTAGTAGAAACGTATATAATACTGTTGGTGATATGACTGCAACGAGTCGTCGTGGAGCACTGATTGTCTTGGAAGGTGTTGACAGGGCTGGGAAAAGTACTCAGTGTGCCAAGCTGGTGGAGCATTTACAATCTATCGGTCGTCCTGCAGAATTATGGAGATTTCCGGATAGAACAACGACTATTGGAACTATGATAAACAGTTATCTGTCAAATACGACCGACGTCGACGATGGGTGCATTCACTTGTTGTTTTCTGCAAACAGGTGGGAGAAGAGGGAGCAGATGATGGAGACATTGTCAAAGGGGGTCACTCTCGTGGTGGATCGCTATGCTTTTTCTGGTGTAGCTTTTACTGCTGCAAAAGGAATCCCTGGTTTGAATAGAGACTGGTGCATGGCACCAGATGCAGGACTGGTAGCTCCAGATGCTGTGTTTTTCCTTGAACTCACTGCAGATGCAGCAAGGGAGAGGGGAGGATTTGGTGAGGAGAGGTATGAGGTGCCTGTGTTTCAGCAAGCGGTGATGAAGGAGTTTCATCACATGAAGGATATGTTTCCATCTACATGGCATACGATTGATGCGTCAGGGAGTATTGATGAGGTCCATGAGACACTGAAGAAGCGGGTAGAATCTGTTCTGGATGAAGCAGATTCAGCAAAACCTCTGAAATTTCTTTGGGATGGAATGAAAACGAGCCAGTGAATTATTCCTAGTATGATTAGTAGATTTTTAAATACATAACACATTCTCTTGCGATGCAACGTCTTGGACTGTGTCAGCGTCGTAGCGACGTCCTTGGGTTTCAAGCCACTCGTCGTGGACACCATCGAGGTTGGTTGCATCTGTTTTCCATGTGTGTGATGTATATGATGATGATGAGGATTCATATGATTGCTTTCAGGTATATACATGTCGAATACAGGACGCATTCTGACACAAGCTTCCGCAGAGGCCAGGGAACTTTTAGCAGCAGGAAAGGTAAAGTATGAATCAGGTGATAGAATGGGTGCTCTTAAGCTATGGGAAGATGTTCCCAGGTATAATCCGGATGATCAGGAACGGATGACGGCTCTGTATAATTGTACATGTGTTCATGCTGGATTTGGGGATGTTGAACTTGCTCAGATTACCCTTCGAGATGCTGTTCTTCAAGGATTGGACTTCAAAGAGGTTTTGGTCAACCCACAGATGTATGACGAAGATGCTGTAAAGTTTGTGGCATCTCAGCAGGTGCAGATTCGTTTGAAAAAGTTTAGTGAAGCGGCGTTGAAGGCAGCAGAAGCGAAGAAAAATGCATCACTATCAAGGTCTTCTACTGTAAAGCCAACAAGAAAGACATTGATGCAGGATGATATAAGTGATGTCCTAGAGACTGATATGACTGGAATAGATACGTCAATCCTAGGTATTGTCAAGAGGGTTGTTGTGTTGCTTGTCATCTTGTCTGGACTCGGTGTTGGTTTGTGGTTTGTGGGATTACATTATTTATTCCCAGATACCATTTGATGATGACCATGCAAAGGGTTTTCATCTGGCACTATTCATTATTATGTAATTATTTTATTGACGTTATGAGGTTAGTATGGCGAATTGCTGCCTGGAATAGATTGGTCAATCCTTGGAATGGACAAGAGATGCATGCTCATCTTCATGATGCTTGGTCTCAGTATCCATATTAGCTGATATATCACGGGATAAATCAGATCCCATGGTCTCTATAGAAAGAAACAAGCATCCCACGAAAGATAGTAGACAAATACCTGCCAAGGTTGCAGTGGACCATCCAAATTTCCCTTGTTCAACCAGATATACTGTGAAGAATGGGGCACAGAATCCACCAACCCGAGCAAACCCGTTGCATAATGCTAGACCTATAGATCTATTTTCTGTAGGATAGAGCTCGGGGGTATACACATACAATACACAGAATGTTCCCTCGATTGCTGCTCTGGCAACGAAGAGGAGGACGAGTTGTAAGACTCTGTTTCCAAATGGTAAGACAGCCACACATGTTGCACATAGCAACATGCCAGCCCGAAGGCACCAAAGTCTTCCTTTTGAGTCAACTAGAAAGGAAGCACACAATATTCCCGGGGCTTCTGATAGAGCAGTGATGAAGACTGCAAAGTATTCGCTAGAGTCAAAAACAACCTGTCCATCCTGACACGTATGACCTCCTTCTTCTCCTTGTTTGCTCAAGTTTGTCGTTAACAAAACCAATCCATAGTAGAGAGTGGCATTTGCAAACCATACAAACCATAAAATTTTAGTTGTTCCTTTCAAATGACCATAGACAACCCGGGCTATTGAGGTTCTGATTTGCTTTGCACCTTGTATGATCGTATCATGGATCGTAGTTTTAGTATCATCGTGTTCCTCTTCTACCACATGGGATTGCTCCAACTGTAACCCCTTCAAATTGACAGAATTATACTTGGCTGCTGTCAAGAGAACAGCCTCTGCATCCTTCAGACGCCCTTTTGAAAACAGCCAGTACGGAGACTCTGGTACCCAGGAGTAAAATCCCGCCAAGATAAATAAAGGCACAGCTGAGATGAATAGAAACCACCTCCATCCTAACGCTGCCAGGATTCCCCAGGCAAGAAGAGCCTGGGCAGCAGTTCCAACTGCCCAGGAGGATTGCATCAACAGAGACAATCTACCCCTCCGTGCTGGCGGCAGGAATTCTGTAAACAGAGTTATGACGATAGGAACGCCTCCAAGACCAGCGCCAACAATCATTCTACATAGCACCAGTATGGAAAAGGTAGGTGCCACTGAAGATACTGCCCCTGCCACACCTAGAACGAGTGCAGAAACAAGAAAACCCTTTCTTCTTCCGTACAAATCAGATACAGTCCCCAGCGCATAAACCCCTAGCAACATCCCGAGGAATACCACACTTGTCAGAATACTCTCTTGAGCTGGACCTGCGCCAAATTGGCACACCACAGTTGGACCCAGGAAGGACAATATCATGGTTTCCCCTGCATCTGCTGCAATGGCAAAAGACGTGTACCCCAGCAAGCTCCAATGAAATACGCCAGTACCCAAAAGTTCCAGAGCATCATTCACGGTACTACATCGTGGATGATGAGAACTACCTTCCTCTCCAACCCTTGCCTCTGTCTCAAAATACATCTTCAGGCTACCTCCACGAGTGAGGCTAGGTATCGACAAATGATCACATTCGTTCTTTCATAATGCTTCTATGGATATATGTAATTGTAATGCTGACGAATGATCAAACAATCCAGTAAAATGCTCGCGCGAGCGGAACCTGAAATTTAAAAAGTAAAATGTCACATGCTCACATTCCCTTTGTCATGATGAAGACGAACAACGATGATTGAACCAATACTCTGTAGAATCAAAAGAAACAAAGAAGAAGAAGAAGATCGTCATTGACGAGTGCTCCTGGATCCCGAAGATGGACATCTCCTCAAATTGAAATGGTCAACGAAATACTCTCGTCATCCATGATGATTTATTGCCTTCTCGTTGTCTATTTTCTTGTACATGCTGTTCATGGAACACAAGAAAACGCTGTTGTTGCTCCATCTGTGGTGGTCCAGCTAAGCGACTTGCATGTGAGCAAATACCAAGACACTTTGCCCTGGGGGAATATTACGGGTGATTTACGGTTGTTCCGTGATCATGTTCTGCGCAGACTTGTTCCCGATACTATCCTGGTGACTGGAGATCTTACTGATGGTAAGACTGTCCAGGGAAGTGGTAAACAGCATGAGGAGGAGTGGATGACATATGGCAATCTCCTGGACCCTACCAAAGTAAAGTGCCCTGTTCTGGATGTTCGAGGAAACCATGATAGCTTTAATATATATGATTCAGTTTGCAATTACTATGCAACATATTCTATGAGTCCGAAGCGTGCGAAAGGGAGGGTATCACTACATGCACTTGTAGATGGTCATCTGTATGAATTTGACGAATGGTTGAAGGAGGAAGAGACATGCCCTGCTGCTGTGTTTTTCGGAATTGATGCATCTACCGCCTTGGGACTCAAAAGCCCGACAAATTTCGTGGCGTTGATAAATTCCCAGGATGTCTCTGAGGTGACTGAAGAGGCAGAGAGGGTAAGGGGTGGCTTGAAGATGAAGGACTGTCAGCACACATCAGTTGTCTCATATGGACATTACCCTCTCTCCACGTTTAGTACCTTTGGAGACTCTGTTAAATCCAGATGGTATGATATTGGTCTATTTGGCGCGGTACGCCACGCTTCTGGAAGCATATATTCCATGGATAATGCAATGACAAAGCTCATGCTGTCTGTCTCTCATGTCTATGTCAGTGGACATCTTCATGCGGCCTTTGGTGAGAAGCTCCATCGAGTACATACATTTTCAGAATCATACTTGACTGAATTGGAAACGGCTGCGTGGAAAGATGATAGGAGATTTAGGATCCTAGTGATTGAACAGGATGCTCAATGTTTGTCATTTGAGGACTTGTATTTCAATACACCTACGTCTCCTCGTATGCGGAAAGATCGAGATGGGGATCAAAGACAAATTACACAGTGGATGGATTCGTATATGAAAAACGGATGGGGTGTGACAACGGTTGGAGGTGGCTTGGTGGACGGAAGCATTACAGTTGTCACATGGCCAAGGGATGCTAGATATTCGATATGCCCGGAACAGGTCCGTCCCAGCAACGAGATTCGATCTCTAGTGCTACTCACTATTGCTGACGCAGAAATCAGTAACGTTACTGCATATATCTATAAGGACAAGGAAGCCAAGAACCTGATTGCATACAGGAACATGGACATGGTGGGTAGAACAGCTGACAGACTATTATACAGGAGCAACCCGGATGATTTGATATTTCCCGAACATCGCAGTATAATGTCGCATATTTATATTCAAGTCAAGGTTTTCCAAGGCAGGGGTGGTGGTGCCCATCTCTCCTCTGTCTCACAGACAAGGACAGCACTGCTACATTGTACTGACCAGAACAGTGGATGCACCATTGAACCATACCAAGGAAGGGAGACCTTGGTTCTTTCCGCTGTGGAAGCTATAACTCTTGCTGTTAACTGGCCAAACCTCGCTCATCGTCTCTATTTGATCATCTACGCCACTATTCTATTGATGCTTATCATTCCGCGGTTGCTTTTGCTGACACGACATGGTAACAATATGATACAGTTGCATGCAAGGATTATCGAGGACAAGTCGATATTTTCTCAGAAAAAGATATTTTTAATGCCTTTCACATCTCTTTTCATTCTTGCGAGGCACCCATGGTTGTGGGGATGTATTCTTGGGTACCTGATATACCTTGTGTGTGGACCACTGTATGTTGCTGATTTACTGTCAGGGCATTCCTTATTTGTAGTATTTCACCATGGAGTCATTGGATACATTAACTACGAATGGGTTGTGGTACCAACGCCTGATGTACTTCTCGTCCAAGTCATGCATCTTCTCGTTTGCATTGGGCCCATGCTAGTCTGGATAGCAATAGTCGTTGGGCAGAGACCCGTGGACAGTCAAAGGAAACCAGGAATCACTTTGATTGAAGGCATCTTCTTGGTCTTCATCATAGCTATAAACATCAAGGTGGTGTATACAAAGGCCTATATTCTCATGGGATATCAGTGCCTAGTTGTATCACCAGGATTTGCGTGGACGATACCAATGGGGTTGATGGCTCTTCATAAAGACATTCTATCCCATGGCGCAGTACATGGTATCACGAAACGAACAAAATCCATGTAGCAATAGTATTGATGTGCCTGTAAGGCACGATTTCCTTTTTTTATCTTTGAGGTTCTGATGACCAGTTGAAGAAAATTGCATGAAGGAACATGAAGCTCGACACTCGCCTTGATTTCCTTGCACAAACTCGTTTCATTCATAGCATATTAATATTTTAAATTATATATTGTATCAAACAAAATATGCCTTTGGGGAATCAACATACGCAATCACCAGGTCGTGAGGAGGAGTCGCGAGGTGACAAGGAGACACCCAACTTGCCTGAAGACGCACAGGGATCTCCTGTTCCATTCGAAAACAGCACATTTAATATTTCTGGAACATCTCAGCTTGGTTTATCCTTTCGAAAGATCTCTGCGGATGAGGATCAAAACCAGTCAAAAAGTCAGTCATCTCTGTTTGATGATGAACATGACGGTATGTTTGAGGTACGTAGACGATGCAAAAATGATGTGTCGCAAGTAATACATGATATAAGATGTCCTCGATTTGTGTAGGGTTTGGATTTGGACATTGAGACTTTCTGCCAAACCATTGCCCCTGAGGAGCAACCGCAGGTCACTGAAGCCATGGAAGCCACTGAGAAGGAGAAACAGGTAGACAAAGACCCTGTCGAAGCCAATGCAACTGTACCAACAAATCATAATCATAATGATGATGATGATGATGTAATGACAGAGGTGCCAGTCGACAAAGGGGATGATATCAGTCCAACGAGAAAGGTCCAATTCAAAGAGGACATTGCTCAGGTTCATCTGTATGATCCAGCTGAATCGCCTCGATCTCCAAAGACTACGACGGATGGTTCGTCTGAAGAATTTCGTGCACCCATCAAACCAATCCTCAAGAGAAGAAGAAGAAGGAGAGAGACCAGTCAGCCCTCTAGGCTGCAGATTACACCACCAGAAAATTCCATGCCATCTGAAAGGCGTGTCAATGAAACCTTGCAAAGATCTCCCTCGTATGAAGCAGGAATCACATATTATTCTGGTGAATCATCGGCTCTTGAACAAGAAAAATACTTGTTAATGTCATTGCTGGATCTGGATTGCTCTGTGCAAATGATGAAGAAAAGGGGTGATGTCCTTCTTGCACGGGTTCAGAGGGCTATTCAACGATTGCAAAAGATATAAAACGGGTATTTCCCGCCATCACATGGAACAAAATCAAAATCAAACAAATATAATGAAACAAAAGTAGTCTACATATCACTTGCAATGTGAGCAGCTGCTGCTGCTGGTCCTTCCTCTTCCAACTCTTCTCTAGTATCAATAGCACCACTCTTGGACAGTGGATACTCATCTGCTGCCATCATGACCAGTTTTTTCGCTTCTTCTGACTGGACATAGGAGCCACATGTCGCCATGAGATCCTTCAGGAACATCCCAGGCTGATCAAGGTACGGATAATGTCCAGCGCAAGGAGTGGTATGTCTTTCAAGATCACCCTCGACGAGAGCCTTACGATTCTTTCGTATCCTTTCTATCACTCTATCCGCAGCCAATGGATCCATCCAGTCCTGACTGCCATAGATGAAGGAGACTGGTGTCTGGAGATTTGACATTCTATGTTCCAATGGATCCTTTGCAAATGCAAACGGTTCTAATATATGCCGTAAAGCATGCTCACCAGAGCCTTTACCAGCCACAATACCATACATGTACTCTGCAAAAATGTTCATTTCCTCTTGCGTCAAATGGTGACCGACCATAAATCGCCGGTTTGTATATCCACTAACCACTTTTTTACCGTACGGCCCTAGGAACCGAATAACTGACCCTGGCGTCACGCCAGATGTCCACATTTTAGTTGCAAGTCGATACAGTTGTCCACGAAGTGTCCAAGGATTTTTCACAGCATCTGGAGGGCTCCAATCGACAGCTTTTTCACCCACCCCTGCTGGACAAACCATCAATAAGTGCTTGACCCTCTCTGGATATGACATGGCATAACATGCTGCTAAATATCCCCCCATACTATGCCCCACCAGTATGAACGAGTCTATATTCCTCACTTTTCTCCACTCTTCTAAAGAATCGACGAAGAAAGCCTCAGCTTCCTTTGTAGACTTTGGCCAAAAGGAACATCTGCTACTCAAACCGGTGCCCAACAAATCCACGGCATATAATGAGAAACCATTCGTCAACCCCTTGAGAATTCTAAATATAAATCCTATACCAGCACCATACCCTGGTAAATATACGAGAGCAGGGGCGTTGACTCGACCACCTTCAACAGAATGTAAACTCAGAGTCTCTCCACGATATTGGATCGTTGTATCCCTTTGTTGCAACTTATCTTTGCATCCAGATATACCAAGTAGTTTTGATTCGGCATTCAAAGTTTCTTCTCGACTTGTGTTGATCCACTTGAACCTTTTAAACCAACCTCCAACATTATGCTTCAATTCTGCCATAGTCGTATCTATTTCTACAGCAGATTTATCTTTTTGCATTAATTATGGTTGTTATGTTTACATACGTGAATATTAATACCATATATACAGTGCTTAAATGGCCCAGGTATAGAAATTCCACAACTTGTGAACAAGCTTGAAATGAAAAAAAGATCAGTCTTGAAATCAAATGTATACTATCATTGGTTGTGTTGTACGTGCGGGGTCATCTACCCCACGCATTTCCGTCATATATATCATCTTGATGGCATAAAAATGCACAATAAAATAATGCCCTGCCGAGAGAATAAAGGTATAATACCCTCTTACATCATCCCGACAGTCAGGGCATCAGGCAAAGAGTTCCTCCATCGCTTCCATTGGCTATAATACCCAGGTGTATAATCTCCCATGCTGCAGACCACCTCTTTCTTGTCCCATAGACCACTTGTATCCTGTTCTCGTAACCCAGATACTAGCATTGGAGCCTGGTTATCCAGATGCTTCAGTACAGTATCATTCTTGCACGAGTCCCATGCTGCTTTGAATCCATTGTGCTGGTACAATTTCACATAATCACTCAGCAGTGTAGCAACCACAACGTCCTCCCATGGAAGCTTTCCCCACCAGAGTGGTCTATTTTCAGGACTGTTGGAAGCTATAAGGCCAGATTTCTGCATCAAATGTTCCGTCACATCACGACTCATCAGATATCCCCACCCAGAAATCCAGCGGATATTTTCTGGCCCAAGCTCATCAGGATACGCGTCTTCAGAAAGATACCACTTATTCTTAGGATCTCTCACTGGGACAAAACCAGGGAATATTCCAGATACATTGCGGTCGACTTTCCCTACATACATGTGAGATGTCCATGGTTTTGAAATCATGGAATCCTTCCCCTTCCAGAGGCTTGCATCCAAAGAATTCTTTGCCATAATTCTCAAGGAACCATGGTGCAGTCCCTCTTGAATTATTTGAAGGAGGTATCCTACCCGAAGATAGACATCATCATCCGTCTTCAATATGTGAGTGAATTCACAGGTACTCGCCAGAGCATATCGCATCATTGAAAATGTCTTGATTGGAAGAGCCATGTAATTTTCTGGTCCTGGCACGATTGCTACATCTCTGTAGACCGTATATTCTTCCACCAAATCATCAGCAATATCTAGTAAATCTTCTTTAGATTCATAGTTTGGTTGTGATACCAAAAATTCTCCCCTGACATTGCTGGAGAATTTTTCATGAATATCAATCAGCCATGATTTCCGTATTGCGTTTCTCTTTGCCAGTGCATTGACGCTGGCACGAGATGCAATGCCCACGAAAACTCGAATACTATCAGAATCAGGACATCGTTCCCCCAATATCGATCCACTCTCCTCCAAATGACGCCTCATATTCGAGTACATTTCTTGCTCCCTTGGGGGAGGAGGAGAATCTGGGCTATACAATGGAACTGCCCTGTCATAGTTGAACGTCAGGGCCTTCATCACAGGGACAGACAGATATGGCCTTGCAAATGGAATCATCTGATTCTTTGCCATGTGCTGTCCATCTTCCACGTTCCCGTCACCATAGTGCTCTTCTTTCAGGACGACTTGGTATGACCAGTACTTACCATGAGAGATTGGTTGACTCTTGATGTAAAACACTGCAGCTCCAAGGAGCATGACCCCCAAGCAAGAGTATAGAAATACCTGGATCCATCGCATATACAGCGTGGACTGATGGTGTGCCGAAGAAAAGATATTCTTCTGGGACAGAGACTTGGGAAGCAGCGGGCTTCCATAGTGAAACTCTGGCAAGGTCTTGGACCTCCTAAAACCAAATCGTGACATGTACGTAGTATTATTTGCTACAAACGTTCACAATGGACGATAGTATCCTGCAAGGCGTGACTCGCACACTCTGTCTCGCACACTGGCAGTTGACCACCCCGTTGTTACGCGAAATCCGTCTGCTCTTTTTTTCTATCAAAATAACTACGTGATATAATTGGTAATATTCTAAGCAACAGAGCTATCAACGTGGATGTATGAGATGACAGAATGCCTCGATATCGATGAACCTATACAGAATTTTATCACTTTTGTGTTTGACACGTGTGTATGTGTATTGACTTTTCTCGTTTACACAACAACGTGGCAAATGGTATAATGATTGAATGGATCACATCCAACGACAATAGTACTGTCGTTGAGATTTTATCTCATTCAGTTGTCTCTGGGAAGATATGGCTACACCATTTGTAGCATTTCTGCATGTGGTCGCTGATGCACCTTGGACAGGGTCGCTGGCAAAGTCGATCCCACGTTTTCTAGGACCAGGAGACGACCTGATTGCATGAGGACTCATGATGAGAAAATATATAAAAAAGTTACAAGAACCTATAATAATACTATGTACAACACAAGGGAATTATTAACTTAATCGTCCTTAACGACAGTTCCCTTTCCACTGAGATAGATTCCATCCAAGAACTTTCTGATATCCTTGTTACGGACAAGGCAAATTTGGTGAATCAAAGAGGTTGATCTACTGACAAGCTCGACATCATTTCCGCTGATGATCAACTCGTCCTTCACGGCATCAGATCTGGCAATAGTAACTCCAGCAAGCATCTTCACGACGCGGACACGCTTCTCTCCCAAAAAGTTACGGATCTCAACCTTGGCTCCACCCTCAACAATGTTGATATTGATGGGGAAATGGGCATATACTAAGCGCATTTTGTACTCGAATCCTCTGGTCACTCCAGTGATCATGTTAGTAACATGGGAAATGGTAGTGCGGATGCTAGCAATCTTCTTCTTCTTTCCGGCATGGCAGTCTACCTTGAAAGCCTTGGCACCTTCCTCGTCGGTGACCAAGTACATGTCCAACCCAGCGTGTCTCAAGTCCTTGGTGAGGGTTCCTGCGATACAATGAATATATTCATGTCATATATCTTGCCTCGATGCTCTCTAACGCGATCAATACTATTGGTTTTCGCCGAGGCAGAGTATCCTGTGGATTCCGCCGTCAGCCATTCCTCGCAATCCTGCCAGGATCCAAACTCAGGCCAGGTGGATTGTCCATATGATGTATATATATCAAATAAATACATCATTGGACGGCATTGGATTCCCCTGGAGAGTGTTGAACAACCGCCGCAGAACGAGGCTGCCGCTCTGACAGTAGCAAGCAGGCCCTCTCCTCAGCATTTCTTTGGAGACAAATAGATGGATTTAAAATAATCATACCTCTTGGACCCTTCACTCTGACTTGACGACCTTTCACCTCGACGGTGACGTCTTCTGGAATAGTAACTTGACGGGATGCCTGCAAGAGTCTCATCGTGTGTTCCTGCTACTAGATCTAAAGTCCTTCCTTGACAAAGAAGGATATTTCTGAATAATAATGAAAACAAATTATCATGGAAACTGGCTGCGTGATTTCATTCGAATCCTCGTCGTCATGTTGAGAGACTCCCTTGGCGGCATATTTGGTTTCATCTATTTTTCAGCATGCCGCAGCTGCAAAAATCCGACAGACATGCACCCTTGTATACGTACATACGTACGAGACGGGGGGTAGGTAGATGCAAAATCTATAGACATGATTTGAAAAAATATCACATCTTGCCATGATGGCAGTCATCCGCAATGCATACGTGCTCGCATTTGGTCTTGTACTCTTTCTCTCCTGCAGCAGGGTACAAGGACTGAGCGACGAAACGACGACGAGGAGGAGGAGGATTGGATACCATTATACCACAGGGATTGGAATGCCTATACAGGAAAGTAGCTTGGTTTCAAAGTAATAGGAGAAGAACGAGACCCATTCCCTGATGGGAATGAGAATCTATTCAATGGAATGTGGGCATATGCCAAACACAATGTCAACTGGGCAGCAGCCAAAACACAAGACTGTTGGTGCTTTCTCAGTCAAGCAATGCTTTCATACGTGCGCAATGGATACATCTCGTTGCCAAGGATTTTCATATGGCAAAACAAAAAATAAGTGCTTGTTGAGCAAGGCCAAGGCACCCAATCCATATGGTGCCTAAAGCAAAGGCAGCACCAAAATTAAACACTACACCGCTGAACATATCTGGTATGAGGAGGATTATATGAGAGACTATGACTATGATTATAGAAACAACTGAATTTCAGTGCAATGTAAATAAATGCGTATACTTCAAATGCATCGAGTCTATAGGCAAGAACCCTGTCTTCATGCCAAGGGACCAATGCCACTGCCCCTGGTCATATGACACCCTTGCAGTGTCCTTCTTTGGACAAAATACCATGGATAAAAGTCCTTGTTCTGTATTTCCATCTGCTTCGAAGCTTCTACTCAACGAATACTCTCCACAACTAGACTGAACATTGTATTGTGCAGACACCCTCCACGTATTGGACAATGTTCTCTCATACCCAAACACAGCCTCGTCCGTCGAGAAGTTATAGCTCCCAGATACGAGATTTTTAGAATCAATTCGAAAGTCTTCATTCAATTCAAAAGCATTGGTTGCAGGAGACCAGCATGCCTGTACCCGTAATAGGCTTGACCCTTCCTCCTCACCAAGTGCCTTTTCTACTTCAAGAGACGCCTGTCGAATTGACATGGAGCCAAAGTCAAACACGACAGACGCATCCTTCTTCATCGATCCATCTCTGGCGGACGGCCTTTGTATTCTAGAACTCAGTCTCAGAGTTGCTTCCGGAAAGTCAAAGTCCTTGCAGTGACGAATCGTGTTTTCCGAAAATGAGAATTCAAGCGTTCCCTTGTCGAACGATTTCCGAAACTTGGTTATAATTTCGATATCTCCTTGGCAAATCTGAGGAAATGCACGGGCAGAGAAGGAATGTAGACGAATGCCACCCTGACATTCCGAAGACTGTGATGGCATGGTCACTTGATAGCATTAGAATTCATAGTTATTTTTACAGTTATTCCATAAATGGTAGGGAGTCTCCAGGTATAAAGTCACGTTTTGCGCCATCTTGTGTAATGGTCACAGTTCTAACACATCCCCCTGATGACGCATCTCGAGATATCGCATGGGATACAGATTTCTGTACAAATGTCCTACATGATTCTTCATCCATGCCATCTCTCCACATGCTATCCGTTAATCCAGTGATGTATGCACTGCCAGAGCCTCCAATTGCAAATGGAACTTCTACAAGGGTGCCACCCAATGGAATAGCATATACTGACCCACCACGCTTCGAATCCCATCCAGCTACTATCAATCCTGCTTGGAGAGCTCCTTTATTTTCATATGCTAAACGTTGCATCAGAGTTGCAGCAGTCAATACGTCTGGCTCTTCACCCAACTCCATCTGATGCTGTTCCAGGAACCAAGATACATATCTGGTCAGGTTCTGTGTGTCTGCCGCAGAACCCGACCGACATACAAATATCTTATCTGTCAAAGGTGTTATCTTATCTGTCACTCTATTTGCCACGTAATTTCCTGTGGAAGTTCTAGAATCAGCACCAAGAACGACCCCTTGGTCAAACGTTGCTGCCATGATTGTAGTCTACAAACGACATATATCGATGCATCAGACATTGATTTATCTATATATCAAGGAAATATCGAAAGGACGTACCCCCAATGAGACGGGTTGAGAGAGTGATCCTGATGAAGCGAAACAACCATCTCCACTCATCGTAACACAGCGCCCTACGCTGCCTTCTGTGCGATTCATTATGACTATACTATGAAATTATTTTGATAATTAGAATATACATGTATTTGGTGATAGATACACATCTCTACGAATGATTTAACTGCAAGCATCTAGAGACCTTGCAAGGTCTCAAGTTGAGATCACATTTCAATATTATTGTTAAACAGAATATTTACATGAGTATGTACTACTGCCTTGACACTATCGAGAGTAATGCTGATTACTGTTTGGCATACAGTGCAAGCCATGTTCTTCCATATTTTCTATCCCTCAGTTTTGTCAGAGGACCAAGAGTATCCAATATATGCTCCTTGACTCGCAGAGGATACTCAACCAATACAATCGTTTCGTCCCCTATCAGATTACTTGCTTCTAAAAGAGCGTACAACTCTGGATACGAAACAAGTTCGTATGGAGGGCACACACTTATAAAATCAAAGATGTTCTGTCGAGGAAATGATGCTGCTCTCTTGAGATATTCCTCTGCCTTCATTGTGTGAATCACTGACCTATCTTCAACGCCGCAATTGGCTATATTTTTTGAAAGACAGTTTGACACAACCCAGTCAGAAAGCTCGACAAAATGACCTTGCCCTACTCCTCGTGACATGGCTTCAATACCAACTGCCCCTGTACCTGCAAACAGATCAAGCCACCGTGTATCCTCGGGAAGCCCGCCTGTGGAACCATATAATGATCCAATCATACTGAGCACAGCACCTCGAACCTTTTCCATCATAGGTCGTGTCTGATCTCCCTGTGGAGAAATGAGACGAACACTTGCTGCACTTCCAGATATGATCCGCAACCTCTTGTGCGTCTTTGTCCTGGCAGCAACTTTCCTCTGTTTGTTCGAGTCCAATTTTTCTTCTTCTTCTATTGCTTCTTCTTGCTCTTTTATGAGCTTTTTCATCACATGTCGTGGAAGACTTTCCAGGAAATTTTCAGTCGTTACATAGTCGTCCCCACCAGATGTACTTGCATCTAGATCAACATCCACACCATCAATGCTCCACACCATCTCTCCATCATCAAAGCCCTCCTCTTCAAATCTCTCTTCATTCTCCTCGACTCCTTCATGTTCAAAAACAATCTCACCCACACTCGCTTCCTCCCTCGAGGGAGGAGCAGGAACCGATACTTCCCAGCCATGCATCTCTGCCAAAACTTCTGCAGCGACGGTAAAGGCATTCTCATTCCATCCAGAGTTGATGTTATATAGTTCTACATCATCGTTTTCATGCTTCTTCCGGAGATGTTTGACATTCTTCCTCTTTGCATGGGTTACTATAGTTCGACTACTGGAAGTTGCATGGAGGTAGCCTACCTCACGTACACTCTGATATCTACGCATTCTCACTCACTCACGTCTACACACGTAGATTTTCTTTATTTACGTGATATATCGTTTTTCAAATGGTATTCCCAAGTGCACAGGCAGATATACGTATCAACCCTGCTTTTTCGCGATTACATTTTTCTTGCATTCTAAATACATTTTTATATTTTCTCCAATCTCGATAGAATTTTTCTTGATTTCTTGCGAATGTTTGCTCTTGTTACTCCCTTGTAAATGTCTGAATCATATCCCTCGAGCGTCACTTCAATTCTCAAATCGTTTACCAACATGATTCGCTCTAGACTCCTACAACACGTGGTACGTTCATACGCTCACGCCAGTGACATCGGTCATCACGTTTGGTGAATGACCCAGGGAATGGGATCAACCTTGTGTATGTTTGTATACCGTATATGATGTAATTATATTGTACTGCAGGGTACAAACCTATCTCGGGCACAGCAGCGTGGTTTTGCTGAGAAGGCTGTTGCAAGTGATTCTATCGATTGGGATGCCTTGTCCAGGATTATTCAGAGTGATCAAGGAAAGAGAGAACTGGCTTCTCTGAGAAATACCATTATCGAGCTGGAACGTGCTGTGGGGAGTGCTCAGGGAGGCATTGGTGAGCCAGATTGGGGCAAGTATAAAAAGCAGCTGGACAGGAGCATTGTGGAAAAGTTTGAACAGGCATACAAATCCATGAAGATTCCAAAATACGAAGATAAAGAGATTGAGAATGTAGCAGGACGCTTTAAGGCAATCGTGGATCAGGCAGAGAAGATCTCTGCTGCTTCAAAAGATCGTGTTGCTGCAATCCAAAAGGAGTTGGCGCAGATTGAGAATGAGAAGAAGAGACTGCTGACTACAACAATAGATGAAGAGCTTGCTCATGATCCTGAGCTTGCGAAAAAGATTGATGAAACAAATGAGAAGAACTCATTCCTTGTCAATTGAGCGTATTTGTGTAACATATCAAATCACCATGAGTTTTGCCACTATCAAACCTAGTATCAGCATGCTGTTGAAAGCAATATGCCAACGGGTTGCTAAGAATTTCAAGTTTTTTATGACCTTGGGGTTGTCTCCCTCTGCCTCTGCGAGTTTGACCATCTCTCCAGCGAATCCATAGGAAATCATAGCTGACGTCCATATTGCAAATGGAAGAACTCCGAAAAGAGACAAGACTAACATTACTGTATACATACATCCTACCATAAACTTAAGGGTAGATGTGGACTTTTCAACCCCCATCCTGACAAGAGGAGACATTTTCCCTGCCGCTCTGTCCCCCTCAATCTGGTGGAAATGGGAACAAAACAAAATTATTGTGGTAGAAATGCCCACAAATGTTGATAAAGCCCACATAGATCCGGGAATAACGCTCCATAGAGACGCACCAGTGGCAGGGACTGCCTGTGCTGATGGAATTTGTGCTAGATAAAATGCATTTGTTGCCAGTGGGCCGAATGCCAGGAAGCACAATGGCTCTCCCAGGCCAAGATAACTCCAACGAAATGGCGGCCCTTGGTATACATATCCACAGCATATTGCAGCATACAGTGCTTTACTTGCAAATTCATTCGGCTGCAGGCATGATGACACACGTGTTAGTCGTTTGTAATTATTGCATGGTGTATCATGCATGACGTACCACAGCGGAGACAATTGAAAATAAGATTCCAACACCCATTAACAGAAACACGTTGGACGCTAAAAACACTTTCCTCCAATTACCAACAAGATTGACTACAGACTCTGGCTTATTTTTGTCCACACCAGTCGCAGCATCAAATACATCATTTGACAAATTCAACCATGCAATGATGGCAATAGCTGCAATACAAAGACCAAGCGTCTTCAGCGGTTGGAACGCTCCAAAATGAACAAAAGCTGCCGTAGCACTCACTAACACTGGAGCCAACCCGACAGAGTACATTGGCAACTTGATTGCTCTCTTCCAGAGAGCCTTGCGTTCCTCTGGGTCTGAAATGGCAGCTCTTTTTATGATTTCACCATCTGGTCCGATGATACCATCTGGATTGATGGCTTCACCACCTCCAGAAGCATTCACTCCCAGTCTCTTCACAGACGATGTCACAGTATTCCGTCGCCACGTCGGTAGTCGTGACATTCTAGACATGGTGACTCCCACAGCACGAGTGCGTGGACCGCCTACCAGGCCCACGGCAGGGCCATAAAGACACTGCATTGACATCTATTTTACAGTAAAATTCAAGTATCTATAAAATAATCAAGGATCGTGATGACTCACTCACTCACTTGAACGAGTTCATGGACCCATGAACAATGCTTTTCTAGTACAACCCCTTTAGACAAAAAAGTATACAGTTCCTTGTCCATAGATCACTTTCAGCTGGATTTGATCGAGTTTTGCGAGTGCATTCAAGAACACTTTTGATTTCCCCGGCTCAAGGTTGGCATGTTGGTCAACATCTGCAGAACTGAACGTAATTCCCTCACCTTGGGCATTCCTGTTTGAAACAAGGTTATGCATGCGCAAGCTCGCCTGATCTAAATCTTCAAAAGTAATCTGACCACGAATGAAAGAAGGCAACGATGCGTATGAGCTACTATCTATTGGTTGACGTTGAGGCAATGAGGTGGGCAGTTTTGGAGTGCTTGCCGTCCTTGGTGCAGATTGCGGCAGAGTTGATACTCTCCTCGATGATATAGTATTTGACACATTCGGTGTGACTCCTTTCACTTCACACTTTGCAAGAGCCGCTGATATCGCTTCTTCAAGCTTTCTATCATCGATAGTTTTGCTTGGTGTCGGACCAATATCATCAAGTTCCTTGATTGGCTCGGGTCTCTCTGTGCCACCCATACTTGTGGACCTGCTGAAAATCACCTGCGACTTCAACTCTAATGTATTATCTTCGTATAGAGACTCATCTGCATACTTCATTGCCAATTTCTCATCTGCCTCAAGCACAATGTCTTGCTCCTTTTGTGCAGCAACAAAAACTGGCGAAGACCCCACCTGCCGAGCTCCATACTTTCCTACAAGCTTCTGCATCGAAGGACTCCACATTTCTCCTTCATCCGGAGATTCCTGCTTCGACTTCTGTATCGAAGAAAACCGTTCTGGAATCCTGACTGAAGAGAGCACCTTTTTCTCCTCATGAGTAGAGTCATCAGCCCACTCAATTTGGGAATCAATCTCCTGCAAAATTCTATCTACATTTTTGAGATACTCTGCAGAGTCTTCCCTGGTTTCTTTTGCGCCGATATCATCGAGAACATTCTCAACCAACTCCAAACGCGAGTGCAAATCCTTCACACAGTCCCTGTACGATGAAGCACTGGTTACCGAAGGATATTTCAATGATTTCTGAAGATGAGAGAGTCTCGTATCAAAATCACGTGCGAATTCAGAAAGTTCATTGTTGAACGACTCCAGTGAACTCCTCTTGAGAAATAACATCCTCAGAAGATCACACACGGAAGAAAACAAGGGATACTACGACAACACTCACAACGTATTCTAGACAAGTAAGAATAATACGAATACATTCTGTATGATGGGAGCATTGCGTTCATGGTCAAAATTTTGAAATTTTCTTGAGAAAAGTAAAATCGTATTTACTGTGAAATAGTGGAAACCATTTGGAAAACAGAGAGAGCAGTCGGTCGACAATAAAACAGCTGTACCACTACCATAGCGTTCTTACGAATTACTAGAGTAAATAAATAGATTTTATCTGTTCAAGGTATGTCTTTCTTCATCAAGAATTGTCCGATTTCCATCAGAGTCATGTCGCGCTTGGAAGCAGCCGTCGGCTGAGGACTGAATGGGAACTGATACTTGGGACGTGGTCAACCTCTCACATGGTTGAAATAGATGAATCAAATGATTGCTTCTTTTGTGAACTATCGCAATAGCAGTGGGCTCGTTTCTGTGACAACAATCTCGGACAATGGCGTCTCTCCTTGTCTGAACTTTGGAGTCATATGGATACCGTGATTCATTCATTCAACCCCTGGTGATATCTATGAATGCATACAAGTATTTTGCATAGATAAGATACTCTGTGTGGGAATGGAGTGTATGCCACCAGGTGTTGTCAATGGGGGAGAGCGGCTGCGTTTTCAAACAAAGGCGGAGAGTCCTTGATTTCTTTCGTTCTCGGCGCATTTTGCTCATTTTTATTATCATTATTCTTGCAGATTGGACATATAGCATCATGGTTCGCATTTCAGTTCTTGGAGATGCGCTCAAGAGCATGTACAATGCTGAGAAGCGTGGAAAGAAGCAGGTATTGATCCGCCCATCTTCCAAGGTGGTAATTAAATTCCTTCAGGTTATGATGAAGCATGGATACATCGGAGAATTCGAGTTCGTGGATAACCATCGTTCTGGAAAGATTGTTGTGGAGCTCAATGGACGCTTGAACAAGTGCGGAGTCATCTCCCCTCGTTATGACATTAGTGCTGGAGACGTCGAGGACTGGGTCGGTCGCCTTTTGCCATCCCGTCAGTTCGGTTTCTTCGTGATGACCACTTCTCAAGGAATCATGGACCACGAAGAAGCACGTAGAAAGAAGTTGGGAGGAAAAGTGCTCGGGTTCTTTTATTAGATGTCAGCTGACTCGGATAATATTATTATGAAACTGTAATTAGTAGTACAAACAAATACATTATCTAGAGTTTTAGATGCATTGCCTTCTTCCCGGTGTTCGCAGGCTTTTCAGCGGGTTTGACCCCTGCTGCAATGTCATTCATGCGAGCAAACACCTCTCGAGACTTGTTAAAGTTCTTGTCAGAAGATTTTTTAGCTGACTGGGCAAGTTTCTGTAGCATTTGGTTTGCAGCCTCTGATTTCCTTCCGGGAACTGGCGTTTTACCTGCTGCAAGAGCTCTCTGTATTTGATTGGCATCCTTTGACATTTTGTGCTTCTTGTAGGCTCTTTTCCTCGCTGCCCGGCGCCTCTTCCTATCCTCTCTTGTCAACTCTGCCTCTGATTTCGCGACCCCGTCAGCTTGCATCATTCCATCCCTCGTTGTGATGACCTTTTCATCTCCTTCCTCGTCTTCAACAGTTATAGATTTCTGCAACGATTGACCAGGCTTGTATACCTCCTCTGGTTTCCTCATGGAAGCATCGCTAACAAACGCAGGGGTGGCCTCTTCCATCATAATAGCAGGAACATCAACTTTGAATGTCACTTCTTCGATAGAAGGCATTGGCTTGTATTGTCCGTGACTTAATTGATCTAATTTAGCACAAAGAGCGATGAATTGCTTCTTGGCCAACTCCCTAATTGGTTCCTCCTTGTCCTCTGCTGTGCCTTGCATCCGAGCAGCAAGATATTCATTCTCATAAATTTCTCCCAAGCCCTGCGAACTCTTCACATCATCCAATTCTACTGTTATTTTCTTCTTCTCATCATTTGAGGGAACAATTGCAATCACGTCATCGAACCTGTGGTCTGCTATCCTCTGCTTGATCATTTCTTCTAACGATTGGGTAGTCTCTTCTGTGGGTTGTGGTGGAGGCTTCATTGTCGTTTCAAAATCCAAGTCCACTTCGAGTGCGGAATTTTTAGGCCTGTGAAACCCTGAAATTTCTCCACGCATATACCATTCTTTCTCCTCTAGAGCTTCTTCCTCCATTTTCCTAATCTTGGAAGATATCCTGTCCAACTTCATTTGATGTTTTGATGGGAGGCCTTCCTCCTCTTCTTCTTCATCATCATCACCAACATCAGAATCATCTTGTCCACTATCTTGATCCATTCCGAATTGATCATCCTCGAATTCATCGTCACCAGATTCCTCGTCCTCCTCCGACCCAGATTCATCAAGCCCTAGGGACGGCTCACTTTCTGAGTCATCACTGACCTTGTCATCTTGGAATCTCACCTTTTTCTTAGTCTTGGAAACAGGATCAAAAAAGTCATCATGCTTTGCGTTTGCTAGGGGATCCGCTGATAAATCTATCTGTTCTTCTGCTTTCGGCTTTTTCCTTCCCATCATATCATCCAAGACATTGTCCAGGGCCTCTTCATCAGAGCTCTCAGAATCCCTTGCATGAGTCTCTTCGGCTTCCTGTAGGAATGCTTCCATATCATCTAAATTCAGATAATCATCCTCGACGGTAGACACATGTCGCCCATGATCATCAGCATCAGCATCCTCAAGCATCTCCTGTGAGTCCTCACTTTCAGATGTATCCTCACTTTCACCATCCCGACTAGACTCTGCAGCCTCATCCCCAGAGTTTTCTTCACGTGTGTAGCTTTGCAAAAGATCTATAGATATGGATCATTATTGTGAAAGAAAATACTCGAGTACACGCACAACAAAACAACGTACCATCCAAGGCCTCCTCAACATCCTCCGGTATAACACTTGAAATGTTTGCACTTTTGTGGAGTGCCCGCTTCACATGCTTCATTGCAGACTTGGAAATAGTATCTAATTGTAGCCAAATTTGCTCTGGATCGAATCCATCGACATAAAATCCAAACTTGGATGCCTTTGCTGTTTTCGGAACAAAAAGGTCCATCAGTGAGTAATCAACAAGTTCTTTCAAGGCTTGCTTGGTTATTTTCGACATTTCTTCTGAAGGTTGTAAGAGAGTATCCAATGGCTCATCTTCTATAACACCTGTCAATGCATCGATTCCTTCCGAAGGTGCTGAAAGTTTGGCAAAACTATCAAACCCAGCCTCAGTAGTGGCTTCACTAGGAAGTGAGGGTTGAGAGGACGTCTCACTTCCTTTTTGGCGATTATCACTGTCTGAAAGCACCTCGTACTCGCATTTATGTAAATCTACCGTTTCCAATTCCTACGATTAACACAATCGAGCGTCATTTCAAAGAGAGGGTCCCAGTCTCACTTACAAACAAACGTACCTTCTCCCCAAAGTCGACTTTGCAGCTTCTCCCTTTCGTACTACAATGTACAACTTTTCCATTCTGGAATTTCTGCAAGGTGTATAGTATGAGTGGTTGGTCAGTGTGCTTGGTATCGCGGCATGCAGTCCGCATGGTAATTCATTACCTTCTTTCCAGGCAATAGGATTCGTATATGGGTGCCTGTTTCTAACATTATGCGGTATTAATAATTAATATATTCATTATCGTTTCCAATTTGGGTCTTGATCGCCCCTAGCCCAGCTCTTAATACCTTCAAGGATTTTCTTGGGTGCTGTGGGGATGGACTCAATGGTCTCAAAAATCTCTATCAAGTCTGCGTTAGGATCTTGCATTCCTCCTGACTTGGTAGGAATACCTCTGATTGGAGCCAGACGTGTCCTTACTCCATCCATGGTGCCTCGCAGTATTCTCTTTTCACTCAAACGCAGCATGGCTGCCATTCGCTCCCTTTGGGAGAGATCTGTCCTCTGCAAATCCTTCACATCCTCCTCCATGCCTGTCTCGTAATTTTGAAGTGACTCTCTGAGATCTCCCATGAGAAGCTGTAAAATTTCGTATTCGTTTTCCTGTGATATGATGATGTCCTCTTCAAATGATACCTTGGCCATTTGAGCAGGGTCAGTTATCCGTGACATTCGAAGGTATGCCAAATGTTGGTTTGCTAATCGATCTTCGTATATGGGAAAGTCCACAGAAGATGAAAGTCCCATTGCATTCGCTACCTCCTCCTTCATCGTGTATAGCCTGTCTGCTGCGATGAGAGATGCATTCAGCGTCATGAAATCAGATGGGTTTGCTCTCTCTACAGTCCCTGTCGCCATATATATCTCGCCGTTTGGCCTGCCATCAAACACTTTCACTGAATCGCCAGCATTCATACTAATCGATGACGTCAGATAGACCATGTTTGTATCCACGTTATAATCGATGATGGCGCCAGATTCGCTTCCAGTCTTTTGGATATCTCCTAGAATGGGCAAAAGGGCAAAGCATCCAACAGAAGGAAGAAACACGGCATGGCTCAACACCACCGACATGGATTTTAAAAACAATTCCCTCGTCAACCATTGTGGTCGAGATCCTTCCAACTCCCCCCATTCTTTTTCCAGGGCTCTAAACCTTTGACAGGACTCTGCCTCTACTGGAGAACCCTTGAGCAGTGCCAGCCGCTCCTCATCGCTCCAAAATATTGGCGAGTCCACTGATTCAGGCAATGCATCCATCAATTTTTTCCAAGGGGAATCATTTCCAAGCATTTTGTGTTTGCAGACGAAGATAGCCAGGGAAATGAGCTCACTCCTACCACGTGCCAGCTCCTCAAGTTCTTCATCTTGTTCTACGTCAGTCAATGTTGCTGCTATATCTCCGGGTAATGAAAGAAGAACAGTTCCCTTGGTTGTATCTTCCTTGACAACATACTCATCGCCTTGTTCCTGTAACAAAAAGGTCCCAGGGGAACCAACAGCTGCACACCAGTCCTCCACCTCTTGTACAGCTGCTGCCTGTGCTACCATCATATTCCCATGGAGTCTACGTTTATTAAAATTTTGAAATAGTATACAAGCAGAATCCCCTCGATGCCCTACTACATGGCGTGGGTGACTCCGAGGACAACAGTAGGGTGATACCCTGCTGAGAGGGAGCTGACAGAAGGTCTTCGAGGTCATTGTTTGGATACAAGACTCTTCCTAATTATTATAGATTTGATGCTCTTCCTATTCAGACATCAATTAATGCCAATATGATCAACATTGTCTAATTTTCAGACAAGAAGATCTTGTGGGATTTCCTGAGACGAATCTCCATCTCATTTGAAACAAGATTACTACTACAGACGTACGTACAGAAACTCCCAACATATTTTTTCTATTTAATTTTTATACAGGTTGAATATATCGCCTGTGATCTGCTTTTGGGCATTGTGTTGTCGTCTGGACGTCCTCGCTGACATGTCAACTGGACGCACTGCCTCTCCGAGAGAGGCTCGATTTTGACATAATAGACAACTGATAATACAATATTATCAGATTATAATCAGCCATGGGTAGCCTGAAGACTTGTCAGATGGGGTGTAGGGCTTCAAGCGATGTGGGAGCCTACCCAGGGCTCAAGCGGAGTTTTTGGCCCGCGCGTAGTGCACTGCATGTTGCCAATCGCAATTTTGAAGCAAGTAGAAACGTATCTGTGTTTTCCAGTAATCGTAACTTGATCACTGCAGTTGCCGTGCCTATTGTGAGTGATGTGGTGGAACCCTCACCAGCCTGGCACCTGGATTCTAAAACAACTTCAAGGATTTTCTGGGTGGCTAGCAGTGCAGCCATTATGGCTGCCGTGAGCCGAACGTGTTTTTCTATGCTTGCCATTCCAATACAGCAGGAGTTTGGATTGAGCCTGGGTGATATGGGACTTGTACAGAGTTCTCTTTTGTTTGGATACATTCTAGGACAGATTCCTGCTGGTGTCCTATCGGATAGAATCGGTGGGATAAAAGCACTTCTTTTCGGGCTTTTTGTATGGTCCTTATTTGGAGTGTTGATGGTGGGTATTCCTCTGGCTGCTTCTCCTATTCTGGCATTGCTGGCCCTCCGATGCGGGCTTGGCCTGGGACAGTCAGTGTTGATGCCAGGCATTTCTGCAACAGCTGCGCAATCATTTGCTCCTACAGAGCGAGGAGATAAAACTTCCGGTATCTATGCTTGCTATAGCTTGGGAACCGTCATTGGGCTGATGATTACACCGGTACTGGCAGATGTAGCAGGATGGCTTGGCTGTCTAGGAGCATTTGGGGCCCTGGGTATTGTGTGCTGCATGTGTAGCTCTGCAATTCTTAGCAAGGATAAAAATAATACATGGACGGAAAGCATCGATAATAACAAAAATATTACAATAAAGCCTCATTTTGGCAAATTCCGCACGCATGCAAAAGATTTGAGTCTGCTATGTTGGACACACGCAGTCATTGGCTTTGGGTTTTTTGTCTTGCAAGCGTGGATTCCTACATTTTTGCATGGCTTGGGCATCACCAACCTGAAATCTCTTGGTGTCATCAGCTCACTACCGTGGCTACTGACTGCTGTTGTATCTGCCTTCTCTGGGAGAATATCCATGTACTTGCAAAGTAACAGGAAATGGAGCTCTCTTCGGGTACGAAGGCTCATGCAAACTTTATCAAGCGTTGGAATAGCATCTTGCCTCATTCCATTGACCCTTCACCAACACGTTATTTCCCCCTTTGTTGCAATTTCTGCAATATCAATGGCTGTTGCTTTTCAGGGCCTTTGCTATCCAGGATTCCACTCATATGTCCAAGATATTGCTGCCAAGGATGCTGGCCTTGTTCTCGCCCTGACAAACTCTTGCAGCATTGCAGCTGGAATAATCGGAAACATCATCACTGGACATCTGGCAGCATCTCCTTTTGGTTTCCGTGCAGTATTTGGCCTCACAGCATCTTTATACATGTTATCAGCTTTGACATGGCTTATATTCACAACAGGAACTGCCATGGAACTCACGAATGAAACATCATCTGCTTGATACCTTGTCATTCTTTCTTTCTGTCTATCTTTCTTGTAGCCTTATTTTTCGCATCACATCTTGTGCTTCATTTCTTTTTGTAACTAGCTTTGTTATCATGCAACAGCAGAATGGTAGGTGGATTGGTCTGTGACCAGTCCACCAATCTAAGGTAAAGGTGAGACCTCATCCACACATCCTATCATCGAGGTATAAGGATACCACTCACACGGATGATGGCTGTATTTGAAAGATTCTGTTTTTACTCTACCAGATATACATTTATTCAATATGATGAAGACAATGCGCGTGGCATCCGTGCCATCCTCCACCGCTGTCCGTGCTGGCAGACCATCTGCTGCCCTCAAGGCTGCCAGAGTGACTCGCCGTGTCTCTGTTGACACCACCTGTAAGGCTGCTGTACGTACATTTTCATTATTGAATTTGAACATGGATATTCCAAAGCGGTCGGACGATTCATCGCCTCATACGTGAAGGGTATCCTCCTGGAACCATCCAGATAGTAGATTTGATCAGGCAAATCCAAGTCACCTCGTGTATCTTTTGCGATGAATTGTACCAGATTATTTACGATGATATATGTGTGTAGGCTCCTCTTGTAGGAAATGCTGCCCCAGACTTCAATGTCACCGCTGTGTATGACCAGGAGTTTATGGACATTTCTTTGAGCCAGTACAAGGGAAAGTATGTTGTTCTCTTCTTCTACCCATTGGACTTTACCTTTGTCTGCCCAACTGAGATCACAGCCTTCTCTGACAAGTACGAGGAGTTCAAGAAGTTGAACACCGAGGTTCTTGGAGTATCTGTTGACTCCCAGTTCTCCCATCTTGCCTGGGTGCAGACCCCACGTAACGAGGGAGGACTTGGAGATCTCAACTATCCATTGGTTGCTGATCTCAAGAAGGAAATCTCCGAGGCCTACGGAGTCCTTACAGATGAGGGAATTGCTCTTCGTGGACTTTTCATCATTGACAGGGAGGGAGTGATCCAGCACTCCACCATCAATAACTTGGCCTTTGGAAGAAATGTTGATGAGACTCTCCGTGTTCTCCAGGCCCTTCAGTATGTCCAGGATAACCCAGATGAGGTTTGCCCAGCTGGATGGAAGCCAGGAGACAAGACCATGAAGCCAGACCCAGAAGGCTCCAAGGAATACTTCTCTGCCATTTAATCTTATATTTTTACAGCATACCATGTGAAATCATCTTAAAGATTCCGTAAAGACAGATTCCGTATACAAAAGGAAAGATATACATTTTATCCTCCAGGTTTGACAGGCGAGTCTGCACTTCTCCCCAGGGGCAGCCATCAATGTACACATCCCCATTATCACAAATCCCCCCTTTGCGACAACCATCAACATACATATCACCACTCTGAGACATGTAGCCAGCTCTACCTCCATCGACGTAGAGATCATCTCCAGATATATATCCTCTTCTGGAACCTGACTGATACAACTCGGTACCACTAATTAGGGTACTTTAGCTAAAGTACCCTTCCCTAGGCCTGCAGCCATCAATGATGGACCATCATCCAAGTAGATATCGGTGGGTCCATCAACCAGCTGATGATTCTCTTGAGTAGCAATGAATTGATTGATTTTTATTTGAATGAAAGATGATTCAAACACTGATGACAGTGTTCCCCTCCCTGAAAGAGGAGCAGGCAGCAGACTACGTCGTTGCAACTGTCATTGCAATCCTCTTTCCTATAGTCAGATATATTCTGGATAAGACTCTATATCACGTACGTTACGTTGAATATTCTACATGTAAAATATCGGTCGTCATTCATATGTCTAACGAATGCTGTAGTGGTTGGCTTGTGTTACCGTTGGAGTTCCACTTGACTTGAAAGGAAAAAGTCTCTCAAAGGACGTGCTCGACAGATACGAAAAGTTCAAAGAGTCTGCGTACAAATGCGGTGTTCAGATTGCATTCACAGTCGTTATTCTCTATGTTGGGTTCCAGAAGAAGTGGTTCTGGGACCCGAAATTGTGCTACGCAGAGTGCTTTGATATTCCATGTGTCACCCAGTCTGTGACACCTGGAGAGAGGTTTATTTACAGATTCGAATTAGCGTTTTATTCCCAAGCAATTCCTATGATATTCCTATGGGAAACCAAACGACATGATCGTTGGCAATTGTTTGCACATCATGTAGCCACAGTCATCCTGATTGGGTACTCCTACTACCTCAACTTGTTGCATATTGGGGTGCTTGTTCTTGCATGCCATGAGATGAATGATATTTTCTTAGAAGCGGCTAAAATGGCTCGATATGCTGCAGCTCCAGAATGGATGAGTATTGCCTGGTTCATTCTCTTTGCATTGAGTTGGTTTGCAACACGGTTGTATGCCTTTGGGTTTATAGTCATCCGTTCAACTCTGACAGATACATACGCTAGAGCAGAGGAAGTTGGTGGCGTTAATATTGATCCACATGTTTCTATACTAAATGGTCTCCTGATATTCTTGTACGTTCTCCACGTGTACTGGTCCTACCTGATTATGAAAATCATTGTGCGATCCCTCACTCCTGGTGGGAAATTGGATGATATCCGAGAGGAAGACGACCAAGTAACTTCAAAGAAATCAAAATAGTGTAACAATATTACTCTTTCATCGTAAACTGGTTGTTTCTGGCCAAAAGTGGAAGAACAATCTCAGAATAGGATGGCGTGAGATGGGGGGCTCTGCTTCATGATACCATCTCTGCTTGGCAGGGGCTGCAGCAGTTCCATAGAATCCTCGGAATTTCATCCAGTGACAGGGATCAGTGGTTATCAGATTTGGATACATGCCTTGTGTAGAAAATCCGTCAACCCATTCATTATCATCATCAGGAAGACTGCTCCCCTTGGATGCAGATTGATGATGAAGGTGAACAAGACCATCAACAACATCAAAGGTTGGCAACAAGACAACATTCTTAGGAGACCATCGAACCTCTCTTTTTGTCACATCGTTTCCCAGGAAAAAATGGCGAAAAAACACAGATTCTCTTGGGTAATGTCCATGACCATGTTTTGCAATAAAGCTACATATTCTGTGTCCATCTGGTGAGGTGTCCACTTCAGATGCAGCCACCCAACAGCCATCGTGGTTTCTATGAGCATTATACCATACACCTATCAGTTTGGAGCCCGTTGGATCCACTCGAACAGTAATGTGTTCAATATCGCCGTCGTGAGCACCAACTTGCAGCAGGAATGGAAGGATGGTGTATGGTCCATTGTGGGCAAACAGAGTAATGTATGTAATTTCCAAAGCCTCGAAAGCCCCTCCCGCATCATCAACGATACCTTTGACGTGTGCGTACACAGGTATATCATCAATATCACGATCTATCTCTCCAAATTTCGAATGTGGGTCTCCAAGCTGTAGCATGAGATTCTCTGCTTCACCACAATTCTCACAGATAGCATTATGCAAACACTCTGTCGTCAATGATCCAACATCCACTAGAACCTTATTACATTCTGGTTGTACACATACGAGCCTGCTCTGTTGAATGAAGAAATCAAAGGAGCAGGGATGTCCAAAAGAGTCATCGTCACACAGGTAAAACACAGGACAGAATTTCCTCACTGCCTCTTCCAGGACCCTTTGAGATACATGTCTCATTTCATCACTACCTACGCATGCTTTGATACCACCCAACTCTTCAATTATTACTATGCTACTAATAATAGTAAAAACAACACTACGACATGCAGAATATACTGTATATATTTGAGTCCATACTATCGACCATACATGTACTTTTTTTTTCCATCGATTTGTAGTACGACACTTTGTACGACATGCCTTGGCATACGACGTGCTGATAAGCACGTCATACGAGAAGAATCTCTTCATACTTCTTTCATAATAATAAATAGGATAGTTTCAAGTAGAATATAGTGTATATACGGTACCTGGGTGTCACACCTGTCTGTGGACATTTTCAAATTCAAGTTCGACCAAATGATTGATAGGGTCGCTCAGCATGGTACAGCGTAGAGGATAATGTCTCAATCATTCATAGAATTCTTTGAGAAGCTTCGAGATGATTCCCAAGCGGAGGGAACTGCGGATCCACCAGGTCAATCAATTGTGATTGGTGACGTTGAGGAAGAAGATGCCCAAGAGACGGTGCACCCTCTCCTGGATTCCTCTACCGATGAAGAACAGGAAGAAGAAGAAGAAGAAGAAGAAGTGCCTCTCATTGATTGGGATGAAGTCAAGCAATCTACTAGACTTGGGCCTCTTTTGTCTTCTCTGCGAGAGGAGCAGGAGAAGCAACCCATGTCTCAGAGAGAAACATATTCTGTGGAACACCTGAAACGTCTATATCAGTTCGTTCCCAAGAGGGCATACAGTAAACCTCGTGCAAATAAGCTGTGTTCCAAAGTGCATCCGAAGCCATGCCCGTACCAATGCAAGTCTTGTCACTTTTGTAGACAAAGGACAACAGAGCCAAAAACTGTTTGCTCAGTATGCGATGGGGTCAATAACTATTATGGTGGTCCAGCACGGGGATTTTGGTGTGGATCGTGCTTATGGCTTCGTATAGGTGAAAATATTGACGAGGTGCGAGAGAGGGATGACTGGATCTGTCCTGCATGTAGGGATATCTGTAACTGTTCAGGTGCAAACTGCATGAGAATAAAAAGGGGTTGGTTCCCAACGAATCAGCTTTCTCATGAAGCAAAAGATCAAGGATACAAGTCAGTTGCACACTACCTTGTTTTGACGCATCTTAGTGAGCAAGCTTCTGCTGCGCCAATGGATCTCATCCTTGGAGGTACTTCTAGGCGACGGAGAAAGCAGCCATCTATTGTTGATATTACTCATGATGACGAGGATGCCAGGGATAATGATACTACAATAATTCCAAAAGAAAGCAGAGTTTCTAGGCATAGGATACAGAAGAAACTTCCGTTGCAGTATGTAGGAAAGAGGACACGAAAGGAAGCTTTGGAAATGGCATCAAAGCCAAGGGTTCAGAGAGAAATTATAGACATATTGAAAGATCTGGGATCAGAGAACAATAGCTCGATATTAGATAGAATTATACATCAAGCAGATGGTGCAGGGAGAGCTGATAGTGGAGTACCAAGGGGAATAAAGAGTGCATCTACATTCCTATGCATTCTTGACCACGACATGAAGGATGAAGATGAGGAGGAGCACAACAAGCCTTCGCTACCGCCGCCGGTACATTCAGATATAGATACTATCCGAAATACAATGTACTCGGATGGGGGAGCTCAGCACACCGTACACAGGGTTGTGGTTCGGGGGCAACAGCCTGTCAAACGGGGCAGTTCTTCCTCTATCAAGGTTGGGGATCAGATGCTGCCCCCAAAGGAACCAGACGATGTATCACGAAGCGTACGACGAAGATTATCATCAGAAGTAGCTCCTAGGAATATCGTATCGCCAGATGAGGATTCTGACATACTTGTACCTGGAGAGCAGGAGAATGTGGAACCACGTGGTGTACAGCCAGGGAAAGGGCAGGGTCAATCACCGGTTCCCGTGCCTGCACTTATTATACAGGAACCTCCAGAATGTTTTTTGAAAGATCTGGAAGCAAAAGGCATTGCTGTTGATGAATTTATCTGGAATGGACTTTGCCTTCGAGCACTGTCCATTGTCGATGCTGTGAAAACATTTTATGCCTTCCATCCAGATGTGTTGGGATCGCATCAACATCTGATTGATGCGATTTCTGACAAGTCATTGTATGAGAGCATATATGAGAGTACCAGATCGAATCTACAGAAAGTTTTACGTTCTGCAGAGGCACTTTCCACTGAAGATGCAAGCATACAGTATGCTTCAGGAAACATTCCTGAAGGTGCATCATACCCTGGAACACTGAGAACTGTTGGCGGTGTTAGAAGAGCAGTCCAACTACTGACATACTTGTCCAGAATTCTTCCCGAGGCAGACATTCGATGGCGGATAGAGAAACGGCTCTTGGGCCTTGAACCATTTGCAGATTTTCAAACCAGCAGTCCTCATGCCAAAGCTGTCATCCTTCGAGGAAGATTAGAATTTATAGCTATTCTTGAAAAGAGACGTATGTATAGCTCAGTTGCTCTCGAGAATCTGGGCAATACACTTGGAGCCATTGCTACTGACATGAAAGCTGCTCTGCCATTACTTGACTCAATCATTGAAAATAAGGCAATGCCGACGCAAGATTTTACAATTAGTGGATGGTCGTACAATGACAATACACGTGAGAAAAGAATTGTCGACATTTTCACAGATGTATCAGTCCTCTATGCTTCCTTGCATGAGGTGTTATTTCTTGGGATCCAGAGAACATCTGAAACATGCTCATTCATCGGCCCAAGATCATTTCAAATTCTCACAGATTCACTCATTGATACCCTATTAGACGTTGAGAATTCATTCCCAGAATCGATTGTCAAGGAGGGATTCGGCCTTGTTTGTACGGTAGGTTGTTTCTTGCTACTCAAATGTGTGTATTCTCTAAACTGACCCATGTTTCACACGTGTGTATAGGTGATTGACCTTGCGTTCACAATGTTTGAGGATCAAAATATTGATATGACGGTGGGTGAACGAAACATGTTCTTGTCTGAGAGGAATGCGTTCCTTGACTTTATAGAGGGTAGCATGATACCTCGCCTAGAAACCCTTGTTCAAAAGGATTACAATATGTGGGGTAAAACAAAGCAGTCAACGTCGAATGCAGTCATTCCTCTTTTCCGACAGCGTGCTGAGTCAATGGGGAGTGAGAAGGTAGAGGTCCTGGCAAGATGCTACGCACTCCAGTTGAAAGCTGGTAGAGTAACTTGGCCTGGATTGGAGTCAAAAGCAACTGAACCATACTCGTTTTCTCAGTACTGGAAGTACGCGAACTTGAGGTACAGGCGTTTTTCTCTGTATTTATTGTCTCATACATTGGAGAAATCTCCATCAGTTTTGGAGCAGGTGACAAATCTCCCCAGCATTTTACGAATGTGGCTGCTTTCCGTTTTAGATTTTGGTCGCCATGAGTGCTCCTGGTATCTAACGTCAATCATAGCTAATCATGCCAGGGATATTTTGGGCAATATGTCTCAAGAATCTCTAGATTTCCGGGCTGACTCGACAGGAAAAAAGTCCCAAGACATGCTACGGCAATTTGCTCAAAACATCATGAATCATGGCCAGTTCAAGACCATGATTGCTGGAGTAGTACTTCTTCTGGATGAATGCCTGCAAGAGAGACAGCGTGAAATCATACAGACGTCATTTAATGCTAACAAATCGTTGTTGAAATGGCAAAGATTGACCGCCCGAGCCTTACTTGGCTTTCTAGAACCTCTGGCCCCAATCATGTGTTCCCAGCATATTGCAGGAAAAGAACTTCGTAAGCTGCTTCGCCGTTGTGTCATCTGGACTATAGAAAGCTTTTGGATGATCAAACAACAATCCGTTGGTGATGCAAAGAATGATATGAATCAAATAGGTGGAGAAATGGATGTTGAGATGCTTTCAAATGAAGGAGACATTCGACAAGAGTTAGACCTCAGTGTCTGTGGTGAGCTTTCTTCTCTAGTGTCTTTGGTGGATGCCTTGCGTATTCAAGCCCAAATACAAGATAGCATGGCTATTGAATTCATGGAACCTTTATGGATATTGATTCTTGGTGTGTCTGAATTGGGGGATGGAGGCACTTTGCCAACTCCCTTTGAGTCTGTCATGTATGATAAGGTGGCAGCATCACTCTTTGAAGCAAGAAATCAAATAACTCAAGAAACAGAGGCTAATGTTGATTCAACACCCCTGCATGAGCATGTTCTTGGTGTCCACCTCCGCAGGGCACTGACAAAAACCAGTTTCAGACACCAGCAGAGTGAGAGACTTGGAGTCAATGCCATGAGATTTGCCCATGCTATTTTCTCGAGGCCTGAAATGCGTTCTTTGCTGACATTCAAGGCTTCGTTCGACTTGATGATGACAACTTGGATAAGTTTATTGTCCCAGTCGGGAGATTCAGATTCTCTAGCAGTCAGGCATGAATTTTTAAATCTTTTGATGCTCTCAATCAAGCTGCATCCTGAAAGTATGCCTGGATATGAAGATACAGGGGCACCTTTCGGACATGCCTATCACCTATTTTGGAAGAGCGTTTGCTGTGATTTCCTCAGATTGATGTCGAAAAGATTCCCAGAGGTGCTCTTACCTTCCATTTCCATGGAAGCAGAATACCTTTACTGCCAGATGCTTCCATCATATTCAGGTATAGAATTATTCACACCTAGCACCCCAGTAATGCTATCAGAAGCGTATAATTATGCTCTGGGAGAATTTGGCAGACCACCTTCATGGATTATCCTTGATAATATTCACTCCAACTTGACTCTCAGTGATATCCTTCCAAGGACCTTTGGAATGAGGCAAGCTCAGACATTTGGAAATTTTAGGCCTGGAGACTTTGGATGGACTGTTTCAAAATCATTCCTTTTGCTTTTGAGATTCATGGCTCGGGGGCCATGCAGAGAGACAAACCCCCATCAGTCTCCTAGCATATGGTACTCTCTATGCTGCACACCTTATTTGGAATCCATATACAGGAAGGGAGAAAGAGCATCCCTCCTGATTGAAGCAGAGTACAATGGATTTATTGATTCATTGGAACAGGTTTTGAGTGGTATTCGGATGGTGCTCAAAGACAAAAGGCAGAACCCCCAAGTCCAAAGTGTTGATATCCATTTGGATAATTCGAACAATCGTTCAGATCCGTCCGCTCCTATCAATAATATTGATCAAGTCAATGATTTGACACTAGGGACCATTTTTTCCATCTCGAGCTGCTTGGTGAAGGTCAGAAAGCTCGAGAGAGATGGAGTCAAAGTAGCGGTATGTTCTTTGTGCAATGAGGCTAGCAACCAAAATGCGTACTTCAATGTCCTAGTCTCAAAGCCACCGGATCTCGTTGAACTTTTGTTAGATTCGAACATGCCATCGACATTACCCAGGAGGATTCAAATCAATGACATTGAATTCGTGAGGAGAAAAGCTGGCACACAAATAGCAGTTGCACGATCCACCCCAAGTTGCACAATCCAGCTGTCAGGGAACCAAGGTACTCCTTCCAATGATCCATTGTCCTCCAACTTTGTAGAAGCATCCAGAAGACTTCAGGGCATGGGATATGCCACCAACACTGTGATGCATTACATCAAGCAGATCCAGAGAGAGACCCAGGGAGGACCTCCTCTGAGCACTGCAGCAATTGTTTCTAGGATTGTAGAGAAAATGAATCATCAATAATATATTCGATGTAATATCTCATATATAGTATATTCTTGTAAATCGTCTGATAGGAGATACATGCAGACAAGAAATAGAGACTTCACTCAAGTCCGGGTCAGAAGTGTGGAAGAGGCCTTACACTAGGCCCCAACAAATCGCACATGGAAGAATTCTTTATTAAATTTTTTGCATTTAATTGGTCCAAAAGTGAACTTTGATGACTCGCGATTAGTTCCTGTGTAACTTGGAGGCTGCGTGTAGCGTCTTTCTAGATGGCACAAAGCCGAGCATGGTATCACCAACTTTGGGCTTGCACACGCGACCAGAAAGGCTGTGTCTTTTTCGCCGGAGGTTTATTGATATTGAGTTTGTTGTACCTCCATCCAAGTGTATCCGCTCAGAAAAATGTTGACTGCTTGCAATTGAAAAACCTCAGCTCTGTCAGCAGAGCTAGCTTGTCCAACCTCAAGATGCCATCACTGCAGATATGTGACGCCTGTTTTCGTTACAGAAGCGAGGATATTATGACTGAACGGGTGATTAGTCACTTGTTAGCAAGTTATGGTACCTCTTCTCGCTTATCCATTGGATTCTTGGGTGGATCAGTCACTCACCAAGGTCAAATGATTCCTGGGTTTGTTGAATCATTATCTAACATTGGGATTGAGGCAGTCGTAACGAATTATGGCATCCCTGCAACTGGACCCACATATTTTTCTGTTTGCTATGAGGAAATAGTGAATTCTCAACACAACTTGTTTGTCTTGGAATTTGCTATTAATGATTTTGAAGTCCCTGCAATCCATTTTGAATCCATTGTCAGTAGATTAATGGCAGCACCAAACTCTCCTGGAATATTAATTATAATTTATTGCGGCTTGGATGATTGGAAAAAGCAACAGTGCTCACATATTGGTGCACAGCAGCATGAATCTATTGCAACAAAACTGGCAATACCAACGGTCATCGTTGGTCCAGCGATCAGCAAATACGACAATGCAGGTAATACTATCACAGATTTATTTAAGGATGGGACTCATCCTACACAAATAGGAGGCCAATTGATTGCAGATCTGTTGCATATATTACTTCATCGTTTGGTTGCCTACAAAGCAGATTATTGTACAGCAGTGCCAATCCATACCGGATTAGCATCAAGGCATAAAATTATGCACTCTGGTCCCCATTGCTGGTCAACACGCTGGGATTCCAACAATGCTCTCATTCCTTATCAGATTCAGGGTGACTGGAGATTAGAAATCAACGACAGCAAGTATATTGAGGGTAAGAGGTCTTGGATCACGACCACCAAAGCATCTTCAATCGAGTTTATTTTACCATGCAAGCAAAATACTCTGCGAATATTTTTTACACGAAACCCGGATAGACGATCTGCTGGTGCTGTGGAATTGCTGAGGAGAGATGAGGAGAACTGGATTGCTCTGGGCACTATCAGCTCTTATTGGAGTCCAAATTTCCGTGTCATCGGCAGCTGGGACTACCCAATACGCAATAATGCTGCAATAGAGAACGTTCATTTGAGAATAATTAACCATGGAAACTCCCTTGGAAATAATACCAGAAGTATTCCAGAATTCAAACTGAATGCTATATCTTGTTAGTATCTTGTTGTGGGCTCACAGAATTCTGTGCCCACCTTTGAAGATAGACATCATAATACAGAGGCTGATGGACAGGTCTGGAGATGTGTGCCACTATAGTTGAGCCTTTTGTAGGCTAACTAAAAAGACGATCGTGTGGCGTACATCATTGTTCTATGGCGTTGCACATGCAATGTCAGGCTATTTGGTGCATCTGTAGTCGTCTCCTGTTTGATCAACAGGATAATAATGTACCATATGATCATACCTGGAATGTAAATATCAGTAGCGTCAAAGTTCGATACTGGAATCCATGCTTCCTCTCTTCTGTTTTCCGTCTGCGAGAACATAACATTCATTGGCCTCGTGATACGTATGAGTCCTGAATGATGGCCATGGTCAGCAGGGCCGGCCCTGTTTTGTATGAAAATTTTCAAATTTTCAAATTTGATTGGTTGGAGTTGCGGTACGAACATGTCGATATTTATCTTAATATTCTAGGTTTGTTTATTTATTTGTAGTATGACCATGGTGAAATAAGCAGTAATGAGCAGGAACCGTTCATTGGCCGGTGAGAAGAGTTCATGGATCCTCTAGGAGATCTCTGCCTCGCCGCTGCGGAGGATGCAGAGCAAGAAAATCGCCAGGTGAACGACCATCATAGTTTACATAAGAATCACACTAGGACAGAGACGCGGGAGCGGGTTGATGTACAAAAGAGGACGAGCACTGAAATATTGGTAGCCCTGTATAAGGAACAGTGCATCAATGAGGGCGTGGAACCACTCGAAAATCACATCGACATTTTGTCTGATATACCTCATCAATTGATCGTGCATACACGCGAATGTCAAATACGCAAGAGGGTCACAGGAGGTGCTGTTGTCAAAGTGTCAGGTGGATGCTCTTTGCAGGTTGCAGCATTACTGACAACTTTGGCACCTCCAAAGGATGCAACGATTCTGCCCGTACTTGATACGTTAGATTTAAGTTCTATCAAACTCTCAGAAGAAAATCTCGTGAAAATGGTTGAGAATGCATTGCTGTGGGGCCCTTGGTGGCGATTGCGTTGTCTAATTTTGAGAGATTGTGGCCTTGAATTAAGCCACCTTCGGGTTTTAGCCTGTGCTGATGCCGTCCCTTGCTTCTGGAATTTGGAATATTTCGATATGTCTCACAATCCAGGGATTGGAAGAACCCAGACTGGTATAACCCGTGGTCCTGAAGCCTTTGCAGGGACTGAGCTTGCATTTCTGGTACACTTTTGGAAGCAAACCAGACTTCGGTGGTTGAGTGTCGAGCAATGTCACCTGGGACACAAGGCATTGAGATGCATTCTTACAATCTTGAGAAAATATGAGATTCCTAAGAGCTCCTTAGAGTGTGGTTTTGCAATACACAATGGTACAAGGCCAGTTTTAGAGAACCTCATTCTGGGAGATGATGCAACAATGATTGATGGAGACAAGGCTGACATGGCCCTGTTGTTTGAAGAGCTCACCTTGATCGTCCGTGAGCTTCCAAGGCTTTCAGTCCTCAAGATTAATGGAATATTGGAAAGCGACTTGTCGGCTATAGTCCGCTCATGGGAATCTGTGCACGACTCTCAGAAAAGAGTAGAGGTTGGGGAGGATAATACCTTACAATTGGCAACATCCGATAAGCCAGCTGTATGCCTTCCGTCCGAACACGTTTTCCCTAATTCTTCATTTGACATGGATGCCGAAGAACTTGAAGAAAGAGCCTCTCCACAGCTGCCAAAACAGATACTAGACGATTTTGGGTTGAACAAGGCAATTCAAAAACCTGCAGCTGCAAATGATAACGAACCGATGACACTGGTCGCTACAAATCAGCTGGACAAGTATAGCCTGAATATCATTTCACCCGCAAAGATGCCATCCAAAGCTCGTAGTAGGAATGGTGGACCAAGGCGATCAGCAACCCAAAAAGCAAGATCCAGAAACCAAAATCAGTTGTACATGGGAGGTGATCCGCATGATGCGCTCCCCTTGGTCGAGATTGATATAGAATCCGGCTCAGAGGACAATCCATCCAACCAGAGAAGTCGGGGAGAGAGTGATGGAGAAAGTTCGGCTTACGATTCGCCCTGCAGTCATGACAGTGCCCGGGCTCATGCTGATCAGTCTCCTACTGATCAGTCCCCTGCTGCTCATGGAACCCACCATCAGTTCAGGCTCAGAGATGGAACATTAGATGAAGATTCGAGATTGGGACGTGTATACAGATCAGATGCGAGAAAAAATATATTGAGAATTCCAAACAAAACTCATCAGAAGGCTGCAAAACGGGCATTCAAATTATGGGACCAATGTACTGAGAACTCCTGGGACCGCCGTCGATGGGACAACCCTTCCAAAACCCAGAATGATGAGCCCCATATACTGGGTCAACTAAACTTGTTATTTGATATTTTGGACCGTTACAAACTAGGCATTGGGTTTCCTTTTCCTCTATGGAAAAAGGGCCATGGTGAACATGCATTTGAGGCCCCCAAGTATGATTCTGAATCTCCCAAGAGTGATCCAAGGCGAGAGAAAAAAGTTCTCAAAACTTCGTCCATTCCCGAGTCAATTCCAGAAAGAACAGATTCGCATGAAGAAAGTATGGAAGGTGGCGGGAGACCTGGCAAGAGTAGAGCATTTGTTCTGAGTTCAGAGGAGGAGGAAGAGGAGGAAGGAGTACCCAGTGAAATAGATGAGTCCTGCTCAGAGGAAGAAATGTCACAAGCAGCACGCGAGCATAGCAAAAAAATAAGAGAACTAAATAGGCTGTCAGCATGGGCATGGGACTCGAGAGTGGAATCGCATCCTCCCAACAAAGAGGTGTATGGTCCTACAAGGGGCAAGCGACAGCGAAAACAATTGCATGGCAATGTTGCATCATTACTTGAGAGCCAGATGGACGAATTCGATGCATCTATTGACCAAGTGGAACCATCGATTGATGAGAAAAAGGTACCTGACTGGTCATCAGATGATGATATTCCATTGTTTGTGGGCAAAGACACAAAGGCACCCATGGAGTGTATCATTCCAGACAGTCAGGGTGAGTCTTTAGACTCTTAGAACATTACATGCATGTATATTTGCAACAAAAAATACAGATATTTACAATGTAGATGCTAGATCCAGTCCTACACTCAAGTCACTGGGTGCCTCTGGCTGCCTAGAGACAATAGACTTCAATGATGCAAAATCTTCAGGATCTCCACCCTCATAAAATCCACCAACAATCTTCCCATCCCTCACCCAGAAAGCACCAAACTTTCCAGATGACATGTCTCCAAAGACAGTCACATCTCCATTTGAAGATCCATAAAACTGCCATGACAGTGTGAAAAACCTGCTGTAGAAAAAGGGCAAGTATTCATACTCCCCCACTTTCTCTCCCATTGCTGAAGACATTGCGTGAGCGGCAGATTGCCTGCAGTTCACCACATGCTCCTGGCGGGTCAGCGTTCCATTTTCAAGCTTTTGTGGGAATGCGGCAACATCACCAATTGCATACACATTTTCATCGCTTGTCTGAAGATGGCCATCTACCTTGATACCACCAGGAGGACCTGTCAACAGCTCCAATTGTCCTTGGAAGATGTCCACATTTGGACGTGCTCCAATGCCGACAACCACCAAGTCACAGTCAATGACTGTGCCATTGTTCAGTACAGCACGTTTGACAACACCATTATCATCTCCTTCCAACGACGTGCAGATGACCTGTTTGACTATTTTAATTCCTTTTTCGGTGTACACGTTTTCGTAGAATGATGCAATCTCTTGTGTAAACAGTCTGGAAAACAGCCATTCCTCTGGAAACACCATGGTCACATCAAGACCATTCATTTGCAAGGCAGCTGCACATTCCATTCCAATATATCCTCCACCAATACATACAGCAGTCTTGGCATGTTGCATGCTCTCTACCAGTCCATCAGCATCCTTCACATTCCTCAGATAGTGCACCCCTGTAAGCTCATCCCCTGGGGATTTGAAGTCTGCCAATGTCGTTGGTCTCGCTCCAGTAGCTGCAATAAGCTTATCATACGTTATCGTCTGACCATCTTCCGTGCTAATCGACTTTGTAGACACATCAACTCCAGCAACCTTTGTAGATACCTTGAACTCGATACCATGCTCCTTGTACCACTCTGTGGTCTGCCTCTCACCACCACCACCAACACAGGTATGAAATCCAGGAAGTCGAGCAGCATTTTCAGGGAACAGATACGCCTTACTCAAGGCTGGCCGCTCGTAGGAAACAACTGCCTCGTCGGAAATGATGCAAAGCTCCCCAGGCGCACCCCCCATCTCCACAAACTGCTTTGCAGCGTATCCAGAGCCATTGCCCCCACCGATGATGACATATTTGAAGTGTTGGACCGACATCTCGCGTCTTCTTTGCCTTGGAAGAATAGGGTTCTTCTACTGATGTCCTCTAGACTCAAGGATTGTTTTTTAATCACTAGATTGTACAATTACATAAATACTACTATTATCATTTTATTTAATAATATATAGACGATACATCACATCGTCTACCGATTACTTGCCATCGTTCCAGACTGATGTCATGTGTCCCACGCGTTTGGTTGTGGAACCTTCTTCTTCTTTCCCAGTTTCTTTTCGACGGAATCCAAGCAAGCGCAGTATAAATCGTGCCAGCTCTCCATACAAAGATCCAAATCTATCTAAAAGTTGCAACAGAGCACTGATGAAGAAGTGCACAGCATGTGCATTTTCATCTACAAGGAATGAAAGGCGCCCAAAAAAGTGGACCATACTTCCAATCCCTCCCAGCATTGCCTGCCACGGAGACGATGCCCCATCCATGACAGGTGCTCCCATTCCACCATACATTGGTCCTACTCCGCCATACATTGGTCCTGCTCCGCCATACATTGGCCTTGCCCCATAGTATCCACTTGACCCATACATGCCGCTATTTCCGTACATACTATTCCCACCTCCATACCCATATCCACCATACATTCCGCTATTTCCGTACACACTATTCCCATATCCATATCCACTACTACCATACATCGTACCACCACCATATCCTCCATATCCTCCATATCCTCCATATCCACTGCTGCTTGGCCCTGCTGTTGACAAGGTCCCCCGAGCTTCCCACGGTCTCGAACCAGGCTGTTGTACTGGGCCCGCAGATGATTCTGGTACAACTGTTTCTACATTTGATCCATCTCTAGCAACTTCCCACGGCTTTGCAGCTGATTCAGCAACGGGAGAAGACGTCACTTCCGCAGGAACCTGTCGTTCCCATGGCTTCGGACGACCAATCCCACCCGTACTAGTAGACATGTTTGGTTTCAAGGTTTTATCATACCAAACGTGTAACGGGTTGGGTGAATGATTATGTGTGTACAAGAACAAAAGGAAGATTCAGTTTCCTCGAGGAATTCTTTGATGGATAGAAGACCTTGGGGTTTTTCTTTATAAGATTTACGTCTATATTTTATTTCAACAGACTATATTCAATGTATTTATTATTAAAGACGGACCTGTACCACTCAACCTGAACTTTGACAGAGAGACAGAGAGAGACCTGCAAGTCAAGTGACTCCAGGTGACATTATTCCATTGATGTGTGGGGCATGCTTCTGTATCTCATCTCATCTCTTCTCATCTCTTACGTAGATGGAGAGTCGTCAATCAATCCAAGGGAATGCGGGTATCATCACCACCAATTGGTGATCTTGCAAGAAGAAAACATGCCATATATTATGGTATGATGGTGTCGGGGATCATCATCATCATCATGTGGAAAGGAACCAAACAAACAGGAGCATTACTCATTATCACCACCATGATGCACATTTAATCGTATCTTTTAATGACAATGTGGTTGAATCATTGTCAAGATTTCCATCTGGTCTATTCGTAGGAGACGACAAACGGGAACAGCAGCCAGCAGGTCGTCCGCTTCACTCTCTTCTTGGAGGGAATGTCAACGAGACCATGGACGACTGTAGTTCATCAGACCATATAAATATTACAGGGGCTCAAATATCCCAGGAATGGTCCCCTGACGGTGGTCCCCTGCTGTCGTCGAGTGGCCGAAAGGACCACGCCCCAAGCATATTCCTGCCAAACCAAACCGAGTACATTTCGCATATTGCTCTGGATATTGGGGGGTCTTTGGTCAAGCTAGCATACTTTGTTCGGAATCCTTTGGATCATGGAGGAGGAAAGCTTCGATTTGAAAAGTTTGAAACGTCCAGGATTGAAGATTGCATGGAATTCATAGAGAGAAAACGTTTGCACAAGAGGAGGAACTCTGGACAGCCCATTCGCATCAAGGCAACGGGTGGTGGGGCTTTTAAATATGCCGATTTATTTAGAGAGAGAATGGGTATCATTTTAGAGAGGGAAGATGAAATGGCATGCATGGTCTCTGGATGTAATTTCTTGTTGCAAGCTGTGAGGAATGAGGCATTCCAGTATGAAAACGGAGAACTCTCTTTCAAAGATATAGATCCGAGTACGGTGTATCCATATTTACTCGTGAATATTGGAAGTGGTGTGTCCATGGTTAGAGTTGATGGGGAGAATAGTTACGATAGAGTCAGTGGAACGAATATGGGTGGAGGAACATTCTGGGGGCTGTGCAGGCTTCTCACAGGATGTACATCATTCGATGAAATTCTTCAGCTATCATCGCACGGGGACAACTCTCAAGTGGATATGCTGGTAGGAGATATATATGGTGGGAGAGATTACGCGTCGATAGGATTATCTGCAGAAACTATAGCCTCGTCATTCGGAAAGGTGCTACATTCTGACAGGAAACTAGAAGACTACAACCCGGCTGATATTGCCATGAGTCTGTGCAGAATGATTGCATACAATATAGGCCAGTTAGCATACCTGAATGCCAAACGATATAATTTATCTCGTATATTTTTCGGGGGCTTTTTCATACGGGGTCATCCATACACAATGGAGATTATATCATACGCCATACGATTCTGGTCACAGGGGGAAATGGGAGCAATGTTTCTGAGGCATGAAGGATTTCTGGGAGCGATGGGGGCATTCATGAGGGTAAAAGAAATATCAGTATTATCCCCTGCCAAGGATACAAACATGGAAGCTGTCAAAGTACGAGCCCGTTTTGTAGAAAAGTTCTCACTAGCTAGCTCGGATGAAGAGGAGTTGGACAAATCCAAAAGTGCCAATCATTCCGGGAAATGGGTGGATAAATTCATTGAGACTGTTAGACCAGCCACAGAGGCTGCAAAGAATGAACATGAACTTGCACTTGCACTTGCAAAGAAGGATACCTTGACCACCAATCGAGAAGAACTCCTGTTAAAGCCAGACAAGCTAGACCTGCAACTTGGAGTGCTCCATTTCACACCGACGAGTGAACCATTTCCTCTCTTATCAGTGAGCCACAAATACACACCCAACACTATTGACATAAATGCAGATGCAGCCGAAAAAGCATACTGGATAGGCATTTTACAGGATCAGCTGGCAACAGTCATGGAGAAGGCTTCCTCCAGTCAGGGGAATACAGATGATGCAACACGCCGTGCTGCCTTGTTTGGAAGGACTCTCGACACATATTTGTCAAAGTATAGGAGTCAATCCAACGGCTTTAGTCAAATTGAACTGTCTGATTTGTTTGAGCTGCGGGAAGAGTGCCTCCGTGAGGCAGGATTCCTGGACGTATACAAGATGGACAAGGAGCGTGAAAATGCAGCAGCCCTAGAAGCATTAGATGATCTTTTAAAGGAATTAGACACGTTAGACCCGCCTGCCAGACTATTGTCCTTGATTCAAGGAGCTCTCGCGGCAAACATATTTGATTGGGGGGCAAAGGCATGTATTGACTTGTATCACTCGGCAACCATTCTCGACATGTATAAAGATGCTCGGGAGCGTCTCAGTCAAAGGCCTTGGAGAGTTGATACTTTGAATGATTTTGCAGAGACCTGGCTCTCAAAGAGTGATTTGGATGGACAGAGCAAAGGCATGCTGAATATTCCCTACAGAAGGAGCATGATCTTTGTTGACAATGCGGGTGCGGATGTGGTGCTCGGTATGATTCCATTGGCCAGAGAAATTCTGCGTGGTGGGGGAGAGGTGGTACTCGCTGCCAACTCTCTACCTGCCATCAATGACGTGACATTCGGGGAGCTGGAGCAGGTAGTTGATAACGCCTCCAAGGTTTGCCCAATCATTGCCTCTGCCCGTGAAGCAGGAAAGAGAGCACAGGCAGCAAACGGTGGAAGGGTGCCACCTCCTCCGGGAATGATGCAACGACCATCCTCGACAAACAACTTATCAGCTCTCATACAGGATGACTCTCCTTCCAGTTCACCTACTGAGGTACAAGAAAATACTTCTCTTGAATCCTGGTCTACAATTGAAGACGCTATACCACTCCAATCTGCTGCTGCTGCTGCTGCTGGAAAGAGGGGAAACCCCAGGCTGTATATTGTGGAGAATGGGCAGGCAAGTCCTTGTCTGGATCTCAACCGGGTGAGCAAGGATGTTGCTGATGCCACAGTTGGCACAGATTTGGTCATCATAGAAGGTATGGGTAGGTCTATCCATACAAACTATGGAGCACGGCTGAAATGTGACGTGCTAAAGCTTGCCATGATTAAGAATGAGCATCTTGCTGCCCGTCTCTTCGGAGGAAAGGTCTACGACTGCATTTGCAGATATGATGAGGCCACTGCCTAAGTTTTTAGGTACTAGTAGTACTAATAATAATATTTTGAATGTATGAGTATTTAATTTGAAACAATAGCATCATGGTATTTTGGTGTTGTCGAGAACCGGTTGTGTTGGTTGAGAACACGGATGGGCCAAGCACACCGAAACGATCCAGAGGATCAAATAGATACTTATATGATGCCAATCATGAGCAAATAATTGGTATAGATAACTCAGGTATGTGTCGTGTTGCCGGCCGGTGATACTATTGTGCTATAGACGACAACTGAACGGAGTGGCATTCATCTCGCTTGCTCGCAGGATCCAAATATGCCCCGAGCCGAACAATCCAAGTTTCGACCATACCATATGAAGAACGATTGGAGAGAGCCATTCAACAAGAGGAGGAGGCAAGGAGAAAAAACAACACGAGTATGTAAAGGTTTTTACATCTAATGTTGTTGAAAATGCTTTAATCTAGCATGTTGGACTCGTTCTACTTACTTAGAAAATGCTCACTGGGAGGGAGACACCGTTGGAGCAGAAGTTGACGGCCCATGGTGAAGCCAAATGGTCCAGGAGATTGTCAACTGGTCCCTTTCCTGTTGCAGCCTGCTGAGCCAAAAATCCGAGGAAGGCAACCATAGCAAGGCGGCCATTCTTAATTTCCTTAAGCTTCAAGTCATCAACGCTCTCCTTGGAACCAGAAGCGAGACCGAGTGGATCGAATGGACCTCCTGGATATCCAGATACTCCAGTTCCCTTGAAGGCAGACTCAAAGCCAAGGAATGATCCTGGCTCAGCCTGGCTTCCTGGGTTCTTCATATCCTCCCAGCGCTTGATCTCGACAAAGTTATGAAGGAAGAGCTGAACCATGAGCAAAGAGGCGAATGGGATAGAAGAGTTCTCCTGAGCAACCTTTCCGGCAACAAACCATTCTGGGACATCCAAAACTCCAGCCTTGGTGAGGATGTTTGGAATCAAAATTCCTGCGACGGCAGCCATGGCCCAACGGCCATTCTGAAGCTCAGCTTGACGATACCATTCCAGAGCTTCTTTGTTTGCTCCAAGGTTCAATGGGTCAAATCCAAAGTCACCTGGCATGGACCCATCGAGATGAGCAGGAGCCTTGCTTCCTGGCTGCCAGAGAGGACGAGCAGCAGCATACACTGTCACAGCAGAGCGTCTTGCCTACGATTAGTAAGATGTGTGTAAGATACGAGGTAGTCTAGACAAAACCGGGTCAGAGCTCTGTAATCTCTTCTAAACGCGATACTACATACCTGTGCTCTAGAGCGACCGACAAAGGCCGATGTGCGGCTAATAGAAGCAGTAGATTGCATTGTTTGTTAATCAATATTTCCTTCGACGCAAACTCACGTGATAAAAATGACTCCGACCTACGGATCTCTGCAAGCTGATATAGATTTCCTGCCTTTATCCTCAAGGCACCATGTGATTTTCTGGTTTCATTCAAGTGGACCATCACCTCCCATGCAATCAACACTTTGACCGATGATATACATCAACTTTGGTCAATCTGATGGATCCTCCCACGCCCATCAGACCTTCATCTCAGTGGGAAGCATACGAACAACATCGGGAGAGTTCCTCTTTTCTTAAAAATGAAGAATAGAGTGAATGAATCTCCATGCCATTCGTTTTCTCCTGTTTTAAACTCAGATCCTACGACAATGGAGCACCAGTGCCTGGCATACTCCCTCTCGTTGGTGACCATTGAACACACATGGCAGTAGAAGTTTGGACGACAGAATGAATCTTTACCATCTATGAATGTATGTATAAACGAATAGTAAATATAGGATGAAATTGGCAGAACAAGGCCTGTTGGTGGTCAATGTCCCTCCCTCGTGGGGGACAAGGAACAGGCATCGTACTCCCAAAGCCTCGTGGGGAAGATATTTGTCACCAGGGATCTCTAGATATAATTATGGAGAAACGCATAGGGTAGATTCAATGGCGAGTGACATGACAGGGAGCTATGGGGATGCAGCTTCGTCCAGATTTGCCACTCCGTCAATTCACATGTCTTCGGATACTGGCAAAGGCGATAGGAGGATTATAGCAGAGATGAAAGTGCAGGCAAGGATGGATCAAGTTTGGAATGTTCTGACAAATTATGAGGCTCTTCCTTCCTTTGTCCCAAACTTGGAGCGCTGTGAAAGGCTGCCATCCCCAAACCAAGATGTCACTCTCCTACGGCAGGTTGGATGTAGCCAGAGCATTCTCTGGCGATTGGAGGCTGAAGCACTGCTAGAAGTTGTAGAGGTTAATAAATCGCCATGCAGGAAGGAGGTGAGGTTTCGAATGACCCAAGGGGACTTTGACGAATTCTATGGAAAGTGGATTGTAGAATCTGATGTTTCTAGTCCTGCTCAGATGACAACATTCTTACGATACGAAGTGAGCATAAAGCCAAAATTTAGCTTACCATCACAGGTTGTTTCATATATAGTCAAGGCAGGCTTGCCATCAAATATCAGAGCAGTTGCATCGAAAGCAGAGTCGATGGCTGCAGATACCATCAGGGTCCAGGGATTGGCATCATGGGCTGGAGTAGAAGTGGACCCAGCAATCCCACCTTCAGATTCTGGAATACAGTCATATCCTAGAGAAAACTCTAAAGAAGCAAGCATGGATTCTTCACTGCCGTCAAAGGGGCCTTTCTGGCCTAAAGGATCGCCATATGCAGCTTCTGCACCAATTACAGCAGGCATTCAGGCAAAGAAGGCAGTGATGGATGCAGCCAAATCTTCTTATTTAGGTACAACATGGGTTCCATTACCTCCATCTGGATCACCGAAAAAAATATCGGTGAAAGAAGTGCTGAATGAAGGTTTGCAAAAGAAATATTCACCAGATGAACAATATCCAGCCTTTGACATTGATTCGGAATATCAAAATGGAGAGGTGCTGGAAGACAATATTGAAATTCACCTACGGAGACTTGACGGGTTAGATTATGTACATAGAAGATCTGTCGCTGCAATTCAAGTGAATGCACCTCCATCTTTGGTGTGGGACGTGATTACTGATTATGATAGGCTTGCAGAATTCATTCCAAACTTGGCTTCAAGTGAGAGAATCAGGCTACCTGACACTGCTCCCAGCAATGTTATTCGTGTGAGACAAGTTGGATATAAGAATATGTTTTATATGTGCCTGCATGCTGAATCAGTGATGGATTTGGTTGAGAAGCCCTGCAGTGAAGTTCAATTCCGTCAAGTAGCTGGGGATGTACAGACGTTCCAAGGAAAATGGATGCTCCAAGAAGCCCTCCCAATGTATCAGGAAGAATATGCTGGCCCGCAGACTCTTCTTAAATATGCTGTGGAGATTATTATTCCAACTTCTGCAGCCATGGTGAAAGTGATTGAGCCTCTTCTGGAAGATGTTGTGTTTGAAGACATGCGAAAAAACCTTCTTGCAGTCAAGGCTGAAATCGAGAAAATTCAAGAACAAGGACGAAATTCAATCTCGAAATCTGGAAAGAGACCTAAACTTGCAGACATGATGAAGGATTTTAGGCTGCTCCAGGCTGAATTGGAGATGGCATATGGAGACACACGGACGATTCCTTCAAGAGCAGAATTGAGGGCAGCAAATCGTACTGATCTTGAAAAGGCGTTAGCATCTCATGGTGGAGGCTCTAAGGTAGCTTCAAGGATAGGATGGAAATATAACAGTCGCTCGAGAAAGCCTAGAGGGTATTGGAATTCGATTGAGAATGTGAGGCATGAGATTGATGAATTCATCATTAGCAGTGACCTTCCTGAGGGTATCATGCCACTCAAGAATGACATAATTAGGGCTGGCCGTTTTGATCTGGCTCGAGCCATTGAAAA